>WBZP01002312.1_pt1 | contig 22084 bp, 18 predicted proteins | sample 5204301 | NCBI WGS metagenome assembly WBZP01 (sample SAMN12412401, study PRJNA552823) | activated sludge metagenome | isolation source: activated sludge from nitrification reactor of wastewater treatment plant... | place: USA: Pennsylvania | collected 2017
CCCAGTCCCCCACCTGGCGTCGCAGCGGCGGACGCACCAGCGGGGTGTACTCGGCCAGATCCCGGTGCGTGATGAGGCCGCCATGGGCAGCCATGTCGTCCACCATGGCCCGGCCGATCTGCCCGGTGGACATCACCGAAGCGCCTTCTGCCGCAATGAGATCCAGCGTCTCGGCCAACTGGTGGTTGTATGCCGTGTCGCCCGCCTGCACCGGCGATCCGTCCGCACGCGTCACCAGCGCCTGCGCCTCCGGGTCCAATGCAAAGAGGCTGTGCGAGGTGAAGGCCAAGTAGCGGGCCGCGGCCGCGCCGATCGGATAGCCGTCTCGGCAGGCCTGGGCCGACGGGCTCACCACGTCCGCCCAACTCAGCGACCCGTGCTCCTCCACCGCGACCTCGTATGCCGCCAGCGCCCCGGGCGTCGCGACCGAGCCGTGGCCGCCGTACATCGAGGTTCCACCGCCATAGCCCGTGGTGATCTCGGTGAGACCCTGACCGAAGCGGTCCTTCGGTAGCCCCCGACCCGGCATCTCGACATTGCCGTCGATGACCTGCGGCTCTGCACCCTCGGGCCAGATGTTCACAAAGGCGCCGGCCCCCAGCGAGACGATCCCCGGCTCGGTCGACATGGCGGCAATCGCTGCGGCCACCGCGATATCCACGGCATTGCCACCGGCCCGCGCGACCTGCGTGGCGACGCGCAGCGAGACCGGCCCCGTCGCCGCGATCGCCACCTGCTTCACCATGTCGGTCATCCTTTCATCGGCACCACGAGCGCCGCAGCGACGGTAGCGTGCGTGGACATGGACGACGCGACGGTGCAGCCCCCGCTCGGGATCATCGCTGGCACGGGCTTTTACGACATTGAAGCGCTCGAGGACCGGCGCGAGCAGACCGTCGACACGGCATACGGGCAGGCCCGGCTCACCCACGGCGCCTGGCACGGGATACCCGTGGTCTTCCTCACCCGCCACGGCGCCGGCCACTCGGTCCCGCCGCACATGGTCAACTACCGCGCCAACATCCAAGCGCTGGTGGATGCGGGGGTGCGCGATGTCGTGGCCGTCAATGTCACCGGCTCCATCGACCCCGAACTGGTCGCCGGCGACCTGCTCTGCCTGGACGATTTCATCGACTTCACCCGCGCCCGGGTCGGCACCTTCTTTGACGGCAGCACGCCGCCTGGAGTCGTGCACACCGACATGCTGGGCGCCTATCACCCGGTGATCCGGCGCGAGATCCTCGAGGCCGCCGCCGGAGCCGGCCAGACGATCCGCGATGGTGGGGTATATGCCTGCTTCGAGGGACCGCGCTTTGAGACCCCCGCCGAAATCCGCCTGGCCCGGCTCGCTGGCGCAGACGTCGCGGGGATGACCGGAGTCCCCGAGGTGACCCTCGCGGCCGAGGCTGGCCTGCGCTATGCCGCCATCTCGCTCGTCGTCAATCCCGCCGCCGGGGTCAGCGATGAGCCGATCACCATGGTGGACATCGAAATTGCCTTGGCCGAGTCGACCCGCCACGTCATCGCGATCCTCGATGAACTCGTGCACTCGCGGGCGACCTTTGGTGGGCCAGCCGCATGAGGCGGGTCCTGCGCGACCTCGACCTGGTGGTCACGGTCGACGCCACCGACCGGGTGCTGAGCGGTCAGGACCTCGTGATCGAGGACGGAGTCATCGCCGAGATCGCCGAGGCCTCGACCGGCACGGCTGAGCGCTGGGGCAGCGAAGCCGAGGTCATCCAGGGGCGTGGCCGACTGGTCATGCCGGGTCTAGTCAACCTGCACACCCACCTGCCGATGACCCTGCTGCGCGGGCTCGCTGAGCACGTCGACCTGCAAGGCTTCCTGGAGATCGTGTGGGCCGCCGAGGCCGCCGTGATGGACCCGGCCACGGTCGAACTCGGCGCCACCCTGGGGGCCTTGGAGTCCCTGCGCGCCGGCTGCACCACCCAACTCGATATGTACTTCCACCACGAGGCCGCCCATCGGGGCGCGGTTGCGGCCGGCTCCCGGCATGTCGGCGGGCCGGTCTTCTTCGACGGCCCCGGTCCCGATGGCCTGTCCTGGGAGGACCGCCTCGCCGGGCTGCGCGCCTGGCCCAAGTCGATCGCGGCCATCGGTGGCCCGCAGGTCCCCGTCGTCGCTCTCCCGCACGCGACGTACACCTGTTCTCCCGAACACCTCGAACAGGTATGCCGTGAGCTCGCCTCCCTGCCCGGCCGCCGCCTGCTCTCCACGCACGCCTCGGAGAATGCCGCCGAGAATGCCGACGTGCTGGCCCGCTTCGGACGCACCCCCACCGCGATCTTGAGCGACGCGGGCTGGTTCGCGGACGGCATACCGCCGGTGGTCTTGGGCCATGGAGTCCACCTCTCGGAGCGCGACCGGGCCGTGCTCGCCGGCGCTCCCAATGGCGCAGCGGTCGGGCACTGCCCTGGGTCCAACCTCAAACTCGCCAGCGGAGCCTTGCCCTGGCAAGAGCTACGCGATGCCGGGGTGTCCCTCGGGGTGGGTACCGATGGCTGCTCGAGTTCCAATGACCTCGACATGTGGGCGGCCATGCGGCAGGTTGCCTTGCTCGCCCGGCTGACCAGCGGCGATCCGGCCTGCGCGCCCGCCGAGGAGGTCATCCGAGCCGCCACCCTGGACGGCGCTCAAGCCCTCGGCATGGGCGATCTGATCGGTTCGGTCGAAGTCGGCAAGCGGGCCGACCTGCTCCTGCTGGATCTGGATCAGCCGCACCTCACGCCTATCCATGACGTCGCCGCGCTCATCGCCTTCGCGGCCGGTCGCGGCGATGTTACCGATGTCTTGGTCGACGGCGAGCCGGTGATCCGCGACCGGATGAGCACCCGGCTCGACACCGGCGACCTGCTCGCGCGCTGCCGCGAACGCGCCGCGCTTGCTGGCGCTGCGGCCGCTGCCGCGCAAGGCAAAGGGTGAACCTGCATGTCCCGCACCGCTGCTGACATCATTCGCGAGTTTCGAATGGAACCCATCCCGCAGGAGGGAGCATGGTTCGCCCTCGGGCCGCGAACTCAGCAGCTCTCCAGCATCACCGTGCTCCTCACCAACGCCGCGGACGGCTTCTCGGCCATGCACCGGTTGGCGATCGACGAAGGCTGGCAGTGGCTCGATGGTGCCCCCGCCGTCATGCTCCGACTTCGCCGCAATGGCGCCGGGGCGGTCACCATGCTCGGCACCGATCACCGCCAGCAACTAGTCCGGCGCGGCGACTGGCAAGGCGCGGCAACCCTGGGCGACTGGACCTTGGCGGCCTGTTGGTGCTCCCCCGCCTTCCGGGACGAGCACTTCGAACTCGGCTCCCGCAAGAAGCTCACCGCGGCCTACCCCGCGTATGCCGCGGAGATCGCCGAATTGACCCGCCGTCGGAAGGACCGCCCGTGATGAGCCAGGCCACCGCCCTCGTGACAGGCGCTAGCGGCGGGCTCGGCAGCGCCATCGCGCTCGCGCTCGCCCAGGACGGCCATGACATCGCCGTCCATTACCGCAGCGACCGGGCCGGGGCCGAACGCACGGGCGCCGACGTCGAGGCAGCCGGGCGCCGAGCCGTCATCGTGTCGGCTGACCTCGCACCCACCGAGCCGACCGAGCTCGACCGGGCGTGCGTGGACCTGCTCGCGCGGACCACCGGCGCCCTGGGCGCCACCCCTCGCGTCCTGGTCCTCAATGCCAGCGATCAGGCACTCACCCCCTGGGAGCACCTGGACACGGCGGCCTGGGATGCCCTCTGGCAGGGCACCCTGCGCCACCAGGCAGCGCTGCTGCGTGCCTACTCCGAGGTGGCTCAGCCGGGATCCGTCGTGGTCACGGTCGGCTCCATCGAGGGACTTCGCGCGGCACCGGACCACACGGCATATGCCGTCTTCAAGGCGGCCCTGCACCACCTGACCGCGGCCGCCGCCCACGAACTCGGCCCACGCGGCATACGAGTCGTCGGCGTCGCCCCCGGGCTGGTCGATCGCCCCGGGTTGAGCCAGGACTGGCCCTCCGGCGCAGAGCGCTGGCGGGCGGCCGCGGCCCTGGGCCGACCGGTCACCGCCACCGAGGTGGCCGCTGCGGCGGCCTTCCTGGCCTCGTCGGCCGCCTCCGGCATCACCGGCGTCACCCTCCCGGTCGACGCCGGTTGGGGCGCATCCCCCGGCTGGTAACCGTGCTCGGCAGCCCCGTCTGACCCTCCCGTCACACTTTGGCGAACCTTGTTGATAACGAGACGGATACTTCGGTACAGCCGACCAAGAGCGGGACCTAGGGCGGGGATACGATGCGAGAGTTCACCCCCCTCCAAGGAGAGATATATGAAGGCCAAGTACTTCGTCGTCCCGGCTGTGGCAGCGCTTGCGCTCGCTGGCTGTGGTGGCAGCACCGGTAACACCAGCTCGAGCGGTGGCGGCTCGCAGGCCGCTGGCGCCCCGACCGACGACAGCAAGTGTGCAGACAAGGACGTCTTCTGCGTCGGCCTCGTCACCGACACCGGCAAGGTGGACGACAAGTCGTTCAACCAGTCCGCGCACGAAGGCGCCAAGAAGGCCGCTGAGAACGTCAAGGGCTACTACAAGTACATCGAGACCCAGGACGCCAAGGACTACGCGGCGAACATGAAGAAGTTCACCGACAAGAAGTACGACGTTGTCGTCACGGTCGGCTTCCTCATGACCGACGCGACCGCTGCGGCCGCCGCCGGTGCACCCGACACCAAGTTCATCGGTGTTGACCAGGGCTACGACGCCACCAAGGTCACCGCCAAGAATGTCACCGGTCTGATCTTCCCCGAGGACCAGGCGGGCTACGGCGCCGGCTACCTCGCGGGTCTGCTCACCAAGACCAACAAGCTCGGCCAGGTTCTCGGCCTCGAGATCCCGCCGGTCCAGAAGTTCGCCAAGGGCTTCGAGGCGGGCGCTAAGGCCGCCAACCCCAAGGTCACCGTCACCACGGTGTACCACCCCGCTGGCGACAACGCCTTCGCCGACCCGGTGTGGGGTGCGCAGCAGGCCAAGACCCAGCTCACCCAGGGTGCCGACATCATCTTCGGCGCTGGCGGCAACACCGGTAACGGTGCCCTCCAGGAGGTCGCGAAGGACTCTGGCGCTGGCAAGGACAAGTTCTGCATCGGTGTTGACACCGACCAGTGGGACACCGTCCCGGCAGCCCAGAAGTGCCTCGTCACCTCGGCCATGAAGCTCATCAGCCTCGGTGTGACCGACCTGGTGACCAAGGCCAAGGACGCCGACTTCGGTGGCCTGCAGACGATGGGTAAGGCCGGCCTGGCCCCGTACCACGACTTCGACTCGGTCGTCCCGGCCGACGTGAAGACCAAGGTCGCCGACATCGTCAAGCAGATGGAGGCGGGCACCCTCCAGACCGGTGTCACGCTCTGATCTGAGCGTCTCTAAGTAGTACTTCGGTATGCCGCCCGCTCACCCGAGCGGGCGGCATACCTCTCTCCACCCCCCTCTCCACCCCTCCCGCCCTTCCGCTAGATGGGTGCGAGGGACCACACTTAGGCGTCCCATCTGACATTGGAGTCACATGACCGACCTCACGAAAGAGAGCGCAGCCCCGGCCAGTCCACCGCCGGCGAAGCCCGAGGACAAACCCTCTGGCGGCGCACTCGCCTTCCTGTTCAGCCATCAGAGCGGCATCGTTATTGCGGTCGCGCTCCTGGTCGCCCTCGCGATCGGCGCGATCCTGATCCGGTACCAGGGGGTGAGCCCGTTCTATGCCTACGAGACCCTCGTCAAGGAGGCCCTCTTCGTTGACGGCGGTTTGGAGCGCACGCTGGTCAAGACGGCACCGCTGATCCTCACCGGCCTGGCCGTGGTCCTTCCGCTGCGCGTCGGCCTGTTCAACATCGGCGGTCAGGGCCAGCTCAACCTCGGCGCCATTGCCGGGGCCTGGTTGGGGTACCTGTTCGGTGGTTGGGGTCCCCTCGGTGCCGTCATCGGCATGGCCGCCGGAATCGTTGCCGGCGCTGCCGTCGCCGCGATCGCGGGCGCCCTGAAGGCCTGGCGTGGGGTGCACGAGGTCATTTCCACGATCATGCTCAACTCGATCAGTGTCGGCATCACCTGGTGGCTCGTGCAGGGCCCGCTGCAGGCGGAGTCGGCCAAGGTGAGTCACATCCCGCAAACCGAGGAAATCCCCGAGGCCGCCCGCGTCGGCAGCATCGTCGGTATCCCGGTGTCCTTCCTGATCGCGGTGGCGCTGGCCGCCTTGTGCTGGTGGGTGCTCGGCCGTACGACCTTGGGCTTCAAGTTCGACACGGTCGGCAAGAACAAGCACGCCGCTGTCTATGCCGGCGTGCCGCTGAACAAAATCATCGTGCTGTCGATGGTCTTCGGCGGCGGTCTGGCCGGTCTGGCCGGGGCGCTCGAGGCTCAGGGCACCCTGCACCGCTTCGAGCCGGCGATCACTGGATCGCTGGGCTTCGACGGCATCACCATCGCTCTGCTGGCGCGCATCAACCCGGTGGCCACCATCCCGGCCGCCTTCCTGGTGGGCGTGCTCCGCACCGGAGCCAGCGGGCTGCAGTTCGCGACCGGGATTGCCCCCGAGATCGTCGACCTGCTCCTCGCGCTTACCTTGCTGATGGTCTCCATCCCCGTCCTCGGGAAGTGGATCTTCCGTAGCCGCGCCGACAAGGTGCAGGCGTCCGCGACGAGCTGGGGGAACTGACGATGTCCTGGATCACGAAGAACAAGACGACCGTGGGTGCCTTTGTTGGCGTCATGATCGCGGCATACCTCTTCTACTTCATTAGCGGCGTGAAGGCGACCTCGATGTTCGCCTACGCGTGGGCCTATGCCATTCCGCTGGTCCTGGCCGCCATGGTCGGCGTCATCGGTGAGCGCTCCGGCGTGGTCAACATCGGGATCGATGGTCAGATGCTCGTCTCGGCCTTCGGTGCCTTCTTTGCGGCGGCCTACTCCGGCAGTCTGCTGGTCGGCATCCTGGTCGGTATGGGCTGCGGCCTGATCCTCGGTGGCTTCCTGGCTTGGACCAGCGTCAAGTGGCGGATGGACCAGATCATCGCCGGTGTCGTGCTCAACATCGTGGCCACGGGTATCACCTCGTTCTATTACAAGCCGGGTCAGCAGTTGCCCGGCCTGATGCCGACCTGGGATGTCCCGATCCTGTCCAAGATCCCGCTGCTCGGCCCGGTCTTCTTCAGTGGCGTTGGAGTCTTCGCGACCGCCGCCATCCTGGCCACGCTCGCAATCCACTTCGCGCTCTTCTACACCCGTTGGGGCCTGCGCACCCGGTCGGTCGGTGAGTACCCGTCCGCCGCCGACACCGCAGGTATCAATGTCGAGCGCCTCCGGTTGATCAATGTCACCCTCGCCGGCATCCTCGCCGGCATGGCCGGTGCCTACCTCTCGATGGACGGCTCGTCCTCCTTCGAACGCGGCATGACGGCGGGCCGAGGCTTCCTCGCGCTGGCCATCATGATCATGGGCGCCTGGCGTCCGCTGCGCGCGGGGGCAGCCGCCCTGCTCTTCGGGTTCATTTCCGCCATCGGCAACCAGTTGCAGGCCGACAAGATCATCACCGTCGCACCGCAGCTCGTGGGCACCCTGCCCTACATCATGACCCTGGTCGTCCTCGCGGTCGCCGCAGGCAAGGTTCGGGCACCCGGCGCGGTCGGCCAGCCCTTCGTGAAGGGAGACAAATGATGACTGAGGTCACGACTCCGACCTATCGGGGCGTCCCGAACGAGATGCTGCTCGACATCCAGGGGCTCTCCAAGAGCTTCGGGAAGGTCCAGGCGAACCGGGATATCACCATCCAGGTCCGCCGCGGCGAAATCGTTGCGCTGCTCGGTGAGAATGGCGCCGGCAAGTCCACGCTGGTCAACCAGATCTTCGGGTTGATCAAGCCGGACACCGGCACCGTCACGATCAAGGGTGACTCCACCCCGATCAAGGATCCTCGGGACGCGATCGCTCGCGGCATCGGCATGGTCCACCAGCACTTCCAGCTGGTGCCGGTCATGACCGTTGCCGAGAACATGATCCTGGGCCACGAGAGCACGCGAGGTGGCGGCATTCTCGACCTCGAGAGTGCCCGCAAGATGGTCCGCCGGCTCTCGGAGAAGCATGGGCTGGCCGTGGATCCCGACGTCGAGATCGAAGATCTGCCGGTCGGCACCCAGCAGCGAGTCGAGATCCTCAAGGCCCTCTCGCGCGATGTCGACCTGCTCATCCTCGATGAGCCGACCGCCGTTCTGACGCCTCAGGAGACCGACGAGCTGCTCGGCGTGATGAAAGATCTGGCGAATGCCGGGACCTCGATCGTGTTCATCACGCACAAGCTCCGTGAGGTGCTCGCCGTCGCTGACCGGACCTACGTGCTCCGCCATGGTGCGGTCGTGGGCCAAAGTGACGATCTGACCAACACCACCACCACGGACCTGGCCGAGATGATGGTCGGCCGCTCGGTCGAGTTGCGGGTCGACAAGACCCCTGCTCAACCGGCCGGGGTGGTGCTGGCTGTCGATGATCTCCACGTCAAGGACGATCGCAACCTCATGGCCGTCAACGGCTTCTCGCTCACCGTCCGGGCTGGTGAGATCGTCGGTGTGGCCGGGGTCGAGGGCAATGGCCAGCGCGAGCTGGTCGAGGCGCTGGCTGGCATGCGCAAGGTCGTCTCGGGCTCGATGATGCTCGAGGACCTGGACCTCACCAAGGCCAATCCGTATGAGACCCACCACGCGGGTGTCGGGCATGTCCCGGAGGACCGCGAGAAGCACGGGCTCGTCGGTGCCTACTCGATTGCGGACAACCTCGTCCTCAATGAGTTCGACCAAGAGCCTTACGCCAAGAACGGCGTCCGTCAGTTCGACGCTGTGCGGGCGAACGCCGAGGCTCTGCGAACGGAGTACGACATCCGGTCGGCGTCGATCGCTCAGTCGGCGGGCTCGCTCTCGGGTGGCAACAAGCAGAAGGTCGTGGTCGCTCGCGAGATGTCCTTCAAGCCCAAGTTGCTCATGGCGGCTCAGCCGACCCGTGGCGTCGACGTGGGCTCGATCGAGTTCATCCACAAGCAGATCGTCGCGGCGCGTGATGGCGGCGCGGCCGTGCTGCTGGTCTCGGCCGAGTTGGACGAGGTGCTCTCCCTCTCGGACCGGCTCGCGGTGATCCACGGCGGCAAGATCGTTGCCGAGTTGGACCCGAAGACCGCGGATCGCACCGAGATCGGCCGACTCATGGCAGGCGATCACTGAGGCTCGCCGCTTGAGCGCTCGCTCGCTTCGTCGAGAGTAGAGAACACGCCGTTACCGCATACGCGGTGACGGCGTGTTCTCTACTCTCGACTCGGCGCAGGGGTCCTCGGCTCGGCGCCGGGCTCGTGAGGCGACGCACACGGCATTTTCAACCTACGGAGTCGTAACCTACGCAACCGTAGGTTACGCTGGGTGACGTGACCGCATCCACCGTCGACCGCCGCGCGCCCCTTGGTGCAGCCCCGGCCCCCAGCCCTCTCGGGCTCGTCCTGCGCGGCGCCCGCAAGGTCGCCGAGGCGCTCGCCACCCCGCTCGTCCCCGACGACTATCTCGACCTCTTTGACCCCTTGCGCGGGGGCGCGGAGCTGCGCGGCCGGATCGTCGAGATCCGCCCCGAGACCGCTGACGCGGCCACCATCGTCATCCGCCCCGGGCGCGACTGGGCCGGCCACCTCCCCGGCCAATACATCCGCATCGGCGTCGACATCAACGGCGTGCGGCATTGGCGCGCTTACAGCCTGACCCACCGCGCCGACACCGCCGCCACCTCCGACAGCACCATCAGCATCACCACCAAGGCCATCCCCGACGGCCTGGTCTCGGGCTTCCTCGTCCGGGAGGCCCGCGCGGGCACTCTGGTGCATCTCGACCAGGCCACCGGCGACTTCACCCTGCCGACCCCCGCGCCCCGGAGCATCCTCTTCCTGACCGCAGGCAGCGGCATCACCCCGGTCATGGGCATGCTGCGCAATCACCTCCCCGAGCTCGGCGAGGTCGCCCACGTGCACTGCGCGCCGCGCCGCGAGGACGTCATCTTTCGCAGCGAGCTCGAGTCGTATGCCGCCAGCGGTCACCTCGCGCTCTCGCTGCGACTCGACGACGAGCACGGCGTGCTCGACCTCAGCCGGGATCTCGACACCCTCGTGCCCGACTGGCGCGATCGTGAAGTCTGGGTCTGCGGCCCAGCCGGGCTCCTTGATGCCGCCGAAAGTCATTGGGCCGCAGCAGGTCTCGCCGAGGCGCTGCACGTCGAGCGATTCAGGCCGACCCTGGTCGAGCCCGGTGACGGTGGCGAGATCACCTTCCTGGCCACCGATGTCACGGTCGACGCCGACGGCGGCACCACCATCCTGGACGCGGGCGAGGAGGCCGGTGTCCTCATGCCCAGCGGCTGCCGCATGGGCATCTGCTTCGGTTGCGTGGTCACCATGCGCCAAGGCGCCGTCCGCGACCTGCGCACCGGCGACATCACCACCGCTGAGCCCGGCGAGGAAGTCGCCATCCAGACCTGTATCAATGCCGTCGCCGGTAGCTGCGACCTCGAACTCTGACCCCGACAGGAGAGCCCACGATGACGATCGCCCCCGAGCGCCAGCAGGCTGTTCAGGCGCACCAGGTGCACCCGTCCGCTGACGTTGCCCAGGCCCGCCGAGAGCTGAGCCCCACCCAGGAGCACACCGAGGCCAGCCGGCATATGGCCGCACCCCCCAAGGGCATCAATTCCCGGCTGCGGGTCACCTCGGACACCCCGCGCCCGCAGCGCCCGGCCCTCAAGCGCTCCGGCCGCCCCAACCCGGCCGCCCACCTCACTCCCGAGCAGATCGAGCAGATCGGTCGCGAGCTCGATGACATCCGCCAGGAGGTCATGGACAGCCGTGGCGAGCGCGATGCGGCATACATCCGTCGGGTCATCAAGACCCAGCGATACCTCGAGATGGGCAGCCGGGCGCTGCTGCTGTTCAGCAATGTCAAGGTCAAGGGCGTGCGCCCGGCCTGGTGGATCGGCACCGCGGGCCTGGGCCTGTCCAAGATCCTCGAGAACATGGAGATCGGCCACAACGTCATGCACGGCCAGTGGGACTGGATGCGTGACCCCAAGATCCACTCGACCGCGTGGGAGTGGGACAACGCCAGCCCGAGCAGCCAGTGGAAGCACTCGCACAACGAGATTCACCACACCTTCACCAATGTGCTGGGTCGGGACAATGACCTCGGGTACGGCATTCTGCGGGTCGATGAGGACCAGAAGTGGACCTTGTTCTACCTCTTTCAGCCGATCTGGCATGTCGGCAATGCGCTGATGTTCGAGTACTCCATCGCGGCCTATGACCTCGAGCTCGGCGGCTACCTCGCTAAGCGCAAGCGGATGAGCGAGGAGGACAAGGCCGCCTGGAAGGCCGAGGCCACCAAGACCCTCGGCAAGATCCGGCAGCAGGCGACCAAGGACTACCTGGTGCACCCGGCGCTCAGCCTCGCCACCGGCTCCGCGCGCACCACGTTGACGGCCAATATCGTCGCCAACCTCATGCGCAACCTGTGGACCAACACCGTGATCATCTGCGGGCACTTCCCCGCCGGGATCGCGACCTTCGAGAAGTCCTCGATCGAGGGTGAGACCCGCGGCGAGTGGTACCTGCGTCAGATGCTCGGCTCCGGCAATATCTCCGGCTCCAAGGCCATGCATGTCATGACCGGCAACCTCAGCCACCAGATCGAGCACCACTGCTACCCCGATATGCCGTCCAACCGGTATGCCGAGGTCGCGCCGAAGATCCGCGAGATCATGGATCGCCACGATCTGCCCTATGTCACCGGTCCGATCTGGAAGCAGGCAGCCTCGGTGTACGCCAAGGTTGTGCGCCTGTCCCTGCCCAACAAGGTCGAGGGTCGGCGTCGCCGCGACATCATCCGGTTGGCCGCCAAACGGGCCTGGAAGACCAAGTCTGCGGGCCGGCGCTACTGATCGCTGGTCGAGTGTCGGGTAATGGCTCCTCTGAGCGACTCAGAGGGACCACAACCCGACACTCGAGCGTTGAGTAGGCTGGAGCGGCACCACATCCGTGGGCCCCTGATCGCGACCCACCCTGGAGAACTTTGATGGCTGGCGGACTTGCCGCCCTGCTCGACGACATCGCTGCCCTGGCCAAATTGGCGGCAGCCTCGATCGACGACGTCGGCGCGGCCGCGGCAAAGGCCAGCGCGAAGGCGGCCGGAGTCGTGGTCGACGACACCGCCGTGACCCCGCGCTATGTCCACGGCTTCACCGCCGACCGCGAGTTGCCGATCATCAAGAAGATCGCCCTGGGCTCGCTGCGCAACAAGCTGCTCTTCATCGTGCCCGCTGCCCTGCTGCTCAGCCAGTTCGCCCCATGGGCGCTCACGCCGCTGCTCATGGTCGGCGGCACCTACCTCTGTTTCGAGGGCGCCGAGAAGCTGTACGAGCACCTCTTCCACAAGGACGAGCACGGCGATGACCACCCCGAGCAGGAGGTTCCCGCGGCCGCGCAGGGCGCCGAGCAGGAGAAGACCATGGTGGCCGGGGCGATTCGCACCGACTTCATCCTCTCCGCTGAGATCATCGTCATCGCCCTGAACGAAGTGTCCAATGAGCCCTTCGTCTCGCGCACGATCATCCTGGCCATCGTCGCCGTGCTCATCACGCTGCTGGTGTATGGGGTGGTCGCACTCATCGTCAAAATGGACGATGTCGGCCTCTCGCTCGCCGAGCGACAGTCCTCCTTCGCGCAGCGGCTCGGCCGAGGCCTGGTCGTCGCCATGCCGCGCCTGCTCACGGCGCTTTCGGTCATCGGAATCGTCGCCATGCTCTGGGTCGGCGGCCACATTCTGCTGGTCGGCATGAACGAACTCGGCCTGACCGCACCCTACGAGCTGGTGCACCACGCCGAGCAGAGCGTGGCGGCCGCCACCGGCGCCTTTGGCGGCGTCCTGGGTTGGCTGACCAACACCCTGGGCTCGGCGGTCCTCGGGGTCATCGTGGGGGCGATCGTGGTCGCGGTGATGCACCTCATCCCGCGGCGGAGCGCCAGCGCCACAGCGCACTAGGCCACCAGCGCCACAGCGCACTAGGACGGCGAGCAGCAATTCAAACAACGAACGGCCCGGGGCGATATCGCCCCGGGCCGTTCTTCGTGCGCTCTTAGTCCATCTGCGGGAAGCCGAGGTTGAGCCCGCCGTGGCTCGGGTCGAGCCAGCGGCTGGTCACGACCTTGCCGCGGGTGAAGAAGTTCACGCCCTCCATGCCGTGGGCGTGCGAATCACCGAAGAGTGAGGCCTTCCAGCCGCCGAACGAGAAGTACGCCATCGGCACCGGGATCGGCACATTGATGCCGACCATGCCGACCTCGACCTCGTTCTGGAAGCGCCGGGCCGCGCCACCGTCATTGGTGAAGATGGCGGTGCCATTGCCGTACTGGTTGTCATTGATGAGCTTCAGGCCCTCGTCATAGGACTTCACTCGAACCACGGAGAGCACCGGGCCGAAGATCTCGTCGTCGTAGACCGGCATACCCGGGGTGACATTGTCGAAGAGGCAGGGCGCCAGGAAGTAGCCATTGTCGTCGCCGTCGATGCTGACCTCGCGGCCGTCGACCACGAGGGAGGCACCAGCCTGAACGCCAGCATCGAGATAGGACGCGACCTTGTCGCGGTGTGCCGCGGTCACCAGCGGACCCATGTCGGCATCCCGGGTGCCATCGCCGGTGACGAGCTTGCCCATCCGGTCCTTGATCTTGTCGATCAACTGGTCGGCCACCGGCTCAACCGCGACGAGCGCGGAGATCGCCATGCAGCGCTCACCGGCCGAGCCGAAGCCCGCGTTGACCGCGGCGTCGGCGGCCAGGTCCAGGTCGGCGTCGGGCAGCACGAGCATGTGGTTCTTAGCGCCACCGAGGGCCTGCACACGCTTGCCGTGGGCGGTGCCGGTCTCGTAGACGTACTTCGCGATCGGGGTGGACCCCACGAAGGAGATCGCCTTGACGTCCGGGTGGGTCAGGAGGGCATCGACGGCCTCTTTGTCACCGTGCACGACATTGAGCACGCCATCGGGCAGGCCGGCTTCCTTCCAGAGGGCGGCGACGGCGTTGACCGCGCTCGGGTCCTTCTCGGAGGGCTTGATGATCACGGCATTGCCGCAAGCAATGGCAATCGGCACGAACCACAGCGGCACCATGGCCGGGAAGTTGAACGGGCTGATCACCGCGACCACACCCAGGCTCTGCCGGATGGAGTAGACGTCGACCTTGGTGCTGACGTTCTCCGAGAAGCCGCCCTTGAGCAGATGCGGTATGCCGCAGGCGAACTCGGCGACCTCGAGACCGCGGGTGACCTCACCCTCGGCGTCGGAGAGCACCTTGCCGTGCTCGGCGGTGATGAGCGCGGCGATCTCCTTCTTCTTGGCATTGAGCAACTCGCGGAAACGGAAGAGCACCTGAGTGCGCTGGGTCAGGCTGGCCCGCTGCCAGCTGGACTCCCAAGCGCTCTTGGCGAGGTCGACGATGTCGCTGACGTCCTGCGTCGAAGCGAGGTCGAGGACACCGGTCTGAACGCCGGTCGCGGGGTTGTAGACCGGGGAGGTGCGCTGCGCGGTGCCGTCCCAGGAGGCGCCGGCGACGAGATGGGTGATGCGGGTGGGCGTGCTCACGGTTATCAATTCCTTGGTGTGGGAGTTGTGGATCAGTGTCCCAGATGCGGTGAGGCAGCGGAATACGTCAGTCAGACCGACATTTCGGTGTGGAGACCGACGACTACTCGGGCAGAGTCGGCATGTCCGTCAGCGCCACCGGCCGACCGCTGTCCAGGGAGCGAGCGCACGCCTCGGCGGTGCGGAAGGCCTGGAGCGCGTCGACCACCGTGCACGGACTGGGAATCACCCCGCGCGCGACCTCGACAAAGGCGGTGAGCTCGGCCCGGTAGGCAGGCCCGAAGCGATCCATGAAGGAGTCATGTGGTGGGCCCGGCGGGAAGGTGACTCCCGGTTCCGCCGAGGTGAAGGCCAGCGAGTCGTCCAGACCGACGGCGAGCGCACCCGCGGACCCGTGCACCTCCATCCGGACGTCGTGTCCGCCGCCGTTGTAGCGCGTCGAGGAGACCAGGGCGAGCGTGCCATCGTCGAGGGTGAGCACCGCAGCGCCGGTATCCACGTCCCCGGCCTCACCGAAATAGGACTCACCCTTGTTCGCGCCCACGGCATACGCGGTGACGACCTCGCGACCGGTGACGAACCGGAGGATGTCGAAATCGTGGACATTGCAGTCCCGGAAGATTCCTCCCGAGGTCGGCACATATGCCGCGGGCGGCGGACTGGCGTCGTGGGTGTTGGCGCGCAGCAGATGGGTCACGCCGAGCTCGCCGCCCTGGACGGCCTCGCGCAACCGCCGGTATGCCGCATCGAACCGCCGCTGGAATCCGATCTGCACCGGCACCTGCGAGTCGGTGACCAAGCGAACCAGCTCAATGGACTCGGTGAGGTCAGCGGCCAGCGGCTTCTCACAGAAGGTCGGCACCCCCGCGGCGACCCCGGCCCGCAGGAGCGGCGCGTGGGTGGAGGTGCCCGAGGTGATCACGAAGCCGTCCAGGCCGCTGGCCAGCAGCCCCTCGACGCTGGTCGCCACGGAAGCGCCCAGCTCATCCGCCGCCGTGTGCGCGGCCTGCGGGAGGAGGTCATAGAACACCAGGTCATCCACCGCGTCCAGGCCAGCCAGCGTGCGGGCGTGGAAGGCTCCGATCCGGCCGAGGCCGGCGATTCCGATGCGCATGCGGTGGTCTCCTCGGTGGAAGGACGATCAGGTCAGCTCAGGCGTGGGTCGACCGGCAGGGTGGGCCAGGTGTCGCGCACCCAGGCGTGCGCCGGATCGTCACAGATCAGCCACGCCCGCTGCGGTCCGGGCCCGGCCATGACGTTGAGGTAGTACAGGTCAGCATCGGGCGCTGCGATCGCCGGACCATGCCACCCATGGGGCACCAGGACGACATCCCCGGTGCGCACCTCGGTGAGCACGTCGATGGGCCGCTCGCCGGCGGCATACACCCGCAGCAGGCCCAGCGGGTCGGTGCCGCGCGAATCGGTGCTCCGGGTCTCGACGTAGTAGATCTCCTCAAGCTCGCTCTCCACGTCGGCGCACTCGGTGTCGTGCTTGTGCGGCGGCCAGGAGCTCCAGTTCCCGGCGGGCGTGATGACCTCGCAGGCGATCAGCCGGTTGGCGTCCAGGACTCCAGGCACCCCGAAGTTGCGGACCTGCCGGGAGGCGATGCCCGCACCGCGCAGCTCGATGGGGACCTCGCTGGCCGGCAGGTGCCGGAAGGCCGGCGGCTGCGTGCCGCTCTGATCGGCCGCCAGCGCCACCGCGATCCTGCCCGTGCCGGTGCCGGTGCCGGTGCTGCAGTCGGTGCCGGTCAGCGTGAGATGGCTGCCGGTGGGCACATAGACCACATCGCTCGGCCCGCTCCAGACCGACTCCCGTCCCGCCAGACTGGCCTCATCCACCCGCCCGGAGCGCTCGGCGCGCACGTGCACGCCTCCGGCCAGCGGGATGACGATCGCTTCGCGGCCGGCGAGCTCGACCTCGCGCACTTCACCCGGGGTGAGCGTGGCCACCAGCAGCCCAGCGTGCTGCCAACCTGCGATGCCGTCGGTGAGGTCGACCTCCCAACCGGATGCGGCCAGGCTTCCCCGCGGGCGCACCCATGCCGCATTGTCCTGACCTGTGCTCATGGCCGCTCCCCCAGCAGCGCCAGCACCTCGTCCGCAGTGGGCATGGCGGTCGAGCATTCGAGCCGGCCCGCGACCAACGCGCCGGCGGCATTGGCGAAGGTGATGATCCGCTCGAGCGACCAGCCCTCGAGGAGGCCGTGACAGACCGCTCCCCCGAAGGCGTCGCCGGCGCCGAGACCATTGACGACCTTCGTGGGCGCCGGTAGGACCTGTACCTGCTCGTCAGCGGTCATGGCGAGCACTCCGCGTGGGCCCTGTTTGACGATGGCGAGATCCACGCCGCGCTCTAGCAGGGCGCGAGCCGCGCGCTGCGGATCGTCCTCACCGACGGCCACGCGGCATTCGTCCCGGTTGCCGATGGCGACGCTCGAGGCGGCGAGGGCAGTCGCCGCGGCCTCAGTGGCCTCGGCCTCCTCCGTCCAGAACATGGGTCGGTAGTCGAGGTCGATGACCGTATGCCGTGCGCGCCCGCGGGCTTGCCAGGCGGCGGCGTGTGCCGCGCGGCTGGGCTCGGCGCTGAGTCCGGTCAAGGTCGTCCACAGGATCCAGCAGTCGCGCACCGCGTCGACGGGGATCTCCTCGGGCGTGATCCGCAGATCCGGGGCGACGGGGTACCGATAGAAGTACAGCGGGAAGTCGTCGGGAGGGAAGATCTCGCAGAACGTGATGGGGGTCGGCATCTGCGGATCGCTCGCCACATACGCGGGATCGACCCCGAGCTCGCGCAGACTGCGAGTGAGGTAGCCACCCAGGGGATCGTCACCCACGCGCGAGATCAGGGCCGCCGAGCGTCCGTATCGCGCAGCCGCCACGGCGACATTGGCGGCACTGCCGCCTAGGAACTTGGCGAAGGTCCTCACCTCGGCCAGGCCGACCCCGATCTGCTCAGGGTAGAGGTCAACACCGACGCGACCCACGGCGAGGACGTCATAGGGGCGCGGCGACACGGGCCCTCCTTCTGCGGGGTTCACCCACCTTGCCCCAGGGGCCAGGGCCTGTCAAGATTTGTCCTGACATTTGCACGGCAGGTCAAAGGAGCCGTCCAGGCTAGGTGGAACCGTGAACCAGATCCCCGTCGTGATCGATCGTGGCAGTCCGATCCCGCTCTATCACCAGTTGGCGGAGCAGCTGACGGCCGCTGTGGAGAGCGGCCGACTCGGCCCAGGCGACGCCTTTGAGAACGAGCTCGCGCTCGCGGATCGGCTGGACCTCTCTCGGCCCACGGTTCGGCGTGCCATCGCGGAGCTGGTTGATCGAGGGCTCCTGATCCGGCGTCGGGGGGTCGGGACTCGGGTTGCCAGCCAGGTGATTCACCGTCGAGACGAACTCACCAGCCTCTACGACGACATGGAGCGTAAGGGCCTGACCCCGACCACGACGGTGCTGCGGATCTCGCGCGCAGAGGTCAATGCCGTTGCCGCAGAGGCGTTTGGCCTGCCAGCGACCACTGCTTTGGGGTATCTCGAGCGGCTGCGCTGCGCCGGTGGGCTGCCGACTGCGCTCATGCAGAACTGGTTGCCACCCCACCTCATCGATGTGCTGGATGAGGACCTGGAGCGCGGGAGTCTGTATGCGCTGCTGCGTGAGCGCGGCATACGACCGGTGATCGCCCACCAGCGCATTGGCAGCCGACGACCACGGGCCGCCGAACGTAAGGCCCTGGGGTTGGCGGCTGGCGACCCGGTGCTCACCATGTCGCGGCGGGCGTATGCCGCCGACGGCTCGGCCGTCGAGTACGGCGACCATTGCTACCGCGGCGATCAGTACTCCTTCGACGTGACCGTGCACGGACGGTGAGGTCCGCATGAGTGAGACAGTGCGATTGACCGTTGGCCAGGCGGTCATCAGGTTCCTCGGACAGCAGTACTCCGAACGTGATGGTGTCGAACGTCGGCTCGTTACAGGCATGTTCGGCATCTTTGGCCACGGCAATGTGTGTGGCGTCGGTCAGGCGTTGCTGCAGGACCAGAGCGCATACGAGGACGCGGTGGCAGCGGGGACGTATGCCGCCGACGCGGATCCGCTGCAGCACGGGCATCTTCCGTACTACCTGATCCGCAACGAGCAGTCCGGGGTGCATGCGGCCACGGCATACGCCCGGAGTCTGGAGCGGCTCCAGGTCATGGCGGTGACGACCTCGATCGGTCCGGGGGCCACCAACATGATCACCGGGGCGGCGCTGGCCACCACGAACCGGATCCCGGTGCTGCTCTTGCCCTCCGACCAGTTCGCCAGCCGCGGGCCGGACCCGGTGCTGCAACAACTCGAGAGCCCGCAGGCGCTGGACGCGGCCGTCACGGATTGCTTCCGGCCAGTCTCCCGATTCTTTGACCGAATCGTGCGGCCTGAGCAGCTCATCCCCAGCCTGATGAATGCCATGCGCGTCCTCACCGACCCGGCGGACACCGGCGCTGTGACGATTGCGCTCCCTCAGGATGTCCAGGCGGAGGCCTACGACTGGCCGGTGCGCTTCTTTGACCGGCGGGTGTGGCATGTCGGCCGACCAGTACCGGAGCGGGCCGCTCTGGCGCGTGCTGTCGAGATCATTCGGGGCGCGCAGCGTCCGTTGATCGTCGCTGGTGGCGGGGTGGTCTACTCCGGAGCCTCTGCTGAGCTGCGCGCCTTTGCGGAGGCGACCGGCATCCCGGTAGCCGACACCCACGCGGGCAAGGGCGCGATCAACTGGGATCACCCCAGTGCCGTCGGCGGTGTGGGGTCCACCGGCTCGGCTGCCGCGAATGCCCTTGCGCGAGAAGCCGATGTCGTTATCGGGATCGGGACGCGGTATAGCGACTTCACCACGGCGAGCCACACAATCTTTGAGGAGCCGGACGTTCGGTTCGTCAATGTGAACACCCTGGGGTTCGACGCGCTCAAGCATGGCGCGACCATGCTGGTGGCGGATGCCCGTGAGGCCCTGCGGGCGCTGACTGCGGCCTTGGACGGCTGGAGCGTCGAGGCGGCATACCGACAGCGGGCCATGGACCTCGATGCGCAGTGGCAGCGCACGATCGATGAGTGTTACCACCGCGGCCATGGGCCACTGCCGGCGCAGACCGAGGTCTTTGGGGTGCTCAACGAGGAGATGGGCCCGCAGGACGTGCTCATCAATGCCGCCGGGTCCATGCCCGGTGACCTGCAGGCGCTCTGGCGGGCGTCGACGCCGGTCGGCTATCACGTGGAGTACGCCTACTCCTGCATGGGTTACGAGATCCCGGCGGCCATCGGGGTCAAGCTCGCTCTCGGTGCCGACCACGAGGTGGTGGCCATCGTGGGTGATGGGACCTACCAAATGCTTCCCATGGAGATTGCGACCGCGGTCTCCGAGGGCATCAAGGTGATCTACGTGCTGCTCCAGAATCATGGCTTTGCCTCCATCGGAGCGCTCTCGGAGTCCCGGGGGTCGCAGCGCTTCGGGACGGCATACCGGATGCGCAGGGATGGCGCCGGTGGCCGCCTCGATGGCGAGGAAGTCCCCTTTGACCTGGCCGCCAATGCCGCGTCGTGGGGTGCCGATGTGTTGCGCTGCAATGGCATTGAGGAGTTCCGGGCGAACTATGCGAAGGCGGCTGCGTCGGACCGGGTGACGGTGTTGTACATCGAGACCGATCTCACCGGCCCGAATCCGCCCGGGTCAGCGTGGTGGGATGTGCCGGTGGCGCAGGTGTCCACGCTGGAGTCCACGCAGGCGGCATACGCCGAGCATGTCGCGCAGAAGGCCGCTCAGCGGACCTACCTCTAGGCCGGCGGAGGCCGGCGACGGCTTACGGCAGGCCAAGGCCGAGCGAGGCGAGGTAGGCCCGGGTCTTGATCGCATTGGGCAGCGGGTAGTCCTTGGCGCAGCCGTACATGTCCTGCTCGCAGATCACATAGAGCTCCTTGTCGAGGTCGGCCAGCGCCTCGATGAGCAGCTCCATTGTGGGTTCACCCTCGGGTGGCGCCACCGAGCAGCCCGCGTGCACGGCCTTGACGAAGGGCCAGTCCTCGTCGTGCGCCTTAGCCACGAGCGTGGGGTCCATTGCCTTGATGTGCACATACGAGATGCGCTCGGGGTACTGGCGGCACAACTCCATGGGATCGCCATTGCCGTAGACGATGTGGCCGGTGTCCAGGCAGAAGCCGACGTACTCGGGGTCGGTCGCCTGGAAGATCCGATCGATATCCGCGGGCGTCTCGATGTGACTGTCGCCGTGCGGGTGCAGCACCATCGTCAGGCCGTAGTCCTGCTTCATGATCCGCCCCAGCCGATCGGCATTGCTGATGTAGAGATTCCACGCCTGGGTGCTCAGGGTGCGATCGTCGATATAGGCGCCGGTCTTTTCATCCCGGAACATCGGCGGCAAATGCACGATGTATTCGGCACCCACCTCCGCGTGCGTCTGGGCGATTGCCCGGAAGAGTCGCTCAGTGGTGGGCCAGGCTTCTTCCTGATGCAGCACGCCCCAGCCGGTCCCGGCTACAACCCGGAAGCCGCGGCTGTCCATCTCGTCTTTGAGCCGGATCGGGTCGGTGGGGAAGTAGCCGAAGGGGCCGGTCTCCATTACGGAAAAGCCCGCGGTGGCCATCTCGTCGAGGGCGGTCGGCCAGTCGATCTGCTGCTCGTCCTGGGGGAACCACACCCCCCACTGGTCGGGGCACACCCCAATGGTGAGTTTGGCGTACCGATCGTTGACGGTATTGCGGGAGGCGTCGGCAGGCACGGGCGTGAAGTCCTTCCACGGGAATGCTTCGACCGTAGGTGGCGCGCAAATGTCCTGTCAATACGTCATTAGGCCGGTGCCTCCGCGACCCGCGCCTGGATGATCCCCACGCCTGGCGCGCGACGTCCGCGCAGAGGTATGGCGTATTTGCCTGTCCTCTGGGCGATCCGGCACCTAACTCCTACGTGTTGAACCACGCCAAGAGAGGGTTATCCACACGGGGACTGCGATGAACATCGTCGTGGCCAAGAGGAGCAGCATAGGTAGAGTTGCTTCACCTCTTTCAAACCTCTCGCGCGTTATGCAAGAAATTATACCATGGTCGGACAAGTAATACTCGCAACCAACCCCGCCTCCACCCGCATCGCCGGGAGGATTAGTGAAGACGGTAAAATAGGACATGGCAAGGGATGAGGCTGCCAGAACCGCGCCGGTGAAGAGTAGCCTCTCATCAATGTCGGCATTGACTGAGGTTCGCAGGATCTGTGTGACGATGTCCACGCTGGCACAGATCTGAATGAGCACAAGACAGGTGACAGAGATCCAAGTGCCTCTAACATTAGAATGAGACCAATTCCACCAGGATGAGGCCGTCGATATCGCTCCCGCAATGAGATATGCCCGTGTTCT
>WBZP01002313.1_pt1 | contig 22079 bp, 21 predicted proteins | sample 5204301 | NCBI WGS metagenome assembly WBZP01 (sample SAMN12412401, study PRJNA552823) | activated sludge metagenome | isolation source: activated sludge from nitrification reactor of wastewater treatment plant... | place: USA: Pennsylvania | collected 2017
GGATGCCGGCGCCAAGCTCACGCCTGCGGAAATGAAAGCGTTGGGCATCGAGGGGGATACCCCGCGCGACACCGTGGCGACGCTCGTTGCCCAAGTGAAGCAGTTGCGCACCGAGCTTCAGACCGCGCTCTCGGACAACAAATCCCAGCGTGAGGAAAACCAGCGGCTGCGTCAGCGCGAGAACTCGATCGACCAGCGCATCAACTCTGCGCTGGAGTCCGAACGCTCCAACCTGCGGCGCGACCAGCAGCAGGCGGCCAGCGAGCGCCAGCAGACCGAGGGGCTGCTCGCTGACCTGCAGCGGCGCCTGGACAGCATTGGTGGGCGCGGTGGCAGCCATGCCGATCTGCCCGTGGGCCTGGGGCTGCAGGGGGGCGACGAGGCCGGGATGGAAGGCGGCATGCGCTGGGTTGAACCGGATGACGCGAAGCCTGCCGAGGGACGCAACAGGGGGCGCGGCACGGCTGGCGGCATGAGCTTCCCGACGAGCTTCGGCCCCGAGCAGAGCACGTTGCAAACCACGGCGGAAACCGTGGCGAACGCCGGGGCACGCGCCGCGGGCGTCAAGACCGCAAAGCCCGTCTATACCGTCCCCACGAACTCCACGCTCATGGGCTCGGTGGCGATGACAGCGCTGATCGGGCGTGTGCCGATCGACGGCACCGTCAACGACCCGTACCCCTTCAAGGTGCTGGTGGGGCCGGACAACCTCACGGCGAACGGCATCGACATTCCCGACGTGGCCGGCGCCGTGTTCAGCGGCACCGCCTCGGGCGACTGGACGCTTTCTTGCGTGCGCGGCCAGGTGCGCAGCATCACGTTCGTCTTCAACGACGGCACGATTCGCACGATCCCCGAAGACCGCGAAGGAAACCAGCAGAACAACCAGCAGCGCGATGGCTTGGGCTGGATCAGCGATCCCCACGGCATTCCTTGCGTCAGCGGCGAGCGGCGCAGCAACGCCCAGCAGTACCTCGGCTCGCAGGCCCTGATCACCGCGGCCGGTGCCGGCGTGGCCTCGCTCATCGAGAGCGACAGCGGCCGCATGTCCTATGTCGGCTCGGACGGCTCCATCGGCACCGTGGGCATCAGCGGCCAGGAGGCGGTCGGCCAGATTCTGGCGGGCGGCGTGCGGGACATGTCGGCCTGGGTCAACAAGCTCTACGGCCAAGCGTTCGCCGCCGTCTATGTCCAGCCCGGCGCGAAGGTCGCCGTCCACCTCGAAAAGCCGCTCGCCATCGACTTCGATCCCGAAGGCCGCAAGGTCGATCACCGCACAGGAGAAAGCCATGCTCTCGAACTTGAATAGCTTGGCCCGTGGCCTGGCGCTGGTCCTCGCCGTCGCGGCGCTCGCCGGCTGCGCCACCAGCAAGGAAAAGCTGCTGACCCACGGTGACCGCACGATGATGGACATCTGGCAGCAGGAGGCCGGGGACGGCGGTGGCGCAGCCGGACGGAACGCCGGCGGCCAACTGCTCGATGCGCGCCAGAGCCTGCGTCGGCCGCTGACCGACGCCGATATGCAGGCCGCACCTGCCGAGCAGATGCGCTACACGCGCACCGCGCGCAACGAGGTCCATCGCCAGTTCCAGCGCCTGCCCAATCCCGATCTCGTGATGTACGTGTACCCGCACCTGGCCGGCACCGATCCCGTGCCGGTGCCCGGCTACACGACCGTCTTCCCGCTGTACCAGCGCATTCAGTACGCGATGCCGGGTGAGCGCGTGGAGGACTACTGATGCGCTGGAAACTTCCCTGGCCTAAGCCGGCCGCGCTGAAGCTGGCCGCATCCGGCGCTGGTGATGACGAGCAGCCGGACGGCTGGCAGCGCCACATTGAGGCCTTGCGCCAAGCCGGCATCCCCGAACCCGGCTCGGCAGTCCGGGGCCGCAAACCGGCGACGGAGGCCGACGAGCAGGCGCTGTACGAGGTCGCACCGTCCTTCGTGGAACTGCTGCCCTGGGTCGAGTTCTTGCCCGAGTCAAGGTCCATGTTGCTGGAGGACGGCCAATCGGTGGCGGCCTTCTTCGAGCTGGTGCCGCTGGGGACCGAGGGCCGGGAACCGGGCTGGCTTGCCCACGCCCGCGACGCCTTGGAGAACGCGCTGCAGGACAGCTTCGATGAGCTGGACGAGAACCCCTGGGTGCTCCAGCTCTATGCCCAGGACGAGCCGAGTTTCGACCAGTACATGCAGACCCTGCGTGACTACGTGCAGCCACGTGCCCGCGGGACAGCGTTCACCGAGTTCTACCTGCGCTTCTTCGGCCACCATCTGCGTGCGGTGGCCAAGCCCGGCGGCCTGTTCGAGGACACGGTGGTCACGCGGCTGCGCTGGCGCGGGCAGACGCGGCGCGTGCGCATGGTGGTCTATCGACGTGCCACCGGGCAGGCAAGCCGCCGCGGCCAGACGCCCGAGCAGATGCTGAACATCGTCTGCGACCGCCTGTGTGGCGGGCTGGCGAACGCCGGCATCCAGGCACGGCGCATGGTCGCAGCCGACGTCCACGACTGGCTGCTGCGGTGGCTCAATCCGCGCCCCGCGATGCTCGGGCCCAGTACAGAGGACCGGGAGCGCTTCTACGCACTGGCGCGCTACCCGGACGAGACTGAGGCCGGCGAGATCGAACTGGCGAGCGGGCGGGATTTCAGCCAGCGGCTGTTCTTCGGCCAGCCACGCTCCGACGTGGAGCACGGCACCTGGTACTTCGACGGCATGCCGCACCGTGTGCTGATCACCGACCGGCTGCGCATGCCGCCCGGCACGGGACATCTAACCGGCGAGACCCGCAAGGGCGATGCGATCAACACGCTGTTCGACCAGATGCCGGAAGACACCTTGCTTTGTCTCACGATGGTTGCCACGCCCCAGGATGTCCTGGAATCGGATCTGAACCACCTGGCGAAGAAGGCCGTGGGCGAGACGCTGGCGTCGGAGCAGACGCTCAAGGACGTGCATGAAGCCCGCTCGCTGATCGGCAGCGCGCACAAGCTCTACCGGGGCACGCTGGCGTTCTACCTGCGCGGGCGCGACGAGGCGGAACTGGATCGGCGCGGCCTGGACCTGGCGAACGTGATGCTCAACGCTGGTTTGCAGCCGGTGCGAGAGGATGATGAGGTGGCGCCGCTCAACAGCTACCTGCGCTGGCTGCCGTGCTGCTACAACCCCGGCAAGGATCGGCGCCGGTGGTACACGCAACTGATGTTCGCCCAGCACGCGGCAAACCTGTCGCCGGTGTGGGGCCGTGCCCAGGGTACGGGGCATCCAGGCATCACGATGTTCAACCGCGGCGGCGGGCCGATCACCTTCGATCCGCTCAATCGCCTGGACCGGCAGATGAACGCCCACCTGTTCCTGTTCGGCCCGACGGGTTCCGGCAAATCGGCCACGCTCAACAATCTGCTGAACCAGGTCACGGCCATTTATCGGCCGCGCCTCTTCATCGTGGAAGCCGGCAATAGCTTCGGCTTGTTCAGCGACTTCGCCAGGCGCCTGGGCCTGACCGTGAATCGGGTCAAGCTGGCCCCCGGATCGGGCATCAGCCTAGCGCCGTTCGCCGACGCGCGCCGGCTGATCGAAACGCCCAGCGATGTGCAAACGCTCGATGCCGATGCGCTGGACGAAGACCTGCCACCCGATGCCTCAGCCATGGAGGCGGACGAACAGCGCGACGTGCTGGGCGAACTGGAGATCACGGCGCGGCTGATGATCACTGGCGGCGAGGACAAGGAGGAAGCCAGGATGACGCGCGCCGACCGCTCGCTGATCCGCCAGTGCATCCTCGACGCCGCCGAGCACTGCGTGGCCGAGAAGCGCACGGTGCTCACGCGCGACGTGCGCAATGCGCTGCGCACCCGCGGCCAGGACCCGACGTTGCCCGAGATGCGGCGCGTGCGGCTGCTGGAGATGGCGGACGCGATGGACATGTTCTGCCAAGGCACGGACGGCGAGATGTTCGACCGCGACGGCACGCCGTGGCCCGAGGCCGACATCACGCTGGTGGATCTCGCGACCTATGCCCGTGAGGGCTACAACGCGCAGCTCTCGATCGCGTACATCAGCCTCATCAGCACGGTGAACAACATCGCGGAGCGTGACCAGTATCTCGGCCGCCCGATCATCAACGTGACCGACGAAGGCCACATCATCACGAAGAACCCGCTGCTCGCGCCGTATGTCGTGAAAATTACAAAAATGTGGCGCAAGTTGGGCGCCTGGTTCTGGCTGGCGACGCAAAACATCGACGATCTGCCGCGCGCCGCAGAGCCCATGCTCAACATGATCGAGTGGTGGATCTGCCTGTCGATGCCGCCGGACGAGGTGGAGAAGATCGCACGATTCCGCGAACTCTCGCCGGCGCAGAAGGCGCTGATGCTTTCGGCACGCAAGGAAGCGGGCAAGTTCACCGAGGGCGTCATCCTCTCCAAGAGCATGGAGGTGCTCTTCCGCGCCGTGCCGCCGAGCCTGTATCTCGCGCTCGCGCAGACCGAACCCGAAGAGAAGGCCGAGCGCTACCAGCTCATGCAGCAGCACGGCGTCAGCGAGTTGGATGCCGCCTTCAAGGTGGCCGAGAAGATCGACCGGGCACGCGGCATCGAGTCGCCGGCCCTGGCCCTGCCCTGAATCTGCCGTGCACCGGAGAACGCCATGGAACAGAAACGCTCATCCATTCCGATGCAGGTCCAGGCGTTCCGCCGTCGGCGCTGGCGGGCCCGCTGGCCATGGGCGTTAGGCGCAGTGCTGGTTGCGCTGCTGCTGATCTGGCTCGTGTCCCGTTCGCCAGGCGAGTCCACGCCCCAAACCTCGGCGCCTGTCAGCGAGACGCAGGTGGCCGGGCCTCCTTGGCAGATGGGCAACCCGGCAGGTCGTTTCACGCTGACGCTCTACGCGGACCTCGAATGCCCGTTCTGCCGGTCCTATTTCCCTGTCCTCAAGCGTTGGGTAGCCGGCAATGCGGACGTGGCCTTGCAATGGCACCACCTGCCGTTGGCCGCGCATGAGCCGGCCGCGTCCGCCGAAGCGCGCTTGGTGGAATGCGCGGGCGAAGCCGGCGGCCATCCCGCCTTCTGGCAGGCTGTCGAGTGGGTCTATGTCCACACACACAGCGACGGCCAGGGCTTGCCCGAAGACCTGCGCCACCCCGCCCTGACGCCAGCCATCGAACAGTGCATTGCGAGCGAGCGGCCCGACGCGGCGATTCGTACCCAAACTGCGGAAGCCACGAACAGCGGCGTGACCGCCACGCCGTCGCTGCGGCTGCACGATCGCGAAACCGGCAAGGCGATCCTGCTGCAGGGCCCGATCGAGGGCGATGCCTTGCTGTCGGCCATGGACATGCTCGCGGCCGGCGATCCCGCCGCCACACCCACATCGGAAATGCCTGCCGACGTCGTCGGCGACATGCCCAGGTAGCCCCGGTCTTCAAGGCTACGGCGCAGTCCGCTGCGCTGACCACAACCCCGTTCGCCTCGCATCCTGGCCGCGAACGATCACCGCTGCCGCGGTGATGGATGCACCTTGTTCGTTCCCCAGGAGGGCTTGCCCTCCCAGGGCGAGTGCCCTCCGATCTCACCGTCTGGAGGTTCGCCATGTCTTTCGCCGTCAATGACTCCTGCCTGGAGTCGCTTTCCGCCATCGCTGCCCAACACGAGGACTGGATCATCCAGCAAGCCATCGTGCTGCTGGAGAGACGGGTCTTCAAAGCTGGACCGTGCCTCAGCCAACCGGCCGCTGTACGGGACTACCTGCGTCTGAAACTGGTCGCTGAGCCCAATGAGATATTCGCCGCTGTGTTCCTGGACAGCCTGCACCAGGTGCTGGCCTACGAGCCGCTGTTCAGGGGCACGATCAACGCGACTTCGGTCTATCCGCGTGTCGTCGTGCAGCGTGTGCTGGAGTTGAATGCCGCCGCGGTGGTCTTCGCCCACCAGCATCCTTCGGGCGTCTCCGAGCCGTCCAGCGCGGATCGCATGCTGACCCAGCAACTGCAAGCCGCGCTGGCGCTCATCGATGTGCGGGTACTGGACCACATCATCGTCGGCCAGGGTGCCCCGTTCTCCTTTGCGGAATCCGGCCTGCTGTAGCAATGGCACCGGCTCCTTGATCCACGCGGAGGCTTCGGCCTCCGCTTTTCATTGGCGCAAGACAAGCAGGTATGCGGGCAGTCCGCGATGCGCATTGTTTGTTGGGGCCGCATGGCGTTCGGCGTTTGACTATGGCCCTTGACAACTCTTGGGGGCGCTCGACATGCCAGCATCTTCATCCAGGTTCGCATCGGGCTGGCGAACCCTTGGCCTGGCCGTTGCGCTGCCGGCTTCCCTGGCCGTGTTCAGCCCGGCCAGCTTCGCCGCCGATGTGGTGATCATCACCGACAGCCGTCACCCGGTCAGGACCATGGGTGGCGAGCAGCTGATCGAGCTGGATGAAGCGCCCCGGATCGAAGCGGAGCTTTCTGCGGCGCTGCCCGCCGATCCCGGACAGGCAACAGCCATCGTGAAGCGCCGGCTGAGCCAGGGGGGCGCTGACCTCCAGCGTCGCATCGCCACCGCATACCAGGGCGTTGCCGACGCATGGAGCCTGGGCATCACCACCATTCCGGCTGTCGTGGTGGATCAGCGCTACGTGGTCTATGGCGAGCCTGACGTGGCCCGCGCCATCGCGCGCATCGAACAGCACCGGAGGGCCGAACCGTGATCCGCTCATTCGACCTTCTGCGCCGCATGCGGGCTGCCGTCACCTCCGTGCTGCTGCTCAGCGCCACGGGCAGCTACGCCCTGAACACGGCGACCATCGTGGGTTCAGTGGCTTCGCCCGATTGCCTGGAGTACCGGGTGGTGGGTATCTGCTACTGGCTCTACTGCACCTGGACCGGCTGCACGGTGCGCACGTCCGTCAAGGTCAGGCACTACATCCCCGATGCGGTGGTTTCGTCCTACTCGAACACCGGCGAGAACCCCTGGGTCGAAGTGCGCGCCATGAGCACGCCCAACCCTTCGGCCCAGGCCGGCGGGGACGGCACCACCAATGAAGATCACGAAAACAATCTCGCGAAGTTCAAGAACGCGGACGTCATCGGCCACCCCGGCGTCGAGGTGTTCAACCAGTTCGTCTCGTCCTCGGGCTATTTCTGCGAGGGCGCAGGCACGGCCTTCATGCCGTACCTGCTCAGTACGCTGGACACGCCGGCCTGGCGCTACAACGTACCGGAGATGGTGTACCCGGAGGCATTGATCCCGGGCATGCGCGAGGTCGGCGCGCGCTCGACCCTGAACCTCTGGGGCAACGTCTATCCGCGCGGCGGCTTCCTGCACCAGACGGACGACCACAAGGCCGGTGCCGTGGTGGCCCAACGGGCCGGCGATGTGGTCACGCGCCGCGGGCAGATCCACGTCTATCAGCCGCTGCTCGCCAACTCCCGCGATGGCTACTGGCCGGCCGGCGCGCTGATGGAGGGCGATGCCTCGACCGGCAAGTGGCAGGAACTCACGCCCGTCCTGTCCTCGTCCTGCACGGTCTTCCCGCGCAACGGCTTCCTGACACAGGCCCAACAAGGCGACTACGCCTGGGCGTTGTGGCGGCCCTATGCGTGCTGCGAACGCCGGGGCCAGGTGTTCCTCGGCAGCGTCGATTTCTATTGAGGGTACGGCGATGAAGCGTCCTGAACTGATGAACCCATCCGCCAAGGTTCGCCGCCCGCTGCGCCCCACGGCGCTAGCCGGCGCGCTCGCCCTGGTCTGTGGCCTCGCGTGGGCGCAGGCCGGCTTCCAGACCAGCGGCCCCGTCATCGGCGATGAGGTCATGTACTCGATCGGCGGTGGCAGTGCGGTGTCCATGGGCCGCGCCGCTGGCATGCGTTCGATCGGGGTCGGCCTGGGTTGGAACAGCAACCTCATCTGCGGCGACATGAGCATCCAGACCACGCTGCGCAATCAGCTCAATGGGATCACGAATGGGTTCCAGCAGATCATGAGCAACGTGATCCAGAGCGCGACCAGTGCCGTGGCATCGCTGCCGGCGCTGATCATCCAGCGTGCCGATCCGGGGCTGTACAACCTGCTGACCAATGGTGTGCTGCAGGCGAGGCTGGATTTCGACCGCTCCAAGCTGACGTGTCGCGCGATGGCCGAGAAGATGGCCGAGACGGCGGGCGGCCAGCTCGGATGGAGCCAGATGGCGGAAGGCATGGCGCTGCGCGATGCGGTGTCGAGCACGGATGCCGTATCGGCGATCGAGCAGGCCGAGACGCGCCGCGGCAACGACGGCGTGCCCTGGGTGGGCGGCAGCAATGCCGGCGGCGCGGGCCAGTCGGCCATCCGGGTGGTCGGTGACGTGACGCGGGCGGGCTACAACCTGGTCAACGGGCGCAGCGTGACTGACACGTCCTCCATCGCGCCCGCCAGTTGCGCGAGCCTGTCCTGCCAGACCTGGACGTCGCCGCAGCAGGCGACCGAATGGGCGACGCGGGTTCTCGGGGAACAGGTACAGCGCACGTGTGATTCCTGCACCAAGACCGAGACCGTGCCTGGCGTCGGGCTGACGCCGCTGATCCAGGAGGAGTACGAGACCAAGCTGGAGGCCTTGCAGGAACTGGTCTCTGGGACGCGCAACACGACGTTCGAGAACCTGCATGCAGCCGGCAGCACCTCGCTGCCCATTACACGCGGCGTCATCGAGGCGCTGCGCGACGAGCCAGACCAAGACCTGCTGGCGCGACGTCTCGCGTCCGAGGTCGCGTTGTCGTCCGTGCTGGAGAAGGCATTGCTGCTCCAGCGGACCCTGCTGACCGGCAAGAAGGAACCCAACGTGGCGGCCAACCAGTTGGCGGTCGAGGCCGTGAACCACGAGAGCGACACGCTCGATCAGGAGATCCGCAACCTCAAGACCGAACTTGAACTGCGGCGCGAACTGGCGAACAACTCGCCCATGGCCATCATCCAGCGCCACGGGACGCGCGCGGCCGGCTCGCGCGGCATCTACGAAGGCGACCCGGTGCCCGACCGCCTCGATCGGTTGCAGCGGGGCAACCCGGGAGGCACGCCATGAACGCGGCCTGGCTGCGCCCGCGCTGGCTTTTCAGCCGGCGCGCGGCAAAGGCGCTGCTCCTGGCGGTGGTCATCATCGCCGCGGCCGTGGGCGCCAATCTCGTCGGCATCTACCTCGTCGGCAGCGTTGCCGGCTGGGAGCGGTGGCTGGCTGCCAGCGCGGGCTACTTCCTGGTGTGGCGGCTGTGCCTGTACGGCGCGACGGTCTATGGCTGGGTCTGGATGCGCCGCCGGCTGCTGGCCCGCGAGGAAGACGCGCAAGCGCGGCGACGCCTGGTGCGCAGCGAGATCGCCGGCGTCGTCGCCATCGTGGCGCTGGAAGCCAGCCTGCTGATGCAGAGCTGAAGAGGGAGCCGCGCCATGACGCTTTTTACGACCGACTACCTGGAGTACTACCTGACGCTGGTGTCCTGGATCGTCAACAACGGCATCTGGGCGGTGCTGGTGTCGAGCGGAGTATTCGCGCTGCCGTTCGTCGCCATCATCGTGCAGGAGTGGTTGAAGGCCCGTGCGGAAGGTGCCGACGAAGGCAACAAGGGCGTGCTCTCGGCTGCGCGCATCGAGAACCGGGTCTTCGTCGCCATCGTGGTGGTGATGTTCGCTGGCATCCCGTTCATCGACGTGGACCTCAACACCATCCAGTACGACAGCTCGCGCTCGGCCCAGTGCCAGGTCAGCGTGCCGCAGCCCACGGATACCGGCTGGTCGCAGTCCTTCAGCACCATCAACAACCAGTCGGCGAAGGTGCCGGTCTGGTGGGCTTTCATGCACGCGCTCTCGCGCGCCGTCACGAGCGCCTCGGTGGCGGCGATCCCATGCGGCACGGACCTGCGGCAGATGCGCATGGAGATCGACGCGACCCGCATTGACGACCCGGTACTGGCTCAGGAAGTAGCGGATTTCTCGCGGGATTGCTATGGGCCTGCGCGGGCCAAATTGTTCATGCAGCGCCCTCAGCTTGATGAGCAGCAGATGCACGACGTGACCTGGATAGGGTCGAGGTTTTTCACGGACACGGGCGGCTACTACGACACCTACCGCTCAAGCACGCCGCGCGACGACTGGCCCTACGACAGCACCCGCGATGCGGGGCTTGCACAGGTGGGCAGCGGTGGCGGCTACCCGACCTGCAGGCAGTGGTGGGCCGATGGCGGCAATGGCCTGCGGGCACGCCTGCTGGGACAGGTGGACCCGAACCTGTTGAATCGCCTGGCAGGCTGGGCCGGGTTCCTGAGCAGGGCCGAGGTGGACGACTCGGTGATCCGCGCCATCGCGTCACCGCGGCAACAGAAATTGAACCAGGGTAGCGTCTATACGGACTATGGCGGCCAGATCGACAAGACCTTGCCGAACATCGTGACGCGGGCCACGGGAGACGTTGGGATGGCCGTCGGCGCGATTGCCGCGTTTCCCGCCATGGACGTCGTGAGACAGTCTCTGCCCATGGTCCTCGCCTTGCTCAAGATGGCGCTGGTCATCTGCATCCCGCTTGTGCTGGTCGTAGGCACCTACGATCTGAAGACGGTCGTTACCGTCAGCGTCGTGCAGTTCGCGCTCTTCTTCACGGACTTCTGGTTTCAGCTTGCGCGCTGGATCGATTCGACGATCCTGGATGCGCTCTATGGCTGGGGGTTCGGCTGGAATCGGCCGCACACCAACTTCGACCCGCTGGTGGGGCTGAACAACGCCTTCGGAGACATGCTCCTGATGTTTGTCACGGGCACGATGTTCATCGTACTGCCTACGTTCTGGATCATGGCCTTGGCTTGGGCGGGCGTTCGTGCCGGCAACGTGTTGCAAGGCCTCGCAGGAGCCACCGGAGATGCCAAGGCTGCTGGCGGAAGGGGAGGAAGCATTGCGATCAATGCAGTGTCGAAGAAGTGATCGCTGCTAGTCGTCCTCGACATGAGGATCAATGCGGAAACCGTCGTAGGTGTATAGGCCGAATCCTGCTGGTCCGTTTCGCCACTCTGGCTCGGGCAACTCCTCGCCCAAGTCGGTGTTGCGGGCCATCCAGGCAACCACCATGACGCACACCATCACCAGGGCCAGCCAGAAGGTGGTGTACAGCAGCACCCCGAGCGCAGCCAGCTTAACCATCCACACGAGCGCGGTGGCTCCAGCCGTCGGCATGCCCTTGGAAACCAACCAGTTCGACGCCCGCCGTTCACAGCGCGCGTAGGCACGCCATCCGCGGCCAAAGGCGCGGCCGAGGCGTTCTGCGGTGCTGGTGCGAGTCGTGGTGTTCATGGTCGTCTCCTACTGCTGAGGGATGCCTATTTCAGTTTGGTCCATTTCATTCTGTTTAGGGCTTCAATGTGTTCTCTTGCTGCTTCAGGACGCTTCGTCATCCGGTTCCAACGGGCCAGGGTCGGGCTCCACGCCGATGCGGTATGTAGCAACGAAACGCGGCCAGTCCACATGGTCAACGAGATCGATGTCCTCGATGACACTGACCTTCGCGCTGGCACGCTCGAACAGCGCGATGCTCTTGGCGGGATAGTTGTTGCGCGACGGATAGAGCACCCCGTCGAACAGCACCTGGCCGTCATCTCCAAGCATCGCATGCACCTGGGCCGACACCTGCTGCGTGTGCGTGTAGTCGCGGCTGGCCAACTGCTCCAGGTTCAGGCCGAAGTAGCCCGCCATGACGCCCGGCGCCGTGAGGTCGGCCAGAAGCACGTCGTCCATCACGCCCACTGCGCGCACCATCCGGCTCTGGACTTCTTTCAGCGCGATCGAGCGCTTCGTGTCCGCAAGCCACTGGTGCTTATGAAACACCGACTCCATCAGCGCCGTGGGCAGGTCGCGCCCCAGGTAGAGCACCCCGTAGGCCTGGGCCGGGTCATCGTAGCGATTGGTGCTGCTGCGGCCATAGTACAGCGGGCTGCCCCGATAGACGACGCGGCTCACATGCTGGAGCAGCTCACCGGCATCGATCAGGAACGAAGGCAGCTCGTGGCTCATGGCGATCTCGCTTCAATGCACCTGAACGCCCAGCACGTTGAACACGGCCTCGGCCACGTCGTCGATCGTGCCATGCGTCACCGCATCCACTGGCGAGCGGCCGCCCAAGCCTTCGAGCGGTTCGGACAGTGCGCGGTAGATCGTCCAAGGGTCGATGCCCTCGACCTCCTGAAGCACGGTTTGGGTCAACTGCTGCTTCACCGGGTCGAGCTGCCAGTCGGGCAGTTTCTGGCCTCGCGGCCCCACGTTCAGCGCCAGCAGCCGACGGGCGAGGATGTCCTTGTAGATCTGCTGGCGCGACTTGTCCGCCAGCTTGGCGTACTCCGCGGGCGGCAGGTTGTGCGGCTGGTTGAAGGTTTCCAGCAGCACGGCGCGGCCTCGCTGGACGTCGGTTTCAGTCGGCGCCCAGCGCGTCTCAGCGCGCAGCGCAGCCGTCTTACGCTTCAAGGCGTGCTCCACCGTTTCACCTTCGAGGTTGGCTGGCAGCTTTACCGCCTCCACGCGCTCGTGAATGAACGCCTGCAACTCGGCCGCGAAAGCCGGCGCATCCCGGATTTCGACGGTATCCGCGAAGCGGCGCACATCCTCCACGGTGACACGCGGCAGACGGTCGGCAATGAATTCAATGGCGGTGGGCATGGTCATCTCCCAGGTAGGTTTGAGACAGGACTTACTCTAGTCGCCTTTGTCGCATTTGTCAACTTTGACGCCTAGAGAGCAACCTACCTGGCGAAAACAGCGTCTCCGCAGCATAGGCCGAGGCCAGCGGCTGGTCGCCGCGCAATCCATTCGTGCGGGTTCCACATTGACGCTGGAACCGCAACCCAGGCCCCGCTATACCGAAACGGTTAAAGGCCAAAGGGCCGAAACGGCAAGGGAATGGGGTGCAAGGGGAAAGGCCCTACCTCGAAAAGGCAAAAAGGCCTCCCGGTCGGCCCGCCACAGGACACCCGCATGCTCTCCCTGTTCCAGCGAAAACGGCCCCCGGTCGCCGGCGCGCCACCGCCAGCACCCGCCACCGTCCTCCCGAAAGGGTTGATGCGGCCCGAGTCGGCCGCATCGCTGCTGGCCACCCCGCGCCGGCAGAAGCTGCTGGAGCACATTTGGCAGCGCACCTCGCTGTCGCGCAGGCAATTCGCCACGCTGTACCGAGCGCCCCTGGAACGCTACGCCGAGCTGGTCCAGGCCTTCCCGGCCTCCGAGGCGCATCACCATGCCTATCTGGGCGGCATGCTCGACCACGGCCTCGAAATCGTCGCCTACAGTCTGAAACTGCGGCAGTCCCATCTGCTGCCCATCGGCGCCAGCCCCGAAGACCAAGCGGCACAGTCCGAAGCCTGGACCGCCGCCGTCGCCTACGCCGCGCTGCTGCACGACATCGGCAAGATCGCCGTCGATCTGCACGTCGAGCTGGCCGACGGCAGCATCTGGCACCCTTGGCACGGCCCGCTGCGCCAGCCATACCGATTCCGCTACCGCGACGATCGCGAGTACCGCCTGCACAGCGCCGCGACAGGTTTGCTCTACCACCAACTGCTCGACCGTGAGGCCCTGGACTGGCTCAGCGGCTATCCGTCCCTGTGGGCACCACTGCTCTACGTCCTGGCCGGGCAGTACGAGCACGCCGGCGTACTGGGCGAACTTGTCGTGCAGGCAGACCGGGCCTCGGTGGCCCAGGAGCTGGGCGGCGATCCGGCCCGCGCCATGGCTGCGCCCAAGCACGCGCTGCAGCGCAAGCTGCTCGACGGGTTGCGCTACCTGCTCAAGGAACAGTTGAAACTGAACCAGCCGGAAGCCTCCGATGGCTGGCTCACCGACGATGCCCTGTGGCTGGTGAGCAAAACGGTCTCGGACAAACTGCGTGCGCACCTGCTGTCCCAAGGCGTCGATGGCATCCCTGCGAACAACACCGCGGTGTTCAACGTCCTCCAGGATCACGGCATGTTGCAGCCGGCGCCCGACGGCAAGGCTATTTGGCGCGCGACCATAACCAGTTCCACCGGCTGGTCCCACTCGTTCACCCTGTTGCGCCTCGCTCCTGCGCTGATCTGGGAATCTGGCGAGCGACCGACGCCTTTTGCAGGCACGGTAGCGATCGACGCGGCAGTCGCCGAAAACGACGCCGAGGCGCCGAAAATGCCGCCTGCGGCCATGGCGAAGGCAGCCCCGAACGGTCAGAAACTTCCATCTTGGGAAGGCAGTAGTACCGTCACCGCCTCACCGCCTAAGGCCCAGCCCGTGTCCGATGTCATGGAGGACATGCTGGCAATGGTGAGCACGAGCGGCTCGCCTGGTGCCGAGCAGGATGTGGAGCCGGTTGCACAGAGAAGCTACCCCGCAGACCCCAGCACTCCTATGCCAGCGACTGCCGCAGTGCTTCCTTCGCCACCACCATCTACTGCTAAACCACCCCTAACAGCAGCGCCCCCGTCAGGCGAACATTTCATGATGTGGCTGAAACAGGGAATTGCTTCGCGCCGGCTCATCATCAACGACGCAAAAGCGCTCGTGCATTCCGTGAATGACACGGCCTACTTGGTCAGCCCAGGTGTGTTCCAGCGCTACGTCCAGGAGCACCCTCATGTCGGCACGCTGGCACGGCAGGACAAGATGCCGGATTGGCAGTGGGTGCAGAAGCGCTTTGAGAAACTGGGGTTGCATCGAAAGCACGACAGCGGCTTGAACATCTGGATCTGTGAAGTCACCGGGCCGCGCAAGTCCCGGAAGCTGCATGGGTATTTGCTGATCGATGCGAATTGGTTGTTCGATGCAGTACCACCCAACAATCCTTATCTCAGAGTTACGCAAGAGATTTGAGCATGGAGTCCTACGTGGCGGTGAGATACGGTAGAGTTCGCCTTGGTAGGTTAGCGGCTAGCCAAGGTGTCCAGCACAAAGTCAGCGCGTTGCGCCACTCTGATCTTGGGCAACCGCGATACCGCATAGCCCAGCGCTGGATAGGTGCGCTGAAGCCGCTCGAATTCAGCCCGCGCTTCATCCATGCTGTGACGGCGTTCTTCGTCCTGCACATAGATTTCAGGCCACGGCGGGGCCAGAAAGATGCGCGAGTGGTAGCGATGCGACTGGGCAATCGTGTCCAGAATAGTAGTGCCGTCCAGTGCCTGGGGTGCTGCCGCCGCGTCGATCAGGCCACGGTCGAAGAACACCCATTGCGTATTGCTGCGTGGCGCATTGGCATGGTTGTCTAGCGCAAGGTCGATGGCCCCGCGCAGGAAGGCCGTCATGTCGAGCCACGGCAGGGCCTGGCCGCCCGTGCGTGTTTGTTCCTGAACGATACGCCGTCCAGGCTCCTCAATTACGGCATCCCTGGATTTCCATTCAACCCCCACAAACGAGAACGACGATCAACTATCTCCTGAAAGGCCATCAGCATCCATCAAGGCCAGCATGCCAACAATGAGTGCGTGCATGCCCTGTTGAGTTCGGCCTCCATCTCGGCTTCCTCCGTCGCACGGTCTGCATCCACGACGGGTTCCCGTTCGGCGACCGAGTACACCGTGTCGGCCACGGCAAGGCAGTGGAACGCCACGGTGGTCAACAGCCAGCGCGCATGCTCCATCGATATGCCGTAGGCCTGAGCGATGTGGCGTTGGTGGCCGACGATCTTGTCGAGCATGGGCTGGGTCGCCGCCAGACGGCGGATCACGTTGGGTACGCCTTGCCGTCGCCAAGATGCTTGGGCTTGAGCATCGGCGTCTCGTGGGCGTGCAGCACCACGTGGCGACGCAGTTCGTCATCCAGCGCCTTTACCATCGGCTGCAGTTGCGCGCCGCACGCACCGACCCACTGTGCCAGCGTCGAGCGGGCAACAGTAAGTCTGATGCTCTTTGCGCATTCAGATGAATGCATTACGCCCATACGAAATCCGAAATCAGCTCGGCCGCGCACAGCAGATGGCAGTTGTCTATGGCTGTAAATGCGCTTCCCGCAGAGCCATGTCCTCTCTCAGAATACGCTGGATCTCCAGTATCGCGGCCGCGCTCTGTTGCACGCTGTGCCCCGAAATAATGACTTTCTCGGACTGTGCGCCGGGAAGATGTGCGCTGCGATAAGGCACAAGACCGTCATCGGAATCATCGAGGGCCACTTCGGAATTGGCTTGGGCCACGATCGAGTGATAGCGCACCTGGGATGAGATGGGAAAGCCCGCCGCCGTACGCACGAACGGATCGTTTTCGTCGAGATTGTTCACGCTATTGGGAATGGTTGCCAGGCTTTCACGGCTGCTGGCGGCCGCATTGGGTGCCAGTGTATGGGCGAGTTCTTCGAGCACCGTAATGGGAAAGCGGATAAATCCCGCCATCCAGCGCCCCAGGCGTCCACCCGCGACCGATGTGCCCCGATGAGGCGCCGCGATGAAGATGGCACTGCTGACATTCGGGAAGGGCTCGAAGCGCAACATGGGATCAATGCGCCTGATCTGCTGCGGCGTCAACCGACTGTGATCCGCAGCCAATTGCACCAGCGATTGATCGGTTGACGACACCATCAACCGCGCGATGACCCCGCCCATGCTATGCCCCACCAGCACGAGGTCGGACGACGCCGGCGCTTGGCCGGATGGGTCGAAATGCGTCAGCGTATCCCCGAGCGCCCTGCGAATCATGGCGTGGTTCAACGCGACTGGCATGTTGGTCGGGTAGTAGACCTGCCAGATCTGGTAATGCTGGCGCAGGGCCTCATCGCCCAGGATTTCGTTGGCGAGTTCCACCCAGGCTTCAGGGCTGCTGGCCAGTCCGTGCAGCATGACGATGATCCGCCTGTTCGGATCGTAGGGCTGCATCAAGTAGACGTGCGGGCGGTCGATGCCACCCTCGCGCCCGAGCAGGCTGCGCAGCGACTGGCGGTTGAAATTGGCACGGGCCAGCCATACGCCATAGCCGGCCGTGAAATTGGCCGCCAGCGGCACACGTTGGCCGCGCAGCATAATGGCCGATTCCACATAGGGGTCATGCACCGTCAGACGGGCTGTACGAGCATGCAGCACGCTGTCCAAGTTGTCTCCGTCGGGATGCAGCAGAACCGTCATGGACGGCGCGGGCATCTCGCTCCAGGGCAGCGGTTGCTGATCATGTTTTGCCGCTGGGCGACCACCCCGAGTTGGGGCGGCGCTCAGGGACTCGTCCGGAATGACCGCCACAAGCTCGGCGCCAAAGCCGTCGCGCCGGTAGAGGCTACGCAATCCACGGAAAGACAGGGACGAGGCTGGCAGGAGTTCGGCTGGCACCGCCGTACTGCCCGGTAAGCGCGCGCCGCGCATATCCAGCTTCAGTTCCCAGCCTGCAATGTTCCAACTGGTCTGGTCGGGCAACTGCGTCGGCATTTGTTGCCGAACTTCGAACATGCCGGTGGCCGCATGCTCGACGGCATAGTTATACCAATCCCGCACTTGGGTCTGGCGATCCTCGAAGGCCCGCTCTCCCGGAGTATGGTCACCAAGGAACAGATAAGCATAGGCATAGCGAATCGTCTCAAGCCAGGCGGCTTGCTGCGCTGAACCGGGCTTCATGGCCTGAGCCTGCGCCAGCCATAGTTCGGACAGTGCAGCCAGGCGTCTATCCGTGGCAACCCCCGTCACGGTAGCCAAGGCCTCCGCGCACTCCGAGGAGATCGGCTTTGCGCATGCCTGCTCATCCAATGCCGCCACCCTGATGGTCTGGACAGTCGCAGCCGCGTCGAGTTTGCGCTGCGGGTGGACCGGCTGGGTGCCATGCTGGATCTGGACCGCCGACAATTGCAGGCCATCAACATGCCGCACAATGCAGCTCCCTCCATGGTGGACGCGGTGGTGCGCTTTGATGCCGCTGCCGGAGAAACACCGGGCGTGTTGTGCCAGCTCTCCAAGACCTGGCTGCAGTACTGCGTTGGCACGCTGCGGGGGGATTATTCCGCCCAGGACCTGGCGCAGTTTCAGGCCTGACCCAGAACAGAGACAAGCCCCCTATGGCCATTGGCAAATACATCAAGGAAATCGGACGCGGCAAGGACGGTGCCCGCGCGCTGAACCGCGCGCAGGCGACGGACCTGTTCGGTCAGGTGCTGGACGGCACAGTGACCGATCTGGAGATTGGCGCCTTTTGCCTGGCCATGCGCATCAAGGGCGAAACCGCTGAAGAAATGGCCGGTTTTCTGGACGCCACCGCTGCGCGCCTGCAGCACCTGCCCGCCAGCGACCGGCCCACGGTGGTCATCCCCAGCTACAACGGCGCGCGCAAGCTGCCGCTGCTGACACCGCTGCTGGCGTTGCTGCTGGCCCGTGAGGGCTTGCCGGTGCTGATCCACGGCACGGCCACCGAGTCCACCCGGGTTTTTACGTCAGAAGTGCTCGCAGCCCTTGGTATACCTGCGCAAGCAGCTATTCAAAAGATAGCAAATGGTGAGGTGGCGTTTGTCCCCACCGCCCTGCTGTGCCCCGGGCTGCAACGCCTGCTGGAGGTACGCCGCGTGGTGAACCTGCGCAACCCGGCACACAGCCTGGTCAAGCTCATGAACCCGTGCGTGGGCAAAAGCCTGATCGTCAGCAGCTACACCCACCCCGAATACGCGATCTCCATGGCCGCCACCTTTGCACTCACCCATGCCAACGCCCTGCTGCTGCGCGGCACCGAGGGCGAGGCCGTGGCCGACCCGCGCCGCACGCCCACGATGCAGGCCTTTGTGAACGGCCAGACCTTTACCTTGCAGGAGCACCAGGCCGGCCCGCTGACCAGCCTGCCCAACCTGCCCACGCAACTGGACGCAGCCACCACCGCAGCCTATATTCAAAGTGTGATGACCGGCGCACAGCCCGTACCCGCCCCCATTGCGCAACAGGTGGCCCACATCTTGCAGTTAGTCGAATCACTATGAAACACGATCTCTCCGACTCCAACGCGGCAGGCCAGGTCACCCTGGTCGGCGCCGGCCCGGGCGACCCGGAGCTGCTGACCCTCAAAGCGCTCAAAGCCATCCAGGCCGCCACGGTGCTGATGGTGGACGACCTGGTCAACGAAGCCATCGTGGCCTACGCATCCCCCGAAGCACGTATCGTGCACGTGGGCAAGCGCGGGGGCTGCAAGTCGACACCGCAGTCGTTTATCGAAAAGCTCATGGTCACCGCCGCACTCGAAGGCGAGAACGTGGTACGCCTCAAGGGTGGTGACCCGTTCATCTTTGGCCGTGGTGGTGAAGAGGTAGAAAACCTGCAAGCCGCTGGCATACGCGTCAGCGTCATCAACGGCATCACGTCTGGCCTGGCCGCGGTCACCTCACTGAACGTGCCGCTGACGCACCGCGAGCACGCGCATGGCGTGGTGTTTGTGACCGGCCACGCCAAGCCCGGCGACACCGGTACCGACTGGCGCGCGCTGGCGCACACGGCCTACCAGGCCAAGCTGACTTTGGTGATTTACATGGGTGTGAGCGGTGCCGCCCACATCCAGGACGAACTGCTGTACGGCCTGCCCGACACCACCCCCGTGGCCATCGTGCACAACGCCAGCCTGCCCACGCAGCGCCATGCGGTCTGCACGCTGGGTGAGCTGCAGACCACCATCGCCCGCGAAGGCCTGGCCAGCCCCAGCGTCATCGTGGTCGGTGATGTGATGCAGGGCCTGCTGGCCGCAGCCCAGGTCCCCGAACGGGAACCCCTGGGCCAGACGCGCACCGCCTGAGCGTTCAGGCAGCCGCGAGCTGCTGGTTTTGTGGTGTGCGCGTGGCCCCCACCGCCAGCAGCGCCAAGGCCAGCGCCAGACTGTAGTGCATCAACTGCACGTTGTTAAAGAGTCCCAGGTAGTTGCTGTCGGCCTTGCCAGTAGCCGCCACCACAAAGCTGCCCAACAAAGCCAGCGTGCCCGCCATGCCCCAGGTATTGCGCTGCTGCACCGCCGTCCAGGCAATCACCAGCGCGCACACGCCCGGCACCACCTGCGACCAGAGCACCAGACCGGCCAGCGTCAGCACGATGCCGACACCCCCCACGACCAGCACAAAACGCCCGACCGCCGCGCCACGTGTGGCCAGCGGCGCATCCGGCCAGCGCAGGCCTGATGCAAGCAACGGAAACGCAGCACAGGCGGCCAGCAGGCTGGTGAAACGGTGTGGCCCCAGCATCTCGGCCCAGCCCGAATACCGCAGCACACCCAGGCAGGCCGCCAAACCGATCAGGCCGGCAGCCACTGCCACAGCAGGCCGCTGGCGCAGGTGAAACCACAGGATGGCAGCACACACCAGCAGCAGCACCAGATCCGACAAGGCGTCCGGGTTCATGCTGCCACTCCCACCGCGTTGGCAGGGGCGACGGACTGGCGATTCAGCCAGACCACACTGCCCACACACAACACCAGCAATGCACCCTTGAGCAGCAGCGGCGCCTCAAAGCCAAACCACTGCGGCACGGCGGCGAACGACACACCCAGCGCCAGCAGACGCACCTGCTCCAGCCACTTGCCCCAGACAAAACGCTCAAGCAGCGCCCCCAGCGCCACCGCCGTGACCAGAATGCCCAGCGCGTACACCGCGGCCGTGCCTCTGTCCAGACCCTTGGCCACACCGATGAAATGCGAAACAAAAGGCACCAGCACCGCGTACTGCAGCGCCACGTACCAACGCAGCGGCGCGGGGGTTTGCACATCAAAGCGGGTAAAGGTGCGGGGCTCGAAATGTTCGATGGGTTCGTCGGTCCAGCCGCCCGGTGGCGCCACCCAGACACCCAGCTTGGCGCGCCAGCCTTTTGCCGCACGGGACATCTGCCACAGGTCGGCGTAGTAGTGCAGGTTGCCCTTGATCGGGCTGAAGCTGTGCAGCGGCTTGCGGATGCCGTAGCAAATTTTCTCGTCATCGCGCTCGTCGGCAAAGGTGCCGAACAGACGGTCCCACAGGACCAGGATGCCGCCATAGTTCTTGTCGATGCAGTAGTCGTTCTGGCCGTGGTGCACACGGTGGTTGCTGGGCGTCACCAGAATGCGATCCAGTATGCCCAGTCGGCCAATCAGCTCGGTGTGCACCCAGTACTGGTACAGCAGGTCGATCAGGCCCACGATCACCAGCATCTGCCACGGGATACCGAGCACCGCCAGGGGCAGGTAGAACACCCAGCCGAATAACGCACCGGTAGAGGTCTGCCGCAGTGCGGTAGACAGGTTGTAGTACTCCGACGAGTGGTGTACCACATGCGAGGCCCACATGACATTGACCTCGTGGCCCATGCGGTGCGCCCAGTAGTAACACAGGTCGTACAGCACCAGGGCCAGAATCCACAGCGGAATACTGCTCATGGACCATTCGGTAAAGCGGTAGGCCTCATACACCGCGATGTAGATGCCCAGCGTGGCGATCTTGGTGAAGGCGTTGGTCACCTGGCTCAACAGGCCATGGTGCAGGCTGGTGATGGCGTCGGGAATGTCGTAGACCGCTACACCGCGCCGCCGGGCCACCCAGGCCTCGAGCAGGATGGTGAGCATGAATACGGGTATGGCGTAAACAATGGGATTCATGGTTTTGTCTCTCTCGTTATGCAGCGCCTCTGTACCGGGCACCGTCATCGTTGAAATTATACACTGCAGCCCATGCAAAGTTTTGATGTTGTGATCGTGGGTGCCGGTGCGGCCGGCCTGTTTTGTGCCGGGGTAGCGGGCCAATTGGGTTTGAAGGTTTTGGTGCTGGACCACAGCGAAAAGGTGGCCGAAAAAATCCGCATCTCGGGCGGTGGCCGCGCCAACTTCACCAACATGGACGTCACGGCGGCCAATTTCCTCAGCGACAACCCGCGTTTTGCCAAGTCAGCCCTGTCGCGTTTCACCCCGGCCGATTTCGTGGCTTTGGTCAAAAAACACGGCATTGCCTTCCACGAAAAACACAAAGGCCAGCTTTTCTGCGACCGCTCGGCCGAAGACCTGATCGCCATGCTGCTGGCCGAATGCGCGGCCGGCGGCGTGGAACGCTGGCAACCCTGTGGCGTGAAAAATGTTAGGTTCTTGGCCTCCAGCCCTTATGGAGAAAGCGCCAGCAGCTATGAAATAGATAGCAACCGTGGCACCATCCACTGCGGCGCGGTGGTCATCGCCAGCGGCGGC
>WBZP01002315.1_pt1 | contig 22073 bp, 20 predicted proteins | sample 5204301 | NCBI WGS metagenome assembly WBZP01 (sample SAMN12412401, study PRJNA552823) | activated sludge metagenome | isolation source: activated sludge from nitrification reactor of wastewater treatment plant... | place: USA: Pennsylvania | collected 2017
AAGGAAAGACCAGAGCACCCCCAACATCGTCCCTCGATAACGCAGGGTCATCTCGCGCAGAAACAACCGATACGCGATATGCAGGCTGTTACCGAGAGACAGCTTATCCACCCTCATTCCCATGTCTGAACCACCATCCCATCAGTTATCAACCGAATCCTTTCCGTCCCCTGTTCTCTGGCAAAGGGATGATACCCTTTCTGAATACAGCTTAGGCTTTCGAGTGCTTAGACAGACGCGGGCACCGGTCCAGAATCTGCCGACTGGAGGAAGACCCAGCAGGAAGAGATATTCGCGCTCGGTTGTTCCGGGCATTGACCGAAAACGGCCATTTATCGTTCTTGCCAAGAGAACATAACCAAAATATCCGATGCATTGTTCTCCATTGGAGAACAAAAATCCAGGCCAAAGAGCCCAGGCCCGGGAGCTCGACGGGTAGTCGGACCAGCCATGACGAACCTCCCGTCTCTCAGGATCAACCCATACTCTTTGCTGGACACATCTCATGGTACCGAATGCCAGAGCGGATGAAGACGCCAGCCGCTCACCCGCCGATTCGGGAAAACCGAAGCCGAGTTGGTATAACAGATAGCCTCCATACCAGAGCCGAAGAACGGCAAACGGCCAGGGTTATCATTGAGGGAAGAAGGCCAAATGAATGGTTTGCTCAGGCGACCAAGGACAGACTTCTGGAAAGCGATCCATAGCCATCCCGGTTTCCTTTCCGGCCAAAAGGCGCGCATCGCCCCATAGGTCATCCCACCATTCAGAATCATTGAGGACGGCCTTGAGACTTGGGGTCTTTTCCATACGCCGCAGGATACTTTTGCGTTGGGTTTGAAGGGTCATTTCCCAACTCCGACATCGCCACTCAGGCTGTACCACCCACTTGCGAAAATGGGCCAACAAGACGGCTATGCGGCTGGCCAGTTCTCGCTGCTCACTTTTTCCCACATCCTCAATCTCCTCGGCAATGTGATCGATATCCAACTCTGAGAAGCGTCCGGCTCGTAATAAACGGGCTTGCTCCGCGGCCCACAGCAGAATGTCCTGCTCATAGAGGATGGGCACAGCCATCTCCTGATGGATTTCAGTTCATTGACAAATGAAAGCGATAAGCCGTGTAGTTGATATCAGGTAAGCGAGCACTTCCTCCACGAGAGGCCCAGTGAAGGGGGCATCGAGTGCCTTGCCTTATCCGACCACGGTACCTGAAGCTGGGGATATCATTTTTGTTCAACCGAAGGTTCGAGTGGCAAGACCTGTCCCTCTGGTGATGAAGAATACTGGGTGCGCGCCTTCTCATACGCCGCCGCAATGGCGGCTGGATTAGCGGTGGCTTTGGCAGAATCGGTTTTTTCCCGCTTCCAGAGTTCTGTTTGATCGCGTACGAAATCTCGGGAAAGTTTACCGATAATAGTAGGCTTGACTTCGTCAAAGGGAAGCGCCGACTCAGCTCTTATCCCTTCTAATTTAATGACATGAAAGCCGAAATCCGTTTCCACCACGTCCGCAAGCTCCCCAGAGGCCTGTAACCCAAACACAGCCTCTTCAAAAGGCTTCACCATCTTTCCCCGCGCGAACCAGCCAAGGTCTCCCCCTTTCGATGCCGACCCCGGATCCTGCGAATAAGCCTGCGCCAAGGCGGCAAAATCCTCTCCTCCCCTGGCTCGAGTCAACAGTGCCAAGGCCTCTTTTCGGGCTTCATCTTTATGGCAGTCTTTCACCTTTATCAGCAGGTGCCTCGCCCTGCGCATCTCAGGTTGCCGATATTCCTCAGGGTGTGTCATGTAATATTGTTTTGCCAGTGTCTGAAAATCCGGCACAGAAATTTCTGATCGCACTTGTTCCATCAGCATTCGAAGCAACACTTGATCCGCGACCCGGCGTATCGCCTTTTGGGCCTCTGCTGAATGTTCGATCTCTCGGGCACGCACCTCGGCCAGCAATTTTTCCCGTCGATAGAGAGAGTTCACCAACTCGATGGCCTTACCCTGATTCGCCAACAGCAAGCGGCGTTGATCGGATGAGAGCGAGGCTACCTCATCCAGAAACATCTCTTCGGTAACGAGCTGGTCACCCTCGATCAGGCCCCCCTCCTCGGCCAAGACCTGTGCCGATATCACCAAGCAAAGTGTCACTGCGAGCTTATACATTTACCAGCCGCCCAGTAATAATAGAAAAACCGGAATGCAGCTCATTCGCTGCGATCCCGGTTCAGAATGGAGAACGAGCCTAATTGATAATCTGCGTTCTACAAATACTCGACCCGCCGCACTGCTCGGCACCCACTCCACTCGGGGTAAAGTTCATGTAGAGGATGGTATTCGACGGTACCACACATGAAGAAACGAAGGGGTCGAAGCCGAATAACCCGGAAAACGAATTCGCCGAGACATAGGCCTGATCCACGAGATCGACGTAGGGCGCCACAGCGCTGAAGATACACTTTGTATTGGCAGGATTTAGATCACCGGGAGTGACGGAGATGGCTCCGGAGAAACTCGAAAAAGTCTCTCCCGCCTCAGCCCGATCCAGTTTGAGTCGCAGTTGCATATTCTGGCCAAAATGTACCCTGGCCGAATAGACCTGTCCCCAACTGATTGAACCCTGATACTCGCAGTTGGTTGAATTCCAGTTTTCTCCACGAATGCAACCAGGTACAAAAGTCCTGTTACTATTCGGAGACAAGTCAAAAACGATCACATTCGATTGGTTGGGTGGTGACCATACCCCTTGCCCAGGATCTCCAGTCGATCCAGTGGCACCCGTGGAGCCAGTCGATCCAGTGGAACCAGTAGAACCCGTCGGACCTGTGGAGCCAGTAGCCCCTGATGAGCACCCAATGACGGCCACTGTAGCGTTTCCAGAGCCATCAACCGCGATCGATGCCAGCGTGCAGGTTTCCTGCACCCCATTTCGAGTCAGGGTAGCCGTTGCCGCCTCCACGCCCTGGCTACCAAGTATGGTTACACCCACACCCAGCATCATGCCAGTCCCGCGCACCAAGCGCTTACCCATGGTTGCCATGTCTTTCACCTTCTGCCCAATATCACAACAAACGTAAACCGACTTCACCCTTTTAAAAATCGCAGAAAACTCCGCAAGAAGGCAGTAACAAGTAATGGTTTTTTTTCGCTGATTCGTAACATTGTTATCCAAATCAAGGGGGTAGCTCATAGTCAAATGGCCCCTAGCCACCCGCAGCCATACATCCAGTATGGACTATTATCCCATTGTGTTCTTTGAACATTGTCATGTGAAAATGGAGATCACAAGCTCCCAGGAACACCCAATCAACCTCATCTCAGCAAAAAAAGAGGGGGCATGGCCCCCTCTTTCGAGCATCTTCCTCGATACTCAGGCACTCAACATGAAGAGGCTATCTCCATTACTGAGCGCTGGTAGAAACATTCCTTCTATAGGCATGATTCCACATCGAACCATAGTTGAGGGTATTGTCACCTGCCACACCGTTCTCCAGCGTGGTATAGGACATACCGATCACGGGCAGTCCATAGAACAGGGCACCACGAGTAGCGCTGGGTACCATACGAGTAGGACCAGCCCCGCCTTCGTTGGCATCGAGACCCACATCCAACCAGCCATTCTCAATGCTGTTCGAGGACACATTGATGTTCTGGGAGACGGCAGAACCCAGGGCATTGGTACCGTTGAAGGTCAAGACATTGACCTCTTTACACAGCTCGTTACGCCCTTGGGGAGGCGGCGGCGAGAAGTCGGAGGTCAGCTCGGGAGTAAACTCCTCACGGTCATGAACAGTCAAAGTAACCTGATCGCAGGAGAGCCCATCACCGTCCGTATCCTTTTGGAAGGTCTTGGCGAAAGGCGCACGAGCCGCACCGGCAGCGATACCCGGCTGACGGGTATCCACATAGAAGTACTTGGTCGGGAAGGTCACGACCATATCCGTCTCGGCATTGACACCCTCAGCCACGTTAAACTGATTCAGCAAGCTCTGACGGGTCAGCACCGCACTGACCGCATCCACCGGCACACTCCAAGAGTCGACCGCTACGCCAGCCACGCCAGCACCCGGGCCAGTATCAAGATTCACCACAGATATGGCCGGGAAAACGTCGCCAAGGTTCGGCTGAGAGTCACGAGCCTGGAAGATCAAGTCGTTAGCAGAGGAATCGTCTGGCGCGCCAGCTGCCGGGTTGAAGAAGTTCGCCAAGGTCACCGCCTCGTAAGCCCCGGCCTTCCCCGCATCAACCTTGATCAGGGTACCCGTGCCTTTGAGGTTGTTCTTGGGCTCGTTGAACTCAGCCCGCACAGCCGCCAAGTTGGTCTCGAACGCGGTCACGATACCGGCGCAGTCCCGAGGCGTGCCACTGACATGCTTAGCCTTGTGGGCGACAGTACCGGACACGTTCTCGTTACCAGCTGGCGAGACACCCATCTCAATGACCTCGACATGGCCTTCCTTGGTGCGATCCAAACCGGTAGGACCGCCATCAGCATTGCTCTGGGTGTAATCGAAGTTGGTGAAGTCAATCCCGCGCAGGCCGGCCGCCGCATCGATGACCGGCAGCTGGGGCTGGGTGCAGGTCTTATCATTGGTCTGCACACGGGCGACGGTACCGTCCGGGCTGAGGGTGACAGCACCCACCCAGACATCCCACGGGGACAGGATGATATTGAAGTCGCGCACGTCACGGCTGTTGTGGGCCTCACGGAACCGCAACTTGACCGCAACCGTATCGGCGCTGGCATTGGTGATGTTCAGATAGGTGTCATACCCATTCAGCACACCGTAGTATGGAAAGAGTAGCACCTCACCCAACCCGTCGTCCGCCAGATTCACGGCCTGGACGGCCGGGGCGGCGATTCCAACGGCTCCGGCAACAGCCAAAGCCATCGCGGATCTCTTGAACTTCATTTTTGTCATTTAGGTTTTCTCCCTTATCGATCGACAAGTTTCATACAACGATAGCCTGCAGGGCCTACCCTATTCTCTCTGTACGCTCTAAAGACGATAGAGCCCTAGCGCACAAGGAATACACCACGGGGCGGATCATACCAGAATCCCTACCTAAGTGAAGCCTTTAGCGAGTTTCGTGAAACCAGTCACGCCCCTCTTGGACCCAAGTCTCTTGCAGGTACCTGACGCCATTGACGATCGGCGTTGGCATGTTCGGCAAAAGCGCCTTATAGGCCACCCGCACCGTTACCTGCGCTTTGGAACCCTCGAACTTCACTTCGGTGGTTTCGGCGCTTGTCCAAAGGATCCGATCCCCGAACTTCCCCCCAAAAGCCTGCACACTGTAAGCCTCACGAAAACTGGGGGTCTCGAACTGGTAGGCCGTCTGAAAATCTCGCCGGATGAGCGCTTCCCAACGGGCTTTCACCCGTTCTTTTAGCTCCGCATCCACAGCCTGCGCCACGCTTTCGCCGGGCATTGGCTCCGCAACTTGGGAGCCGGAGGCCATGCCAAAAGCACCACCCCCCCAAAGCAAACCCAGCCACATCCAAAAACGCAGGAACGAAATTTTCATTACTGCAACACCTTTCGGCTTGTTGTTATAATCCAACAGAAGTGAGTTGTCAAGCTTTTACACCACATACGAGACAATCCTGACGAAGATTTACCCACACCCACCCTGGGTGTTGCATAATCCACACAAAAAAACCGCTTCAATCACCAAAACTTTCCCCAAACCATACGGCCCTGGATAGCCCCTTCATAAGAGCTTGGCATATTTCGGATTACAGAGACGGCAGAGTTAAGGGACCCTTTGCACAAAGACCACCAACCCAGCGCACACATTCCTGTTATTTAATTCTCGCCGGTTAGAACCTCTCTCGTCATTTCGCCATGGACTTGACTGGAGCCTGATTGGTGGCGGCTTTACCCATGTGTTCAGAAAGCAACTCCCACTGCAGACCTTTCAACCGCTGGCGAAATTCCTGCAATACATCGTGTGCGTCCTCGCCACTGGCAATCACCTTCGGACGCAAGACCACGACCAATTCATTGCGTACGGTATCTTCTCCAGTTTGTCCGAATGCCCACCCTAGCACCGGGATATTGCTGAGCCAGGGAAGACCGGACTTGGTGTTGGTCTTCTCGTCGCGGATCAACCCGCCCAGCACCACCACTTGGCCGGTCTGCACGGCCACGGAACTCTTGATGTTACGGGTACGAATGGTCGGAGTAATGTCAGTTTCTTCTGTCGTCTTGACAACTTGGCTCACCTCCTGTTCCACATCCATGATTACCAGCCCGCCCGGGTTGACACGGGGCGTAACCTGCAATATGACACCTGTGTCACGATATTGAATTGAATTCACTATATTGGCGTTGGATACACCGCCGCTGAGGCTCGACTGTTGTTGCTGAGTGGCAATCGGTACCTCCTCGCCGACCTGGATCCGCGCGACTTGATTGTCAAGGACCATCACTGAAGGTGATGAGAGGATATTGAGCAGCGAGTTCTCAGCCAAGGCATTCAATACGGCGCGTACCTTATCGGCGCTGTTGAGCAGGGTCCACTGAAAACCGGGAGCAAAAGCCCCTTCTTTATTGATGATGCTGTCGGCGCCGGTCAAGGTGAAGAGCGAGGTCCTATCCCCACCATGGCTGGATTCAAAATACCACTGCAACCCGAACTTGAATTTTCCAGTCAGTGAGACTTCCACAATGGTGGCCTCAATGACCACTTGCATCGGCACCACATCCAGTTTCTCCAGCGCCTCAAGAATGATGGCGTAATCCCTGGGGGTAGCGAGAATCAATAGCGAGTTATTAGTCGCATCGGCCACCACACGCAAACCGGCCTCGAACATTTCGGCGCCCTGACCGAAGGCATGGGTTCCGCCCGACCGGCCTTTGCCGCCAACGGCTCCACCCATTTTCGATGTCGATGAAGAACCTTTGGAAGACGAGGTAGAAGATAGGGATGAGGATTTCGATGAAGTGGAAGAGCGGGAACTCCTGCCGGTGTCGGTCGTGCTTTTGAGTTGTGCCGATGTTTCACCCGGAGCCACCGTGGCTTGTTTGGTTCCCGAGCCTCCCCCTTTTCCTTCAAAGAGGGAGCCGATTACCTCGGAAAGGGCTACAGCGTCCACATTGCGTACCTTGTAGACGAACAATCGCGGCAAAGCCCCACCCGCGGCGCCTAATTGATCCACCTGCCCAATCCATTCCCTGGCCTTATCCAAATACTCGGGCCTCTGAGTGACGATAAGGAGACTGTTGGCGCTGGGAATGGGAATGACCTTGAACAACCCGGAAAATGACCCTTCCGCCTCAGCAATAACGGTTTCATATCCTTTCATGACATCCTCGATATTGGCGTATTTCAGTGGAAAGAATCCCACCGAGATACCCCGCATCCAGTCGACATCGAACATCTGGATGGTGTCCAGCAGCTTACTGAGTTCGGGTCTGGTGGCCGCCAGAATCAAAAGATTTCGCACGGTATCAATACGAATAACACTGCCTTCTGGGGCCAGAGGAGTCAGTATGGTGTTCATCTCGTTGGCCGAGATATACCGCAGAGGTACGATCTGTACGCTATAGCCCTGGGGCAAGGCGTTGGAATATTCGCCAAGCTGAGGGGTAACCAAACCCTTCACCGCGTTTGCCAAAGGCACCACCTGATAGACGCCATCAACTCGGACCACAGCCGCCCCATTCATACGCAACAAGGTTTCCAGCGTCGACAACAAAGCATTTTGCGGTAGGGGGCGCCCCGTATAGAGAGTGACGGCCCCGTTCACCCTGGGATCCAGGATATAGCTCACTCCCAGCAGGTCTCCTAGAATCACCCGAGCCACCTCGCGAATATCCGTATTCTCAAAATTGAGCGTGACTTCCGGTTCAGCGGTTGCGGTCTTTTCCTCGCTGCCGGTGCGCGGCTTTTTGATAAAGTTTCCTGTGCCAGAGTACGTCTTCTGCTGGAACATCTGCTCGGGGCGTCCACCAGACAAAGGCACCTGGGAGGAAGACTGGGCCTGGGAGGCGGCAGAACTCGAGAAACCAGCTTGCTTGGCCTGTAAGTCTCCGGTTCTGGGCAGTTCGCGAATTGGTACGACAGCAGCTTCAGGAGTCACTGACGCCATGGTCTGTGTGGGCTGGGCTTTCGATTCCTGCGGCGCTTCCGGTTTGGTTTGCACCCCGGAACAGGCCCCCAGAAATACGCCCGCAAGCATCCACCCAAACCGCAAAGGATGGGAAACCCTGTTCAATGCCATCTCCTAAATCGTAAATCGCCGAGAGATCGAAAACATTTTCCCGCCCCCTTCTCCCTCACTTTGGTGCATTCCTTTCAAGCATGCGTTGTCTCCATGATTTCCTCGCTGATGGATCGGAAGTAGGAGGCTTTTCTTGACCTGGCATACCAGGCCGGACACCAGCACCAGGTTGCCCCTTGGCTGCAGCAACAGATGGCGAACCCGCCGCTGGCGAAGCCGGTTTCGAGAAGTCCCGCAACACGAGAAGGGTCTCCTGGTTTCCGTTCCGTAAGGTAGCGGTCTCGCTATCGATATCCGCTACCGCCCAGCCCTGCACGGTCTCACCCGTCACCAAGCGCAAGGTCGCTCCATTGGTTTGGTCCGCCAACATGACTGTTTTGCCTTTGGGAGAGATAACCACAGCCTTGAGAGTCACCTTGGGAGGTTCGATCTGCATCGGCTGGGCAGGTGGCTCTTCAATCTTCGGAAGATCATCCGACGCTGGAGCAGGGCGTCGCGTTGCAAAAAAAAGGGGACGATCCCAGATCTCGTTATACGCATCCAAGGCGTTAAGTGTTGAACCAATCTTATCCAGTCCACCCGGCTTTACCTCGGGGACCTGACCGAGACCGGCCTGAACCTTGGCCACCTGGGGAGGGGCCTTTGGCCACCATAATTGAGCCGCCATGAATGTCCCCAGTCCAAGCAGGCAGAGGATCAGTATCAGCCTTTTCACCTGAGGCCACCCCAAAGATATCCGAAAAGATCGAAACTGATATTGAGCGTATCCTGTCGTGCCGATTGACGCTGCTTGGGATTCGTCCGCATCCGTTCCCCACGAATAGAGAGGTTCTCCACGAACAGCACCGGGGATTCGGTTTCAAGACCATAGAGCATCTCGGAAAAGGCTTTCGCATCACTACTGATATTGACGCGGAGCCCGATTCTGGTGGAAAAGCCTTCATCTTGTACAGGCAGATTCTGGGAACTCTGGACACGTCCACCACCCCGCTCGACCACGGCCTTGATCCTGGATTGCAGTTCAGCACCCGCCAAGGCCGGGCTTTCCGCCTTGAGATAAAAAGGCGCCTTGCCTGCCGCTTCCTTTGCGGCCTGCAACCGCTTTTCCAACTCCAGCTTCTGATCGGATAGTCCGCGCAGACGCGAGAGTCGTTCCGCCGCCCTCCCCGCGGCCAAGTCATATTTGGTGTTCTGCTCATGCCAGGGATAAGCCACCCCGAAAATCACTAGCACGAGAACCACTCCAAGTATCAGCAAGGCCGATAGGCATCGCACACAATTCGGACAACCGATGAGGTTCATTTCCCCTTTCCCTGCACCTGCGCAGCGATATGGAAACGCTCCCGGTTACTCCCTTGCTGCTGAACTACCGGGGAACGGAAACCGATATCCGTGAACATATTTGAAGCACTGAGCACTCCAATCAACGCGGCCGCATTCTCGGATTCACCCCTCAGTTCCAGAATACCGTTGTGGTACTCCAATTGTTCCGCCCAGGTGGTGTCGGGAAGGATCCTGGTCGCTTCAAGCAAAACGTCCAGGGTGAATAGGGTGTTTTCACGCTTTTCGACCAAGTACTGGGAGGCCTTCACCGCCTTTTCCAGCTTCGTCCTCAATTCGGCCACCACATTGGCCTGGGGTGAAAGCTGGGCGACCTCCCGTTCGAGATCCATGGCAATGCTTCGCTTTTGCCAGAGGGGAATCCCCAATACGACGAGCGACATCAAGCCGACCAGGATCGACAGACCCCAGTTCACCCCAGTTCCACCAAGCCCCTTGCGCCGACGGGTGGCATCGAGGAGATTCATCCCGTCCCAGCCACCCTCGGCAATCAAACCAGCCACCGAAAGACCGGCTGCCGTGCCCACATCCAGCCAGGGATCAATAAGCTTCCGCGGCACCAGCGCGAGATTCACGATGAGAGGGGTGGTCTCATTGCCGGCTTCCAGGATGCGGAAATCGAAATAGACATCCGAGCTGGTGAATGGGGTCAACCGGTCCATCTCGAACTCGATCACCTGACGGAGGTTCTCCGCTGCCGCGCTTGGCAGACCCACCCGTCTGAAAAAGGCACTTTTGGCGGATATCCGGAAAACAAGATCCAATCCCTTCTGCAATGCCAGACCGCAAAGATCTTGTAGCCGCTGTGTCTCACCTCGGCGGCACTCCCCAAGAACCTCGGTTCCACCTCCATTCTCCCGAGACACACGCAATAGATCCGGGGAAAGGATATCGAGCACATACCGCATCCGACCAGGAAACCATTGCTGTTTCAAGGCAGATGGCAAGCAGGCCAAGAGCCCTATCCGCCACCATTGCAGGGGGCGAATCAAAGACAGCCGCTCCTGGTCACCGACAACCAAGCGAAAGACTCGCAACAGATTATCCTCTATCGAGATTCCAGATCAGGAAAGGGTACCCAGGAAGAGGCCAGGCCACCGGCGATCAGCCACGCACATAACGCCGCGCCAGAATTTTGAGTGAAGCCATTCCACCAGTTGTATCAATGATTTCTTCAATGCCAGCACCAAAATCACTCTCTCCTCGTCGAACTTCCGCACGAATCCGGAGAACCTTACCAGGTGCTTGATTGGCCTGACCAGCGGTCAGGCCTTCAGGCATGGATATGGGGACACCGTCCGCCTGCTGTTGTTCCCTTTGCTCCAGATAAGACTGCACGATCTCGGGGTCCATTCCAGGCAACGCGGCCAGCACCAGGGGGGGAGCAAACGCAGGATTTACTGTACTTTGCCGGGAATAGACGGTCAACGCCGGTTCCACGGCCCGATAAATCTGCGGGGTCATGCCCAGTACCAGGGCGAGTTCCTCAACCGCACCGAAAGGAGCGTCGGCAGCGCCGAAAGAACGTCCAGCCGCGTGATAGCCATCATCCTCGACCCCATTCAACTGGTGGCTGTCATCTGGATCACGCCAATCAATAACGGCATCCCGGAGACTGGCGGCCTCATCCGCGCCCAACCCCACCGCAGTAAACAACCCCCCAAGCAACTCCGGCGTGGCCTTGTTAAGATCGATCAGCGAGCCTTCGTTTATGACGGCTAGCCGAAGATGGGCACCGGCAAACTCCCAGAAATAATAACGTCCGTCGGGCACCCAGGGATCGGTTTGCAGATCGTTACTCGCCAACACCTTTATCAGACCATAGATCACACCCGCCTCGGCCTGCGCCTGCTCCTGCCGGGTCAGTACAAAATTACGGGCGGCATTCAACTCGGTATGCTGGGTATAGGCCACTACCGAGGCCATTACCGACAAGAGGGTGATGACCCACAACACAAGAATCAGTGCCAACCCTCTCTGTTTAACGCCTAATGGCACGGAATCGCCTTGCCACCGCGCCCAACTCTCCACCTTCAGCGGACACCATCCCCCTATCGGATGCTCTATCCCGGAAACCACCCTATTTCCCTCCGCTCGGCGGTGGTGGACCGAAACCACTCCCTCCACTTCTCACGCCGACCCCAGCCAGTCCACCTTCCTCAGCGGCCGTGGGGAGAGCGACATGGAGATCCGGCCAGGATTCCCCACGGACATCCAGACTGATACGAACCGCCTGGGGAAGCTGAGTGGTATTTTCCCACGCGCTCTGCCATCCAGGTTGCTCCCCTGGGGAACCGATCCCGTAATAAGCGAACCTCAGCTCGCCCACATCCTCCAGCAGGACATGCCAACCATAAGCCACACCAGGTTCCCCCTCATCCCCGGCCCGGGGCGAAGAACCGCCTTCGTCGAGAGGCGTCCAGGCAGGAACACCTGCGTCGCCGGCGATGACTTCGGGATGCAGCAACCAGCGGGTCATCACCAAGGCGCCATCGCTGTTCTTATCCTCCAACCGCTCCAAGCGCAGGATATATAAACCGCTCAGACCCACAGCACCGGATAGAGGAGCTGGAAACTCGATCGCCGACTCGGTACCACTGAACACCAACCGGTGGCCGCTTTCCAGGTCGATCGAGGCTGGCTGCATCTGCACCAGTGCCCGGCGGATAAAATCCATAGCCGCCCGGGTGGCGCCCTGCCGTTCAGCCTGGACCTCTACCCTGTCCCAGCTCCGAACCCCTATCCTCAGTCCCGAGAACAAGAGGACGACAATCAGGCTCACCAGAGTCAAGCCAATCATCAACTCGACAAGGGTAAAGCCCGGAGAGCGTGGGAAGGCTTGGCGCGAGAGAATCATGAGCCCTGATTCGGATTGGTCAGACGTAGTGTAGAAAAATCCAGCGTGCGTTCGGATCCGAACTCGGTCCAGCTCACCTGCACCCGTACCTCCAGTGGTTCAACCCCCTCGGGCAAGACCCCACCGCTATCCAGACTGGATGGCGAGATCACCACCCGCCAGGAAAACAGTTCTCCATGTTGACCCTGATGGGACCCCGAGGTTAGGGGGATCTCCGAGCCCAGAGCGCCGATCAAGGAATCGCCGAGAATGGCGGCCTGCGTGTAATGCTGGGCAACACCCGAACCCCGCAAGCTGGTAGAAAAAATATTGAGCAGCACGCCGAGCACCAGGGCCAGGATCGAAAAGGCTACCAACACCTCGAGCAGGGAGAAACCCCGCTGTTTTGATCCCAAGGGTATTACCTCAACCGCCTTGAGGGTAATGCCTCCATCGCGGACGTCCCACCGCTCAGCCAAGGGAGGTCGGGCACAAGTGCCAGACCTCCCGGGCTCAGGAGCTGTTTGGAAAGTCTCGTTACAGCCTCCCGCCTCGGGGCCAAGGTCTGGGCCTGCGATTATCGTTCTCATAATGAGAATAATCTAGGATTTATTTCTTTATTTGTTGCTGATAAGAGAACGAAAATCAGGCCTTTCCGCTCGATGCCGGGGAGGCGAAGGGTTCCAAACAGCTTCTCAGGAGCCATGGGCTTTCGCCTCCACCTTGGAGAGACGTACCCGCCCGGTCAGCCAATCCACATCGACGCGCAACTGTCGATCTCCCTGAACCAGGGTGATGCGGCCACCCGTTGAGCTGCCTTGGGGATAAAAGCGAATAGCGCCCGAGCGATCGCCAGTCAGTTCGGACTGGGCGGTATCCAGAGTGATCTCCAATCCTTGGGGGATGTTGATGGTCTTCGTCGAGCCTGTCAGACCCACCTCACGTTGATCCAGATCCAGATGCACCACCACCTCGGTGTCGGTAGCCATGGCCCGACTCCTGGCATAGCGCAGTGCGGCGGCTAGTTCCCGGGCGCTGCCGTTGAGTTGTACTCCAGGCAGGGCGGATGACATCAGGGGGAGAGCTATGCCCAGCACCAGACCGGCGATGGCCAGAACCAGCATGAGTTCCAGCAAGGTGAAGCCAAGCGGGCGTCGCACCCTCAGTCTCCGCTGTAAACGTCCTGGCCTTCGCCCTGCCCGCCCATGGCATTGTCTGCGCCATAGGTAAAGATATCGAAGGAACCACGCTCGCCGGGGATACGGTAATGGTACTCGAAGCCCCAGGGGTCCCTGGGCACTTGCCGTTTTTTGAGATAGGGACCATTCCAAGTGCTCAGATTGCCGGGTTTGTCGACCAATGCGGCCAAGCCCTCGGAAGCCACGGGATAACGCCCAACATCAAGATGGAAAAGATCCATAGCGGCGGCGAGATCCGCGATCTGCAGCCTTGCCGTCTTGGTCTTGGACTCACCGAGGTATTTCATCACCTGAGGCCCCACCAACCCGGCAAGCAACCCCAAGATCACCAGCACCACCAGCAACTCGATGAGCGTAAAACCCCGCGCACGGGCTTTCACCGACCAGATTTCGCGAACCACCATTACCAATCCTCCACCCGTTAGAAAGCCAACTGGTTGACGCTCAGGATCGCCACCAGAATCGACATGATGATCCCCGCCACGACCACCCCGAGCCCGACGATCAACAGGGGTTCGAGGAGGGTGAGCAGACGTTGGACGGTGGCCCGTACCTCTTGGTCGAACACCTCGGCCACCTTGGCCAGCATGGGCTCCAGCCGCCCGGATTCCTCACCGACCTTGATCATCTGCAACGCCAAGGGAGGCAGGATCTTCAATTCCATCAAGGGTTCCGTTAACCCCCGTCCCCGTTTCAGGCGTTCGGAGACCTGTCCGACGCCCTCGGCGATCACCCGGTTGGTCACTACATCCTTGACCAGAGTCAGGGCGCCGAGCAAAGGCACACCGTTCTCCACCAGGGTCGCCAAGGTGCGGCAGAAACGTGCCGTCTCCACCTTCGCCAGCAGATCCCCCACCAAGGGCATACGCAGCAGTCTTTTGTCCCAGGCATAGCGCACGGCGGGACGCGCCAGGTGGGCACGAAAAGCCAGCACCATCGCCGTGATCAGGATCAGTAAAGCCCACCAATAACCACGGAAAAGTTCGCCGATACCGATCACGATCTGGGTCGGCAAGGGCAGGGTTTGCCCCATATCGGAGAACATCTGGGCAAACTGGGGCACTACCAGGGTCAACAACAAGGTTACTGAAAGCCCGGCCACCACCAGTAGAATCGTTGGATAGATGAGGGCGGATTTGACACTCTCACGCAGCTCGCTGGATCGTTCGAGGTAATCCGCCAAGCGCGCCATTACCTCTTGCAAGGCGCCTCCCACCTCGCCGGCACGCACGGTGTTGACATAGAGACGGGAAAACAGCTTGCCCTGGGACTCGAGCGCCGCGGAGAAGGAAGCCCCCCCACGCACCTTTTCCTGCAAGGCGCTCATCAGACGGCCCAGTGCTTGGTCTTCCGCCAGATCGATGAGGATCTGAAAGGAGCGGTCCAGGGTCAGCCCGGCCTCCAATAGGGTCGCCAGTTCCCGGGTCAAGAGCATCACCTGCTTGGGAGAGACCTGCTTCCCCTTGGGACGTCGCACCAGCCCAAGCTCCAGCCCAAAGGTACGCTTGGCCTCGACGGCGCGCACCGGCACAAAGCCCTCCCGCTGGAGATAACGGATCACCTCGGCCTGTTCGGTGGCTTCCATCTCGCCCTCGAGCACCTCGCCGCTGGGCTTCACTCCTTTATAAATATACTTAGCCACCTTGAATCAGACCTCTTCGGTTACCCTGAGCACTTCCTCCAGGGTCGTCAACCCAGCGAGGGCCTTACGCACGCCGTCCTGATACATGGTGTCCATCCCCTCGGCAATAGCAAGACGCTGAATATCCGTGGCACTGGCATGCCGCATCACCAGTTGCCGCAGACCGTCGGTCATCACCAATACCTCGGCCACCGCCAAGCGACCGAAAAAGCCTGATCCAGCACAATGCTTACAGCCTTCTGCCCGATAAAGGATCACCTCGCCATGTTGATCGGCATGGCGTTCGAGTTTGAATTCCTCCACCACCTCGGGTAGGGCCGGATAGGGGACCCGGCAATGCTGGCACAAATGGCGTACCAACCGCTGCCCCAGGATCCCATTGACGGTAGAGGTCAACAGATAGTCCTCCACCCCCATATCCAACATGCGGGTTACCCCGCCAGCGGCATCATTGGTATGCAGCGTCGAAATCACCAAGTGACCGGTCAAGGCCGATTGCACCGCGATGCGGGCGGTCTCCAGATCGCGCATCTCGCCGATCATGATGATGTCCGGATCCTGCCGGACTATGGCCCGGAGAGCGTTGGAGAAATTGAGCCCGATCTGGGGCTTGACCTGGATCTGATTGATACCTTCAAGCTGATACTCGACCGGATCCTCGACGGTGATGATCTTGCGCGTGGGGCTGTTAAGCCGTAGCAGCGCGGTGTAAAGCGTGGTGCTCTTGCCACTCCCGGTGGGACCGGTGGCCAGCACGATGCCATGCGGCAGTTCGAGAATTCGTAACAGCCGACGCAGACCTTCGCCGGTAAAGCCGAGGGCGTCGAAGTCGAATTTCACTCCGGATTTGTCCAACAGGCGCAGGACCACGCTCTCGCCATAGAGGGTCGGCACCGTGGAGACGCGCAGATCCAGCTCCTTGCCTTGAGCCCGGAGCGGGATGCGGCCATCCTGGGGCAGACGGCGTTCGGCGATATTCAGATTGGCCATGATCTTGACCCTTGAGATCACCGCCGCCGTCGAACTGGCGGGCGGTGACTCCACTTCCCGCAGTACGCCATCCACCCGGTAACGCACCTTGAGCCGACCTTCGAAGGGTTCGATGTGGATATCCGAGGCCCGGGATTCCACCGCCCGCTGCACAATCAGATTTACCAGACGGATGACGGGCGCCTCGCTGGCCAGGTCCCGTAAGTGCTCGATATCGGTCTCATCACCACCTTCATTTCCACCCAGGGTTTCGAGGATCTCGCCCATGGCACTGCGTCCGGCACCATAGAGACGCTCGATCGCCGCGTCGATCTCGGAAGCCACCCCGATCCGTGGCGCCACAGGTTGACCGATGGCTATCTCCACCGCATTACGGGCAAATTCGTCCAGAGGGTCCGCCATGACCACCACCAGCCTGTCTTCCTCTTCAAACAGTGGCAGCAGGTGAGAATCCTTGAGGAAACGCAAGGGCAACAGGTCCGGAAATTCCGCCACCTTGGGGTAATCGTCCGTGCCCACCAGGGGAAGTTCGAGAACGGTGGCCAAGGCCTGCGCCAAGTCCCGTTCGGAGATCAGCCCCAAACGGGTTGCCAGTTCAGCCCAACCCTCACCCTTGTCGGCGGCCAGACGTTGCACCCGTTCCAGATCGCTGGCCCGCAACCGTCCCTGATCCACCAGATAGGACTGGATCGCTTCCGGACCCGGCCTCTCCGGGAGGCTCCCTACCGGGAACTGGACATGGGTTTCACCAACAGCTGTTTGCATCATGAAGGGGTCCGTAGCGACGGGAATACACTCAATGGGCGAAAAAAGATAACAAGCTCGGGATCATATCGATGCTGCTCAAGTGACACTATCTCCGGTGACAAGTTTCAAACCTCCAGGATTCATTCCAGCCTGGGGCCATGGCGGCCCAACAAGAGGCGAAGCCCTAGCAGACGCACCAAAAGCAGCCCTCGGGCCAAGGCGTAGAGCCAAGGACCGGCGCCATCGAGTCTGTCATGCTTGCGCAAATAGTACAGAAAACTTCGGGTCTTGTGCCATTCGACCAGGACCGGGCTAACGGCGCTGGTGCTTTTGGCGTGCCTCGCCTCGACCCGAGGGCAGAAATAGACCCGACCTCCGGCGTGACGAAATCGAAGGCAGAAGTCCACATCCTCGACATGCAAGAAAAACCCCTCGTCCATACCGCCAAGATCCTGATAGGCTTGGCGCGGCATCAACATCAGCGCCCCGCTGGTCACAGGCACCTCCAGGGTGTCCCGCGGCAGGGGTTGTTGGTGAAGATTGAAGCGCCATCTCGCCCCTGTTTTTCCCAACCAGCGATAGAGTTTCAAACCCTCGACCAAGAGGCTCCCTGGACTGAGATCCCGGCGACGCCCACCCGCCTGTTCAGTCCCATCCGGATTGAGCAGACGGCAACTCAGGAGCCATGGCGGAGTTAAAGCCGCGGTCTCAGCCAGCAGGCGGGCCAGACCACCCTCAGGTAACAGGCAATCCGGGTTCAGCAATAAGAGCCGCGATTCTTCGGTCCTCGCCACCCCCAGATTGCAGCCGGCGGCAAAACCGACGTTGCCCTGACCGCGTACCAGCATCACTCGTGATTCTTCTTCAGCGAGTTGCTCCAGCCAGACCGACTCCTCGACAGCGTTGCCATTATCCACTACCACCAAACGGTGGACCTCGGGTTGTCGCAACACCGCGCCGAGGCTCTCCTTAAGGATGGGGCCCGTGCGGTAACTCACCATCACCACCGCCACCCGGAACTCGGTCGGGGTAAGCGACATTCAGCGACGGAGCCAAGCGAGACCGGTCGCCATGCTGCTCCGTAGCCGGGCCAGAGACACCACCCGACGGCGCTGTACCTGACGGCGTTTCCACCACATACGAGGCAATCCCGACCAGGCCGCGCGCTTGGCCGCCCAGGCCACGGCCCCCTGACCACGACGGGCCGCCGTGACCAATGCCCAGAGATTGGCCAGGAGATGGCCCGGCAGATAGAGCCAGAACAGCCACCCCGGCATGTTTTTCAGATAGACCCAGGGGAGGTTGCGCTGACCCTGAAACACCGAAAAATCGCTCCGATAGCCGGTCGTGGCGGAGCCCAGGTGGTAGGCCAGGGCTTCGGGGACATACCAGCAATCGTGCCCGGCCAGCCGGAGGCGGAACCCCAGATCCACATCCTCCAGATAACAGAAGAAATCCTCATCGAAGCCTCCCAGTTCGAGCCAGAGATCACGTCTGATCACAGTCGAAGCACCGCAGGGCGAAAACACCTGGCCCGCCGGACGCCGCACCTGATCGCGGCGGCGACCGTGATCCCGGCGCCAGCACACCCCGCTCACATGGTAGATATCGCCGGTGCCATCGAGACGGTCCTGGTCCTCGGCGCACACCAGGGTACCGGTGAAGACCCCAACCTCGGGCCGGGCCTGGATGGCCTGGGCATAGGCCCGCAACCAACCCGGGTCAGGAAAGGCATCCGGATTGAGCAACGCCAACCACTCCGCCCCCGCCTCCCGGGCGGCGAGATTGTTGGCGACGGCAAACCCCAGATTTTCCTCCTGAGGAAAGAGCCTCACCGCCGGATAACCTTGCCGCACCAGATCCACCGAACCATCCCGGCTGCCATTGTCCACCAGGATGACCTCCCGGGGTGGATAGTCCTGGGCCAGTATGGCCTCCAGGCAACGGGGCAGATAGTCCCGACCGTTCCAATTGATCACGATGACGCTGAATTGGGGGGTCATGCCCTGATCATCGGACACTTCATCACATCCCCGTTCCGAATACCTTCGATGTTTCCGAGTGGTTGGGTGGAGGCGGGCGGCGGTCCATCATTCGGCGATGAGATGAGGGGAAACCCAAGAGGATTGGTCATCGCCCCCGCTTGTTCCGGGCATTGACCGGAAACGGCCAGTTTTGTTTCATTTTGGAGAACAATACAAGATATAAATCAAATATTGTTCTCTTTCAGAGAACAGAAAACCGGCCTCAAAAGCCCAGGCCCGGAAGCGCCGAGAGGCGGACAGGCCAGACGTGACCGCTCCCCTGTCTCTCGCGGTCAACCTCGTACTCTTTTCCGAGCACATTTTCGGGTTCCGCAGGCCAGAGCGGGGGCGGGCGCCAACCCCACGCCGCCGATGGGGGAACAACAAACCGGGATTGAAATCAGCTTATCCCCGCCAGCGCCTGCCGAGCCGAGGCCATTGGAACGACCTCATCCACCCCCTGGTCAGAGACGAACCAAGACAGGCCATCCCGGATACGCTCGAGATCGTATTCCCCACAGGCCAGCTCCAGGACATCCAGCCGCCGATTGAGGGTCTCCCAGTCGACCTGCCGGCTCTGGGCGAGCAGGATCTTGGGGTTGGCCGTTCGGCCCAACTCCTCACCCGCATGGAAGAGTTCCTCCTGCAGCTTCTCGCCCGGGCGCAGGCCGGTGTAACAGATCTCGATATCCCGCCCTGGTACCTTGCCCGAGAGGCGGATCATCTGGTCGGCGAGATAACTGATACGCACCGGTTTTTCCATATCGAGGACAAAGATCTCCCCACCCTGGCCCAGCACCGCCGCCTGCATGATCAACTGACAGGCCTCGGGAATCGTCATGAAATAGCGCTCCACTTGCGGATGGGTCACGGTCACCGGCCCTCCGGCAAGGATCTGCTGCTTGAATAGCGGTACCACGCTTCCGGCGGAACCCAGCACATTGCCGAAGCGCACGGTGATGAATCTGGTACGGGACTGCTGGGCGTAGTTCTGACAATAGATCTCCGCCACCCGCTTGGTGGTCCCCATCACATTGGCCGGATTCACCGCCTTGTCGGAAGAGATGAGCACGAAGTCCGAACAACCATAGGTATCGGCCGCCCGGGCAACCACCCTGGTACCGAAGACATTGTTGCGCACCGCCGCCCGTAACTGGGTCTGGAGTAAAGGCACATGCTTGTAAGCCGCGGCATGGAAGACCACCGCCGGCCGCCGCTCGGCGAACAGCCGCTGCACCGCCAAGCGGTCCACCACATCACCCAGATAAGGATAACAGGGCACCTCGGGGAACTGCTCGCGCAACTCGCGCTCCACGGCATAGAGGTTGTATTCGCAATGTTCCAACAAAATCAGCGCTGACGGCCGCAAACGGGCAATTTGGCGGCACAACTCGGCACCGATGGAACCGCCCGCTCCGGTCACCAGAATGGCCTTGCCGGTCAGGCCCGCCTCGATCCCGGCCCAATCCAGGGATACCGGCTCCCGTCCGAGGAGATCTTCGATGGACACCTCGCGCAACTGATTGATACTCACCTGCCCGGCCATCAGCGCGTCCAGCCTCGGTACCATACGGAAAGGTACTTCGCTACGCTCGCAGAGATCGACCAGACGTCGCAAACCGGCTGGGTTTGCCGAGGGAACCGCCAGGGTGATCACATCGATCGCCAGATCCGCCACCAGTTCGGGGATGCGGGCACAGCTTCCCAATACCCGCACCCCCTGGATCTCCTTACCCCATTTCGTCGGCTCGTCATCGACGAAACCTATTGGCTGGTAGGCCGACTCGGCGCGCCGCAACATATCCCGCACCAACATCTCGCCACCCCGCCCGGCTCCCACGATCAGCACCCGCGCCCCGGAACGCAGACGGAATCTGTGGTCCTTGATCCAGCGATAGGCCAGTCGGGGCCCACCCAAAAAGGCCAGCAACAGGATGGCATACAGGATGGGCACCGAACGCGGCACCCCTTCCAGTCGGGTCCAGGCAAATACCGCCAGCAGACTCAGCGAGACCCCCACGACTACCGCCTTGACGATGCGCACCAGATCCGGCAGCGAGGCGAACCGCCAAACGCCGCGGTAGAGGCCGAAGAGGTGGAACACCCCCACCTGGATGGGAAGAATCAATACCAGGCTCCAGAACCCGTACTCCAACATGGGCGAAGGAATCTCGCCGAGATTGAACCTCAGCCAATAGGCGCATAACCAAGCCAAAGGGATCATGACCAGATCATGCCCGAAGGCCACGCCTCGGCTGGCCAAGCCTTGCAACGCCGATTTCACCTTTGTTCCCTCAGGGATTTCCCACCGGCAGGCGGCGCGCCTTCAGTACCAGGGCCAGATAGAGCAGCCCCCAGGCCGCCAGCCCCAGGCATTGCGTGAACAGGGAGGCAAAAGCCAGCCAACAGGCCGAAGTGGCACAAGCCGACATCAGTACCAGCGCCCAGGCGAGGGTGCGGCGCTGGCTCCACCCCGAGACCACCAGCCGCTGGTAACAATGGGTACGGTGAGACTGCCACACAGGTTCCCGATGCCAGGCTCGACGCAACAGCGTGAGACTGGCATCAACCAGAAACGGAGAAAAAATCAACAAGGCCACCCAAAGCGGAAACAGGCCGCGGCGATCCCCCCAGAGTGAGAGACCGCCGGCCAGCAGACCAAGACTCGCGGATCCCACGTCCCCCATGAAAATGCTGGCCGATGGCAGATTCCAGGGCAGAAAACCACCCACGGACGCCGCCACGAGAAAGCAGAGAAGGGCATAAACACTGTCTCCGGCCTCCGCCCCCAGAAATCCCAGCGTACCGAACCCAACTACGGCCATGCTGGCCGCCAACCCATCCATGCCATCCATAAAGTTGTAGAGATTGATCATCCAGGTCAGGAACAAAAAGCTGAATCCGAGCCCCACCCAGGTCGGTACCCTGATCACCACCCCCGGGAGATGCAGGCTGTCGATCGCGAACCCCTGCCGAACCAGCACCCCGGCCACCGCCAGATGTACCAGTAGTCGGACCAAAGCGGGCAATCCGCGTACGTCGTCCCACAGACTCAGGAGCGCCACCACCAGCAT
>WBZP01002316.1_pt1 | contig 22072 bp, 19 predicted proteins | sample 5204301 | NCBI WGS metagenome assembly WBZP01 (sample SAMN12412401, study PRJNA552823) | activated sludge metagenome | isolation source: activated sludge from nitrification reactor of wastewater treatment plant... | place: USA: Pennsylvania | collected 2017
TCTCGATCACCGGAATCGACAAGCAGAAGGTCGGCCAGATCGCGGCCAACATCCGTCGTCTGCGGAAGAACGACCCGTACAAGGGCAAGGGCATCCGCTACGAGGGTGAGCAGATCCGCCGCAAGGTCGGAAAGACAGGTAAGTAAGCCATGGCTGATACCCAGACACCCAAGAAGCACCAGCCGGTCGGACAGAACATCTCGGCGACCCGGCGGGCGGCGCGGATCCGCCGTCACGCCCGGCTGCGCAAGAAGGTCTCCGGCACCGCGCAGCGGCCCCGCCTGGTGGTCAACCGCTCCTCGCGGCACATCCACGTCCAGCTCGTCGACGACCTGACCGGAACGACCCTGGCCGCGGCCTCCTCTATCGAGGGGGACGTGCGCGGCGTCGAGGGGGACAAGAAGGCGCACAGCGTGCGGGTCGGTCAGCTGATCGCCGAGCGCGCCAAGGCCGCCGGCATCGACACAGTGGTCTTCGACCGCGGTGGGTACACCTACGGCGGGCGGATCGCGGCGCTGGCCGACGCCGCCCGCGAGAACGGACTGAACTTCTAATGAGCCTCAACGACGGAAGGACCGCATGATGGCGGAGCAGACTGCCGCGACTGCGGACACCAGCACCCCCACCGCCGGAACCCGCAGCGACGAACAGCGCGGCGGCGACCGCGGTCGTGGCCGGCGCGATGACCGTGGCGACCGTGGCCGTGGCGGCCGCGACGACCGGGAGAAGAGCCAGTACCTGGAGCGGGTCGTCACGATCAACCGCGTCTCCAAGGTCGTCAAGGGCGGTCGGCGGTTCAGCTTCACCGCGCTGGTGATCGTCGGCGACGGTAAGGGCATGGTCGGCGTCGGCTATGGCAAGGCCAAGGAGGTTCCGGCCGCCATCGCCAAGGGTGTCGAAGAGGCGCGCAAGAACTTCTTCCGGGTCCCGCTGATCGGCGGCACCATCACCCATCCCGTGCAGGGCGAGGCCGCTGCCGGTGTGGTGATGCTGCGTCCGGCCAGCCCGGGTACCGGTGTGATCGCCGGCGGTGCGGCGCGTGCGGTGCTGGAATGCGCCGGCGTGCACGACATCCTGGCCAAATCGCTGGGCAGCGACAACGCGATCAACGTGGTGCATGCCACCGTTGCCGCGCTCAAGCTGCTGCAGCGTCCCGAAGAGGTGGCGGCCCGTCGCGGTCTGCCGATCGAAGACGTCGCGCCGGCCGGCATGCTGCGGGCCCGCCGCGAGAGCGAGGCGCTGGCTGCCGCAGCGGCGCGTGAAGGAAGTGCCCAGTAATGTCCGAACTCAAGATCACCCAGGTGCGGGGCGTCATCGGCGCCCGCTGGAAGCAGCGCGAGAGCCTGCGCACCCTGGGCCTGCGCAAGATCCGCCAGTCGGTGGTGCGTGAGGACAACCCGCAGACCCGCGGCCTCATCAGGACCGTCCACCACTTGGTCGAGGTGGAGGAAGTCAAATGAGTGACATCATCAAGCTGCACGACCTGAAGCCGGCGCCCGGCTCGAAGAAGGCCAAGACCCGCGTCGGTCGCGGTGAGGGCTCCAAGGGCAAGACCGCCGGTCGCGGCACCAAGGGCACCAAGGCACGCAAGAACGTGCCGGTGACCTTCGAGGGCGGGCAGATGCCCATCCACATGCGGCTGCCCAAGCTCAAGGGCTTCCGCAACCGGTTCCGCACCGAGTACGCCGTGGTCAACGTCGGCGACATCGCCAAGGCGTTCCCGCAGGGCGGCACGATCGGCGTCGACGAGCTGGTCGGCAAGGGCCTGGTCCGCAAGAACGTTCTGGTCAAGGTGCTGGGTGACGGCAAGCTAGCCGTCAAGGTGGACGTCACGGCCAACAAGTTCAGCGGCAGCGCCCGGGAGGCGATCACCGCCGCCGGCGGCACCGCCACCGAACTGTAGAAGCTGTCCACGCTCGAACCCCCGTGCTGATTCGCGGGGGTTCTCGCGTGTGCGCCCAGCATGGGCATTCGCTGGGAGGTGTGAGTCCTCTGGAGGAGAAGGTGGTTTAACTTCGAGTCGATGGCAACTGCGTCAACGCAAGAACTACGCCGGAACGTCACCACTGACCGTCGCATCCGGCAAGAAACGCGCCGTACTGGCCCGTCACGTCCGTAACCGCCGCCTCTACGACGCCATCGACCAATGGGCCTTCTGCGCGTTGACCACCAGTCCCGGGGCCCGCGCCTTCTACGACCAACACCGCACGGCCGGGGACCTTCACCACCAAGCGCTATGCGCTCTGGGCAACCGCCTCGTCGGCATCCTGCACGGCTGCCTGCGCCACCACAGCCCGTACGACGAACACAAAGCCTGGGCCCACCGCCAAACCACCCCGAAAACCCATGCAGCTTGACAACCTACGGTCCTGGGATGTCTAGCCAGGCTGCCCTGAGGGTTCGTGAGGTCGTGGCGAGTCGCCTTCAAGAGCGCAAGCGGTAGCTGATGCTCTGGTCTCAGAACTTTTACACGCCCTACGGCGTGTCCAAACTGGCCGTGCGCGGCCTGACCGTCGCGTTCGCCGCCGAGTTGGCAGCCGACCACATCCGGGTCAACGCCATCGCGCCCGGGCTGATCAGCACCGAGAACGCGCTCGCCGAACTGCCGCAGGAGCTGATCGACGACATCGTGCGGCAACGGCAGCTGGTGCACCGGATCGGCACCATGGACGACGTGGTGTCCACCATGCTGTTCCTCCGCACGCAGGACTCGTCGTTCATCACCGGGGAGACCCTGAAGGTCAGCGGCGGCTTCCCGCTGAACTTCTGAAACGGTCTGGGGCGTGTTCAGCCGTCGCGCAGCGTGACGCGGAACTGCATGACCCGGTAGGACCAGCCGTGCGCGGTGTCGCCAAAAGCGGCCGCTACCGCATACCGTGGAGAGGTCGACACCCTGACCGCCCAACATGATTCGCGGCATGAACCGACCTGGACTCACCCAACGCAAACTTGACTCAGAATTCCGGCTTCGCCGGCCCTAGCTCCGATAGTTTCGCCAGGCGACTACGTGTGTGTACGTCCGCCGGTGTCGGACTCGTTTGAAGGTTCGCGTGTCCTGCTGCCGCTCGCCTCCTAGGCTCGGGTTCAGGAGGGATTCAAACTGCCTGGAGGGGAAGTCGATGCGTTGTGCTCCAGTAATGGTGATCCGCGCCTCGAGCACGGTACGCCAGGGCCTTCGGCAGCTGCAGGAGGTGCCAGATGATGTAGACGTTGTGCTGATCCGAGAACACGACGGAGAGGTGCTGTACTACGTGTTCCGTGCCAGCAGACTGCGCGCCCGTCTTGCAAGGGCTCGGCCCGACGCCGCCGTAGCGGCTGTCGTACACCTCGGTGAGTATGAGCCCTCGGTAGCGGGCCGGCTCGACTCGGCGGCTCCGGTCGGCAGTGTCGTGCTCGAGGGACAGCAGGTCGTCGGCGTCATGGTCGACGAGCGGGGTGGTGTTCGGGGTGGCGGGGCGACGACCAAGACCGTTGAGCCGCCACCTCCGCCGATGCGTGTGGGCACGCACGGTCCGGCGTTCGCGCCAGAGGGCCTCGACCTGCCCACCTTCGAGATCCCCACCAGAGGGTCGCATCCGACGCCCGAAGCCGCGACCGCGGAGCAGCTGGGCGCCGAAGGCCCGGCGGCACCGCCCGGCCTGTTTCGCGCCTACCCCGACGTGACGGCTCCGGCCCGGGTCGGTGCCGGGGATACCTTCACGCTCAGCGTCGGGTTCTCCAGGGAGTCGTCGCCGACGATGCGGATCGAGGGACCGGTCGTGCCGATCATCGTGGCTGTCGGCCCCCAGCCCGAATTCGTCATCCAGGTGACCGGTTTCGGTTTCACCTTTCCGGAGGGGATTCAGAAGGCGCTGACCGTCGACCGCAACGACCCAGAAAGCCACCGGGTCGAGTTCACCGTGCTGCCGGATGCGACGGAGGTGGCCGCGCCGCGGTTCCTGGAAGTCAGCTACGAGTTCGAGGGAGTGGTGGTCGGCCGAGCGTGGGCGCAGGTACAGGTGGTGCCCGGTGCCCCGGCCGAGACGGCGACGCTGGCCGTGGTGGGCGGCAGCGGTGTGATGGGTTCGGTCACCCCCGGTGAAGGACCACACCTGACCGTGGACATCTTCAGTCGCGGTGGAGACAACGTACTGCGTTGGCGGTTCCACTGCCCCTACCCCGAAATCCAGCGTCCGGGCGAGGTGACCACGACACTGCAGGACCACTCCGCGCAGTCGTTCGCCGTCCAGTTGATGAGGCAGGTGCCCAACATCCCACCCGGTGAGTTTCTCGCCGCGAGTATGCGGGGGCTTGGGGACCAGATCGCCGACGCGATGGCCGACGAGTTCTGGACGATGATGGAGCAAACCTGGAAGCTCGCCCACGACAAGGGCGAGCAGCCGCGGCTGCAGATCACCACCACCGAACCGTGGATCCCGTGGGAGCTGGCGTGGGTCGGCAGGGAGCGGCTGAGCGAACCGGATGGGCTGCTGGCTACCGGCTCCGACGGTGCCACCCTCGGCGAGCTTTGGCAGATCGGCCGGTGGACGACACCGACGCGGCATCTGCCCAGCGGCGACGTTCCGGCATCGCCACCCGCGACAACGGTCGATGCCACCGAGATGGCGGTCATCATCGGCAACTACGACAGGACGCCCGGCATCGCCCCATTGCCCAATGCCGTCGCGGAGGGAAACGAGATCGCAATGGCCTATGGCGCCATGCCGCTGGGTATTTCCGACGCCGACGTGGCCGCGCTCATGGACTGCACGCTGCAACGTGATGGCGAGGCCTTTACCCCGACAGTCATCCACTTTGCCGGACACGGCCGGACCGACGTCGCCAACCCACAGTTCACCGGGCTGGTGCTCGCGGGTGGCTACAAACTGGATCCATGGGTGGTGCGGGGTTTTCGCGCCGTTGAGGAGCAGCACCCGTTCGTGTTCCTGAACGCGTGCGAGGCCGGCGTCGGCGGCGAGACCCTCATCACGCTCGGCGGTTTGGTCGGCGCCTTCCTCGCGGAGGGTGCGCGTGGGTTCATCGCTCCGTTGTGGCGGGTCGACGACATCGAAGCGCACGACATCGCCATCGAGTTCTATCGACGGACCCTCGACGAGGGGCAGACAGTCGGCGAGGCGATGCGTGGCATCCGGGGGCGATTCCGCTCCGGCTCGGGATCGGCGACCGCGCTTGCCTACGTCTTCTACGGCAACCCCGCTCTGCGGCTGCAGCGGAGCGCCGGGTGACCGAGCTCAACGGCAGCGCCGAGCGGATCGCGCTGGGCCCGGAGGTTTTCGTCCAGGCGCCCGGTCTGGTGGGAACCGTCGATCTGCTGGAGCCCAACCTGCTGGGCACCCGCGCCGGCGAGGAACGGGCCACTGCGGCGCTGACATCGGCGCTGGATCGGCAGCAGTTCACCACCGTGCACTCGCTGGAGATCAGCGCGCAGCCGGTGGTGGGCCCGGCCCCGCCGGTCAAACGCGGCCCCGACGACCGCCCGGTGCTGACACTCGAGGTTCCCGAGATCGCACCGGATCAGCCGCAGGTCGTACTGCTGGCCGACGAGGAGGGCGTTGTCACTTGGCATTTCCCACAGCCGGCAACGCGGCCCAACACGGTTCAGTTCGAGGTACCGGCCGATACTGTCGCCGCCCCGGCCGTCCCACCCGCCGAAGGGCAGCGCGGCCTGGTCTCGCTGATCGGCAAGAAGCTGTTGTCGGTGCTGGTCTTTCCGGCACTGGAGGCGGGGGCGAGGCTGCTGGCCCGACACCTGGCGCAGAACTGGGAGAACAGTTACCGGCCACCGGGCCTACGGCGGTTCGCCGGCCCCGACGACTGCGCAACAGTCGCCGCGCTCGACGCGGCCGGGTGGCAGCTGCTGGCGGGCGGCCCCGCGTTGTTGTTCGTCCACGGCACGTGCAGCACCAGCCACGGTGGATTCGGTGCCCTGGACAAGGAGGTCTGGGCCCAACTGAGTCACGCGTACGGCGGCCGGGTCTTCGCCTATGACCATCCGACCCTGTCGGTGGATCCGGTGGTTAACGCCGAAACCCTTGGGCGGCTGGTGCCGCCCGGTCTGCGGCTCGACGTCGACATCGTCGCGCACAGCCGTGGCGGACTGGTGGCCCGGGCCATCGCCTGCGCCGGCGTCGACGGCTCGTTCCCGGTGCACGCCGACAAGATCGTGCATGTCGGTGTGCCGAACGCGGGCACCGCGCTGGCCAACGTCGAACGGCACGGCCAGTTCGTCGACCGGATCAGCACCATGCTCAATCTCGCTCCGGACGGACCGCTGTCGGTGGTGGCCGACGTCCTTGACGGTGCACTGACCGTGGTGAAGATCATTGGCTGCAAGGGGATTGGCGAGTTGCCGGGTCTGCATGCGATGGACCCCGCGAACGACTGGTTGACCCGGCTGGGACGCCGCGCCGCGCCCCCGCTGACCGGGTATGCGATCGACGCCGACTATGAACCCACTGGCGGCCTGCTGAAGCTCGTCCGGTTGTCGGACGGGTTTGCCGACAAGGTGTTCAGGGAAGCGGCCAACGACATCGTCGTCCCATCCGGCGGGGTGTACGACGCCGGTCCGGCCCTCGGCTTCCCGATCCCGCGTGAGCGGCGGGTCTCTTTCGACAAGACCGAGAACGTCTGGCATTGCGCATATTTCGGTCAGCCGAAGACCGGTGCGGCGTTGCTTCGGTGGTTGTCGGGTGACGCCGGGGCTGCAGCTTCGGCCTGATCAATCGTCGTCGGCAACACGCCAGATCTGCACCTCGTTACGGTCTGCCACACTCGCGAGGTACTCGCCGTTCGGACTGAACGCCACCGCGCACTGCTCGCTGATAGAAGGAGTCTTGCCGGCAGGAGATGACCCGAACAGGAGTTCGCCGGTGGATGCTCCTCAGCTGCCTCCGCGTCGTGGCTGGATATCTCGAGACGCGCGTGAGTGTCGAGGTCGCCGAAGGCTGCTGCGGTCTCGCGGTCGAGCGCGGTGAGCTCTTCGATGCTGTCGTGGATCTGCTGCCAGCCCTCAGCCGAGACATCCGGCCAGGTCGCCGGATCGGTGTGGGAGTCCAGCCGGGACTTGAGGTCGGCGACTTTCCTGTGTTGGTGGCAATCCCGAAGCCGGGACTTGGCATCACGGTAGTCGCCCAGCGCGAAGTAGCAGTCGATGGCAGTGCTCCAGTCGCCGGTGTCTTCGGCGGCGCGGGCGGCGGTGTAGGTCTGCTGCTGCGTTTGACCACCGGAATGATTTGGTGGGCATAGCGTTTCGTAAAGGAGCGAGGATAAACGTCGTATCAGGACAGCGGTCGGTGATACGTTGCTGCCACCAGCGTCGCCGCCGCGCGCAGACATCTGGTTTACCGCTCGATCGACAGAGGCACGATGCTCGTGCGGCGTCCGGCAGGTCAGATCCGTCGGCGACGCGGTTTCATTGGGTGACTTTTGGCCCTCATGCCTGCTTTTCCGATGGGATAGCGTCGGGCTGGGACGGAACCAACGGGGAGTCCGGCCGAGGTGAGACGGGGGTACTTTCGATGCCTGACCTTGTTGACGTGGAGTGCGCCGCGTTTCCGTTGCCGAAGGGCTTTTACTTCGGCCCACGAAAAGGTCCCCGGTATTGCGTGTCCGGTGAGGGCAGCACGGAGTTGCCGGCCTGGCCGGAGGCGCTCGGCCGATGGCAGGAAGCTCTCGGCTTGGCGGTGACCAAGAAGTGGAACGACGGCAAGACGCCGAAAGCCGCGGAATTCCTTCAGCATCAGAAGAATTGGCCCCCCACACTGGTTCCTGGCTACGGCACCATCTATGGCTGCATCCATGAAGGGGAATGGAATGCGGTATTCACCGAGGGCTGGCGGCTGCCGCCGAACTGGGACGCCCAGCCTGACCCGGGCCCGACGGACTATCCGCTGCCCACTGGCTACTATTTCGGCCCCCAGGAGGGCCCGAACTGCAGCGTCTCCGGCGCGGACCTCAACGAGGACCCCAAATGGCGCGCTGCGCTGGGCCGCTGGCAGGAAGCCCTGAAACTCCCGGCGTCGCGTCTGTGGCGGGACGGGAACACCCAGCAGGCCGCCATCACCCTGCAGCTCGACAAACGATGGAACCCCCCCGCCGGCATCGACTACGGCTGTATCGGCGAGCGCGAGTGGAACGCCGTGATGACAGAGGGTTGGCGTCTTCCCGACGGCTGGACGTCGAAGGACGTCAGGGTTCCCCTGGATGCCGGACTGCTGTGGGCCCTGGTGCCGGCCTGCCCCCAGTCCGATCAGAGCGAGATCATCGCCAAGATCGGCCCGTTGTTGGAGCCAACCCTTGCCGATTACAAGATCAACACGTTCCTGCGCGTCGCGCACTTCCTGGCCCAGATCTGCACCGAGACCGACAGTCTGAAGACGACCGTGGAGTACGGCACCGACGAATACTTCAGAAAGCATCTGGAGCACAACCCCGGGCTGGGTAACACCAAGGACGGCGACGGCCCGCTCTTCAAAGGCCGCGGTCTGATCATGCTCACCGGCCGCGCCAACTACACCACCTACGGTGGACTCGTTGGCGCCAACCTGGTCGACAATCCCGACCTGGCCGCCGACCCGGTGTTGTCGATCAAGATCGCCTGCGAGTACTGGAAAGCAAAGAAGATCAACGCGATCGCTGATCGTGATGATGTCGAGGCGGTGACCAAGGCGGTCCAAGGTGGTTCCGGCAACCTCGATGCGCGCAAGAAGTTCCTGGCACGGGCGAAAACCCTTCTGCACCAACGTGGCTGGGATCTCCGGTCCGCGGCGATTCCCGCGCAGGCGGTGCTGACACCGGCTGATCAGCTGCCGCTTCCCACCCCGGGCGGTGTGATACCGCATCCCACCGAAGCGACCCGCGACAACAGCTCGCACCGACACAATTGCATGTGCCTGGAACCCAACCCGTACCCCTCACCGCTGCTGGCCGGCCTCAACGCCGAGGACTGGCGAAGTCGGTTGGCGAACTTCCAGGGCTGTGATCCTCTCCCCGACCCGCGCAAACCCACCGGCAATAAGGCGATCGACACCATCGCCTTCGCGGCGGGCCAGCAGAACACCACCTACGCCTGGGGTGGCAACCAGCGGATCGACAGCCCGTCGGCGGGAACGCTGAACTGGGAAGACAATCCAGAAGGCGGCGCACATTTCCATCAGGACCAGAACCGGGTTGGCTATGACTGCGGTGGCCTGGTGCGTTTCGCGGTCTATCAGGGCGCCGGCTTCGACACCGGCGTGCCCACCGACGCCATCGACCGGAACCCCAATTTCGATCATGTTTCCGGTGGCTTGATCTCCAGCGAGGCGATCACCCACGCCAAGCCTGGCGATGTGTTCGTCTGGGGCTCGGCGGCCGCGTTCCAAGGAATAGGAACCACACACACCGGCATCTACGTCGGTAACGGCTGGATGATCAATGCCCCCTGCTCGGGCACGCCCGTGCGGGTCGAACCGGTCGTCACCCAGTGCATCAATCGGCCGGCTACCGATGTCCTGCGGATCCGAGGGTGAGGGGCAGCGAGCGCTGCCGTAGCGGCGGCGAATCAGTTGGCATAGCCGACATCCGGTCGAGGTGAACAGGAGAGGGATCACGATGGCCGCGAAAACAACAGACAAAGCCGTGCGGTCCGCAGCGACCACGAAGAAGGCCGCGAAGTCAGCCGGCGTCGTCACCGAAAAGAAGCCGAAGAAGGCCACCGAAAAGAAGCTGAAGAAGGCCGCCTCGGACGCCGCCCGGACTGAGCTGACCGCGACGAAGGCCGGTAAGAAGGGCGCGAAGGCTGCTGCGGTTGTGCGGTCTACCGCGAAACCCGACAAGAGAGGCAAGAAGGCGGCGACGAAAACCCGCCAGAAGTCCGCCGCACCGCGCAGTGGAGTCGCGGCGCCCGAGACCCTGGTGATGGCCGAGATGGCTGAGCGGGGGCTCGTGGCCGAGGCGGCGTTCAGGGAGATGGCCGTGTCGCCGCTGCCGAGGCCGGATACGGGACAGCACCTCTGTCTGGGCATCGTCGCCGGGTCCGACGCACCGGGCAGCCTGGGCTGTCGGCCCATCGGCGACCTCGCCACGGATCTGTGCGAGATTGCCCCCAGCGGTCAGGTTGCCATCGCCGGCGATACGTTCAGTGGCGATTGCGCGTTGGGACCCCGAGCGGCGTGGTACGCCTCGTTGGCCCTTCATGTCAAGCCGGGCAGTCTTCAGCGCACCGTCGAGTTCGACGGCACATTCGGGTGGAACGACGACCTTTACGACCAGCCGCATGGGCCGGGGCGGGGTGAGAGCCAATTGCCTGCCGGCACCATCCAGGTACGTGTCGGAGGCAGGACCCGCGACTACCTGCTGGTGACACGGACACAATCAAAGACCGTGAACGGCGAAACCATTCTGGAGCCGATCAGTTCGAGGCTGGTGGTCATCGACCCCGAAAGACCCCGCTGGCGCACCGTTCCCGGCTCGGAAAGGCCCGCTCACTGGCAGTGGTTCAACCAGACCCAGATCAGCGGGTTCCAGGACGACGACGGTTGGGTGTACATCGTGGCCGACAGTTTCAGCCGCGACAAGCCGGTGGTTCTCTATCACTGCCACGCCGAGACCTTCGAGGACCGCAACACCTGGTGGGCGTGGGCAGCGGTCCCGGACCACCCCGAGCTGCCGTGGTTATGGGATCAGCCCCGCGTGCCCCCGACACCGCTGAGTGACGACCACTTCGGTGAGTTGAGCCTGCGGAAGATCGAAGGCAAGTACGTGCTGTCCGGGTTCAACAAAAAAACCGCGAATGTCGAGGTTCGGGTCGCCAACGACGTCACCCAGGTCCTCGCCGGTCCACGAGACGGCTATCCGGGTACTCCCGTCACGACTGTGGTCACCCAGAAGGAGATTCCGCACTGCTACGGGGGATACATCGCACCGGGGTCCACCCTGAATCAGGCGCGCATCCTGGTGAGCCAGTGGGGCACCGAGGAGACGAAGGATTACCCGTACACCGTCCGGGAGTATGTCGTCAATCTCAACCGACTCCCGTAGATCCGGAATTTCGGTCATCCGAAAGTCGCACTGCGGACACCGATTTCGGGTCCGAACGCTAAATGGGCGGGCGGCAGCAGACGTTCTGGTGGTTGAGAAAGGATCCCACCGGGATAACGGTCGGGACTTTCGGCTCTAGGCGGCGAATCCGGGCGCTACGTAGCGTCGAGTTGCTCATTTCGGATTGGGATTCGGAGGAAGATCATGTCGTTAAGTGTTGGCGGCGGTGGAGTCGATGATGGGCTGGATCCGTTCCCCCTGGAATTCGCTCAGTTGACCATCGGCACGGCGATCAATGCGGATCTGAACAAGCTCGCGCCCGGCGAGGTGGCGTTCAGGATGGGACTCCTGGATAGCGAAGGGCTGCTGCGATGGAGCAAAGGGCATTCAGAGGCTGCGGTGTGGGGCGCCGGCGCCACCGTCGAGTCGCAGGAGGCATGGGGTTGGAACGCATCTGCCGGGGCGGAATTGAACCTTGGGATTATCGATGCGCTGGCAAAGTTCCATATTCAGCAGACCAATAACGCGTGCAGGAAGTCCTCGGACGTCAAAGTCCGCGGCACAGCCAAGTACTCGGGCGCCTTCATCGAGTTGGTCGCGGGCCGTCCCGAACAGCTGGTGGGGTGTGCGACAGAGCTGTTCAAAACGTCGATCACCCCGATCTACGAAAAAGCGGCGGCTCTACACTCCGCGTCCGATCCCGCCGCCAAGGCGAAGCTGTCGGATAAGTTGGTCGACGCGGTGAACGCGTTTTATGGGAAATTCGGGACCGGCTTTGTCGACAGGATCGAACTGGAGGCCGTCGGGGTCTTCGAAGGTACGTTTCACAGCAACAGCGACTACACGCAGAAGAATCTGGACGTCGGGGGGGAATTCTCCCTGTCCTTGCCGGGTTTCGGTGCGGGGGCCGCGGCGAAATTCTGCCAAGAGAAAGTGAAAGCCACTGCCGCTGTGGAGTTCAGTACCCGTGCGTACGGCCGTCCACCGGGCTGCGGGCCGGAACAGTGGGCGATACGGTTCCACGACGCCTTCGCGCAGCACGGCATCAACACCTGCGGGAGTGACACCGTGTGGAACGTGCCGATGTCCAACCCTCCTGGGGCACCGGCAGATCCGGTCATCAAGCCTCTGCCGCTGCCCGATTCCGTGGATTTACCGAAGATCGCCGCGACGCTGATCACCGATGCGATCAAAGCGATCCAGTTCGAGACACTTGACCCGATATTTAAGACGGATAGCCAGGGAGTGCCGCTCGACAGGGACGCGGCACTCCAGAATGAACTCACCGTGCTGGGGAAGCAGGCGCTCACCGAGCAGCAGATCAACGATCAAGCGCTGGGGGCGCTCGCCGGTACGCCGGTGAGCGGGCAACCTGTCGCTGCCTTCTCGCCGGACTCCGGCGCGCGGTCATTGCTGGGCAGCGATGCCGCGCCCCGAGGGGCCGGCCTGGTCGCCGTCGCCGGCAGCGTGGGTGACTCCAGCTTGGGCGACTATGCCGTCGTCGGCTACAGGTACCAGCCGTGGAGCAAGATCTTCCCGGAACTGGATATCAGCAAACTTCGCACACGCCACCAAGTCGTATTCCTGCAGTCCATGGTGTGGTATTCGATCCGAGGCGTGTTCGCCCAGTATCTGGAATATTGCGCCAACTATCCCGATATCGTCGGCCGCGGCTTGAATGCCCGTGGGTCTGCCGCGAAATTCCGCAGTGCACTGGAAAAGGTTGGCGAAAGCATTGATCGCCGGCTCAGGGACAAGACGGCGACCAACCTGACCGTCATTGAGGACTTGGAACGGGAACTGCAGCACGAACTCGGTCCCACGTACTCGATGCGCAAACACTACGAGTACTGGATCAAGAACTATGAATGGCTCAAGCGGATCCCGTTCGGTGTGGTGGCTGTCGTCGAACGCGATAACAAGCACTGGATACAGGTCAATCCCTACCCGAAGTGCCCCTATTTTGATCGCGACAAGCCGCTGGGCTGCAAACCCCTGGACACCATTGAGGCAGAGACCCTCCTCGAGGAGAACGCCTATCGGTTGTACCCGATCATCTCGACTGACGCCGACGGCGAACCGCACTTCGTGTGGGTGGGTGCCCCATCGCTGCTCACCGGCGACAATGAGGATCAGGTCGCGAGGGTGAGCGGTCTGCTGTCCTTCACGCATCCGCCCCAGAAGCATCCCGGCTCGATTCCGCCGGACGACGTCCGCAAGGCGGGAACCCGTTTCGCCGAGACGACGCTGCCCATGCTGATTCAGCAGAGCGCCGCGGCGGCCGACGATATCGCCAGGGCCGAGGATGTTTTCAACTGGGGACAGCGCGATTTCCTCCAAGACCCCTTCGGGGTCAACGGGGCGCAACGATTACGGGAGAGGTGGGAGAACCGGCAAGCGATGTTCGGGATGCAGCTGTATCCCGGCTTCGGGGAGGAGGACGGCTTCGGCGCCGGGTTCCTGCTCGCCAAAGCGGCCGAACTCGCCAGAGAAGCAAGTCGGTGTAACAGTGTGGTGCCCCATGACGACGACCTCGCCAAGGATCACTGGCGCCTGCGTGATGCGGACACCAAGGGACCGTGGGCGGCCTACTTCCCCAAGTACGACGCCACATTCTTCTGGGGACCCGGTGATGCTGGATGGGACCGCTTCGGCAAGTGCGAGATTCTCCTGGTACCCATCGACTACGACAAGGTGAGGAGTGTTGGCGGGACGGTGAAGTCGGGCGGTCGGCCGATGTGGAGTGAGCCTCGGACCAAGCAGCTGCTGGACCACCTGGGCGCCTTCGCCAAGCGCGACGGGACACATGCTGAACCGGGGGAGAAGTGACCGTCATGGATGACGGCGCTGGTGAGCTGACCGACCCGGTTGCCGATCCACGCTTCCCGAGAATCACTGCCTACGATCCGCAGCACGTTCCGGAGTGGCCTGCCGGATGTTCAGCGTCACACCTGTCCGAAACCGCGGTCCCCGCCGCCGCGATCGTCGACATCACCGACTATTCGCGCAGCGCCGCCGATCGTGGATGGGGACCGGGGTGGGAGCCCTGGATGGGCGATGACAACGACTTGTGCGCCGCCCGAGGGGATATGGCCATCGTCACCGCTGACCGCTCCGGGACGAAGATCTCGGTGCGCAAAGCCATCGCGGTCCTGGTCGACACTCTGATGGATTGGACCGAGAGCGCCCAGGGCGGGAACTTTCGGCTCCAATGGGGTAAGTGTGGCGGCTACAACTGCAGAAGAATCGCCGGCACCGAAGAGCCCTCCAACCACTCCTGGGGTCTTGCCATCGATCTGAACACCGATGACAACCCGCGGCACGCGAAACCGGACCACACGATCCCCGACGCGGTGGCACAGACATGGAAGAGATACGGGTTCGCCTGGGGCGGTGACTATCACAGCAACGTCAAAGACTGGATGCACTTCGAATTCATGGGAACCCGGGCACAAGCCGCCGAGTGCACGCGCGCCGCACTGCGCGATCTGAGCGCCAGCACTCCGCCGCCGCGCCCGGAGCACCTTCACCGCGGCAGCGTCGGTCGCGCTGTCATCGCCCTGCAGGAGAAGCTCAACCTGAATGTTCCAGACTTGGCACCTCTTGATCCCGACGGGGACTTCGGGCCCGGGACCGAGGCAGCGGTGCGCGAATTTCAACGGCGCTCAACGCTGACCGAAGATGGCGTCGTCGGCCCAAACACCTGGAGCGCCTTGGGCCTACCGTAGGCGGCACGCGGAATGCAACGTCCAATCAGACGGGTCGTGGCGAACCATGGTGGATTGCCGGCGTGGTCCTTCCGGGGAGAACGGCGGTGCCGCACACCTGGGCGTGGGTCCGCTGACAAGCGTGGAGCGGTCGGCCAGGCCTTCGACAAAGGGGCTCTACCGGAATTAGGGACCTGACCGGGTCGTATCGCGCCGCCGCGGAGCTGTGCGGCTGCTCGCACCACACCGTGAAGAAGGCCGTCGAGGACCGCAACGCCGGCCTGTCGCCGGCCACGCGGCGAGCCCGGATGATCGACGACGGGCGTGACTTGCTGGAAACCTGGGTCGCCGATTCGAAAGGCAAGATCCGCGGCGACGAAGCCCACGACAAGCTGGTGGCGTTGGGCTACACCGGCACCGACCGCACCACTCGACGGGCGTTGGCGGAGATCAAAGCCCAATGGCGGCTGGGTAGTACGCGTGTGAACCGACCGTGGATCGCCGAGCCCGGACTGTGGCTGCAATACGACTTCGCCGATGGCCCCCTGGTGGCCGGCCGCATGGTCGTGCTGCTCGTGGCGTGGTTGGCGTGGAGCCGCTACCGCGTCTTGGTGGCGTTGCGGGATCGGACCGCACCCAGTGTGTTCGCCGGCCTGGACCGCATCTTGCGCATCATCGGCGGCGCCCCGACCTACCTGTTGACCGAAAATGTTCCGCGGAACATTTTCGGTCTTATGAGTCCGCCCTCGTTATGTGCCGGGCCAGCCGTGGTGCCGTCAAGAACCCCTATGCCGCAGTGGTTTGACGAGCGTCATCTGCTGGCGGCGGCTTCATAACGGTCAGAGTTTGGCGAGCCAGTTCAGCAGGGTTTCGTGGCTCTTCCGGTTTCGTCCGTGCGCCAGATTGGCTTGCTCGGGGGTCCCGCCGAAGAACCTGGAAGTTCGGTCGCGCGCAGCGCCGCCTGTTTCGCTTTGGTGTTGACCTCGGCGTACGGGTTCGTCGTGGACAGGTCGGCGTGACCGAGCCAGCCTCGGATGACGTTGACTTCCACGCCGGCCTCCAGCAAGTGGACGGTCGCGGCGGTGATCGCCGACACCGGGATCCTGCGGGGCAAGCGCAAGCGGTGCGTGGATTCGACGGTGTTCGATGACGCGGTGGCCACCCAGGACACGGTGACCCAGTTGGTGGCGGCGATGCGCAAGGTGGCCCGCTGCGTGCCCGGCGCGGCATCAGTGATCGAGCGGGTGGCCCGGTTGGACTATTCGAAGCCGGGCAAGCCCGACATCGACTGGGATGATCCCGAGGCGAAGGCCAGTCTGGTGTCGGATCTGGTCAATGAGGCGTTGGCGGTGCTGGCCAAGCTCACCGGGCCGGACGCGCCGCAGCGCGAGGAGTCCGCGGCGGACGCGTTGGGCCTGCTGGCGCTGGTTGCCGGCCAGGACGTGGAGCCCGCCGAGGATTCCGACGGCACCGACGGGCGGTGGCGCATCGCGCGGAGGGTGGCGCCGGACCGGGTGATCTCGGTCGTCGATCCCGAGGCGCGGCACACCCGCAAGTCGAAGTCCACCCGGCGTGACGGTTTCCGCGGCCACCTCGGCGCTGAGCCGGAAACCGGGCTGATCACCGATACCGAGCTGACCAGCGCAGCTGGCGAGGACGGCAGCGATCCGGTGGTCGGGCAGGCGATGATCGCGCGCGACCGCTTCCACCGCCCTGAGACCGAAACCCCGCACCCGGACACCGGCGGCGACGCCGCCCTCGCCGACGAGCAGCGGGCCGATCAGCCCGGCGGCGATGGGGCGGTCATCGCCGGGCTGGAGCCCGATGTCGCCGTCGCGGCGGCTGCTGATGACGGCGGTGAGATCACCGCCGGCCGAACCGATTCCGCGGAGGCGGCTACCGCGCCCGGCGAGAAGGGTGCGGGCTTGCAGGTGTACGGCGACTCGCCGTACGGCACCGGAGCCGCCCGCGCCGCCTATCGCGTCGCCGGTCACCAGACGGTGATCAAACCCGAGCCGCTGCGCCCGGCCGTGCCCGAGAGGGGGCCGGTCAACCCGGCCCCTACTCGATTCGGGGGAGTAACGACCGGCGGTGCGGGCGCGATTAGACTGCGACCGCAAAACCTCAGGAGCCAAGATGATTCGCCCCGTCGCCCGCACCGTCGCCGCAATCCTGGTCCTCGCATGTCTCGGGGTCGGGTCGGCGGCCGGGCTGGCCGCCGCTGCGCCCGACGACGGATCCGCCCCGACCACGGCGACACCCGACGACCGGTTCGCCGACGCGGTGACGGCGCTGCAGATCCCGCTCAAACCGGGGACCGACGTGCCGGCGATCGGGCACGGCGTGTGCGACATGCTGACGTCGGCGATCACGAACAACGTCAACCCCATCCCGTCGGTCCGCGGCGTGATCACCGAGTTGCAGAATCGCGGCCTGGAGCGCGCCCAGGCCGGTGGTCTGACGAAGGCCGCGGTGCACATCTACTGCCCGCAGTACGTGAACTTCGTCGGACGGTAGTGGTCCGTCAGATCTGCGGTCGAGCGCCCAGCACATCCTCGAACAGCACCTTGCGCAGCGCGAGTTCTCGGGGATCGCTGAACAGGTGGAATCCCAGCCGATTCATCACGTAGCCGAACCCGGTGCCGGTGTCCGGGTCGGCGAATCCGAACGACCCACCGAATCCTGGTGTGCCGAAGGCCTTTTCCGATGAACCGAACTGGAAGTGCGGCGTCGGCTTGGAATACCCCAGTGAATACGCCGTGTCGACATGCAGCACCTTGTCGCTGACGCCCTGGCTCGGGCCCACCGGCGGTGCGGCCAATGCCTCCAGAGTCGGTGCGGTCAAACCTAATTCGGCGGCACGCACGTCGTCGCGGTTGTAGTCGCCGGCCCAGACTTTGACGTCGCGGACGGCCGCGGCCGACCGGGACAGCAGGCTCAGGGTGTGCCAGTAGTTGGCGGACGGTCACATCGTGCTTCCCGTGCTGTGCGAACTCCGGCCAGTAGTCGGCCACCTTCGCGTCGTAACTCAACAGCCCACGGGATACCGCCACTGCGACGGCCGGTGCGGCAATCCCTTTCGTCGTCGAGAAGATGTTGACCATGGTGTCGGTCTGCCAGTGCGCTTTGGTGATGCCGTCGCGATAGCCGCCCCACATATCGACCACGTTGACGCCGTCGCGGTAGACACACAATGCTGCGCCCACTTCGCGGCCGGCGGCGAAGTTGGCTCGGAAGGCGTCGGCCACTTTGCCGTAGCCTTCCGCGACATCACCGTGAACCATGGTCGCCGGCACGTCCACCTTGAGCACCATGCCCAGATTCTTGCGCCGAATTCGAGCGTTCGGGCCGGTTCCACTCGACTTTGTGCGCCCAAACGTACGTCTGGGCGCTCGGTAGGCTTGACTGCATGTTCTCTTTCCTGCCCGGCCTGCCCGGCCTCGACAATGTGCGCGCTGCGGCCCGCCGGGTGGACACCGCCCGCCACAACGGCATTCCCGACGGCTGCATCCTCGAGTTCGACCTGCGGCACGCGCCGCCGGAGACCGCGGGCTTCGACCCGCTGGCCCTGTTCAACGGGCAGGCCAAACCCCTGACACTGCGCGAGACGGTCGCCGCCATCCACCGCGCCGCCGAGGACGACCGGGTGGCCGGCCTGATCGCACGCGTGCAGATCGGGGCGGCTCCGCCCGCTCCGATCCAGGAGTTGCGGGCGGCCATCGCCGCGTTCAGCGCGGTCAAGCCGTCACTGGCCTGGGCCGAGACCTATCCCGGCACGCTGTCGTACTACCTGGCGTCCGCCTTCGGCGAGGTGTGGATGCAGCCGTCGGGCACGGTCGGGCTGATCGGGTTCGCCACCAACGCGATGTTCCTGCGCGACGCGCTGGCCAAGGCGGGCATCGAGGCTCAGTTCGTCGCGCGCGGCGAATACAAGTCGGCGGCAAACCTTTTCACGCAGGACAGCTACACCGACGCGCACCGGGAAGCCGACACCGCTCTGGTGGAAAGCCTGCACGCACAGGTGCGGGCCGCGGTCGCCGAGTCCCGCGGGATCGACCCCGCCGTCGTCGACGGGTTGGCCGACCGGGCCCCGTTGCTGCGCGACGACGCGCTGGCCGGCCGGCTGGTGGACCGGATCGGCTACCGCGACGAGGCGTACCTGCGGATCGCGGAACTGACCGGCGCGGAAGGGCTTTCGGGCCCCGACGGCGGCCCGGCAGACGGTGCCCCGGAGCGCCGCTATCTGTCCCGGTATGCGCGCAGTCACCGGCCGGACCTGCCGGCCGTCAAGGTGCCGGGCCGCAAGGCCAGGCCCACGATCGCGGTGGTGACGCTGGACGGGCCGATCGTCAGTGGCCGCGGCGGCCCTAGTGTGCTGCCGCTGGGCAACTCGAGCGCCGGAGCTGACACCATCGCCGCCGCATTGCGTGAGGCGACCGCCGCCGACGACGTCACCGCCGTCGTGCTGCGCGTCAACAGCCCCGGCGGTGCGGTAACTGGATCGGAGACCATCTGGCGCGAGGTCGTGCGGGCCCGGGCCGCCGGCAAACCGGTCGTGGCGTCCATGGGCGCGGTGGCGGCCTCCGGCGGCTACTACGTCTCCATGGCCGCCGACGCCATCGTCGCCAGTCCCGGCACCATCACCGGGTCGATCGGCGTGGTCACCGGCAAGCTGGTGGCGCGAAACCTGAAGGACCGCTTGGGTGTCGGCTCGGACACCGTGCGAACGAACGCCAATGCCGACGCCTGGTCGGTCAACGCGCCGTTCACCCCGGAACAGCAGAGTCAGGTCGAGGCCGAGGCCGACCTCTCCTACGCCGACTTCGTGGCGCGCGTGGCCGACGGCCGCGGCATGACCGTCGAGGATGTCGACGCCATCGCCCGCGGCCGGGTGTGGACCGGTGCGGACGCCGCCGAGCGTGGCCTGGTCGATGAGCTGGGCGGGCTGCGCACCGCGATCCGGCGCGCCAAGGTGCTGGCCGGGCTGGACGCCGACGCCAAGGTCAAACTCGTCGGGTATCCGGGTTCCTCGGTGCGGGACAGGCTGCGGCCCAGGGCCTCCTCGCAACCCGCGGCCGCGTCGCTCCCGGCGGCGGTGGCCTCGGTTCTGGCCGGCTCGGTTTCGGGCCTGGTCGATCAGGCGCAGCGTCAGATGACCGGTGTCAACGCGCTGTGGCTGGGGGAGTGGCGGTTCTGAGGTCTGTGCTACGGCGCGGAAACCGCACTGACGTAGACGGTTACCCGCCAACCACTTCGGCGCAGGTAGTCCATCACATTGTTACGCGGTCCCGCGTACACCAGCGCGGACATGTCCAGTTCCAGGCCCCGCTCGCGCAGTCCGGCCGCTCGCTCGCGGATGCGCTCGGCGTCGAAGTCGACGACGCCGGGCGCGTACTCGGTGGCCATTGTGCTGCCCGGGGCCGACAGCGCCGTGATGTCGTCGAACAACCGGTCCTGCGCCTCCGGGGGCAGGTACACCAGCAGTCCCTCGGCCAGCCAGGCGGTGGGTCGGCCGCGGTCGAATCCGCTGCGCTGCAACGCCGTCGGCCAATCCTCGCGCAGGTCGATGCCGATGGACCGGCGCACCGCCGTGGGCCGGGCGTCCAGCTCGGCCAATGTCCGGGACTTGAAGTCGATGACGTCGGGCTGGTCGAGTTCGTAGACAACGGTATCGACCGGCCAGGGCAGCCGGTAGGCCCGGGAGTCCAGACCGGAGGCCAGGATGACCGCCTGCCGGATGCCGTTCGACGTCGCCTCGACGAAGTAGTCGTCGAAGAACTTGGTGCGCGCGGCCATCGAGTCGATCCTCGCCCGCAGGCGTTCGGGGGAGGCGTCGGGGAACTGCGATGCGCCCAGCCCGCCGTCGAGGATCCGGGTGAAGAAGTCCATCCCGGCCGCGCGGACCAACGGCGCGGCGTACTGGTCGTCGATCAACCCGCCGGGTTCGGCGCTGGCCACTGCGCGCGCGGCGGCCACCATGGTGGCGGTGGTCCCCACGCCGGAGGCGGGGTCCCAGGTGTCGTTGTCGGTGCGGGGCATGGGTTCCTCAGAAAACTATTTAGCTCATATAATGAGATGACCTAAGCATACGCCGCGTCACCTGTGCGTCGGCTGTGAATGTCCCCGCCGGACCGCGGATGCGGGTCGGGGCGGGCTCAACTGTTAGTCTCGTAGACTGATTTCGGCGCGCGGCCGGCTGGGTCCGGTGTGCGCGCGTCCACACGCAAAACACACGTCGCGGTCGGCGCCCGGTCGCGCAGGAGGAAGAGTGCTCTCGGCTTTCATCTCATCGCTGCGGACACCCGATCTCAGGCGCAAGATCCTCTTCACGCTCGGTCTCGTGGTCCTCTACCGCGCCGGCGCGACGCTGCCGTCGCCCGGGGTGAACTACCACAACGTCAACCAGTGCATTCAGCAGGTGATGGGCAGTGATTCCGGGCAGTTCTACGGCCTGATCAACCTGCTGTCCGGTGGCGCGCTGCTGCAGCTCGCGGTGTTCGCCGTCGGCATCATGCCGTACATCACGGCGAGCATCATCGTCCAGCTGCTGGGCGTGGTCATCCCACGTTTCGAGCAGCTGCGCAAAGAAGGCCAGGCAGGCCAGGCCAAGATGACGCAGTACACCCGGTACCTGGCGATCGCACTGGCGATGCTGCAGGCCACCGGCATCGTCGCGATGGCCGCCAACGGCGTGCTGCTCAAGAACTGCACCCTGGACATCCTCCAGGACAGCAGCATCTTCGCGCTGATCGTCATCGTCCTGGTGATGACCGCCGGCGCGGCACTGGTGATGTGGATGGGCGAGCTGATCACCGAGCGCGGCATCGGCAACGGCATGTCCCTGCTGATCTTCGCCGGCATCGCCGCGCGCATCCCGTCCGAGGGCAAGTCGATCCTGGACAGCCGGGGCGGCATGATCTTCGCCCTGGTGTGCCTGGCCGCCCTGCTGATCATCGTCGGCGTGGTGTTCGTCGAGCAGGGCCAACGCCGCATCCCGGTGCAGTACGCCAAGCGCATGGTGGGTCGGCGGATGTACGGCGGCACGTCGACCTACCTGCCGTTGAAGGTCAACCAGGCCGGCGTCATCCCCGTCATCTTCGCGCTGTCGCTGCTCGCCATCCCGCACGTGATCACGCAGCTGATCCAGATGAACAAGTCCGAGCCCGGCAACGGCTGGTGGGAGAAGTTCGTCGCCGAGCACCTGACCAACCCGGCAGACCCGACGTACATCGCGATCTATTTCGCGATGATCATCTTCTTCACCTACTTCTACGTCTCCATCACGTTCAACCCCGACGAGCGGGCCGACGAGATGAAGAAGTTCGGCGGCTTCATCCCCGGTATCC
>WBZP01002317.1_pt1 | contig 22065 bp, 16 predicted proteins | sample 5204301 | NCBI WGS metagenome assembly WBZP01 (sample SAMN12412401, study PRJNA552823) | activated sludge metagenome | isolation source: activated sludge from nitrification reactor of wastewater treatment plant... | place: USA: Pennsylvania | collected 2017
GGATGACACCGACAAGGTGGCGCGCTATGTGGCGGAGGTTCGGGACTACGGAATCGAAGTGCTGCCGCCGTGCGTGAATCAGTCGCTGATGGACTTCTCGGTTGTGAAGGTCACACAGAAGCATCCAAAGTCTGGCATTCCAGTCGAAAAACAAGCGATTCGCTTCGGTCTATCGGCAGTCCGTGGCGTTGGGGAAGGTGCCGTCGAGTCTCTCCTGACTGCTCGCAATGAGAAGGGGGATTTTGCGTCTCTGTTCGCTCTGTGTGAGCGAGTCGATCTGCGGCGCATCAATAAAAAAGCGCTGGAGGCGCTCATCAAAGGAGGGGCTCTTGATGGCATCGTGCCGGGACGGGCTTCAGCGATTGCGGCACTGGATTCTGCCGTCGACCGTGCGCAAAAAGCGCAGCGCGAAAAGGAAAGCGGACAGACCTCTCTGTTCAGTCTGTTAGGTGGTGGCGGGGCCTCCAAATCGGGCAACGAATTTGGACCGGCACCGCCCTATCCGCAGGTGGCAGAGTGGACTCCCAAACAGAAGCTTGCGAACGAAAAGGAGTCTCTCGGCTTTTACATCAGCGGTCATCCCGTGGATCGCTATGCACCAGAGCTGCGGCGTGCTCGGGCGACCTCTGTTGCGGAACTTACGGACGAGAGCTTTGAAATTCCTAGAGGTCGTGACCGCGCCGACATACTGGCGGGTGGAGTGGTCAGTGATTTTCGCGAGCGACTCCTAAAGAGCGGAAATGGCAAAATGGCCTCGTTCCGCCTGGAAGATCAGAGCGGCAGCATCGAGGTAGTCTGTTTCTCGAAAGCCTTTGGGGAGTACGAAAACATCCTCAAAGCCGATGAGCCGATCCTGCTGACCGGACAACTGATGAGCGACGGCGATGGCGAGTCGCAGCAGCGCAAGATCAACATGAAGGAAGCGCAGCTCCTGTCGCAGATTCGGATGGAAAAGACGCAGAAGCTGACCCTGTCGGTGGTCGCCGATGAGCTGACCGCTGCCAAAGTCGAGTCGCTGAAGACCACGATTGCGGCGCATCCGGGGCCGGTGCGCATCTCGGTGGTACTCCAGAAACCAGGCCGCTGGCGCGTCGAAGCGCAGCTCCCCGGTGACTACAAGATCCAGCCCACCGATGAACTACTCAGCCAGCTCGCCACCCTCTGCGGGGAGTCTGCGGTTCAAATCGGCTAGGGGGAGTCACAGCCCCTTCAGTTCAAAATCGTCGAGTCGATGTTCCAGGTGGTGTTGAGGGGGCCGTAGCCGACGCCGAAGCGGCCGACGGGCTTTAGCTCGAAGAACACGGTGCCTTCGGCTTCGACAGGAACCGCGAGCGTGGGGCTCTTGCCGTTGAGCAGATCGGTCACAAAGCTGACCGCGACCTTTTGGAACACCGCCAGCGCTTGATTGAGGCCAAGGACAAAGGCGAGGTCGAGCTGGACGTTGCCTCCAGCAGCGATCATCGACTTGCGCAGTTCTTGCTCGGCCTTGCCGGTGACGAGGTCGGTGATAAGAGACGGGATGCGCGCTTGGAAGTCGTTGAGCGTGCGGATGTCGGTCTGGGTCGAAGTGCAAGCACCGGGTTTGGCCTGACCCGTACACGTCGGATCGGCTGAGCCGCACATGCTTAGGCAGATCGCCCCCAGGGCCTCGCTCTGCTGGCCATCGAACAGGCGCAGCGCGAGCAGGACATCGAGTGCGGGCACCGGGGTGTTGTTCGGATTGGTGATGGTCAGGTGGATGCCAAACTGAAAGGCGAGCTGGCTCGTGGGGGGCGGGGCACCGAGCGTCACCGTGCACAGAAGCCGCAGCACCGCGTCGGTAATGACCGTCGGGCAATAGTAGGCGGCTAGCTGAGTGATGCTGGGCCGTTTGGTCAGTGCCAGCGTCGAGGCCTGAACGGTCGGCGGGTTTTCGACATTCTGCTGAAGCGAATCCAGTAGCTCACAACTCGACAACGTACACAGCAGCGGAATCAAGAGCAGTGAAGCAAGCACAGGGAAGCGATGGGATCGGGCTGTCATGGGGGAACCTCCTTGGGGAAACCTGCGATCATTGATTTTCAGCAATTTCGATCCCTCTGACGAGCTACACACGCGGTTTCTTTCGGTCGGCAGCGCGTGCTATAGCCGCGCATCATGTCTTCTACCCCCGAGACGTCCGAGTCCACACTGCGGGTGGCACCGCCGATGGAGCCCAAGGAGCCGATCGTGGTCCCCACGCCGCCCGGCTTTCGCTTTGCGCCGTGTGTAAGCCTGAGTCCGATTGGTGTGCTACCGCCGCTCGTCTACGAACCGACGCAGCATGCGATGCAGATCGCGCTGCCTAGCAAGCTGATGGGCAATTTCGAGCTGTTTCCGTGCGCCGAGGTGCTGGTCCACGAGGTGCCGGACCAGTCCGCCCTGCTCGTCTACGGGATGTGGCCGGGACCGGTGGCTGACTCCGCGATCGACAAGGTCAAATGGATGCTCGGGATCGACGAAGACCTCGGGCTGTTCCATCACCTGTGCGAGCGCGATCGCGATCTCAAGTGGGTGGCCGAGCACAAGGTCGGGCGGATGCTGCGCAGCCCCACGGTGTTCGAGGATCTGGTCAAGATCGTGATCGTCACCCAGCGTCGCAAGCAAGCGAGGGAGATCTGCGAAAAGCTGTGTACGGCATTCGGTCCACCCACGATGCTGGCACGGCATGGCTTTCCCGAAGCGTCGAAGCTGGCGAGCGCCAAGATGTCGGAGCTGGTCGAGGATCTGGGGCTGGGACCGCTCGGCAAGATGATCTGGAAGCTATCGGTGTGCTGCGCGGAGGGTCGCCCCTCGCCCGAGACGCTGCGGCGGGTTCGTCCCTCGGTGACGGCGGCGCTGTGTGCGGATGACGAAGCGCTGTTCGACGATCTGGTGGGCGAGGAGCTGGCCTGGCAGGAGCGACTGACCGATCTGCTGCTCACCCTGCCCGGCTTTGGGATTCGCGCCGTGCCCCCAATGCTGCGCCTGCTCGGTTGTCATGACCTGGTCGAGCTGCACCACGCTGCGCTCACGATGTTTGCCACGCGCTATCCGCCCCGTCGCAAACGCAAGAAGAAGGCAACGTCTCACGGACCCGAGCATGGCCACGACCACGCACACGGCCATGACCACGATCACGAGGGCGAGTGCTCACAAGAGGTCGTGGAACGGATGCTCAAGCGCCTGGATGGCTTTGCGATCTATCGCAGCTTGGCTCAATCACTGCTGCTTTTGCCACCTGAGCGCAGCGCATAGAGGTGTCGATCATCGCTGCCGACCAGGATTGCCTGGTCCTCGGCAAGCAGCGGTGAGCCGTCGATATCGGCCTCAAAAGGCACCTGCCACAGCAGTTGGCCATCGACCGTCAGCGCATACAGCCGATTGTCCCGCGAGCCGAACAACACTCTACCCTTGCGATCAATGATCGGGGCCGAGGCAATGCTGTCGCCGGTCTGGAACTTCCACAGCAGCGTGCCATCGCTGCGGATCGCGTAGAGCACTCCGTCGTACGAGCCCGCGAGGATGGTACCGTCGCTGCGAATCGCGGTCGCCGCCCGCACGGGTCCACCGGTGAGGATCGAGAACTTCACCACGCCCTCTCGCGAAACGGCATAGATCCGCTTGTCTTCACCGCCAAGATACGCGGTGCCGTCGGGGCCGATCGCTGGGGACTCGGCCAAATCGAGGGATAGCGCGATCTCCCAACGCTTGCTGCCGTCGGGATTGAGACAGATCAGCAAGTCCTGACAGACCGCATAAATCCAACCGTCGAACGACAGCGAGGGGGCCGAGCCACAGTGGCGATGCTCCGGGACGTAGCGCCAGCGAACCTTGCCGTCCGGATTGACGGCGGTAATGCCATCGCCGCCGATGTACAGCGCGCCATCTGGAGAGGGGGTCACGCCCTCGACATCACAGCGAGACGACTCGGGACCGCTGCCGAGGCTGCGTTTGCAGTGACCGGGCGACACCGTCCAGCGCACGCTGCCCTCATCGAGCCCGAGCGAGTACAGCCGATCATCATCCGATCCAACATATACCGCACCATCGGGAGCAATCAGCGGTGTCGCAAACACCATATCGAGCGTGGCATGTTTCCAGCGCAGCGTACCGTCGGGGTGTAGCGCATAGATGTGATAGTCATGCGAGCCGAAGACGATCGTGCCATCGGGGGCCAGGACCGGCGCAGCGCTCACCCGACCTTTGGTGGCAAATTTCCAGACGATCCTGGGTCGCTTGTCGGGAAGGACAAAGGGACTCCGTCCGGTGCGTTGCAGATCGCCACGCGGCAGCGTCCAAGGTCCACCGGGCAGCGTCAGAGGGACGGGACTTGGGCTCAGACTACCGGAAGTTGGGTTGGCAGCAGCCGCATCGGTGGCGCTGGCTGCATCGGCAACAGCCGCATCAGAAAGTGGCGGCGAGGCATCCGGTAACGCAGCGGCCGTCAGAACAGTAGGCTCTGCGGCGGAGCGGCGCTCGAGCTGACACCCATTCGCGGAAAGCGCTAGACCGCCAGCAAGCGCTACAGCGGTCCCCAAATTGGCGCAAAGATGAGCGCAACCCTTCACAAGCGATAGCTTACTACGGGAGCGGCCCTCGAACCTCGCCGAGGTCCACAAAGGCACCATCGACCATGATCACAAACGGTCGCTCAGTGAAGCGGAGGCCACCTTTGCCGTCGTGCTCGATGATCTGAAGCTTGCCCATGCCATAGCCCATCGGTCCGCGTGAGTAGTAGTGCGCTTGGAGCTTGTACGGATAGGCGCGCTGCCCCGAGGGAGCAAAGATCGAAAAGCACTCGGGACCGTAGCCAGTGGTCACGTCGGCGTACAGCTCGCCGCCCGATGGCAGGGCTGGGTTTGAGAAGTAGGCATGGCCACCGCGACCATCCAGGATATGGAAATCGACATCGTTGGCGTCGGTTTCCCATGACAGCACGAAGCGGAGCGACGGACCGGTTGCCAGTTGGGCACCCATTCCTTGCAACCGGCGCTCGATCTCTTCACGACGCTGCGGTTCTTTGCGAAGCCATGCGGCGGCGACCAGGCCCACGTCTTCCGCAAGGATGCGCTGCACCCCGGCAAAGCGACCCGATGGATACGAACGGGTCGCACCGGCGACGATCGCCTCAAACGCTTCGGCGTGCTTGCCAAGCTTCAGCAGTGCAAAAGCCAGCATCCGGTGACTCGACGGGTGATCGGGACGATTGGCAGCGGCCTTGGCATACGTGTCAGCGGCCAGCTCCCAACCTTCACTCAAGCGCTCCAGCCGTGCTCCGGCAAAGCGACGAAGATCGGCCCGGCCTGGGAATAAGTCGATGATCGAACCATAAGCACGAGCGGCGGACTTGCGCTGCTGCTGGGCTTCATACACCTCGCCCAGTCCAACCAGAGCGAGCACGTCACCCGCATCGCCGTCACGCCACGCCTGCGCAACTGCAAGAGCATCCGCAAGCCGCGACGCTTTGACCAGCTTCATGACCTCGGCCAGCTTCCCTTCATAGGGATACACCATCGGTCGACGCGACTCGTCGTCGGTTGGAGGCACGGGACGCAGCACCGATGAAGCCGAAGCACCGGCAGATGGAGCCGGTCGGCTGGCACGCATCACCGATTGGTTCGCTCGGCGATCCGAGGGAGCAGCCATCTCTTTGGCTTCCTCCCGCGAGGAGGAACGATCCATCTCCGCCTTCGGAGCTTCCATCATCCGACGGGCTGGCGGTGGGGGCGGGGGCGCTGGCGGTGCGGCACCAGCCAGCACGGGTCGATTGACCGAGGCTGACGCTGGGGTAGAAGCCGATGCCCCCTGCATCATCGGCGCAGCCCCACCGGGAGCGGCACCGCCCATCGGCTCAGCAGAGGGGGCCATCACCGGCGCTCCCGAGGAAGCCGAATCCGCTTTGTCCGCGCTCGACATCCGCTCACTGTCATCACGCGACGCTCTGGCCCGTGACGGAGCACCCCCATCGGAAACCGACCCCTTGGCCATCGGTCGTGGTCGCGGCATAAGGACAGTTTGCGGTGGTGGTGGCGGCGGCGGTGCCACAGCTTGGGCCAACGCCTTGCGCGAACGAACCTCGATGCCATCCATGCCGATGCCCAGGATGTCGGTGAGTGCTCGTCGGTCAATCTTGAAGCGAGCGTAGTCGGCCTCTGTTTCCAGAATCAGCAGCGCCGTAAAGTCCGACATCACGCGAAACTTCGTCGACAAATCGACAATCTGGTGCTTCAGCCCTTCGCGCAGATCGGGATCATTCGCGGCCACCGTGTCGCGCTGGTACATCAGTCGTGAAATACGCGCTCCGACCCATGCTCGCTCGAGCAGAGGCTGCGGAACCTCGACCGTAGCCACTCCAATGTTCTCACTTTGCTGATCGCGGCCACGTAGCACAACCTGGGGGTCGCCTTGCTCTGGCACATCGGCATACACCAGCACCTGATCGCCTGGCTGAATCCCATCGAGTCGGAGCGGCCATACCCACTTGCTACCAGGCACACTGACCTCGATCCCCGAACGCACCGCCCGCTTGAGCCGCAGTGCAACGACCTGCGCCGGCAGGTCACCATCGAGCACCACACCATCGGAAGCCAGGCCAGAAGTGGTCAGCTTGCGCAGCAACGCTTCATCGCGCAGACCGCCGACGGTGACCGCGTCCAGACGAGCAATCCCAATTCCTTTGAGCGCCTGCACTGCTTTCTCAAGCTGTGGTGCCTCGGTCGGTCCAGCGGTCAGTACACCGTCGCTAAACAGCAGGACACGGTGGAAAGTTCCCTTGCTCTGTGCGGCGAAGCGAAGCGCTTGGCCAAGGTCCGACGCTCCCAGTGCGCGACGGGCTCGTAGCCGTTCCAGCACCGCTGGCCCCACGTCGCCAATCGCACCGCTGAACACTTCCTCGGTGGTCTGATCAAACGCGAGAATTCGCACCGGAGTGCGGCCTTCGCCCTGACGAGCCAACTCGGCACAGACACTACCGAGGGTGTCGATCTGGGCGCGGTATCCCAAAGCCCGCGATGCGCTGGTATCAAACAGAACCACCACGCCATCGAGCGGGTCGCTTCCAACCTTACCCAATACGTCTCGTGGGGTAATTCGTGCGACAAGGAGGTTCTGGTGCTTGAGTCCCACAGCGCGCCCATCACTAGCGGTGGGGACCGGCACACCAACCTCGAAGTCGCGGTCGGGCGTAAAGTTGTCCTTTTCGACGGTCACCGTCTGATGTTGCAGGCTCTTGCCGCCCAGCGATGAGGTCAGTCCACCGTCCTGGTTCTTGGCGACGATGGCACGAATGCTCAAGTGGCTGAGCTTGGGAAGTCCGCGCAGATAAATGCGGAATGGGTCGGCAGCGGCAGTGCGCTCGGCGGAATACGAAACGATCAGCTCTTTGGTCGATGAAGGAGGAATCGGAAAGACCCTGGCGCGGAAGCTGTTGCCTGCCGATTTTTCGAGCAGAGCCGGATCCTGCCGTCGGTGCAAAAAGTCCTCATAGGCCTGACGGGCCGCTTGCAGCTCGACGACCTCACCCTCTTGCCAGTCGTTGCCTTGACGCATTGCAAAGCGTGAGATTGCGGCCCCTGGGGGCAGCATGATCTCGAACTGACCTTCGCGCACCCGTGGCTCGGGATTGCGGAAGACCAGGTGCAGTTCAGTGAACGTCAGCGGATCTTCAACGACGGCTTTGGCTGTCAAGGACACCAGCTCCAGCCCGGCGCCGTCGGATGAGGTCAGCGACATCGGAGCACCGGACGAGCGCGCCAGTTGCAGCACCGGCTCGATCGGTTTTACCTCTTGCCAGACGATGCGCGGCGGGGGGCGATTCGGAAATCGCGGCGCGACATCGGCCTTCGCAGAGGGCAGTGGCAAAAGAGCCGACAGAACAGGAAGCGCAATGGCAGCCAGTGAGGCCAACCACCGCTGCGGGGGAGCGAGGCGTCGCATGTGGAAACTCCTACAGGGGGATCGCAGCACAGGCCGCGTCCTTTGGGTCGTTCATCTCATCTTACGAGCCAACGGCAGTCGCAGGGAACCTTGACAATGCGCCGCGTAGGTCGTGAGCTTGAAACCATGAACGCTCGTTCTTGGACGCGGATCTTTACCTGGCCGGGATCTGAAAAAATCGCAAAGAAATGGACCGGTTCACTACTGGCCGTAGCGATGGTCGCAGGATGTAGTCAGCCACCTACCAAGCCCATTTCATTTACCACCACGCTGCTCGCCCGCGAACCGATGGATGCCCTGGTCGAGTCGACGAAAAAAGTGGGGCTCTATCCGGCCACCGTGAGCCCGGGACTTGTCGAAACACGTTGGGAGGAAACACCCCACGCGGGGGAGCCACTCAATGACCAGAAGACCAAACTGGTGCGCCGATATGTCCTGAAAATCGAAAAGCATGCCTTTGGACATGTCGTCATTGTCGAGGCTCAGGCCAAGCGCTGCGTCCCGCTCACGCTCCGCTTTGGGGAATCGGAAGTGGAAGGCAAGTGTGCCCCAGTTTTGACACTACCTTCGTCGCTGATGACGGAGTTCAATCGCACCGCCGATCGGCTCGAGCAGTTGTTCTCGATTCCGTAGATCCGGCCCCAAACACGGGAACAGACACAGCGATGGAAACAGAAGAACGACCACAGCCGGTTCAAGTACGGATTGGCGGTACGGCGGCGATGCTGCTGGTTTCGCTGATGGAGAAACTCGGTACCGATGATGGCGGCTCGCTCATTGCGCGAGCGCTCGGGCTGCTGGATCTGGCGGTACAAGCACGACGGCAAGGCAAATCGCTGTGCTTGCTCGATCCGAAAAGCGGCGACAGTCAGGAGATCGCTTTTTAGTCTCTGTCGCTTGTCGTATACCTGCGGACATGCAGGTTGACGCTGCGATTGATACTCCTCCGGTGGTGATTGCGGCTGAGCCCGTCGCTGCCAAGCCGCGTGGTCAGCTCCTTGTGGCGGTGGGTCTGGCCGCAGGGGGCACAGGGTGGCGTGGCGACCCGCTTGGCGTCGGAAGTTTGACCCTGGGCTTGCGACTCTACCGAGCGATTGCCGTGTTTGTGCAGGGTCGACTGGGCTACGGTCGCATCGATCAACGTCAGCTCACCGCAATCCTTGTTGGGTTATGCGGCGGGGGCTATCTCACCGAAAAGTCGTACGGCAGACTCAGCGTCGCCTTCATCCATCAACATGAAGAGTCTCTCGCGGCCGTTGCCGAGCAACCTGGTGGTGCGCTGTTGGGAATCGGTACGGGCATCCGCCATCGCGCCGGAGTCCAGGTTGGCATCGGTTGGGACTTCGTGGCCTATCGCCAACCCAAGTACGAACTGACCGTCGGACCAGAGGCAGCCGTAAGCTATCTAACGTACTCCTCAGGCCCCTCTGTCTACGGCTTTGCTGGCATCTCGGCTGGTGGCACCTTCCGCCTGTTCTGAAAGGACTCCCATGGCGACTCTGTTCCGCTTCCCAGTCGTTGCGCTCCTCTGTTTGCTGGGCGTCTCTGCCTGTGGCCTGTTTTACAGCGAGCTGGATTCCTATCCATGTCCGCCGCAAGGAACCACGCTGCGCTATGGAAACTTCGGCGCATCGTTTATGGACAGCCATTGTCAGAGCTGCCATGGCTCCCAATCCATCGATCGTCGCGGCGCTCCGGGAGAGTTCATCTTCGACAGCGTTGAGCAGATCCAACGACACCGCGCTCGCATCTTCGTTCGCTCCGCTGCGGGCAATGACTCGATGCCGCCCGGGCCGGATGATCCATCGGAGGAAGACCGCACCAAGCTGGCAGAGTGGCTGGCCTGTGGCGCACCTCCATAGTGACTGGATCGAATAAGAGGATGATCATATGACTAATATGAAGGCTCCGTTTCGGATGCCCACACTCCCATACCGCAAGCCGGTCGAGGGACGCGATCTCTGGATTTTCGATAACGTGCTTCCCAATGCAAAGGAGGTCCGCGAGCGTTGTTTGGCCAAGACGGACTGGACCTACGGATTTCCGTACCGCGATGAAGGCTGGCCAGGAATGCGAGCCATTCCAGCGCTGCTTCCCGAGGAGTTGGAACCAATCGAAGCTTGGGTCAAGCAGCAGACCGGGTGCAAACGGCTGTGGCAGAATCCGACTGCGCCCGGCCTGACGCTGAACCATAACTGTGTGCAGCTTGTGGGTGCCGATGAAGCCGATGCCAGGCCTCATACTGACTCGCGCCCGAACTGTCGTTTTGCTGCCGTGATCTATCTGACTCCGGATGTGCCGCCAGACTGTGGCACCGTGTTCTATCGTCAGCGTCTATCGGGCGGACAGCTCGGCGGCAATTTCGTCCCACCACCGCACGCGAACTTGCAGGCAGCGCTGGGAACTCGCTTTGTGCCGCCGGGTAGCTTCATCGAAGACCTGAGGGTCGACTATCGCTTCAATCGTCTGGTGATGTATCGCGCCGATCTCATCCACAGCGCCATCCGTTATGTCGGCAACACACTCGAAACCAAGCGCATGGCGATCGTGCTGTTCTGGTTGGCTCAGTAGGGACGAGCACAGCATGGCCGGATGCCGCCACAAAGCGTTAGGATGGCTGGCGACGTCTGCGCAGCATCGTTAGGAGAGCGATTCCCATTGTGAACAAAGCCGTCATCGGAGGTTGCGCAGTATTCCCCATGTCGCACTTACATCCCGTTGCCACGGTCGACGGCTGTTCGCAGACTTTGGGATCATTTGCAATCGGTGATACTGCAGCGACTCCGTTGATGTCATCGGCCTTGGGAGTCCGCTTTTCGATGTCCTTTTGCGGTGCAATCGCAAACATCGAAGTGACATAGATCGTTTGATACGCTGGGTTCAGGAGTCGTCCTCTGTCGATCGCATCGCAGGTCTGTCGTGGCTGTCCCTGATCGTCGGTGAGGCACGCCAAATCAGCACTCAAACGACACGTGTGATCGAGTCCCATCAGATGTCCCAGCTCATGGGTCAGCGTGTTTTCCAGATCGGTCTGATTCCGGCCATCCGATGCAGGCAGGCTCTTCCCAATCTCGACAAACTGATTGTTGACCGCGTTGAGTTCAATGTCGGCATCGACAATGAGGCCGTCATCCGGATCGCCCTTTTTGTTGATGTAGGAAACGGTGGTAACGGCTGCTGCCGACGGGTCGTAACAAACCTGCATCGAACCATCGCTTGCCGGACGACAAAACTTGGTTCCGGATCGGAACACCACCACCGACAAATGATCTTTGTACGTCACGGATTTCGGATCAGAAGCTGGCAGATAGTTCAGCTTGAAAAACGATCCGGTGGTACGCGCCGTCCAGTTGGTCACCGACTTCTGAATGATCCGCTCGACGTCAGCTCCAGCCATATCGGGAACGAAGGCATTGTCGGGCTGGATGTAGACACAACTCTGCCTCCAGAAGATCGGATTACACGAGTCCGCAGTTCGTGAACGGACAAACCCGAAGGAAGGCGCTATGCAAAGAGAGAATACGCCAGCAAAAGCAACAGACCAAAGGGCTGTGATAGACCTCATGGTTTCTGTCCTGACTTCGCACGCTCCGACGGGGAAGGAATGCGCCGTACCAGATCATTTAGTTGACTGATCAGCGTCTCCAGCGGCACTCCCTGCGCTGTGGGAACCGCATCGGAACCAGTTGGCGCAACCAGCTCGGCACCGCCCAAGTCCACCTGCACTCGTGGCGTTCCTGTCGAGCGATCAATGTGAAGCTTGCCCTGTGCCATGCCCACCGAATAGAGCGCTCCCTCGCGCAGCTCCGCCAAGAGCACCACTTCCTCACCGACCTGATAGGAGGCCTCGCCAAACACTTTCTGGCCCAGTTCTCCGACGGCACCACCCAAGTGCCGAACCGTGATGAGAGTCCCCTCTTTGGCCCCCCGAATGCTGCGATGACAACGGATCTGCACTTCGGTGATGATGAGTCCGTCGTACCCTGGCGCAAACTTGGAATCGACTCGCTCGACACGCCCGACCAGCACCTGCTCTGCTCGGCCCGTCATGTCCGACAGCGTGAGCTTGGTCAGCACCGAGGCTTCAGCAACAGAACCGACGCCGCCCGATGACCAAAGCAGAACGCCGCAGAGCACGGCAATCAGACCCTTAGCGGACCTACTCATATGGCCAGTCTCCTTCCCCAATTCAGGGCTTTTTCTTAATCTTGCCCTCTCGACGAAAATTCGCGAGTAAAGCTTACGTTCCGTCGAGCTGCCCCTGTGCTAGCCTGAGCACAGCTCGGCAGTGGTTTGACGGTGACACATAGAGCCGTATTAACAACCGATCTTCTCGCGGCGCTCATTGCCGGGCGAGTCGTCGATGCCGAGCTAGACAAGCTGCCACCGGTCGAGGAATACCGCCTGGTACGGGCGCTTGGCCAAGGTGCCATGGGCTGCGTCTACCTCGCCCACGACACCTTGCTTGACCGTCCGGTGGCTCTCAAGTTTTTGTTGTCGCTCCACAAAGATGCCGCCGCACGACAACGATTCCTGATTGAGGCCCGTGCCATCGCACGACTTTCCCACGGCAACGTCGTGGGCATTTACCGAGTCGGCGAAGTCCTTGGTCAACCGTTTCTCGTCTCGGAGTTTGTGCGTGGCCTGAGCCTCGATCGGTTGCCGCGACCACTTGAGGGAGCGAAAGTGGCCGAACTGGGCCTCGGTCTCGCTCGAGGCCTGGCGGCAGCTCACCAGCGTGGCGTTTTGCACCGCGATATCAAACCGCACAATGCAATCGTCACCGATGATGGAACCGTCAAGTTGCTCGATTTTGGACTCGCCAAGCTCAGTGAACGACCTCTCCTCGCTGCCTCAGAAATTCAGACCCAGTCCAACATTCAGCAACCTCCGCTGACAGTGACAGCCTCTGCGGAATCCAGCGATGGTTTCTCACCAGCAGGACACGTAGGGTCCGCAGCCGCTCCAAACCAGGATCTAGGCTCAGAAATGCTCGGTGGCGACGCTGTCCAAACCGAGCAAATCGCGCTTGAGCAGACGCTTCGCAGCAATCACAGAAGTCAGGATCCCGTTCCTTCCGATCGCAAAGCGCTGACCCAGGCGGGAGCGGTTCTTGGGACTCCTCTTTATATGGCCCCCGAGGTCTGGCAAGGTGAGTCCGCGACTGCTCGCTCCGATTTGTATTCGCTGGGGGCCGTGCTCTATGAATTAGCGACGGGACAGCCACCACACCTCGCCGATAGCCTGCTCGCGCTGGAACTCAAAGTCGTGAGCGAAACACCGGCACCAGTCCACTTGTTCGCCCCCAACCTTGATGTTCGGCTTGCTGAAATCATCGATCGCTGTCTATTGCCCAGTCCGGCGGCTCGCTTTTCGTCTGTTGATGAGCTGTGCCATGCTCTCGAGCGCCTCGGTAACACACCGAAGGTCCGTCGCAGTGACAATCCATTCCTGGGACTCCGTCCATTTGACACCAGCGATAGCGGAGTCTTTTTCGGAAGGACCAGCGAAGTCACGGAACTCATTGTCCGGCTGCGCAGTCAGCCACTGCTGCTGCTCGCGGGGGACTCAGGTGTCGGGAAATCATCGCTATGTCGAGCCGGTGTCGCGTCAGCGGTCCTCGGTGGAGCGCTCAGCGATCAGCGAGAATATCAGCTCGTCGAACTGCTACCGGGGCACACCCCGGGTCGTGCACTGTGCGATGCCTTGTCGTCTGCTGTAAAGCGCCCAGCAGCGGAACTTTACTCGCTGCTGCGCAACGACCCGCAAGAGCTGGCGCGACTGGTACAGCGGCATCCTGGAGAATCCGGAGGGCTGATCCTCCTGGTGGATCAGCTCGAAGAGCTCATCACTCAGAGTCAACCGTTCGAGGCTGAGCTGCTCTCGGAGTGGCTCGGACTGCTCACCGTTCGAGCCCCAGGTTTGCGGGTACTACTGACTGCGCGAGGGGATTTTCTGACGCGGCTCGCCGCCCTGCCCGGCCTTGAACATGACTTTTCCTCCCGTCTGTATATTGTTCGCCCGCTGTCAGCAGACGGTTTGCGCCAGGCAATCACCGAGCCCGCCGCGCAGTTTGGAGTCCATTTCGAATCGCTCAAGCTGGTCGATGAATTGCTCCGCTCAACGCTCCACACCGACGGGGGTCTGCCGCTACTCCAGTTCGCGCTCGCCGAGCTTTGGGAGGCCCGCGATACCGCCTCGGGCCTGATCAGTGAAGCAGCACTGGCGGCGATCGGTGGCGTCGGTGGTGCTCTGGCGCGGCATGCCGATCAAGTCATGCGGGCGCTACTCCCCACCGAGCGAGTGGCGGCCCGGCGACTGCTTCTGCGTCTGCTCACGGCGGAGGGAGTGCGGGCGACCCGAACCCTGGCGGAGCTGCGAACCAGCGATCCCGCCGAGCCAATGGCGCTGGAAGCCTTGGTGCGCGGTCGCTTGCTGCTGGCTCGTGAAGTCGGTGGTGAGACAGCGTACGAGCTAGCCCACGAAGCGCTGATCAAAGGCTGGGCTGAGCTGCGACGGTGGATCGATGGTGAAGGAGAGCGGAGGCTGGTGATCGAGCGGCTCTCTCAATCGGCAGCGGAGTGGGAACAGTTTGGACACAGTCCAGATCAATTGTGGAACGAACGACGGTTACTCGACGTCGAGCTACTGACCATTGAGCCACAGCTTTTGACCGAGCGTGCACAGCGCTTTCTCATCGAATCACAGCGTCATAGCCGCAGTCGGCTCCGGACCCGACGGGGGGTCATGGTTGGACTGCTGCTGCTACCGCTACTCGCACTGCTGCTGACCTGGCAGTACCAAAACGCCGATGAGCAGCGACGATTGCGTGAAACAGCCGAGCAGTCGGAGCTTGGCATGCGCGCCATCAACTTGTCACAGCTTCCCGGCAGTGAACGGCTTGCGTTGAAAACCGCACTGCGAGCCACGGTTCCGCAGTCCTCCGAGGCTGAAATTCCAGTCCCGCAAGCCCAGGAAGGACTGTTTGTGGCCTTGCGGGCCATGCTTCGATCGATGCCACTCGTCGATGAAGGAACCCGCAAAGGCGAAGTGTCCCTTTCTCCATCGGCAGAGTTTATTGCCACTGCTGCGGATGACGGGCCGGTTCAGGTCTATCGACGAGGACAACGCACACCATTTCACACGCTATCGACGCTAGGCAGGGCCAGTCACTTGCTCTGGATCGAACCATCGATGCTGCTGGTGGGCTACCTCGACGGCGCGATCCGACTGTATGAGCTGCCGAGTGGTCGATTGGTGACAACGATTGCCGCCCATCGGGATCGCATGTCCGATCTGACGGCACTCAGCGGTGGACGTGGGTTGCTGACTGCAAGCCTCGATGGCAGTGCTGCCCTGTGGGATCTGCCGCAGGGGATCTTGCGCCACCGCTTCGACGGAGGAGGCCAGCGAGTCGCATCCGCCCGAATGATCGGCGACCGAGTCATCCTGTCAACGCCGAGTGGATCGCTCGATGTGCTCCGTGCCACTGACGGTACCGTCGAACGTACTCTATCCTGCCCGGATGGGAGTCCGGGTGCCGATGGTGGCCAACTTTCTGTCGGTGAACACAAAAGCGGTGCTCAGCTCAGCGTGCTCTCGGGTGGCAGGACCAAGGTCTGCGTATTTGCCGTGCCGGAGTGGACCCTACAAGCCAGCCTCGACCTGAGTGGACTACGACTCATGCTGGCCCGTCATGCGACGCCAGAGACGTTGCTGCTGTTTTCGTACGATGGACAGCTTCGGATCTTGGACTCCTCAACCTTCGCAACACTCGCTGAGTATCGCAGCCCTGTTGTCCCTCGTCGTGCGACCTTGTCCCTGAATGGCAAGCGCATCATGCTCGGGGCCAGCGACGGTAGCATCAACCTGATTGACGCAACCAGTGGCAAGCTCATCGGACAGATGGAAGGTCTCAGCGAGCCGATCACGGCCCTGGCCGCTAACGACGATCTTACCGTCGGTGCCAGCAGTGATGGTGCGCTCCGAGTTTGGCAGCCCCAGGCCGAGACTGCGCCGCTGGTAGTGGCGGACTTCAGCGAACCGACCGAATTCATCCAAGCGTTGCCCGATGGCAAGACCCTGCTCGCCGGAACCAGCAGCGGTGCACTGTGGCGAATCAGTGACACCGACCGCCGCACCCTGTTCGGGCGATTCAGCGCGGGCCGCCAAGTCTCAACATCTACCGATGGCAGCAAGCTCATCGTTGGCACCACGGATGGCAGCCTCGAACTGTTGAACGTTTCCGACGGAAAATCCCTCCGTAAGTGGAGCGCTCACTTAGGCGCGATCACGCAGGTTGGCTTTTCCGTCGATGGAGCGCTTGTCCTCAGCAGCAGCCGGGATCATACCGCCGCGCTGTGGCAAACCAGCGATGGCCAACTCGTCGAGCGATTGGTTGATCCGAACTTCCCCGTGACCGCCGTTGCGCTGTCTCAAGATGGTAGGGTGGTGGCCACCGGTAACTCACTCGGACGAGTCGCACTCTGGGAGCGACCAACGCCCTCCCCCGTTTTTCTACAGTCGTTCACCGAGGCAGAGCCATTCCCATTGCATCTTTCCCGCTCTCCAGACGGTTTGCGGGTTTTGTTGGTCGGACAGCGGACCGAGATTGCTTCGTTTGTGCCAAGCGTCGGTGTGACCCGACAGTTCTACGGACACCTTGGCCCCACGCTGCAAGGTGCATTTTCCCCCGATGGCCGGTCGGTCGTCACGCTGGGCAAAGATCGGACGGTCCGGGTCTTCGATGCACAAGTGGGTACCCAAATCTTGCTGTTACGACCCGAGGATCCTCGCCACGTCACGTTCTCGCATGATGGCTCGCTCGTGCTCATCGCCAACGGTCGAGATCGCACCATCAAGGGTTATCCCTCATCGCTGCGAACGCTCCGTCAACGTGCCTGTGAGCTGCTCGGCCCCATCGATGACGATTCCCCTCCCCATTCGTTATGTCAGCCCCCATCCCGATCAACACAGCGGTAGCAGCACCTTGTACGCCTCATACGCGCACAAACTGATCATGTTTGCGCCCATCGTCTGCCAGAACAGCCGCGAGATAGGGGTCGGCACACGCGGTTCCTCATCGAGACGAAGAAACACCGGCAAAGTCACGAAGAACAGCGTTCCGTAGCACAGCGAGCCAATCAGCAGTGCCTTGTGCCGATTGGCGTACGAAAAGAAAGCACGCAGCGACTCGCTGGCCATAAAAAAGGTCTCGCCAAACGCCATGGTGTACGAAAGCACCGCAATCGCCAGCCACACGAGCGTGGGCGAAGCTTGAGGCACCCATCGCAGAAACAGTCGCAGACCGAGCCTCATGAGCGCGTAGTACGTCGAAAAGTAGGCCACCGTCACGAAGTACAAAAAGAGCGGCGTACGGTTCCACAGGAGCTGCGTCGGGAAGTGATACTCCATGCCCAGCCCGTCGAAGAACATCGCCGATCCGAAGTAGCACTGCACAAAGCTCATCAGCGCGATAAATAGGTTTGCCTTGGTGGTATGCCGCTCCCACACGGGCTGGCCGACTTCATCCGCAGGCGGCTGCACCAGCGGTGCCAGCCACAGCGGCAGGGACAACGCCAACCCAAGCAGCATGTGACCGACATCACCCCACCTCGCAAAACAGTGGGTCAGCATGCAGTACCCGATGATCGCCATCCAGACAGGAGTGAACGATAAGTACAGCCGCTCGACATAGCGCTGAGTCGGAGACAGCGAGTGACGGCAGATCGGTGTTGCGGACGCAAACATCGCCGCAACATAGCGCGCCTGCGGCACTCGAAACACCGCAAAGCCAGTGTCGTGAAGCTATCTCGACAAGAATATCTGCAGCAGTACGACGGCGAGGATTCCGATCGAAACACCGACAGAAATCGCCAAGATGACCCGCTTTCGACTGGCCGCCTGGCTGAGTCCGTCTTTGGCAGCACCGCTCGTAACCGCTGGATTTGGCACGGTCGCAAGGGACTGATTGGACGCTCCCGGGTCGGCCTTGATGTTCAGCCCATCGGACGGACTGCGCCGTGTCGCGGGAGGATTCGGTACCGGTGGGGTTCCGCTCTGCGGTGTCGTCTTTCGCACCGGTGGTACCGGTAGCTGTCCAGATGAACCCTCTTTGGTTCCCGATGGCTGGGCCACACTGGCCGGGCTCGCCGCAGTGGCGACTCCCGCTGCTGGTGCCGATCGTGGTGCGGGTCGCGGCATCTGAAGCCCCGACGGACCAAATGGCATCGTCGTCCGCAGGTTGGCCGGAATGTTCGGCTTGCCGCCTTGCGCCGGCGGCAGCGTGATGACTTGCAGTGGCATGGTGACCGCCGGTTGCTTCTTCACCGCTGGCTGAGGCACCTGCACCGCCGCCACCGGCTGACGCAGCGAGTCGCGCTTGGCCGCATTTTGCACCGCACGCAGTTCCGATTCGCGCTGCACCATCCGCTCGCGGAAAATCTCGGTCATATAGGTGCCAACGGCCTTCTGACTAAAGTCCCAGCCGAGCTTGGTCAGACAGTCGGTCAGCGCCTCTTGGAATTCCCTCGCTGAGCCATAGCGCTGGTCCGCCTCTTTGGCGAGCGACTTTTGCACCAAGTCATCGAGTTCCTGCGGGCAGTCCGGCGTGAGCAGCAGCATCGACGGTGCCGGTTCTTCGGCCACTGCAACCATCGTTGCCAGGTCAGTGCCACGCTTAAACAGACGCCGCCAGGTGATCAACTCCCACAACAGAATTCCGACAGAAAACACATCTGATCGGCCATCTAGCCGGGCGGACCGCGCTTGCTCGGGTGACATGTAGGCGTACTTGCCTTTGACCATGCCCGCCTGCGTCTGCTCGTTTTCGTGAGCCATCGTCGCTTTCGCGATTCCAAAATCGATGATCTTCACGACACCGTCGTAGGTCACCAAAATGTTCTGCGGCGAGACATCGCGATGAACCACACCGAGAGGCTTACCGTGGTCGTCGGTGAGCGAGTGCGCATAGTGCAGCCCAGCGAGGATGTCCATGATGATCCGGCACACCACCGCCAGCGGTGGGCGACGGTTCACCGTATCGGACTGCTGGGCAATGCCGCGTAGATCCTCGCCGTTAATGAACTCCATCGCGAGGAAGAACGAGTTGTCGATCTCGCCCTGGTCGAAGATGTCGACAATGTTGGGATGCTTCAATCGAGACGCCAGACGCGCCTCGTTCTTAAACATCCGCACGAACTCATTTTCGGCGCTGTGGTGAGCAAATAGTCGCTTGACCACAAACGGACCGGGCCTGACTCCCAAACCGGCCGCGTTAGGCGCAGGTCGGGCCAGGAATATCTCGGCCATGCCGCCTTCAGCTAGCTTGCGGTCGAGCAGGTATTTGCCGTAGGGAAGAGCCACGGACTATGAATCCTCAGAATCGTAGGCCGGTTCTTTGTCTGCGGTCAACCTGTTACATTTTCCCAAACAGCACTCGCGTCCCCCAAGACTGCCTCATTTTGAGACGAAACAAGAGTGCAAAGGCCGAACCTGTTCAAAATACTCACAAAATCGGCGCTGACGGCCCAAAATCGACGAAAACCGGGGTAAATTGGTGCCGCCATAGAGGAGATATCCTAAATGTACGATCTGTACTTTACCGAGGAACAGCAGCAGCTTCGCAAGACGGCGCGGGACTTTGCCCGGAGCAAGATTGTCCCCGTCGCTGGTCAGCTCGATGAAGAGGGACATTTTCCCACCGAGCTTCTCAAGGAGGCCTGGAGCCTCGGTCTCATGAACTGCGAGGTTCCCGAGGAGTTTGGTGGTCTCGGGCTGTCGTGTCTGTCGCACTGCATGATCCAAGAAGAAATTGCCTGGGCCTGTGCCGGTGTAAACACGTCGGTGGCAGCCAACGCCCTCGCCGCGCTGCCGGTCATCATTGCCGGCACCCGTGAGCAGAAAGAAAAGTATCTCGGGTGGCTCACTCGCGAGCCCATCTTCGCTTCTTACTGCTGCTCAGAGCCCGACGCTGGCTCGGATGTCGCGGGACTGCGCACCCACTTCGTCAAAGACGGCGACGGCTACATCCTAAACGGCCAAAAGCGCTGGATTACAAACGGTGGCTACGCCAGCTTCTATACCGTGCTCGCGACGTCTGATCCCAAGGCCGAAAAGGACCTCAAGGCTCGCAACCGCAAGATTGCCGCCTTCGTCGTGGATCGGGATCTGCCGGGCGTCAAAGTCGGCAAAAAAGAAAACAAGATGGGTCAGCGCGCCAGCAACACCACCGACGTCATCTTCGATGAGGTGCGGCTGCCCAAGGAAGCGCTGCTCGGCCAGGAGGGTGAAGGCTTCAAGATTGCGATGAAGACCTTCGATCGCTCACGTCCCTGGATTGCGGCCGGTGCGGCTGGTCTCATCGGGCGAGCTCTCCATGAGAGCCGTGCCTATGCACTAGAGCGCAAGACATTTGGAGTGCCCATCGCCGCCCATCAGGCGATCCAGTTCATCCTCGCTGACATGGCAGTGGCGCTGGAAGCGACGCGCTCGCTATGCCACCGTGCGGCTTGGATGGTCGATCAGGGCCGAATTGACTCGATCGTTTCGTCAATGGCAAAGCTGTACGGCGCGGATATGGCCATGAAAGCAGCCACTGATGCGGTTCAGGTCTTCGGTGGCTACGGCTACACCAAAGAATACCCCGTTGAGAAGCTGATGCGCGACGCCAAGCTCCTGCAAATCTATGAAGGCACGTCGCAGATCCAGCGCATGGTCATCGCCAAGAACGTCCTGTCCGGCGATCAATAGCCCGGCCCGCATTTCCATCCACTCCGGCACAGACCGCTCAGGTCGATAGACCCGAGTTCATAAGCATCTGTCGTCTGCAGACCCCACACAATCGTTCACAAGACGATCTTTGAACGGGCAACCGGTCAACGCCCGCTGGACCGGACATCTGATTTGGCGGGTTTAGCCAAACTGCGACGAGGCGGCTATCGCCATGCGCGCTCGCCAAGCCGTGGCACGACTTATGCAGACACATCTCCCCGAGAGGGGTAACCTTGCTGCGCCGCAGTTTCCGAAACAGTGTGCCACCCCGTGCTACCGGGCTGCCACCAACGAGACTTTCCCTGACGGAACTGCCGAGTCTGTTGGCCGATAGGCAGCTTAGCGATATCTGCATCGGCTTGCCCTCCAACCAAGGCCACATGCTGCGGGTTCTGTTGCGACAGCGACTGTCGATCCTCAGCGCGGTGGAACAAGCCGGAGTTCTTGCGGAACAGCTCGCGGGCCAACAGGAAGAGACCGTGCTGTCACGTGAGTTGCAACCGTCTGCGGTTCACCTTGTGGCCTGCGCCGATGGCTGCCAAGTCTGGCTCGACTACGACTTAGGTTCCCGAATGCAGCCTCATCCAAAAGTGGCACGGCGTCTGACTCTGCTGCTATGGGTCCGGCCAGACCCGAGTCTCTCGATAGCGAATCCAAGCGAAAACCACCACGAGAAGGCACGGCCCAACCACTCAACGATGGATGAGCAACGAGACGACTGAGCTCGACCAGGGGCACCAAGCCCAGCCAGGGCCAGAGGCTCGCCGAGGAGCACTCTAAGTCCCACTCTTGACTGTAATTTTTATTACATGTTTAATTACTAACAATGAGTGCGCCGTCAGAGCCACGGCGGAAATTTCCGGATTTTCTGCCCCCCACCAAGGTTCACTACGACGGTGCGCGTCCCCAGACCATCCAGGTTCGGACCTGCCGTTTCATCACCAATCAAGGCGGCAGTCGGCAAGAACACCAGTATGACCAAAGCACCATCCGCATTGGTGCGATGGAAGACAATGATCTCGTCCTCGCCGATGAGACGGTGTCACGATTTCACTGCCGGATCGAGCAAGATGAACTCGGCTACATCATCCGGGATCTTGGGTCCACCAACGGTACCTACGTAAACAGCATCCGCATCCGCGAGGCCTACCTAAGCCCCGGCTGCACCATTTCCGTGGGCCAGACCGACATTCAGTTCTTCATCGGTCAGGAACGAGTCGAAGTCGTCCCCTCTACCAAGAACCGACTGGGCGACATCATTGGCAAGAACGTCAAGATGCGGGAACTGTACGCGGTCATCGAGAAGATCGCGCCGACAGGAGCAACGGTCATCATTGAGGGTGAGACCGGAACCGGCAA
>WBZP01002319.1_pt1 | contig 22055 bp, 16 predicted proteins | sample 5204301 | NCBI WGS metagenome assembly WBZP01 (sample SAMN12412401, study PRJNA552823) | activated sludge metagenome | isolation source: activated sludge from nitrification reactor of wastewater treatment plant... | place: USA: Pennsylvania | collected 2017
AAGCGCACGCCGAGCCCGGTAGTGCGTCTGCTCTGACAAAGGGTTCCCCGATGGTTGTGCCGCAACTTCCGGACTATTCCGGCAATCCCGTCTTCGATCTCCATGCGGGCGGAAAGATGGAGATCAACTCCACCGTGCCTCTGCTCGACAAGGACGATTTGTCGCTGGCCTACACCCCGGGCGTGGCCCAGGTCTGTGAGGCGATTGCGGCTGAGGAGTCGCTGCTCGACCGCTACACCTGGGTCGGCAACACCGTCGCTGTGGTCACCGATGGCACCGCTGTCTTGGGACTGGGCAACATCGGCCCCAAGGCGGCGATGCCGGTGATGGAGGGCAAAGCAGTCTTGTTTAAGCAGTTCGGCGGCGTCGATGCGATCCCGATCTGCCTCGACACCCAAGACACCGAGGAGATCATCAACACGGTGATCGCGATGGCCCCGAGTTTCGGCGGGATCAACTTGGAGGACATCTCGGCGCCACGCTGCTTCGAGATCGAAGATCGGCTCAAGCAGGCGTTGGAGATTCCGGTCTTCCACGACGATCAACACGGTACGGCGGTGGTGGCCCTGGCCGCCTTCGAGAACGCCCTCAAACTCACCGGCCGACTTAACGAGACCACCCGCGTGGTGATCTCAGGTGCCGGCGCAGCCGGGGTGGCGGTGACCCGGATCCTGCTGGCTGCCGGAGTGCATGACATCGCCGTGGTGGATCGCACCGGAGTGCTGCACTCCAGTCGCGACGATCTGCACCCTGCCAAACGCGACCTGGCCAAGATCACCGCCGACGTCACCGGTCGCAAGGGTTCGATCGCCGAGGTCTTCCCAGGGGCCGATGTCTACATCGGGGTGTCGGGTGGCACGGTGCCGGAGACGGTCGTGGCCACCATGGCTGAGGATCCGATCATCTTTGCGCTGGCCAACCCGCACCCTGAGGTGGCGGTGCCGTTGGCCAAGAAGTACGCCCGCATTGTGGCGACCGGTCGCTCCGACTTCCCCAATCAGATCAACAACGTGCTTGCCTTCCCCGGGATCTTCCGCGGGGCCTTCGATGTGAGAGCACGCGCGATCACTGAGGGGATGAAGCTGGCGGCTGCCAATGCCATCGCTGGACTGGTGGGCGAAGACTTGAGGGTGGACTACATCGTCCCGTCGCCCTTCGATCCACGTGTGGGCCCAGCCGTGGCCGCTGCGGTTGCCGAGGCCGCCCGGCGCGATGGGGTTGCTCGACGCTGACGGTTAGGGTCGGAAGCATGTTTGCCGTCTATGCCGACAGTTTCTCCAACGACGATCCGCTCGCTGGTTTGGTGGTGGGGGAGCGTCCCGATCCCGTCGTACCCGAAGGCTGGGTGCGGGTGCACGTCAAAGCGGCCTCGCTCAACCACCACGACCTCTGGTCCCTGCGTGGGGTGGGGCTGCGCCAGGAGAGTCTGCCGATGATTTTGGGCTGCGATGCGGCCGGCTTGGACGACGACGGCAACGAGGTCATCGTGCACGCGGTGATCTCCTCACCGGAGTGGTCTGGTGATGAGACTCTCGACCCTGGGCGTTCGCTGCTGTCGGAGCGCTACCAAGGGACCTTCGCCGACCAGGTAGTGGTGCCGCGACGCAACGTCGTAGCCAAGCCAACCGAGTTGAGTTTCGCCGAGGCTGCGTGCCTTCCCACCGCCTGGTTGACCGCCTATCGCATGTTGTTTGTGCAGGGGGCGCTCAAGGCGGGCGACACCGTCTTGGTTCAAGGCGCCGGTGGTGGTGTGGCAACGGCCCTGATCGTCTTGGCGCGGGCAGGCGGTCTGCGCGTGCTGGTGACCAGTCGCGATCAGTCCAAGCGGGATCGCGCGCTGGAGTTGGGCGCCCACGAGGCGTTTGAGTCAGGGGCCCGCCTTCCGGTCCGCGTCGACGCAGTGATGGAAACCGTTGGGCGGGCTACCTGGAGCCACTCGGTGAAGTCGCTGCGACCGGGCGGAAAGATCGTGATTTCGGGTACGACGAGTGGGCCTGATCTTGACAACGCTGAATTGACCCGAATCTTCTTCCTCCAACTGCAAGTGATCGGCTCCACAATGGGCACGCGAAGTGAATTGGCTGCGCTGGTCAACATGTTGGCTGCCACTGGGGTCCGTCCGCTGATTGACCGAACTCTGCCCATGGAGCAGGCGCGCGATGGGTTTGCCGCCATGGCAGCAGGTGATCTGTTCGGCAAGGTGGTGTTCACCCGATGAGGCATCTCCTCACCGGTGCCGGATCCGGAATCGGGCATGCGTTAGCCCGACTGCTGCACGATCGCGGAGACGACCTGGTGCTGATTGCGCGCTCAGCAGATCGAGCGACCGCGATCGCGGCTGACCTTCCCCAAGCCGAGGTGCTGGTTGGGGATCTGGCCGAGCCAGGGACTTTGCACGGACTAGGTCGAGAGGTCGCCGGGCCCCTCGACTCGCTGGTGCACTGCGCTGGCGTGGTGACGCTGGCCCCGCTTGCGACCGCCCGCCTGGATGACTGGCACCGGCAGTTGGATGTCAATCTGGTCGCCCCGGCGGTGCTGACCCGTGAGTTTGTGCCGCACCTGCGGCAAAGCCGCGGCACGGTGGTGTTCGTGAACTCCACTGCCGGGCTCCAGGTGAGTGGTGGCTGGGCTGCCTATGGGGCGAGCAAGTTCGGTCTCCGGGCGGTGGCCGATGCATTGCGAGAGGAGGAACCCCGCCTTCGGGTGTGCTCGGTCTATCCCTCACGCACCGCGTCCCCGATGCAAGAACGCGTCCGGGCCGCTGAAGGTGTGGCCTATGCCGAGGGCGACTACATGTCCGCCGACTCAGTCGCCCGCGCCATTGTCGACGTGATCGACCAACCCGCCGATATCACTCTGACCGATCTCACGCTGCGCACCCGACGCGTCGAATAGCGACCACCCCGAACAATCTGCTCCCAGGAATAGTTGACGCATCACGCAGTGTTGTGTTGGTATCTCGAACCGAAGGAGAGACCAATGCCTGCGATCACCGTTGCCGACCCCACTGTGCTGCCTCGCCTGACGATGCCGCTGACCGCCGTACCCAAGAGCGTGCGTTCGGTGACGACTGCCCCCAAGGGGTATGAAGGCGAAGGCTTCCCCGTACGCCGTGCCTTCGCGGGCGTGAACTTGGCCGACCTCGACCCCTTCTTGCACCTCGACCAGATGGGCGAGGTCAACTACGCCCCTGGCGAGCCGAAGGGCACCCCTTGGCACCCGCACCGGGGTTTCGAGACGGTCACCTACATGATCGACGGGATCATGGAGCACCGGGACTCCATCGGCGGTGGCGGTCTGATCAGCGACGGCGACACCCAATGGATGACCGCTGGGTCTGGGCTGCTGCACATCGAAGCCCCGCCGGAGCACCTAGTCATGTCCGGCGGGCTGTTTCACGGGCTCCAACTATGGGTCAATCTGCCGCGAACATTGAAGCTGACCACTCCTCGCTATCAAGACATCCGGGGCGGTGAGACGGCTCTGGTCACCGGTAGCGATGGCGCCAGCCTCGTGCGGGTGATTGCCGGTGACCTTGATGGGCACTCCGGACCCGGAGTTACGCACACGCCGATCACCGTGGTGCACGCCACGGTCCTGCCCGGCGGTCGTCTCGAACTGCCCTGGCGTCCGGGGTTCAATGCCCTGGTCTATGCCATGTCCGGTCAGGGCACTGTGGGCGCTGAAGGCGCTGGTCTGAAGGGCGGGCAACTGGCTGTGCTCGGTCAAGGCGATTCGATCGTCGCGACGGCCGCAGACGGCCAGGAGAGCCTGGAACTCTTCATCCTCGGTGGTCAACCGATCCGCGAGCCAGTGGCTGCCTACGGGCCGTTCGTGATGAACACCAAGGCCGAACTGGTCCAGGCCTATGAGGACTTCCAAGCCGGACGGCTAGGTGTGGTGCCACCGACCCGCTAAGCGGGCGGTAGGCTCCTGCGTTCTATGTCTTCAGCAACCTCTGCGCGTTTGCGCACCCCTGCTGTCCTGCGCTGGCTGGTCGCGGCGACCTTTGTCGTGATCCTCAACGAGACGATCATGTTGACCGCGATTCCGCGGCTCATGGTCGACTTCGGAGTCTCCGCGACCGGCGCTCAATGGCTCTCCACCGTCTTCTTGCTCACACTGGCTGTTGTCATACCCATCACCGGGTGGCTGCTGCAGCAGGTGACCACAAGGCAGGCGTTCTTGCTGGCCATGGGCATCTTTTTGGCCGGTACGACGCTGGCTGCAGCCGCCTGGGCGTTCCCCGTGTTGCTTGTCGCCCGAGCCATCCAGGCTGCTGGCACGGCGGTGATGATGCCGCTGTTGATGACCACCCTGATGAACGTCGTGCCCGAGCAGGACCGCGGCCGAGTGATGGGCAACGTCACCTTGGCGATCTCGGTGGCCCCGGCCCTCGGACCAGCGGTCTCGGGGTTGATCCTGCAAGCGTTGTCATGGCGGTGGATCTTCCTCGTCGTACTCCCGATTGCGGTGTTCGTCACCGTCGGCGGCCTCCGCCGCCTGACCAACGTCGGCTCGCCAGGCCAGGTGCACGTCGACTGGCCCAGCGTCGCGCTGGCCGCGATCGGATTCGGCACTCTGGTCTATGGGCTGAGCGAGATCGGCGTGGCCGCGCGGAAGGTGATCCCAGCGGTGCTGCTGCTCACCGGCATCGTGGGCGTGGCCGCCTTTGTCTGGCGCCAACTGCGACTCCAGCGCGTCGAACGCCCCCTGCTGGACCTGCGCACCCTCAACCTTCGGGTCTATCGGCTCGCGGTCTCGGTGATGTCGCTGGCCTTCCTCGGGATGCTCGGGTCGATGATCTTGCTCCAGTTCTATCTGCAAGATGTGCGTGGGCTGACTCCGCTGGCGACGGGAATGTTGGTCATGCCAGGTGGGCTGGCGATGGGATTCATGGGGCCGCGGGTGGGTCGTTGGTACGACGTACATGGGGCGCGCATTTTGATCATCCCCGGAGCCGTAGCGCTAGTAGTGGCGCTGTCCGCGCTGGCCTTTGTGGGTCTTGATGTGCCCTTGGCGGTGATCTTGGTGATCCACGTGGTGTTGATGATGGGGTTGGCGCTGCTCTTCACCCCGATGTTCACCATGGGGCTCGGGGCGCTTCCGCACCGCCTCTACAGCCACGGAAGTTCGCTGTTAGGCACCCTGCAGCAAGTGGCTGGCGCGTTTGGCACCGCCCTCGTCGTCATGGTGATGTCGGCACGGGCCGCAAGTTTGAGTGCCGCTGGCGCCTCACCAAAGGCGGCTCAGTTGGGTGGAATGCACTGGGCGTTTGGCGTGGCCGCGCTCCTCGCCGTGGTGGTCGTGGTTTTGGTCACCCGGATGCCCGACCGTGTGCACGACCCCGAGCCGTTCGACGTCCCTCACTGAGCTGGCCGGGAGCTGATCCAGTAGCGGCGTTTGCCGTTGCGGATGTCGTCGAGGTGGGCGTCGTACTTCTCGATGGTTCCGGCTGAGCCCTGGTTGTCGTCGTCGCAGGTGACCAGAACGTCGGTGATCCCAAGGTCAGCAGCCCGACGTAGCCCCTCGCCCAGCGCCGCTGTAGCGATCCCTTCACGTCGCCGACTGGGGCGCACGGCGTAGCCGATGTGGCCGCCCTCTTGGCGCAAGAACTCGTTGAGTTCGTGGCGCAGCGACAGCATGCCGACGAACTCATCGCCGTCCACGATGAAGAGTTTGGTGTCGGGGACCATGCCGATCGCATAGGCAGCCTCAGGGTGCTGGCGGTTGGTCATCTCGGTGCAGTAGGCGGCGAAGGTCTCGGCATCCCGCATGGCAGCGGCGCGGAAGATCGGACCCTTGACCTCAGCATCAGTCAAGGCATCCGGGGCCAATCCCGATCCGTGAATGAACTCACCCTCAGCCTCAAACTCCGCCGCGGCATCCACCCAAGAGCGGTGGTAGGCAGGGTCAGGTGGCACAAATCGGAGCATGGCCGAGAGGTTAGTGCGGGTCGGTCAAGCTCGCCGGTGATTTATGGCTCGTCCGATAGCGCGGACCGTTGAGGAGAGTTCCGATTGGCGTGTAGCGGATCAGATATCGATAACTGAGCAGCAAGATCACCGTCACCGTGACCAGGATCAGGACGAATCCCAGCAGCGGGGGGAGGTGCCACGAGGCCACCAGCCCCTGTCCGACGAGGACCAAGGGAACGTGCGCCAAATACAGCCAGTACGACGAATCCGAGAGCCAACGAACCCATGCTCGGTCACTGCTAAACCACTGATGGAACGCACCCAACAGTGCACAACTGGCGGACAGCGCAAATGCGACCTGGAGTACTGCGACCGACCAGCCAACTCGGCCAGGAGTCGAATTGGAGGTGGCAAACAAGACCACCGCGATCACAAGCGATACCCCCCACCACCGACCCAGCAACTCAATCAGGGGGCGGCCGCGGCGGTCGGTGTGGCCATAAAGCAAGGCCCCCCATGCGAAGTAGCACGCATAGACGACCAGAGTGCGTGGCAGGGGGATCAGCCCCTCGGAGGTGTCTGGGCCGAACCAGCCTTGGTTCATCCGGCTCTGGGCGGCGACGGCAGCGCCGAGCAACAGCGCAGACGAAACCGGCAGCCGATAGCGTGACCAGTGTTTGGCGATCCCACCGCGCGGGCGGGCGGCCTGCCACCGCGTCCACCCCGTCACCGTGAGCGCGAACCCGGCCACATAGATCAGCAGGAACCAGAGGAACCACAGGTGGGCCACTGGAAACCACGGGGCGTCCGCAACGTCGGGCGGAAGTTGGGCACCGATCCTGCGAAAACCCCAGAGCTGGGCCCACCACACCAACGGCAAGATGGTGAGCAGCGCTAGCACGAAGGGGAGTCCCACCCGCCGGAGTCGGTGTTGCAGCAAGGCGCGAGTGCCGCGACGCCGCCACAGCAGGCTGGTGAAGAAGCCGCTCAGGAGAAAGAAGAGCGGCATCCGAAAACCGTGAATTGCGATAAACAGCCCACCCAAGAATGCCGACCCTGATTGGCCTTCGTGCCAATACGGCACGAAGGGAGTGGCTGCGTGGAGCACGATCCCGAGCAGCATCGCGAACGCTCGCAAAGCGTCGAGGTCGTGGAAACGCTCGGGATCCCCCTGGCGCTTCTGCACCCGGTGGCCAGCGGAGTCGAGACTCACTCGTCGTCGGGGTCGTCGAGGCGGGCCAGCCAGGTGGCGAAGCGCTCTACGGCCGTCTCAAACTCCGGATGCACGTCGGTGAACTCCTGGAGCCGCTCGGCTATCCAGTCGAGGGTGACCTCCTCGTCACCCCGGCGCTTTTGGAGTTCTTCGATCCCACGGTCGGTGAAATACATCGACTACTCCGATGAGACCGGAGCAAAGGCCGCCCGGATCAGCTCCTGCTGCTCTTCGACGTGACGCTTCATCTGGCCCACCGATGGAGAGCTAGACGCGGCTCGAGACACCACTTCAACGGGCAGATCGAGCTTGGGGAACAAGTAGAGCTGGAAGTGCGGCGCTGGACCCATGTTGAGCGGCTCGTCTTGCACCCACCGAATCTTCTTGAGGTTCGGGTAGCGACGTACTTCGTCGATCAGCATCTGCTCCGGACGCGGGTAGAGCTGCTCGATGCGGGTGATCGCGGTCGTGGGGGAGTCGCCCTGAAGGCGGGTCCGCTCGACCATGAGATCCCAGGTGATCCGGCCGCTGCAGAGCAGCAGCGTGTCAACGCTGGACGGGTCGGCCACATCGTCGGCGATGATCCGGCGGAAGGTGCCGGTGGTGAAGTCCTCGGGCTTCGAGGCGGCTTCCTTGCGCTTCAACATCGACTTGGGCGTAAACACGATCAGCGGTATGTGCTCCTCGCCCAAGGCGTGGCGACGCAGCAGGTGGAAGTGGCTGGCCGGAGTTGAGGGCTGCGCCACGACGAAGGCCTCGTCTGCGGCCAAGTTCATGAACCGCTCGATCCGACCAGAGGAGTGGTCTGGGCCCTGACCCTCATAGCCATGCGGGAGCAGGAGTACGACGCCAGATTGCTGGCGCCACTTGGTCTCCGACGAGGTGATGAACTCGTCGATGATCGTCTGGGCACCATTGACGAAGTCGCCGAACTGCGCTTCCCACAAGGTCAAGGCGTTGGGGCGGGCGACCGAGTAGCCGTATTCGAACCCGAGCGCGGCGTACTCAGAGAGCAGTGAGTCGTAGACATAGAACGGTGCTTGGTCATCGGACAGGTTGGCCAGCGGAGTCCATTCGTTGGCGTTGTCGCGGTCGATGATCGTGGCGAAGCGCTGCACGAAGGTGCCGCGGCGCGAGTCCTGACCAGCCAGCCGGACCGGACGGCCCTCCATCAGCAGAGAGCCGAAGGCGAGGATCTCGCCGGTCCCCCAGTCGATCGGGCCTTCAGTGATGGCCGCAGCGCGGCGTTCCAACTGCGGCTTCACCTTGGGGTGCACGGTGAAGCCGTCAGGGGCGTTGACGTGGGCGTCGGCGATCAACTTCATCGTCTCCGGCGTCACTGCCGTGGTGAAGTCTTCGGTCAGCTTCTCCGGGTAGTCCGGAACCGTCGTCCACTCCTTCGGCGCGGCCACGTTGGCGTCACGTACTTCGGTGAACACGCGCTCCAACTGCTGTTGGTAGTCGCGCAGGACCTGCTCGGCCTCTTCGATAGTGATGTCACCACGACCGATCAGCGACTCGGTGTAGAGCTTGCGCACCGAGCGCTTCTTCTCGATCAGGTCATACATCAACGGCTGGGTGTAGGACGGGTCGTCGCCCTCGTTGTGACCACGGCGGCGGTAGCAGACCAAGTCGATGACGACGTCCTTGCGGAACGCCTGGCGGTATTCGAAGGCCAGCCGGGCGACTCGAATGCAAGCCTCAGGGTCGTCGCCGTTGACGTGGAAGATCGGCGCCTGGACCATCCGCGCGACGTCGGTGCAGTAGAGCGAAGACCGAGACGACGCTGGTGAGGTGGTGAACCCGACCTGGTTGTTGACCACGACGTGGATGGTGCCGCCGGTGCGGTAGCCGCGCAGTTGCGACAGGTTCAGGGTCTCGGCGACCACTCCCTGGCCAGCGAAGGCCGCGTCGCCGTGGACGAGCAGCGGCAGCACCGGGAACTCCTCGCCCCGGTTGAGCATGTCTTGTTTGGCGCGGGCGATGCCTTCGAGCACCGGGTTGACTGCTTCGAGGTGGGACGGGTTTGCCGCCACGCTCACCTTGATCTGGTCGCCCTTGCCCGAGGTGAACACGCCTTCGGCGCCCAGGTGATATTTGACGTCACCAGAGCCTTGGACGGTCCGGGGATCGATGTTGCCTTCGAACTCCCGGAAGATCTGGCTATAGGACTTGCCGACAATGTTGGCCAACACGTTGAGACGGCCCCGGTGCGCCATGCCGATGCAGACCTCATCGAGGCCGGACTCGGCGGCGGCTTCACAGATCTCATCGATCAGCGCGACTGTGGTCTCGCCACCTTCGAGGCTGAACCGCTTCTGTCCGACGAATTTGGTCTGCAAGAACGTCTCAAACGCCTCGGCCTGGTTGAGCTTCTGCAGGATCCGCAACTGCTCTTCGCGCGGGGGCTTGCGGTGCGGTTGCTCTACCCGCTCCTGCAGCCACTTGCGCTGCTCGGGGTCTTGGATGTGCATGTATTCAATGCCGACGGTGCGGCAGTAGGAGTCACGCAGGATGCCCAAGATGGTGCGCATCTTCATGAACCTGCGCTCGCCCCCGAACGATCCGGTGGCGAATTCGCGGTCGAGATCCCACAGCGTGAGGCCGTGGGACTCCACAGCCAGGTCAGGGTGGCTGCGCTGGCGATATTCCAACGGATCGGTGTCGGCCATCAAGTGCCCGCGGACACGGTAGGAGTGGATCAACTCCACCATGCGGGCCTGCTTGCCGATCTCGTCGTCGTGAGAGGTGGCGATGTCTCGGGCCCAGCGGATCGGCTCATAAGGAATCCGGATCGAGCCGAAGATCTCGTCGTAGAAGCCCTCTTCGCCGAGCAGAAGTTGATGGATGCGACGCAGGAACTCTCCACTTTGGGCGCCCTGAATCACTCGGTGGTCATAGGTAGAGGTCAAGGTCATGATCCGCGAGACGGCGTTGCGGGCCAGAGTCTCGTCGGAGGCACCTTGGTACTCCGGGGGGTAGTCCATCGAGCCAACGCCGATGATTGCCCCTTGGCCCTTCATCAGGCGGGGGACCGAGTGGTTGGTGCCGATCGTGCCGGGGTTGGTCAGGCTGATCGTCGTACCTTGGAAGTCGCTGACCTCGAGTTTGCCGTCACGCGCCTTGCGGACGAGTTCTTCGTAGGCCGTCCAGAAGTGGGCGAAGTCCATCGTCTCGGTGGCCTTGATGCTCGGCACCAGCAGTTGGCGGGTGCCGTCAGGCTTCTGCATGTCGATGGCCAGGCCGAGGTTGATGTGGGCGGGCTTGATCAGGGTGGGCTTGCCCTCGACCACGTCGTAGCCGACGTTCATCTCCGGCATCGACTTCAGCGCCTGGACCAGGGCATAGCCGATCAGGTGGGTGAAACTCACCTTGCCGCCACGGGCGCGGGCCAGATGGTTGTTGATCACGATCCGGTTGTCCCAGAGCAGTTTGACCGGGACGCTGCGGACGCTGGTGGCGGTCGGAACGCTCAGTGAGGCGTCCATGTTGCTGACCGTGCGGGCAGGCGCTCCCCGAAGCGTGGTCAGGGTGGGTTGGTCGGTCGCTTCGGCCTTCGGCTTGGCGACCGGGTCCTTCGGGACGGCCGCTGGCTTCGGCTGGGTCTTGGCGGCCTCAGATCGATAAGTCTCAGACGGGGTGACCACCTTGGCCGTCGTACTGGGCTTGTCGGCCGCTGATGGGGCGGCCGGGGGAGCAGAAATCGGGGCGGGAGTTGCCGGTTGAGGCGCGGGCGGCGCGGGAGCGGGCGCGGGCTCGGCCGCCCCGTTGCGATCGGTAAAGATCGCCTGCCACGCCGGGTCGACGCTGGCTGGATCTGCCTGCCATTGCTCATACATCTGCTCGACAAGCCACTCGTTGGCTCCGAACTCGGAGAGTAGGTGGTCCTGTGAAGAATCAGCCACGACTGACTTCGCCTCTATCTGTGGTGGTTCAGTGTCTGTGATGGTTCTGGATCTGGGGTGTTGCATCTGGGGTTCTTCTGGGGGTTTGCCCTCGCCCGACAGTAGCCAAGGCTAAACCCCGAGACCTAAGGGCGCACGGGGTGCGCAGTAGAACGCGACGAGTGAGCGTGGCGAGGCGTCCAGCGGGCCAGTTTCGACACTCCTGCGCCCCACCTGTAACCTCGTCCCTCGATCCCTAGCCTCCGTAGCTCAGGGGATAGAGCACTGGTTTCCGGTACCAGGTGTCGCAGGTTCGAATCCTGCCGGAGGCGCTTTTGGCGGCGCGGGTTTGGGACAGCTTCTTCGGTTCAAAGTCACAAGTGAACTTGTGACTTTTGTAGACCGGTGTGAATCCTGAGGCTTCGCCCTCTCACGTCGTACGACGGAACCGTGGCCCCCTGAGCAGGCCCCGGTCGGGCCACTTCACACGGCAGATTGATACTGCACCTGGCAGATCTGCCATGTGCAGTATCAAAGTCACAAGTGAACTTGTGACTTTCGCACTACGGAAGCGCCCCCACACCATTCGAAACCGGTTCGAACCCACCCAACAACGCCGATACCCTCTACCGGTGACTCCTGAAGCTTTGTCGGCACTGATCGCTGGCACCCTGGCGAGGTTGGTCGCCGATGGCGAACTGACCCTCCCTGACGGTGCCCCGGACTCGGTGGCTGTGGAGCGTCCACGCGTCAAAGAGCACGGCGACTACGCCACCAATGTGGTGCTGCAGTTGGCCAAGAAGGCCGGGATGAACCCGCGCGCATTCGGCGAGTTGTTGGCCGCCAAACTCCGCGAGCAATCCGGGATTGCCCAGGTAGAAGTCGCAGGTCCAGGCTTCCTCAACATCACGGTCTCGGCCGGTGCTCAGGGCCAGGTTGCCGCCGACATCGTCGAAGCAGGCGACGCTTATGGCGACAACTCCCTCTTCGCCGGCGAGAAGATCAACGTCGAGTTTGTCTCAGCCAACCCGACCGGCCCCCTCCACCTCGGCGGCACCCGCTGGGCCGCGGTCGGCGATGCCTTGGCCCGGGTGTTCGAGGCCAGTGGCGCCGAAGTCACGAGGGAGTACTACTTCAACGACCACGGCGCCCAGATCGACCGGTTCTCCTCCTCGTTGCTGGCCGCTGCCCACGGGCGCGACGTGCCCGACGACGGCTACGGCGGCGACTACATCCACCAGATCGCCGCTCAGGTAGTGGCGCTTCGGCCCGACGTGCTGACCCTCCCCGACGCCGAAGCGCAAGAGGTCTTCCGCCAGGTCGGCGTTGACTTGATGTTCGAAGAGATCAAGGCCGATCTCAATGCCTTCGGCGTCAACTTCGACGTCTACTTCCACGAGAAGTCACTGCACGACTCCGGGGCGGTCGACAAGGCGATCAAACGGCTCACCGAGATGGGCAACACCTACGAATCCGATGGCGCGATCTGGCTCAAGACTGAGCAGTACGGCGACGACAAGGACCGTGTGATCATCCGGTCCAACGGCTCCCCGGCCTATATCTCAGGCGATTTGGGCTACTACCTCGACAAGCGCGAGCGCGGCTTCGACCGCTGCTTCATCCTGTTGGGCGCCGATCACCACGGCTACATCGGCCGGATGATGGCGATGTGTCAGGCCTTCGGTGACACCCCCCACGTCAATTTGGAGATCCTGATCGGGCAGATGGTCAATCTGCTCAAAGATGGCGAGCCGTTGCGGATGTCCAAGCGCGCGGGCACCGTGATTTCGATGAATGACCTCGTCGACTCGATCGGTGTGGATGCAGCTCGCTACGCGTTGGCCCGCTACACCAACGACACCACTATCGATATCGACTTGGACCTGTGGGCGCGGGCCTCAAACGACAACCCGGTCTTCTATGTCCAATACGCCCACGCTCGCACCTGTCGCATGATGGCCAACGCCGCCGACCTCGGCATGTCGTTGCCGGGCGCCGACTTCGACCCGGCGCTGCTCAGCCATGAGCGCGAGGGCGAGTTGCTGCGGGCGCTGGCCGAGTTCCCCCGCGTGGTGGTGGCGGCTGCCGAGTTGCGCGAGCCACACCGCATCGCCCGCTACCTCGAAGACACTGCCAGCGTCTTCAACAAGTGGTACGACGCTCGCGAGTGCCGCATGCTCCCTCAAGGCGACGAACCGGTCCAACCGGTCAACCTGGCTCGGCTCGTCTTGGTGGCCGCCACCCGCACCGTGATCGCCAACGGTCTCGGCCTGCTCGGCGTTTCTGCTCCAGAGCGGATGTAGTCATGCCTACCTCACACCCTTCCGGTTGGGCGCACGCAGACGGTGGTCTGCGTGGCCCGGCCTGGCTGGCCCCGCCGGTGGACCCAAACGCGCTCGTCCCGCAACTGTGGTCCACGACTGCTCGCAAAGTAGACGGACACTTGGAGGTCGGCGGGCTGGCAGTGGCCGACATCGTCGCCGATCACAACACCCCGGCGTACGTCCTCGACGAGGCCGACTTCCGCGCTCGTGCGCGTGCGTTCAAAGAGGGGTTCGCTGGATTCGACGTCTACTACGCAGGCAAGGCGTTCTTGTGCACTGCCGTGGCCCGTTGGGTTGCCGAAGAAGGGCTCTGTCTCGACGTCTGCACTAACGGCGAGTTGAGCATTGCCGAGCGCGCCGACTTCCCGATGCACCGGATCGGCTTCCACGGCAACAACAAATCCCACGCCGAACTACGCAGAGCGGTCGCTCTAGGAGTAGGGCGGATCATCGTCGACTCCTTCGCCGAGATCGACCGTCTGACCGCGATCACCGCCGAGACTGGACTCACGGCCCGACTGATGATTCGCGTGACCGCCGGCGTCGAGGCACACACTCACGAATACATCGCCACGGCCCACGAGGACCAGAAATTCGGCTTCTCGATCGCCTCGGGCGATGCCGCCGAGGCTGTACGACGTTGTCACGCCGCCGCCGGACTCGATCTCCTCGGCCTGCACTCCCACATCGGCTCACAAATCTTCGACACCTCTGGCTTCGAGGTGGCTGCCCGCCGAGTCCTCGCGCTGCATTCGGCGGTAACAGACGAACTCGGCATCGACCTGCCCGAGATGGACCTTGGTGGTGGCTTCGGAATCGCCTACACCACCCAAGACGACCCTGCCCAACCTGCCGATCTGGCCCGTGCCCTCCGCCAGATCGTCGACCGCGAGTGCCGAGCCCTCGGCGTCGAGGTGCCCCACCTGTCGATCGAGCCCGGTCGTGCGATCGTCGGACCGGCGATGTGCACCGTCTACACGGTGGGCACCGTCAAAGAGGTGCAGTTAGACGGTGGCGCCCGTCGTACCTATGTCTCCGTCGATGGCGGCATGAGCGACAACATCCGCACCGCGCTCTACGGTGCCGACTATTCCTGCACGTTGGCCAACCGTGACTCCACAACCGCACCGGTGTTGGCCCGTGTGGTCGGCAAACACTGCGAAGCGGGCGACATCGTGGTCCGCGACGAATTCCTCCCCGGTGACCTCGCCCCAGGTGACCTGCTCGCCGTGCCTGCGACCGGGGCCTACTGCCGCTCGATGGCCAGCAACTACAACCATGTTCCGCGGCCGCCGGTGGTCTCGGTGCGCGACGGCGTGACCACGGTCGTCGTACGCCGGGAGACCGAGGACGATCTGTTGGCCACAGATATCGGCTGAGCGCGACACCGAGACTGTGCAGATGATGGAAAGATGACCCCGATGGACAAGAACCCGCCCTTGCGCGTAGCCCTGCTCGGCTGCGGCGTTGTGGGCTCCGAAGTTGCCCGACTGATCGACGAGCAGGCGGCAGATCTGGCTGCCCGGGTGGGCGCGCCGGTGGAGTTGGTGGGCATCGGCGTACGTCGGCCTGAGTTGGTCCGTGACGGACTTAGTGAGCGCAATCGTGATCTACTCACCACCGACGCGATGGGTCTGGTCTCGCGTGAGGACGTCGACGTCGTGATCGAGGTGATTGGCGGCATCGAGCCGGCGCGCTCGTTGATTTTGGCCGCGCTGGAGCATGGCGCATCGGTGGTGACCGCCAACAAGGCACTGCTCGCCGAAGATGGCCCCACTCTCTATGCCGCCGCCGAGAAGGCCGGGGGCGACCTCTACTACGAAGCCGCAGTTGCCGGAGCGATTCCGATTTTGCGGCCGCTGCGCGAGTCGTTGGCTGGTGACCAAGTGACCAGGGTGCTCGGCATCGTCAACGGCACCACCAACTACATCCTCGACCAGATGCATACGCTCGGAAAGGGATACGAAGAGGCCCTCGAAGAGGCGCAGCGACTGGGCTACGCCGAGGCCGACCCAACCGCCGACGTCGAAGGCTTCGACGCTGCCGCCAAAGCCGCAATCTTGGCGTCTTTGGCCTTCCACACCCGAGTCACCGGCACCGACGTGCATCGTGAGGGGATCTCCGAAGTCACCGCAGCCGATGTCAACAGCGCCAAGCAGATGGGCAACGTGGTCAAACTGCTGGCCATCTGTGCGCTGGTCGACACCCCTGAGGGCCCCGCGGTGAGCGCGCGCGTGCACCCGGCGATGATCCCCAACACCCACCCGCTGGCCAGCGTGCATGGCGCCTACAACGCGGTCTTCGTGGAGTCAAAGGCAGCCGGCCAGTTGATGTTCTACGGCCCAGGTGCAGGTGGGGCTCCCACCGCCAGCGCTGTGCTGGGCGACTTGGTCACCGTGGCCCGCAATCGGCTCACGCAGGTGAAGGGAGTCGGCGAGTCGGCCTACGCCGACTTGCCCGTCGTACCCATGGGGCAGACGCAAACCCGTTATCTGGTCCAAATCGACGTCGATGACAAGGCCGGTGTGCTGGCCGAAGTGGCGCGCACGTTTGCCAACCACGACGTGAGCATCCAGACCGTGCGGCAAGAAGGTCGCGGCGATGACGCTGTGCTGGTCGTGGTCAGTCACCGCGCCAGTGACGCCGACCTCTCCGCCACCGTGGCAGATCTGCAGGCGCTGCCGTTTGTCCGCGAGGTGTCATCGGTCCTGCGAGTCGAAGGGGAGCAGTGATGGCCCACCAGTGGCGTGGCGTGATCGAGGAATACCGCGACCGGTTGGACTTGCCGGAGGGCACCCCGACGATCACCTTGCGTGAGGGCGGCACTCCGCTCGTGCCCAGCGACTGGCTCTCGGAGCTGACCGGTGGCGAGGTCTGGCTCAAGGTCGAAGGCGACAACCCGACCGGATCCTTCAAGGACCGCGGCATGACGGTCGCCTTGTCGGTCGCTGTCGGTCAGGGCGCTGAAGCCGTCGTCTGCGCATCGACCGGCAACACCTCAGCATCGATGGCGGCCTATGCGGCCCGCGCCAAGATCAAGCCGCTGGTGTTGGTCCCGCAGGGCAAGATCGCGGCTGGCAAACTGGCTCAGGCGATCGTGCACGGCGCCCAGGTGATTATGGTGCGCGGCAACTTTGACGACTGCTTGCGACTCTCGCGCGGGCTTGCCGAGGACTACCCGGTGGCGCTGGTGAACTCCGTCAACCCGATGCGGTTGCAGGGCCAGAAGACCGGATCGTTTGAGATCGTCGACTTCTTGGGCGACGCTCCCGCCGTTCATGTGTTGCCGACGGGCAACGCGGGCAACATCTCGGCGTACTGGCTGGGCTACACCGAAGACTTCGCCGCCGGTCGCACCACCAAACTTCCGGTGATGCGCGGCTGGCAGGCCGAAGGTGCGGCACCCTTGGTCAAGGGCGCGCCGATTCCAGATCCAGAGACGGTGGCCTCGGCGATTCGGATCGGCAATCCGGCTTCGTGGGACTTGGCCATGGCCGCGGCTGACCGATCCGGTGGCAAGTTCCGCTCGGTCACCGACACTGAGATTCTCTCGGCGCAGCGCCAGTTGGCCGCCGCAGAGGGAGTCTTTGTCGAACCTGCCTCGGCTACCGGTGTGGCTGGACTGCTCTTGGAAGCCCAAGAGGGCGTGCGCTACGCCGGGCAGAAGATCGTGGTCACCGTGACCGGTCACGGTCTCAAAGACATCGACACCGCCATGTCGACCTTCACCGGCATCATCGACAACGTCATCGATGCCGACGTGGTCGAGGCGGCCAAGGCCGCCGGGCTGGCATGAGCTTCGACGGCTTCACCAGCGGGCCGGTCAGAGTTTCCGTACCAGCGACCAGCGCGAACCTCGGTCCCGGCTTCGACTGCATGGGTCTGGCGCTGTCGTTGGGCGACACCCTTGAGGCTGAGGTAGTCGCCTCCGGACTGTCCATCGAGGTCGTGGGGGAGGGGTCAAGGTTCGTCCCGCGCGACGAGCGTCACCTCGTGGTGCGGACCATGCGGGAGGCATTTGCCCAGATGGGAGTCACTCCGCCTGGTCTGCGACTGTCGTGCCGCAACGTGATCCCGCACAGTCGGGGCCTGGGTTCGTCGTCGGCTGCGATCGTGGGTGGGATCACGCTGGCCTGCGCGCTGGTCGAGTCGAGTCGTCGGTTGGATGAGCAGCAGCGGTTGGTCATGGCCGACCGGCTGGAAGGCCATCCTGACAATGCCGCCCCGGCGCTTTGGGGGGGATTCACGCTGGCCTGGCATGGGAGCACGGGCGTGAGAGCCCGGCAGTTGCCGATCCATCCGGGCTGGCGTTTCGTCGCCTACATCCCGCCGTCGGGGGTGGCCACCAAGCTGGCTCGTGGCTTGCTACCCGCGACGGTGAGCCATGCTGACGCAGCGGCCAACTCTGCGCGCAGTGCGCTACTGGTCGCCGGGTTAGCGCTTGGCGATCCCGAATTGGTCCTGACCGGGACCGAAGACTTCTTGCACCAGCAATACCGCCGTTCGGCGATGCCCGAGTCGCTGGCGCTCGTGGAGTCGTTGCGCGCTCAGGGCGTGGCGGCGGTGATCTCCGGTGCCGGACCGACCGTGCTCGCGATCACGCTAGACCCTGCTCTGGCCCCCGCTGGCCCAGCGGGTTGGGCCCGCCGGGTGTTGTCGGCTGACCACTCAGGCGCGCAGGTCTCGTAGCCAGGCGGACCAATACCGCCCGTCGGGCTTCTGCTCAGGCGGCAGGGTGGCAATGCGGACAGCCTTTGGTCCGCCGTCGTACGACGTCCGTGAGGATGCCTTTGATCCACTCCTGCTCAAACATGACTGACTCCCAACTGAACCGCAGCACGATCCAACCCGCTCTCACCAACTCGTCGTAGCGCACGGTGTCGCGATGCAGCGCTGTCCGCGACCCATGCCATTCGAAGGAATCTGCCTCGATCACCACCATCAGATCGGGATCGACGAGGTCGGGTCGAACCCATTTGTCCCCGAGGTGCACCTGCTTCTGCGCTACTACCTGCAGACCTTCGATGTCGTTGCACAGCGCGCGAAGGGCCGACTCGAATGGATTGGCTGCATCGGGGTTGGCCAGTGCGGCCACCCGTCGTAGTTGCCGGGCTCCCGGACCGCTCGCACTGACGGCGAGACGCCGCAGCCGCGCTGGCACGACACCTGAGCGGAGCGCCGAATCAGCCACCGCGAGAGCCTCGGGCCAGGGGAGTTGGCGTAGGCATTGGTCGAGAGTGAAATCGGTCGACGTCGAGGGTCCTGAGACTTGCTCAGCCAGCAAATCGCAGCGGTGCAGGACAATGCCTGACCGGCTACGGACTCGGCGGTGCTTTGGCACGGTCACGTGGGGATGCAATGGGGGTCTTAGGACTTCCCAGCCGTGGTGGATCGCGGCGGAGGTCAGCGAGAGCACGCCGCCGCAGGCGATCGCAGCGCGGACGTCGAGCGGCGTTGTGGGGAGCCCATAGACACCCGGAGCAAGCCGCAGCACCAGTCCCTCGCGGAGCGCTCGATCGACTGCGGCCCGTGAACAACGCGACAGCAGGACACTGCGATTGGCGTAGCCGCCAAGTTCCTGCAGTGCCTCCTGCACATCCATGGGTCCAGGGTGGCGCTTTGACCAGCCTGGTGCGGGCGCTTATCCACAGGTGTGATTCAGACCCTCGTACTGGGGTGGACCAAAGACGCTCGGGACGGCGCCGCTCCCGCCTGGATGAGGGGTTGGCGGGCTTGTTTGGTCCGCCGTCGTACGAAGCATCCGGGGCGCTTGGCGGGCAAGTCCGGTTGGTTTGCTAGTGTGGGCACTGCGCCACGGCGATGATCTCGCCTGAGCCTCGCCTCGCGGCGCTTCTCTCTCAACGATCCCGGTTCTCCGGTGCCTGCTAAGCGCACCTGACCGCCTCGGATCGGCTCATACTCGGGGAAGGACCCCATGACTGAAACCATCGAGAGCACCTCACCGACCAAGTCGTCGGGAGGGCTCAGCTCCAAACTGTTGCCGGAGCTCAAGACGATCGCTGCCGGAATGGGCATCAAGACCTCTGGCCTGAAGAAGGCCGATCTGGTCTCGGCGATTCGCGCGGCGCAGGGTGGAGGCAAGGGCGCCACGCAGAGCGCTGACCAGGGCGCCAACAAGGGCTCTGACAAGAGCGCTGACCAGGGCGCCAAGCGTCGTGCTCCGAAGCGCGAAGCAGCCCAAGATCAGCCGGCCCCAGCGCGCGAGGAGAGTGAGGCCCCTGCCGAGCGCCGCCCCCGCCGCAGCCGCGGCGGCCAGGCTGCCGACAACGCGGGCGACAACGCGGGCGACAAGACCCAACCCGACCAAGAGCGCCAAGAGCGCCAGCAGGACCGGCAGGGTGGCCAGGAGCGGCAGCAGAACCGTCGCGACAACGACCAGCGCGGCAACCGCGACCGCCAGGGCCAGAACCAGGATCGCCAGAACCAGGGCGGCCAAAACCAAGACCGCCAGCAGGGCAACCAGGATCGCCAGGGCCAGGATCGGTCAAACCAAGGCGGCCAGAACCAGCGTCGTGACTACGACGACGATGGCGGCGGGCGTCGCAACCGTCGTCGACGCGGCCGCGACCGTGATCGCGGGCGCACCGCAGGCGGTGGCGGGGGCGGCATGGGTCGCAACGAACCCGACACCACCATCCTCGAAGACGACGTGCTCGCTCCGTGCGCGGGCATCCTTGATGTGCTCGACAACTACGCGTTCGTGCGTACGTCGGGATACCTGCCCGGCACCGACGACGTCTACGTCTCCCTATCGATGGTCCGCAAATACGGGCTGCGCCGCGGTGACGCGGTCACCGGTCAGGTCCGTCAGCCACGTGAGGGCGAGCGCAAGGAGCGGTTCAACCCGCTGGTCAAACTCGACACGGTCAATGGCACTGACCCGGAGGCGTCGCGCAACCGGGTGGAGTTCAACAAGCTGACCCCGCTCTATCCGAGCGAGCGGCTGCGCTTGGAGACCGATAGCTCCAACCTGATCGGCCGCGTCATCGACATCGCTGCCCCGATCGGCAAGGGTCAGCGTGGTCTGATCGTGTCCCCGGCCAAGGCCGGCAAGACGATGATCATGCAGTCGATCTCCAACTCGATCACCACCAACAACCCCGAGTGCCACCTGATGGTGGTCTTGGTCGATGAGCGTCCTGAGGAAGTCACCGACTTCCAGCGCTCGGTGAAGGGTGAGGTGATCTCCTCGACCTTCGACCGGCCGGCCTCTGACCACACGATCGTGGCCGAGTTGGCCATCGAGCGGGCCAAGCGGTTGGTGGAGTTGGGCCACGATGTCGTCGTACTTCTTGACGGGATCACCCGGCTCGGTCGCGCCTACAACCTGGCCGCGCCAGCCAGCGGACGCATCTTGTCCGGTGGTGTGGATTCCGCAGCGCTCTACCCGCCCAAGCGCTTCTTCGGTGCCGCGCGCAACATCGAGAACGGCGGCTCGCTGACCATTCTCGCCACCGCGCTGATCGAGTCCGGATCGAAGATGGACGAGGTGATCTTCGAGGAGTTCAAGGGCACCGGAAACATGGAGATCCGCCTGCGCCGCGACTTCGCCGACAAGCGTCTCTACCCGGCCATCGACGTGGTCGCGTCGGGTACTCGTCGCGAAGAACTTCTGATGAGCAAGGACGAGTTGTCGGTGATGTGGAAGTTGCGTCGCCTGCTCTCGGCGCTCGACGGTCAGCAGGCGCTGGAACTGTTGTTGGAGCGGTTGAAGAAGACCGGCAGCAACGTGGAGTTCTTGGTGCAGGTGCAGAAGACGACGCCCGGTGGCAACAACGACTGACCATGGGATTCCTTGGCCTGCTCTTCTTCGGCCCCATCGTTTTGATGGCGGCTTACTTCTTGGCCTTGTTCAAGCGCCCCGAGGAGCCAGTGGGGCCTGATCAGTTCGAAGCGGCAAGACGCGCAGTGGGTGTTCAGTGGTGGCTGGTGCCGGTTACCGTCGTCACTGCGGGTCTAGCCCCGATTTTGAGTGGCTTCTTTCCGATCAGTGTCGATCTCGGACCTGCAATTCCGATCGGCTTGTTTGCGATCGTTGTAGTTCCGGCAGCGCTCTGGATGGTCGGATCGATTCCGGTGCTGGGTAGTCAATCTGCCGGGTCCCGGTGGCACCTGAGAGCTGTGGCCTGGTTGTTGTTCCCATTTGTCGTGCTTGTTGCGTGTGGGCTCACCGGAGTGGCCAACTGCCAGTTGCTCGACGATATGGGTCCGTCTGAACTCATATGCATGAACCCTGACAACAGCGGTAGCGGAGCGCCACTACTGTTGCCGACGCTTGGCGATCTAGCCAATATCGCCGCGCCACTCGCACTCATCTTGGCGACCAAATTCTTGAGCGCGCCATCGAGATGGCGCCATCGCGTCGCAGAGCACCTAGCTGGCTTTGTGGTGTCCGCGGGCGCTGCAACTTGGCTCATGGACGTTCAGTCTGTGTTCGACATCTTGCTGGATGAGTCCGAGGTCAGCAGGGACTTTTCGCCGTATCCGGAGTGGGCGCAGTACGCCTTTCAAGGCGGTGTTGCGCTCTTGATGCTGGTGTCGGTCTGGCACTTGAGCCGCGTATTAATCCCGCCACGCCTCGTCGTACCGGTGACGCCTGCGCCGCACTGATCGGCCTATCGTGGCGCTGTGGCCTTCCTCTTCGTGTTGCCTCTCGCGATCGTTGTCGCGGTGGTCGCCTATTTGCTTGCCTTCG
>WBZP01001996.1_pt1 | contig 22054 bp, 21 predicted proteins | sample 5204301 | NCBI WGS metagenome assembly WBZP01 (sample SAMN12412401, study PRJNA552823) | activated sludge metagenome | isolation source: activated sludge from nitrification reactor of wastewater treatment plant... | place: USA: Pennsylvania | collected 2017
TGACTCGATTAGGGTTTCTGAACTGCGAGGCAAGTTCGGAAAGCGATCATTTCAGCTCCGTCAGGAATTTGGTAGGCGGTATTGGAATCGAACCAACGACCTCCACGATGTCAACGTGGCGCTCTAACCAACTGAGCTAACCGCCTGAAGAGACGCGCATTATAAGGGTGTCGGCAGGCAAGTCAAGCAATTTGCCGGAAACGCCGAATGCCGCCGGCCCGGCGCGTCATTCCGAGAACCCGGCGGTGAGCGCGGCGATCATGCAGCCATGGTCGACAACCCCGGCGCTCTCGCGGATGCTGTGCATCGCCCACATCGGCGAACCGACATCGACGCTCGCCACCCCGAGGCCGGCGGCGATGACCGGGCCGATGGTGCTGCCGCAGCCGAGATCGCTGCGATGGGCGTACTGCTGCCAGGGAACGCCGGCCTTCGCGCACAGCCCGATGAAGCGCGCGGCGCTCTCGGCCCCGGTGCTGTAGCGCTGGTTGGCGTTGGTCTTGATCACCGGACCGCCGTTGACCGCAACCCGGTGCGCCGGCTCGTAGGCGGCGGGGAAGTTCGGGTGGTAGGCGTGCGCCATGTCGGCGCTGATGAAGAAACTGCGCGCCAGCGCACAGCGCAAGCCCTCGTCGTCGAGGCCGGCACTGGCGGCGATCCGGCGCAGGACGTCGGCGATGAAACTGCCGCCGGCGCCGGCGGCGCTCTCGCTGCCGACTTCCTCATGGTCGAAAAAGGCGCAGACGTTGGTCGCCGCCGGACTTGCGGCGCCGAGCAGCGCGGTCAACCCGGCGTGGCACGACGCCAGATTGTCGATCTGGCCGTCGGCGACGAACTCCTCCTCCATGCCCCAGAACGTCCCGGGCTGCGTGTCGCAAACGGCGAGTTCCCAGCTCAGGACGGCGTCCGGGACAACCGCGAGCCGCGTCGCCAGCAGCGAATGGAATCGTCCGTCGTCAGTCGAGCCGTCCCCGCCAGGACCGAGCAGCAGCGGCAGTTCGGTCTGCTTGTTGAACTTGAGGCCATTCTCGTTGACCTCGCGGTTCATGTGGATCGCCAGGTTGGGCAAGCGCAGCAAGGGCTGGGCGAAATGCACGAGGCGCATCGCGATGCCGTCGCCCTGGCGCACGGCAACGCGCCCGGCCAGGCTCAGGTCACGGTCGGCGAACGTCGCCAGGAGCGGCCCGCCATAGACCTCGACCCCGACCCGGAGCAAGCCGTCCCCGGCCTGCAACGCCTTCGGCTTGACGCGCAGACCGGGCGAATCGGTGTGCGCGCCGACCAGCCGGAAGCCGCGCGTTTCCAGGTTGTCACTGCCGATCACGAAGGCAACGATTGACGCGCCGCCGCGAATGACGAAGTAGCGCCTGCCCGCCGCAAGCTGCCAGCGTTCATCCTCGCTCAGCGCGACGAATCCGGCGTGCAGCAGGCGGTCGGCGGTCGTCCGCACCGCATGCCACGGACTCGGGCTGGCGTCGATGAAGTTCAGGAGGTCGCGGGCCAGTTCCCGTGAATGCGCGGAGTTTTCCATGGTCTTCGGTGCCTCGGGTGCGATGGCCGAAAGATACCAAAGCTGGCGCGACGGCGGGCATGAATCGCAGTAAGATGCCCGCAGTTTTCCGGGAGGCGCGATGAACGAGGGCTGGATCGTGCTGGGCATTTGCCTGGCGTTCGTGGTGGGTGTGGCGCTGCCGCTGATCAGCAAGCGTGGCGCCGACCAGACTCCGCTGCCGCCGCGCAGGGAAACGCTGCGCGACTGGCGCAACGAACAATGAGCGAAGGCAGCCGGATGGACGCGCGCATCGGCGAACTTGAAGTCAAGATCAGCTTCGCCGAAGACATGATCGACGCGCTGAATCGCACGGTCTACCGACAGCAGCAACAGATCGATCGCCTGCTCGGGCAGGTCGAGACGCTGCGCGACCAGGTGCGGGCAGCCGCCCCCGCCGAGCAGCGCAGCCTGCGCGACGAACTCCCGCCGCACTACTGAGCCCGTGCCTGCCCGCCCGGTCACCGTTGTCTACCATGCCGGCTGCCCGGACGGCTTCGGCGCCGCCTATGCCGCCTGGCTGCGCTTCGGCGCCAGCGCGCGCTACCGCGCCATGCACCACGGTCAACCCTGGGAAATGGCCGAAATTGCCGGACACGACGTCTTCATCCTCGACTTTTCGTTTGCCCCCGACGCGCTCGAGACAATGGCCGCGCTCGCCGGATCGGTCGTGCAGATCGACCACCACGCCTCGGCGCGCCAGCCGTGGGCCGCGCGACTGACGAAAGCGCCGGACGGCCGTGAAATCTTCATCCACCCCGCCCTGCCGCTGACGGTCATCTTCGACCTTGGCAAGTCGGGCGTCCGCCTGGCCTGGGAGCATTTCCATCCGGATCGCCCCGTTCCGCTCGTGCTGCGCCATGTCGAGGACGTCGACCTGTGGCGCTTCGCACTCCCCGGCTCGCGCCCGATCGCCCGCGCCCTGCGCCTGCTGCCCGACGATTTCGCGGCCTGGGACGATCTCGTGCGCCAGGCGGATGCCCCCGACACCCCGCGCTACAAGGCCTTTCTGGCCGAAGGCGAAGCGATCGAGCGTTTCTTCCAGACCGAGATCGAACAACTCGCGCAAGGCGGCCTGGTCATGCCCGCCCGTCTGCGCGGCGAGCCGGTGGATCCGCTGCAGGCGCAACGCCACGGGCTGCCGACGGTGAACGATGGCGACCGCGCCTGGCGCGCCATCGACGGCCTCGCCGTCAACGCCAATGCGCTGTTCGCCTCGGAACTCGGCAACCGTCTGGCCGAGCGGAGCGGCAGCTTCGGCCTGGTCTGGGAACTTGGCGCCGGGGGCGAGGTGAAGGTCTCGCTGCGCGCTGCCGGAAGGGTCGATGTCGCCGCGATCGCCGCCGGCTACGGCGGCGGCGGCCACCCGAATGCCGCCGGATTCAGGATCGAACTGGCCCGCTTCGCCAGCGAAATCCTGAGTGTGAAAAAGCTATAAAATGGTTTAGTTATCTGACGCAACAGTCTGATTATTATTAAATAACTGGTGCCCAGGAAGGGACTCGAACCCCCACGCCTCGCGGCGGCAGGACCTAAACCTGCTGCGTCTACCAATTTCGCCACCTGGGCAGGCGGGGCGATTCTACCACCGGCGCCGGCTTGACCCTATACTTCGCGGCCGATGCCCGTCAATCACTACGAAAACTTCCCCGTCGCTTCCTTCCTCGTTCCCCGGCGCCTGCGCCGGCCGATCGAGACCATTTACCGCTTTGCGCGCAGCGCCGATGATATCGCCGACGAAGGCGATGCCTCGCCCGAGCAACGGCTCGCCGGACTCGCCGCCTGTCAGGCGGAACTGGATCGCATCGCCGCCGGCACGTCGCCACGGACACCGCTCTTCGTCGCACTCGCCGGGGAAATCCGCCAACATGCGCTGCCGATCCAGCTTTTTCGCGACCTGCTCGATGCCTTCGCCCAGGATGTCGTCAAGAAGCGCTACGCCGACTACCCGGAACTGCTCGACTACTGCCGCCGTTCGGCCAACCCGGTCGGCCGCCTGGTGCTGCACCTGTGCGGGCGCAGCGAGGCGCGGCATCTCGAACAGTCCGACTGCATCTGCTCGGCGCTGCAACTGGTCAATTTCTGGCAGGATGTCGCGGTCGACTGGCAAAAAGGGCGCATTTACCTCCCGCAGGCCGACCTGCCGCGTTTCCGCATCGGCGAAGCCGACATCGCCGCCGGCCGCTGGTCGGCCAACTGGGCGGCGCTGATGGATTTCCAGATCGACCGGACACGCGAACTGATGCTGCGCGGCGCGCCCCTCGTCCATGCCCTGCCCGGCCGCCTCGGCTGGGAAATCCGCCTGACCGTCCAGGGCGGCCTGCGCATCCTCGAACGCCTGCGCCGCGTCCGCGGCAACGTGTTCGCGCGCCGGCCGAAGCTCGGCAAGCGCGACTGGCTGGTCGTGGCCGGGCGTTCCCTTACAATGTAGGCAATGAATCCCGACCATTACTGCCAGGAAAGGTGCGCCGCCAGCGGCTCCTCGTTCTACTACAGCTTCCTGTTCCTGCCCGCCGAGCGCCGGCGCGCGATCATGGCCCTCTACGCCTTCTGCCGCGAAGTCGATGACGTCGTCGACGAATGCCAGGATGTGGCGCTGGCCTCGACCAAGCTGGCCTGGTGGCGCCAGGAAATCGGGCGCGTCGCCGACGGCCAGCCGCAGCACCCGGTCGGGCTGGCCCTGCAAGCCGCCAGCGCGCGCTTCCACCTGCCCGCGGAACAACTGCTGGAGATCATCGACGGCATGGAGATGGACCTCCAGCAGACGCGCTACCTCGACTTCAAGGGCCTGTCGCTGTACTGCTACCGCGTCGCCAGCGTCGTCGGCCTGCTCGCCGCCGAGATTTTCGGCGCCCGCGACCGGCAAACGCAGAAATACGCGCACGACCTCGGCATGGCCTTCCAGCTCACCAACATCATCCGCGACATCGGCGAGGACGCCCGCCGCGGCCGCATCTACATCCCGATCGACGAGCTGAAGCAGTTCGACGTGCCGGCCGCCGACATCCTCAACGGCCGCTATTCGGACAACTTCACGGCGCTGATGCGCTTCCAGACCGAACGCGCCGAGAAATACTACGCGCAGGCAATTGCCCAGTTGCCGGCCGTCGACCGCGGGAGCCAGCGCCCCGGCCTGATCATGGCGGCGATCTATCGCACCCTGCTCGACGAAATACGCCGCGACAACTTCCGGGTCCTGCACCAGCGCATCGCGCTGACCCCGGTGCGCAAGCTCTGGATCGCCTGGAAAACCTGGGCCTTCGCATGAAGGTCGCCGTCATCGGCGGCGGCTGGGCGGGACTCGCCGCCGCGGTCGAACTGACGGCGGCCGGGGTCGCCACCACCGTTTATGAAGCCGGCCGCGTTCCCGGCGGGCGCGCCCGCTCGGTCGTCATCGACGGCCGCGCGCTGGACAACGGCCAGCACATCCTGCTCGGCGCCTACCGCGAAACGCTGGCCCTGATGCGCCGCATCGGCGCCGATCCCGAACGCCTGCTCGACCGGCGCCCGCTGCAGGTCGTCGAACCCGGCGTCTTCCGCCTGGCCCTGCCGCGCTGGCCGGCGCCGCTCAACGTCGCCTGGGGCCTGCTGACGGCATCCGCGGTCGACTGGCGGGAAAAGGCAAGAACCGGGCGGTGGATGCAAGGCGTCAAGCGCCGTGACTTCCGCTTGCCGGGCGACACGACGGTGGCCGCCTGGCTCGACGCCGCCGGGCAGACCGGCGCCCTGCGCCGCCATCTGTGGGAACCGCTCTGCCTCGCCGCCCTCAACATTCCCGCCGAACGCGCTTCCGCCCGGATCTTCGCCAACGTGCTGCGCGACAGCCTGGGCAGCGCGCGGCGCGAAGACACCGACCTCCTGCTGCCGCGCGCCAGCCTTGGCGACCTGCTTCCCGAACCGGCCGTGCGCTGGCTGGCGGCCCGCGGCGCGACGCTGCATCTCGGTACGCGCGTCGCCGGCCTCACTCCGACGCCGGCGGGCATCGCAATCGCCGGCGGCAATTACGATGCAATCATCATCGCCACCGCCCCGCAACACGCCGGCAAGCTGTGGCCGGCGCTCGCCGCCGCTTTCGATTTCGAACCGATCGCCACGGTCTACCTGCAATTCGCGGCAAAAACCGCCCTCGCCTTCCCGCTGCAGCAGCAATCGGGAAAACATGGCCAGTGGATCGTCGACCGCGGCAATGGCCTGCTCGCCTGCGTGCTCAGCGGCCACGGCGACTGGGAAGCGCTCGCCGACGACGAACTGGCCGCAGCGCTCGTCGCCGAACTCGCCATGCCCGGCCCGCCGCTGTGGCACAAGGTCATCCGCGAGAAGCGCGCCACCTTCGCCTGCCGCCCGAACATCGCCCGCCCCGATCACCGGACACCCGATCCCCGCATCGTGCTGGCCGGCGACTACACCTGGGCTGACTACCCGGCAACGCTCGAAGGCGCGGTGCGCAGCGGCCGCCGCGCCGCCCAGGCATTGCTCGCGAAAAGCTACAATCCGCAACCATGAATCTATTGCGCCTTACCATGCTGCTTTGCCTCACCCTGGCCGTGGCCACGGCCAGCGCCGGCGAGGACTGGGGGATGCGGCCAAAAGCAAGGTATCCCACCCCGGCACCAACCAAGGCGGAAGGCGGCGACGACTGGGCACCGGAGCTCGGCCACCAACTTGCCATCCTCATGCGCCAGCCGGATAACATCGAGGCGCGCAAGGCCGCCTGGCTGGCCGCCATGCGCCTCGGTCTGTTCACGCAGGCCGCCGCGCTCGAGGCGCCGCTCTCCGCCGACGAGCGACGGGCGATGGCTGGCGACCGCATCGCTCTCGACATCCGCTACGGCATGATCGACCGCAATACCCTGCGGGGACCGGAGCGCTTCTTGCGCCTTGACCAGGCGTTGACCGCGAGCGACCCGCTCGCCGCCGAATTTCTTGCCGGCAAGGTGCCGGACGCCGAAGACAGACGCCGCCTGACCGACCGCATCAGCGCCCTGGCCACCCGCCGCCGCGCCGCCGATGCCGTCGCGCTTTACGAAACCCTGGTCGCCAGAGGCATTCCCGTGCCGCTCTGGGCTGAACGCGATGTGGCCGGCAGCTATCTCGAACTGCGCCGCCCCCAGGAGGCGCTGACCCTCTATCAGCGGGCGGTCGACGCCAACCCGGACGACTTCGACGCCAATCTCGGGCTCTTCTTTGCGCTCGTCGAAACCGAACAACTCGATGCCGCGACCGCACACATCGACGGTTATGCCGCGCGCCTGCCGGAACGCCGCCACCTCGACGGCCGCTACAACGGCGAGCGCCTGAGCGCCGACATCACCGCCGACCGCGTGCGCGTCTTCGCCGACCGGCTGAATGAGGCGGAGGCCCGCATCGACGCCCGCCATGCCGCCATTCCCTACAACAGCGAAGCCCGCCAGTCGTCCGCCAGCCTGGCCCTGGCCCGTGGCTGGCCGCGCCAGGGCGACGAGATGCTGCGCCGGAGCATCGGCTCCGATCCGATCAATCCCGCGCTGCATGCCGACCTTTCCGAGAACCGGCTCACCCTGCAGGACTGGCCGGCCGCCCGCGCCGCGCTCGACTCCGCCACCGGGCTCGATCCGGATAACAGCGCCGTGCGCCGCGCCCGGCGCAGTTACGAGCTGTACGACAGTTACGAGCTCTATGTCGAGGCCGGCTACGGCCAAGGGCAGGACGTCAACTACTTCGGCAGCCGCGACTGGTCGATCGACAGCTATCTCTACAGCCGCCCGATCGCCGACAACTGGCGCGTCTTCGCCCACAACTACTCGGCAAGAGCCGATTTCGACGGCGACAGCCAATCCTGGATCCGCTGCGGTGCCGGCGTCGAATGGCGTCACCTCGGCTGGCGGCTGACCGGCGAGGTCAACGGCGGCAGCGGCGTCAAGGCCGGCGCCACCGGCACCGTGCGCTGGAAGCCGGACGACCACTGGTCCTTCTACGGCGCCGCCGAAAGTGTCACCAACCAGATTCCGCTGCGCGCGGTCGTCGATGGCATCTCCGCCAGCCGGGTCAGCGTCGGCGCCGACTGGCGTCAGCATGAATCGCGCAAGCTCGCCCTCGGGGTGTATTCCAGCGACTTCTCCGACGGCAACCTGCGCAGCGGCATCAACGCCTTGTGGTTCGAGCGCTGGGCCAGCGGCCCGCACTGGATGTTCGAGACCACTCTCGGCGCCGACGCCTCGCGCAACTCGCTCGATACCAGCGTCAATTACTTCAACCCGAAAAGCGACCGTTCGCTGTGGTTGACCGCAGCCGTCGAACACCTGACCTGGCGCAGCTACGACCATTCCTTCCGCCAGCGTCTCGCGCTGACCGGCGGCACCTATTGGCAACAAGGCTACGACAACGGGGCCATCGAGGCCATCGAATACGGCCACCGCTGGGAAGTCGACCGCGACCTCTCGCTGCGCTACGCCATCGGCCGCCTGCTGCGACCCTACGACGGTGAGCGCGAAGGGCGCACCTTCGCCAACCTGGTACTGCTATGGCGCTTCTGATCCGCACCCTCCTCGCCACCCTGCTGGCGCTTGCCGCTGCACTGGCGGCGGCCGGCGACGCCCGCTTCATGGCGCTGAGCTATCACGAGGTTCTCGCCGATGACGAGCCGTTGACCCCGACCGCCGTCCGCGCCAGCGACCTCGCCCGGCAGTTCGCCTGGCTCCAGGCCAACGATTTCCATCCGGTCAGCGTCGATCAGATTCTCGCTGCCCGCGCCGACGGCCCGCCGCTGCCGCCCAACGCCATCCTGCTGACCTTTGATGACGGCAAGAAGGACGTCTATACGCGGGCCTTCCCACTGCTCACGCTTTTCGGCTACCCGGCGGTGATCGCCCTCGTCGGCAAATGGATGGATGCGCCCCCCGGCCAGATGGTCGACTACGACGGCGAGCCCCTGCCGCGCAGCGACTTCGTCACCTGGGAACAGGTCCGCGAAATGCAGGCCTCGGGACTGATCGAAGTCGCCTCGCATTCCTACGACCTGCACCACGGCATCATCGCCAACCCGCAGGGCAACACCCAGCCGGCGGCGACCACGCGTCTCTACGCCAATGGCCGTTACGAGGACGACGCCGCCTACCTCGCCCGCCTGCGCGCCGACCTCCGCGACAGCATCAGCCAGCACACTGGCAGGGCCCCGCGCATCATCGTCTGGCCCTACGGGCGCAGCAACCTGGCCGCCCAGGAAGTCGCCGCCCAACTCGGCATGCCGATCGGCCTGACGCTGGTCGACGGTTTCAACGACGCGAGTACCCCCAAGGCGGTCTGGAAACGCCAACTGATCGAAAACAGCCCCTCGCTCCAGGCCTTCGCCGAAATGCTGCGCGTCACCTGGGCCCCCAACCCCGGCCGCAGCGTCAAGGTCGACCCCGGTACCTGGCCACCCGGCGAGGATGGCCTTTCGCCGACCCTCGACCGCCTGCTGACCCTGAGTCCCAACATCGCCTTCGTCAAGCCGGGCGTCATGCGCGACGGCCGCGAGATGACCCTCTTCCCGACGACATTGCGGCCGGTCGCCGCCGACGAGTTGAACCATATCGCCTGGCAGACCGAGCGCCGCGCCGGCGTGCCGGTCTTCATCGATCTCCCGGATTCCTGGCTCGACGAACCGGAACTGGTCGCCGACCTCGCCCGTAAGGTCAATTTCGCCGGCCTGCGCGTTCGTGCCGACCCGGGGAGCCCTGTCGCCGAACGCATCCGCAAGGCGGCAGCGCGCTGGGTCTGGCCGCTGCAGATGGCCTACGCACTCGATGCCATGCCCTCGCCGGCGGTGTGGGCGGGATTGCCGCGCGACGACCTCATCGTCCTGCCGGCCACGGAAGAAATTGTCGCCACCCTGCCCGCCGCAGCGGCTGCCCGTGTCCTGCTCGAATTCGACCCGGTGCTGCCGCCGGAGACCATCGCCCGCCGCATGAGCCGTCTCGAAGCCGACGGCTTCCGCCAGTTCGGCGTCGGCGGCTTGCCGGAGAGCCTGATGGGCCCCATCTTCCCGTCCCTCTCGCTGCGCTGGCAGCCGCAACTGCCATGACCCCGCTGCCGGTCCTGCTCGGCGATTTCTGGGGCGCCATCCTCGCCTACGTCTTCTTCTACCCGGTGCTGATGTCGGTCGTCTGGATGATCGGCGGCATCGCGTTTTACCTGCGTTTCGAGCGTCGACCGCACCGCATCGTCGACCAGCCGCCGCCGCGCGACGACTACCCGCTGATCGCCGTCCTCGTCCCCTGCTACAACGAGGAGGCAAATGTCGAGGAAACCGTCGAAGCCCTGATGGAGCTGCGCTACCCGAACTACGAAGTCATCGCCATCAACGACGGCAGCACGGACCGCACCGGCGACCTGCTCAACGCGCTGGCGGCACGCTTCCCGAAGTTGCGCGTGATCCATCAGGTCACGAACCAGGGCAAGGGGGTCGGCCTCAACACCGCCGCGTTGCTGACACCCGCCGAAATCCTCGTCGGCATCGACGGCGACGCGCGCCTCGATCCCTGCGCCCTGGACTGGCTGGTGCGCCATTTCGACGATCCCGATGTCGCTGCCGTCACCGGCAACCCGCGCGTGCGCAACCGGTCGACGCTGCTCGGGCGCGTCCAGGTCGGCGAATTCTCGTCGATCGTCGGCCTGATCAAGCGGGCGCAGCGCTCGGTCGGTCTGATCTTCACCGTTGCCGGAGTCATCGCCGCCTTCCGCCGCAGCGCACTGCATGAAGTTGGCTACTGGAGCCCGGAAAAGCTGACCGAGGACGTCGACGTCACCTGGAAGCTGCAACTCGCCGGGTGGGAGGTCCGCTTCGAGCCGCGTGCCCTATGCTGGATCCTGATGCCGGAAACCCTGCGCGGCCTGTGGAAGCAGCGGCTGCGCTGGTCGATGGGCGGCAGCCAGGTGCTGCTCGACTACACACCGCAACTGCTGTCACCGAAAAACGCCGGACTGTGGCCGCTATGCATCGAATATGGAATGAGCTTCACCTGGGCCTGCCTGTTCGCGCTGCTCGCCGCCTACCGGGTCATTGACCTGGTCTTCTACCGGATCGACCTGCAAAGCGCGCCGATCCTGCTGCTGGGCTGGGCCGGACTGCTGATCGCAACGACCTGCCTGCTGCAGATCATGCTGAGCCTGGTCCTCGACCGGCCTTACGACCGGGGCCTACTGAAAAACTATTTCTGGATGATCTGGTATCCGATCATCTACTGGGTCATCACGGCCGCCACCTCGGTGGTGGCATTGCCGAAAATCCTTTTTCGAGACAGCGAGAAACGCGCCCGATGGACGAGTCCCGACCGCGGCATCAAGCCCGACGCCTCCCGCTGATCATCGAGCGGCCCGACCTGGCGCACCCGCTGCGCCGGGTGTCGGCAGTCGTCATCACGACGCTTGCCTGGCTTTTCTGGCTGGTCATGTGGGTTCCGTTTCTTTTCGCCCTCGGCCGCCATTTCGGTTACGACCTTCCGGAAATCCTCTTCCCGAGTCAGATCAGCCTCGCCACGTTTCTCTCGCTGGTGGAGGTGATGCCCTACGTGGTCGGCGTCGCCGTCGTCGTGTTTCTCGTCGGCGCGCTGCGCGAAAGGCTGAAGGCGCGCATCGGCAAGTCCGACGATCGCTGGCGGCCGGTCGGCATGGACCGCCTCGCAACCGGCGCGGCCCTCGACCCGGACAAGCTGGCGGCATGGCAGAAGGCGCAGATCCTCTACGTCGAACACGGCCCTCGCGGCCGCGTCACCGACGCCGGCACGCTCCCGCCGCGGCGTCCGGACTGACCCGGAAGCAACCGGGCCGCCCCAGCGCGCCTGGACCGCTCTGCAAGGCACCGCCTAATGCCGGCCGTCCTTGCCCGGAAAATACTCGGTTGCCGCCAGTCCTTCCAGAAGCAGGCCGTAGTCGAGGTGCTCGCGCATCAGGCGCTTCAGTTCGTGGGTGATCGCGAGGCGCGCATACATCACCGTCAGCGGCGGTTGTTCGAGCAGTTTGCGCGCAAGCTGGCGGGCGCGTTCCATGAGCTGGTCGCGCGGCATGACCTCGCTGACGACGCCGAGGTCCAGCGCCTGCCCGGCGTCAAGCTGCTGGCCGGTGAGGAGGAAGTAGCGGCCCCGGTTCATGCCCAGCAGCAGGGGCCACAGCACGTGCACGCTGTCGCCGGGGACGAGTCCCTCGACGTAGTGGGGCGCATCCTGGAACACCGCATCATCGGCGGCGAGCACGATGTCGCACAAGAGGCCAAGCTCGGCATGGATCGTCGCCGGTCCGTTGATCGCCGCAATCATCGGAACCCGGATTTCCAGGTGGTTGTAGATCAGCCGCTGCGCGTGCACGACGACGCGCTCCCACACCGGCGCCGTGATCCCGGGATGGGCGATCTCCTCGCGGGCGATGAACTCGGAGCCGCAACCGGTCAGGATGACGACCCGGTTTCCGGGGTCGGCGGCAATGTCGCCGAAGGCCGCGCCGCATTCGCGGTGCGGGCCGGCGCCCCACACCACGGGCCCGTCGTCGCTGTGCAGCGTCACCTCGAGAATGCCATCGTTGCGCTGCATGCGCAGGTGCCGGTACTTGCCGCAATACTCTTCGAATCTGGCCATGATTTCACTGCCCTTCCGTTGCTGATCGAGTGCTCGCCGCGCCCCAGCGGAGCCGACCGCTGCGCAGGTGGCTGGAGCCAAGCGCGCACAAGGCTTGCATCCGGCCGGAAGAATCGTCTTGCGGGCCTTGTCAGGCGACACCGGCACGATGCCAAATACTAGTGATCGTGGATTGGGGGATACAACAAGAAAGCGTCTTGGAAGGTGCTTTGCTGTGGTGTTCCTGGCGGAGAGGGCGGGATTCGAACCCGCGTTAGGGTATTACCCTAAACACGCTTTCCAGGCGTGCGACTTAAACCGCTCATCCACCTCTCCGGGAGGCGCGCATTGTAGCAGAGGGGCGCTGTTCCTCAAAGCGACTTTCGCAGCCACGCGAGCCCGATCCAGAGCATGAAGAGAAGCATCAGCGCCAGCGCGCCGACGACCATTTTCGACGCCCCGCGCGGCAGCAGCAAGGCCGCAACCTGTCGCGGTGGACGGGTCAAAAGCTCGAAAAGCCGGTAGATGGCATTCTGCCGCCGTCGGCTTCCAGCCAGCAGATGGAGCACCCCCTGGCCGATCAGGCACAGTCCGAGCATCTCGACAACGGCGCGCAGGGCGCTGATCACGAAAACCTGCACGTCCGCCGCCTATTCGTCAGCGATGCCGCAATCGTCTTCCACCCTGCGCATCCGCCGGTTGTAGAACCAGATCAACGCCAGATAGATCAGGAGATTCCCCTGGGCCGCCATGTAGAAGCCGAGCGGAAATCCGAACACGCTGAAGCCATTGAGTTCCGCCGCGAACCAGGACAGGACGAAGGTGACGACCGTCCAGATCAAGATCAGCACGATGGTCAGGCGCCGCGTCCTCAGCCAGTAACGATCGTCCGTCATCAGGCATCCCGTGCCGGAGATGCGCGCCGGATGGCATCCAGGAACCGTTCGACCTCCCTGTCAGGCGCCTTGGTGAACAGGCTGACCACGACGATGGTGGCGAACCCCGCGGCCACTCCGAAGACACCTGCCGCGGTTGAACCGATCTGGAACCATGGCTGCATCTGCCAGCCGCCCAGTCCCAGCCAGGCCAGGCTTCCGGCTTCGACGCGGAAGATGTAATAGGCAGTCATCGACAAGCCGGCGATCATGCCCGCCAGCGCACCGGCCCGCGTCGCCCGCCGCCAGAAGATACCGAGCACCAACGCCGGGAAGAAGGCCGATCCGGCGATCGAGAAAGCCCAGGCAACCATCGACAGGATGGTGCCCGGCTTCTGCGCCGCCACCGTCGCCGCCAGTACGGCGACGACGAGCAGCAGCGACTTGGAGATCACCAGGCGCAACTGCGTCGATGAAGCGGGTCGGAAAACACGGTAGTAAACATCGTGCGACAGGGCGCTGGTGATGGTCAGCAGCAGGCCGTCGGCGGTGGACAGGGCGGCGGCCAGGCCACCAGCGGCGACCAGCCCGGAAATCACGTACGGCATGCCTGCGATCTCCGGGGTCGCCAGAACGACCACGTCGGGACTGAGCACGAGTTCGGTCAGTTGCAGGATGCCGTCGCGGTTGATGTCCTCGTAGCTGACCAGCCCAAGCCTGCTCCATGCGGCCACCCACCCCGGCAGTTTCGCGATGGGGATGTCGATGAGGTGGGCGAGAACCTCATACTTCACGAACACGGCATAGGCCGGCGCGGTCAGGTAAAGCACCAGGATGAACAGCAGCGACCAGAAGACGGATTCGCGCGCTTCGCGCACACTGGGCGTCGTGTAGTAGCGCATCAGCAGGTGCGGCAGCGCCGCCGTGCCCACCGTGAGACAGAAGACCAGCGCGAGAAAGTTGGTGCGCTGCGCCCAGCCGCTGTCCGCACGGTCGCCCGGGAACGCGGCGGCATGATGGACCGGCGGTGCGGCGCGCTCGGCGGCAGCGGACCTGGCCGCCTCCCACCGTAGCCGCGCCTGCTCGGGGTCTTGTGGCAGATCCCGGCGCTGCCTTTCCAGCGCCACGATATCCTTCACCTGCGCGTCACTGGCCTTGAGTTCGTTGATTCTTGACGACAATTGCTCCCGTTCGCGGGAAAGCGAATCCGGCAACTGGGCGATCTTGCGCGCGTATTCGTCGGCCCGCTCGCGATAGAGGCGACGGGCGGCGACCTCGGCCGGGCTGTTGAATATCCTGTCCTCCATCTGCTGCACCCGTTGCAGCACTTCGCCGTAGACCACCTGCGGGACCGGAATGCCGGTCACCGACCATGACAGCATCGCCACCGGAGTCAGGTAGGCAACGATCAGGATCACGTACTGCGCGACCTGCGTCCACGTCACCGCGCGCATGCCGCCGAGAAAGGAGCAGACCAGGATGCCGGCGAGGCCGACGAAGACGCCGATCTCGAATTGCAGGCTGACAAAACGGCTGGTGATGACGCCGACCCCGTAGACCTGCGCGACGACGTAAACGAACGAGGCGAGAATCGCCGCGCCGACGGCGACCAGACGGATGGCGTTGCCGCCGTAACGGGCGCTCAGGAAATCGGGGATCGTGAATTCGCCGAAACGCCGCAGGTACGGCGCCAGCAGGAGCGCGACGAGGACGAAGCCGCCGGTCCACCCGAGAACGAAAGCCAGCCCCTGGTAGCCGGACAGATAGAGCGTGCCGGCCAGGCCGATGAATGAGGCGGCGCTCATCCAGTCGGCGCCGGTCGCCATGCCGTTGAAGAACGCCGGCACCCGGCGTCCGGCAACATAGAACTCCGAGACGTCCGAGGTCCGGCTCATGATCCCGATTACCGCGTACATCGAGATCGTGAAGATCAGGAAGGAGTAGCCGATCCAGCGCGGCGGCATGCCGTGCTGCTCGAGCACGGCGAGCGCCCCCACGAACATCAGGAAGCCGCCCGTGTACAGCAGGTAGTAGCGCTGCAGCCTGGTCAGGGAGGCCAGCATCGCCGCGTCCTAATGGTTTCGGCGCAGGAAGACCGTGGCTTGCGACTCCTCGACCAGCTTTTCCGCCGTGAGGATATCCTTGTCAATGGCGCGAACCAGCACCATCTGGAACAGGCGCGCCAGCATCAGCGCATTGCTCATCGTGTCGCGCCGCCCGCCGCCCTGGCCGTGGATGCCCAGCCGCGCGAGCCAGTCGTCCAGTGGCAGCAGCGTCACCGACTTGTCGCCGTACAGCGACGGCAGCATCCAGCCGAGATCGACCCAACTCGGCTGAAAATCGACTCCCAGGCGACTCTGCAACGCGGGATTCACGAAGCTGCCGACGAACGGGCTGTGGTAGGTCACCAGGGGCGCCTTTGCCGAATAGGCGAGAAACGCCATCAACTGGCGGTCGACCGAATCAGCGTCGATGTCCCCGGCGGCCAGGTCCAGCGTGAAGGCGTCCCCCGGCATGATCACCCCCCCCTGTATGCCGACGGCTGATATTCCGAGCAATGCGTCGTTCGGCGCGCTCGGCCCCGCTGTCGCGATGTCGACCACCACGTAGCGCACATGGTAATGCCACTCATCGAGTTCCGGCGCCGGGCCCGCGCGCCAGGCCTCGAGCGCCTTGCGCACGTCGCCGGGCAGTTTCTCCGGCGACCTGGAACCTCCCTTGCCGAGGAGTTTGCCGAGTTTGAAAGCCATCAATGCACCTGATAGTCGAGTTTGAGGCGGGTCTGGATCTTGCGCGCCTGACGGAAGGACTCCTTGAGCACCTGGCGGTCGAGTTCGTTGAGGTTATTCGGATCGATCAGATTGTCGCCCTGGACGCCGGGTTTGCCCTCGAGATACTGGTGACGCAGGCGCAGCAACTGAATGAAATCGAGCCCCTCGAGTACCGCATTGACCTCTTCCTCACGGATCGAGAGGCGCTTCGCGGCAATGCGCAGACGTTGCACCGAGTTCGTGTTATGGACGCCGGTGGCCAGCGCGAAGATTCGCGCGACATCGACGAAAATGCGCGAACCGTATTTCTTGAGGTCGATCTTGCCCGGATTGCCGGGATCGAGATCGGTGACGAAATCACGGATCTTGCCCAGCGGCGGCGCCACGCTCAAGGCATTTCTCGCCATGGCCTGGAGAAACAGCGAATTGCCGCCGGTCGCCGTGAGCAGGAAGTGACGCATCTGCTCCGCCAGTTCGGCATTGCCGAACAGCGCGCGGAAGTCGAAGAAGATCGAGGCGTTGAGCAGGGCATCGGGCTCCGGCGAGCGCACCCACTTGCTGAACTGGTTCTTCCATTCCTGGAGCGTCAGGCACCACTGCGGATTGCTCGCCATGATGTTGCCCTTGCACAACGGAAAACCGCAGCGGTCGAGATCCTTGTTGACGTCGAGGGCGAAAGCCAGGAAACGCTTGCGCAACTGTTTGACTTCGGCGGCATCGGGACAGGTGAAGACAATCCCGTTGTCCTGGTCGGTGCTGAACGTCTGCTCGTCGCGTCCTTCCGAGCCGAACGCCAGCCAGGCCCAGTCGACGCCGTCGAACGGATGGTTGTGGAGATTGAGTTCGAGCACACGTCGCGTCAGCGCATCGTTGAGCACCGAGATGAACTGGGTCAACTGCTCGGCGCCGATTCCCTGGGCCAGCATGTTGAACGACAACTGGCGGACATCCGCCGCCGACCGCTGCAGCGATTCGACGTCCGCCGCCGATTCGATCGCTTGGCGGATCTGGCGGAGCCCGACGCGATGCAGGGCGAACAGGTCGCGTTCGGAAACGACCCCGGTCAGCCTGCCTTCGGCATCGGTCACCAGCACGTGGCGGATGCCGTGCGTCGCCATCGCCAGCATCGCGTCGTAAGCGGTCGCGTGCTCTTCCAGCATGAAGGGATCCGGCGACATCGCCTGACTGATCGGCGCCGAATCCGGCAGATCGACCAGAAAGACGCGATCGAGAAGATCGGAGCGGGTGAATATCCCGACCGGCTTGCGGTCGGCGCCGGCGACGATCAACGAACCGACGCCGGCCTTGGACATGTCCTCGAGCGCGCTCCGCAGCGGTGTTTCCGGCAACACCGAGATCGGCGACCGGGAGCCGATCCTGGTCAACGGCGAGTTGAGCGTCTGTTGCTCGCTGGCGCGCTGGGCGAACTGCTGCTGCAACTGCAGCCGCGACTGCTGCAGTAGACTGGCGAGGTATTGCGTGCAGAAAATGGTGAATTCCGGGCTGATCGTCATCAGCGTCACCAGATCCTGTGCCGGCAACTGGTAGCAGAACGTGTCCGCGACCGCCGTGTAGGTGTTCGTCGTCGGTCGTCCCGAAGTCGCCGCGCCAATCGGAAAGCTCTCGCCCGGCCCCAGGTTGAGGACCGAATATTCGGTAACCGTCACCTCGCCGGCCTGCCGCGCCTGCACCTTGCCGCTCTCGATCACGTAGAAGAAACGGACGTTGCCCGAATCGGGGCCGACAATCTCGCTGTCCGCCGCGTGAAAGGCCAGTTGCGCCTTTTCCGCGAACAATTGCAGGGCGTCGCCCTTCATCTTGTCGAAAGGCGCGTAGCGCTTGAGGAATTTCTGGGTGCTCCCCGCAACGCGGCGGCTTCCTTCCTGCCGCAGATCCATTTCCGCCTGACCGATGGCCCTTTCCTTGTGACTCACGACAACCTCGTTTTCATTCAAAGTTCATAGTTTAACCTGAGACGCTGCTGAAGTCTCCGCGCCTGCCGCAAGGACGCCCGCAAAATCGCCATGTCCACCTCGTTCAGGCTGTCCAGCCGGACGCCGTTCCCGGCCTCGGTCGCCGCCGCTCCGGCGGCGATCTGCCGGGTCAGGCGCAGCCGCAAAATGTGCGAAAAAGCGGCGTTGACCGCGTCGATCTCGCCGGCTTGCATCCCTGCCGCCGGCCCGGCATCGCGTAGGCGCGCGCTGGTGTTGACCTCGCGAACCCCACTGGAGAGAGCGAGAATCCGTGCCGCATCGACAAAGATGCGGCTGCCGAACTTCTTGAGGTCGACCTCGTTGCCGCCTCCCCCATCGCCGGCCACGACTTCGCCGCGAAAATTCAGCGGCACCTCGACCTGCAGGGCGTTGACCGCCATCAGGTGCAGGAAGGCGGGGGTGTCGGCGGTCAGCGAGAGCATCAGGCTGCGCAACTCCTCGCCGAGATTGCGATCGCCGCAGAGCGGCCAGAGGTCGAAGAAGATGCTGGCGTTGAGCAGGGCTTCCGGCTCGGGGCGGCGCACCCACTCGTAGAAGCGCTGCCGCCACTCGTCGAGCGACAGGCACCACGCCGGATTGCCGCCCATGATGCCGCCGCTGCAAAGGGGAAAGCCACAATCGGCCAGGCGCCGATTGACGTCCTGGGCGAAGGGCAGGAAGATTTCGCGCAGCGCATCGGCCTCATGGCGGTCGGTGGCGCTGAACACCAGTCCGTTGTCCTGATCGCTGACCAGACTCTGCTCGTGCCGCCCTTCCGAACCGAGGGCCAGCCAGCACCAGGAGCCCTTCGGCATCCGGTGGCGGCGCGCTGTGAGTTCGATGACGCGGACGGTCAGGCGATCGTTGAACGCCGCGATCAGACGCGTCAGCAGACCCCCGCTCAGGTCCCGCGCGGCGAAATCCCGGAGAAACTCGTGGACCCGGACGGCCATCCGCGGCGCATCGTCGAGGATCGCGAAGGCATCGAGTTCATTCTCGAGGGCCAACTGCCGGCGGCAGGGAAGAATGCCTTCCAGCGACCAGGGCATGTCAGTACTTGACCCTGGCGAAGTAGGTCTTCTCGGAAGCCTCCAACGCCTGGCGCACCGTGACGATGTCCATCGCTTCCAGCAGCGGCACCATCCGCAGGAACACCTCGGCCGTCGCCAGGGCATCCTCCAGGGCATTGTGACGGACATCGATCTCGATGCCCAGACGATCCAGGATGTCGTCGAGCTTGTGCGACTCCTGGTTCGGGTGGACCACCGCCGACAGCAGCAGGGTATCGAGGACCGGCTGCGCGAAACGGACGCCGGTTCGCTGCTCCTTCAGTTGCAGGAAGCGCATGTCGAAAGCCGCGTTGTGGGCGATCAGCACGGTATCCGCGCAGAATTCGTGGAAGGCCGGCAGGACCAGGTCGATGTTCGGCTTGCCGCGCACCATGTCCTCGGTGATGCCGTGGATCGGGATCGATTCGGGCCGGAGGGGCCGCTCCGGATCGACCAGTTGATCGAAAACCTCCTGGCGCAGCAGGCGATTGTTGACGATGCGCGCCGCGCCGATCTGGATGATCTCGTCACCGGCCGACGGTTGCAGCCCGGTCGTTTCCGTGTCGAAAACGGTGTAGGTCAGTTCGCTCAGCTTGCGGTCGAGATCGACCGAGTTGTCTTCATAGTTGAAGAGATCGAAGTCGTAGTACTCCGGCCGCCCGGCTCCGCGCTTGTTGTCGTCCTGTTCCTCCTCGATTTCAGGCGTCGCCACCGGCAGCACGAAGCGGAAATAGGCGCGATGGGCGGCCTTTTCGCGCTGGTACCAGATTTCGCCCCCGTGCCGGTCGATGACGTCGCGCAAGGTGAGCGGCGACTTTTCGGCGCCGACATGCATCGACTCCATTTCCCACGTGTAGAAGGTTTCCGACGACATTGCCGGCCCGGCCCAGATCAGGTCGAGGTAGGCCAGCTTGCCCTGGGCCGACAGGCGGAAACGCAATTCCCGCGGCTCATAGTGATCCTGCAGCCGGGAAGCAAGGAAGAGCAGCGCAAAAACCAGCGAAAAACTGTCGGCCTTGACCCACAGCGCATCGTCCAGCCCCTCGGTCTTGGTCGGCAGTCGCAGTTTCTCCTCGATGCGGCGCTGGGCGGCGGCGATGAGATCGATGCCGAGGATGTCCTCGAGCGGCCAGCGCATCTTCATCGAGTCCGAAAACTCGACCATCGTCCGGTCGAGGCGCTGGCTCATGCCCGCGACCTCGTCGCCGACGACGCCGAGGAAGCGCTCGCGCATTTCCGGCTCCATTTCCGGGTAATCGATCAGGTTGGTCACTGCCGCCCGGATGCTGCCGAGCGACGCCCGGCTGCCTTCGGTCAACGCGTGCAGCACCTGGTCGCGGCGCGCCTCCTCTTCGACGTTGCGCGTGATGTTCTCGATCGTCAGGACGTAGCCCGACATCCTGTCGCTTCGCTCGCTGCCGCTGAGCACGGGAACCATCTGGACGCGCAGCAACTGGCCGCCGCGCAGCGTCGTGATGAAGTTGGACAGCGCCGTCTTGCCGGCCGCCAGTCGCTGCCGGACGACGTCCTCGGCATGCTGCACCTGGTTCTTTTCAAGGATGGAGAAGATCGAGCGCCCGAGGCCGATCAGCGCCCCCCCGGATACCGAGGTCGGCCCCTGCGCCAGCGCCTTGAACTGGAGACGGGCGCGGTTGTTGTAAAGCAGGATGCGGCCGTCGAGGTTGCAGACGACCACCGCCTGGGCCAGTTCCGACATCAGCGCGGCGAGCCGGTTCTTCTCTTCCTCGACCGATGCCTTGGCCGCGGCGATCTGCTCGCTGACGTCGTCGAGCAGGACGTCGCGCTGCTGCGCCAGATCGTTGGCGGCGCGCGCCAGATGCTGCACTTCCGGCGGGCCTTCCGGCGTCACCCGGAAATTCCGGTTGGCCCCAAGCATCAGGCGCAGCTTTTCGGACATGCTCAGCAGCCCGTCGACATACTGTTTGAACAGTTTTCTCAGCACCACGACGCCGACAGCGAAGCCGGCCACGGTCATCATGATGCCGGTCGGCAGGTGCGAGAAGAGCAAGTGTGCCATCTCGGCGTGCTCACTCTCGCTCATGCTCAGCCAAACCAGAAGCAAGGTGACGGTAAACGGCCCGGTCATCAGCAGACCGAGCACGATCACTGCCAGCAAGAATCGGTATTTTGCCTTCATCGCGCCCATCCGGATCGAAATTCAGGCTGTTGCGGCCGTCGACCGCAACAGATCAGACTGCGAGCATTTCCTTGACCTTGTCGACCAGTTCCTTGGTCGAGAACGGTTTGGTGACATAGGCGTCGGCGCCGATCGCCAGCCCCTTGGCCATTTCGGTATCACGCCCCTTGGCGGTCAGCATGACGATCTTCAGGTCGGCGCGTTCGGGATCGGCGCGCAAGGCTTCACAGACTTCGAAGCCGGACTTCTTCGGCATCATCACGTCGAGCAACAGCAGATCCGGGTCGAAGCTGGCGACCAGGGCCAGCGCCTCGTCGCCATCATTGGCGACAGCCACCGCGAAACCTTCCTTCTTCATCAGGAACTCAAGCGAAATGACGATATTGGGCTCGTCGTCGACTATGAGAATCTTCTTGGCCATGCCTTGCGTCTCCCTCTTATTCTTGCGGCGCCGGCAACGGCACCGTGAAGATGAATTTTGCACCGGCGCCCGGCCGGCTTTCAACCCAGAGATTACCACCAAAGTATTCGATAATCTGCCGGCTGATCGGCAACCCGAGCCCGGTGCCCTGCGGCTTGTCGGTCATCGTGTTACCGCCCTGGCGGAATCTCTCGAAAATGACCAGGGACTCTTCGGCGGTGAGTCCAGGCCCGTTGTCCTCAACCTCGACACGCGCTTCGCGCCCGTCGTCGCTTACCCGCACCATGACCAGACCGGTCTCGCCGGGAACGAACTTTACGGCATTGGACAACAGGTTGATCATGACCTGCGTCAACCGGTCGTGGTCAGCCAGCACCACCGGCCCCTGTGCCGGGACCTCGCTCTCCAGCGTGACGCCGCGGTCGCGAAAGAGCTGCCCTATCGACTCCATCGTCTCGCGCGCCACTTCACCGATATCGACATCGCCGGTCGTCCATTCGGCCCGCCCCGATTCCAGCTTGGCCATGTCGAGAATCTGGTTGATCAGGCGCGTCAGCCGCTCGGCCTCACTGACGATGATGCCGAGGAAGCGGGTGCGGTCGGCAAGGTCGATTTCCGGATCCTGGTGCAGCATTTCGGAGAAGGCGCGGATTGACGTCAGCGGCGTCCGCAATTCATGGGTGACGGTCGAAA
>WBZP01002320.1_pt1 | contig 22031 bp, 15 predicted proteins | sample 5204301 | NCBI WGS metagenome assembly WBZP01 (sample SAMN12412401, study PRJNA552823) | activated sludge metagenome | isolation source: activated sludge from nitrification reactor of wastewater treatment plant... | place: USA: Pennsylvania | collected 2017
CTTGTGGTGAAGAGGTGCTCTCCTTGTGGTGAAGCCAGTTCACCGGCAGGTGAAAGCTTGCTCACCTGGAGGTGAACTGCTGCTGACGTTGAGGTGGTACCGCTGCTCCAGCAGGTGAGTCGCCGACCAGTTCCAGGCGAGCACTCGACCGCTTCCAGGCGATTCCTTGGCTTGTCGAGGTGAGTCAAGGGACACCAGCGCGAGAAGACCAAACGACTCAGAAGGAAGACCCAGAGCAGACCCAGACCCCAGAACCCAAAGGCAATCGGATCACGATCAACGCTGGCGCTGCGAACCTCGCACACACCGAAATCCCCTGACCTTGCTCCGGAACTCGGGCTCGTTCCCGAGCTGGTTCGCAGAGCGCAGATCCCTGAGCCCGCTCGCAAACGAACCACCGCGCAAAACGCGCCTGTCGCAACCTGGCCGGTCATCGACCGGATTGCCAACAGGCAACACCGGAGTCGTCCTTTCACTCTGCGCCTTTCGCTTTTCATACGCCCCGCCGTTGTAACAGTCTGTCACCCACTCCCACACGTTTCCCGCTTGATTCAGCGTGCCGAACGGCCCTCGTCCCTTCGGCACGCTCGTGATCGCTTCAGGCCCCTTGTCCCAATCTAGGTTGAACACCGCATACTCGTGATCATGCGCTGGCTGGTTTCCCCACGGATACTTCCTTCCGGTCGGTCCCCTAGCCGCGTACTCCCACTCCGCTTCAGTGGGCAGGTCGCCTCCGATCAACCGGCAGAACGCCCGCGCCTCGTTCCAGGTTACGCTTTCTACCGGCAGCTCATTGCCCTCGTACTGCCCCTTGTGGTCCGCATGGTACTTCCGATACTGCTCATTCGACACTTCGTACTTCCCGATCCAGTAGTCAGACATCTTCACCGGATACGACGGCTTCTCATCGTCATCGGCTTCCTTGTCAGTTGGCTCCGAACCCATCTGGAACGTCCCTCCGCACACCTTTACGAACACCACTCCGCTCTTTGGCTCCATCCATTCCTGATACGTACACGACCACTCGGCCTTCGGCTCTAGTCCGCTTGGCTTCGCATCGGTGCTCGGCCCGGTCGATGACACCACCTCAGGGAGTCGGAGTTCCGTGGGTTGCCTCGGCGGCTTCGCCCGGTCGGGTCGCTCCCCTTTTTTCGGCATCCTTAGATATTCTCGCTGTGCGAGATCCACGGGTTCGGTTAGATCCGGCGGGGCGGCTAGGTCTACTCCTAAGTCCTGACGATCTTCGCTTCCTCCGTCTGGTGGAACACTCTCTTCCTCTTCCCAGGTCACCAGTACGTTCGCTGCGGCGGGAACCTGGGCTGTGATCTTCACGGATCCGCTGCTGGCGGTGACGAGATACTCCGTAGCGCTCTGTGGTATTACGTCCACCTTCGCGTCTTTGGGCGCGCTCTGTTGCTGCACCTGCGGCTTGCCGTGGGGCGACATAAGCGCCCGGACCTCGAGCCCTAAGAGCACCATGCTGGCGAGCACGGCACCGACCACACCGCCGAATCCGAGGTGCTGCCGTCCAGCGACCTTCTGCGTCAGTGCGGCTCCGGCCAGGCTTGCGCCCCCGAGTCCAAGCGCAAGGAGCTTCTGCGCGGCTTCCCCGATCGCGCTGAGTCGCCATGGCAGCACCAGCTTGCTGTGGATCCCTTCCCGTTCTGCCGGTACGTAGTCGCCGAGGCGCTGTCGAATCTCATCACGAAACGGTCCTGCGGCAAGCTTCTCTAGATCGAGGACGGCCGCTTCGGGCCGGTCCCACAGATCGAGCAGCGCACGCTGGAGCAGAAGGTGCTCCGCTCCTTCCGTTCCCGCAAAAGATACCTCTGCTTCCTGCTTTGTGCGCTGCTCGGTTTCCTCGGTGATTCGCTGCCGGAATAGCGCCAGAGTGCGACCAAGCAGCGTCGGCTGGAGCCGCGTCGGCAACTGCTCGAGCGATCCCTGCACGCGGTGCAGCGGCCCCAACTGCTCTGTCCACAGCCGTGCTCGCTCGGACAGCGGGAAGCGCAGCGGACCACTGCGGCTGCCGCTCCAAGCGCGTAGCAGGGTCATCGCTTCGGGCTGCACCGGCAGCTTCAGGGCTTCTCGCAGCCAGAACGCAGTCTCTTCCGTGATCGGCTCGGTCGGGAGCGCACAGGCGGCGGCCCACGCCAGCGCATCGCTTGGCCTGCCTCCGCTCCGACTCTTGCGTGACCGCTCACCACCTAGATACGTCGCCAGCTCACTGGAGGAAATGACCGCAAGCTCGTACTGACGCAGCAGTTCCTGGAGTCCCGAGCCCGCGACGCCTTCCACAAACACAAGCTGCGGAAAATGAGAGAGGACTCGCAGCAGCGCGGTCGCTGCCTGTCGCTGATCATTGCTGTCGAGGTGTTTCCGAAGCTCATCACCCGTGGTCAGGACCGCGATCAGCGCTTGGCTGCGCCGATCTTCCAGATCGCTGGGCGTCACCTGGCCTACGGGGCGTCCATTTCCATCGAGCAGCGTCAACTCGTGAGGAATGCCATAGAACAGCGCTCGCTCGACGGGCAGTCCGCTTCGCCGCAGCGCTCGCTCGATCTCGTCTGCCAGGCGACTCAAGACCGACCAGGACGCGGGGTCCAAGAGCTGCGTCGATTCATCCAGCCACAGCCAGACCTCACGCTGGTGTCTGGCCCGCTGGAAATGCAGAACCGGCAGCAGGGCAGACCGTGCGCTCGCGGCCACCGAGCGTCGGACATCCACCCGCCGCGTTGGTTCCTCTGAGACGTACTTGTCAATCCCCCACACCAGAGCTTCTTCCGTCGTCCGATCCAGAAACCGAGCCGGGAATCCCTGCGCCGGACGGTGAATGTCTAGGAACAAGCGGACCGCACCTGGCTGCGGGGCCAAATTGGCCCGAACCGTGACGCTGTGCGGCCTTCGCTTCTTGGCCATCCACTTCATAGCGCCAAACAGCCCGCCCCACAACACCAGCCAACCGATGCCGTACCAAAGAGTACGCGGCAGCTCACGCGGCAGGACGGTCACGGTAGGAACCCATCGCGTGACAGGCTTCTTCACTTTCACGGGAGGAGGCGGTGGAGGTAGAACCGGAACTGGCTGCTGTTTCTCTACCTCCTCCGCTTGCGGAGTAGGCACGAACGGACGCGGCATGAACAGCCAGTACCCAAGTCCGGCCAGCTCGATTCCGAACAGCAACAGGAGGACCACAAGTCCGACCAACCAGCGTCGAGAGGTAGGCTTCCGCGTTGGCCTTCTTCGCGGCTCCGATCGCGGACTCGAGAGGGTGGGATGGGAAACAGACCTTGTGGGAAACACTCGTGGCTGTGCGGATTCCTTGGGCGCAGTCTGTTCCCGTTCCAGTAGCGCGCTCGACCAATCCGCAAACACTCGATCGAAAGACTCGCGTTCTTGGTCGGACTTGACCAGCAGCGCCCGCAGCGCAGAAGCAAGCGGGGCCGGGCGCTCTGCGAGCCTGCCTAGCAGAAACTCCGTCGTCAGCGTCTCATGGACACCGATGCGAAGGCCCGCACTTCGCAGGGCGAGCAGCAGGCTGCCAACATCCGACCGGGTGATCATCTTCGCAGCTCTTGCAGATCGTCGCGGTCTTTGACCAGCACACACAGGTGCGGCAGCTCACCCAAGGCCACATCGGTCAAGTCCCGCACGGTAGCGGTCCCTTGCACGGACAACACCACCAGCCAAGCGAGAAGCTCTGCCGTTGCTGGCTTCTTGCGCGAGAGCTTGTCACGGACTTCCAAAAAGCGACGGATGGCAGCGTCAATCGTCTTGTCATCAAGGGCAGGAAAGTCATCCCGCCGCGCTGTGACTGCCCGCCGAAGTAGCTCCGGTGTGAACGCAATCTGGTGGAAGATGCAGCGACGCAAGAACGCTTCGGGAAGCCTTCGCTCACTGTTCGAGGTAATCACCACAATCGGCGGCAGCTTTCCTTCTGGACGCTGGACGCGATAGGGCTTTCGGCGGGCCAGGTCTTCGGGCTTGTCCCACTCCGTAACCTCAAAGTCCGTCTGATCGAGCGCTCCCAAGATGTCGTTGGGAAAGTCGCGGGGCGCTTTGTCCACTTCATCAATCAGGACCACAGAAGGACGATCCGCCGCCATGTCCTCGATGGCCAGCCACAGCGCCTTTTTGCGAACATAGGGCCAGCGCGGTAGCTCCGCATTCCCTTGCGGCCGATGTGCCGCGTGAAAGTAGGCCACAGAGTCGAACTCATACAGCAGATCTTGCGCGCTGGTGGTCGAGCGGACATCCAGAAGATGAACGCTGGGAATCCCAAAGTAGTACGCAATGAAGTATGCGACCTGGGTCTTGCCCGTACCCGGTTCTCCCGTCAGAAGCAGCGGCATCCCAAGCGCAAGTGACACGTGAATGGCCCCGAGCAGATCCTCGCTTGGCACATAGCGAGTCGCCGACTCACGCAGGTTTCCAATCGACTTGGGAAGCTCTCTGCGCAGCAGCAGCGACGCTGCATGCTTCGGGTCCTTCCGCTCGAGATCGATCAGCTCAAAGGGCACTGCGGGTTTCATTCGATTCGCCTCTTCTTCTTGTCTCCGTCCATCCGCTGATGGCTCGGATCAAGCTCGGAAAAATAGGAATCATCCCACTTCTGGGACTCTCCCTGCTCGATACGCTTGACGGCCTCTACGTACACTCCCGCGCTGCGCTGGTAGATCAGTTTGGCCGTTTTTCGTCGCAGCCGGACCGGGCAGCTCGTGTTGTCTGGATCATCGAAAAAGTGAAAAAGGTCGTCGAGCGTAACCATCGCGTGTGGTTGCAGATAGTCACACCGAAACGCTTGCTGACCACCACCTTCTCTCAGCTCATCTTGATAGTCACTGATTACGCTGGCCATATCGGACAGCTCGTTGCTGGGTAGCTCGATTCCCAGCGAGGCCAAGATGCGGCAGTTCCTGGGGCAGTGCTTGCTCAAGACATCGCAGCAGTAGTCAAGCCATTTGAGGATCGGCAGAACCTGTTTAGGAATCGGACGAATGGTTCCGAAGTCGATCCACACCGCATCGACGGGGTGGCGCAGTTTTTTGCCAAGAGCATGCTCAATTGCCTCCCCTTCATCGGCATCGAGCGCCCGACGGAGCAGCGTATCAAGATGCGCAGTGAACGTCGTGCTCCCAGCCGGCGGCACCTCGGAAAGATCAAATCGCAGCAGCCGACGATCTTTCTTGCGGACCAAGTGGTCGCAGCTCTGCCACGGGAAATGGTCCACCTCTGACCCTGGCGCACCACAGACCAGCAGGGAATGGATGCGATAGGTATTGCTCTTTTTGAGCGCCATCAGGAAATCATCGATCAGTGCTTTGGGCTCTCGACGGTCGAGCCGCTTCGCCGCATCTCTCGTCGGTCCTGTTGGCTGCTGGGTCTGGATGTCACAGATGGCGTAGCTGGTGTGAAAGAGCGTCGTACACCACTGAAAATCGGTTCGTGAGTACAAGTCGTCCAGGTGATGCAGCGCCAGCGCGGGCTCCTTCCCATCGAGCAGGAAGCGCTGAAAGAAGCTCTGAGCAAGCTGCGCCGCATGTCCTGAGAAAGCCGTCGTACGCTGCGAGATGACGATCGGCACCGTTTGCCCGAGTTGATGCCCTGCACCATAGAAGCCTTCTGCTCCAGTCATACAGCCGTTGAGCCACACCACTTGCGGAGGATTTCCTTGTAGCAGCCGCAGCAAATCGGATAGCAGCAGGTGATCTACGTCATCGCTGGCAGCTCCCAGATCTAGTGATGGCAAACCCCCGGCAGTCACCGATCCATGACCGAAATAGTAGAGGATGTCGGGTTGCATTCCTGACAGAGCATTCGCCATCTGCTGGCGGGTCTGCACCTCGCGCCACAGCAGTTCGCTCTTCCAGTTCGGAAGGTTCTCAGTGAGCGCAGCATTGAGCGCTGAAAGGTGCCGCGTCGTTCCGATGTCCATCATCCCGCGATACTGAGGCGCAACAATCAGCAGCTTGCACGGCACAGTCAGCTTCACGCGGGTCTCTACTTTGACCGCCGGCACCAGCTCCATTGTCCAGTTATGGTCGGCCAGAAAGTACCCTTCCCACGATAGGAGCCGCCACGGCAGCGACAGTAGCTTGGGAACCGCCGTGCAGATCCGCAGTCGCAACCATTCCTGGGTCGGCATCACTTCCTCTGGACCCGTGAGCGGCAGCCCACGGATGCGGCGCATCACCCCTTGCCAGTGCGCATCGGACGGAAACAGAACCTCGAACAGTGTGGCTCCTGCGTCGAGCGCAGCCTTTCCGGTCAGGTACTGTTCCAGAAGGTGCTCTTGTCCACTGTCCAAGACCGCGCTGATGGCATCGATTCCGTGATGTTTTTCAAATATATAATTGGGTCCATACACAGGAAGAATCGCAGGCGCTGTGATTGTGATCTTCTCTGGCCTAGCCGTTAGATCACCATCAAAGTGCAAATAGTAGGTTGGCTCGATGGTTCCAGCGCTAGTCCACCGAAGATCGATGGTGCAGATGGGACGGCGGAGTCCGTCCTGTTCACTCCATTTCCGCCGAGGGTGCGCGGTCCGATAACCTTTCGAGGAGGCTTCCTTGGCCACGTCCTCCGCAGCCAGGCGGCGAAGCTGCTCCTCCGCCTGGTCTGTAGACGCCAAATGTTGCTTCCGCAGCAAGTCCAGCACTGTCTCTGGTCGCTCGAGACGGAGGATCAAGTTGGTCTTCTCGACCCGATCCATTCCCGATGAAAATCGCTTCGCAGTGTCGGGAATCGCGTCAATACAGAAGGCATCCAGATCTGCATCAGTCCGCAGTACCTCACCGAGCACTTGCCGCACCCATGCCGAGTCTATTTTCATCGTTTGGTTGCCTTTCCGCGCCTGTCGTTGAGTGCCGCCGCCGGATACGAACTGTGCTCAGGCTTATACCATGCAATGCCTGGGCAACGGGAACGAGATGCCGAAACCCAGGGCGGCAACGGAAGCGCATCTTCGACTGGATGCCATCCGATCCTGGCTGGCACAAGCGGAGCACGATCGCGCAATGGGTCGATGAACAAAACTCCCAGGCGATTCAGACATAGATTGCCCAGCGGTCGGCAGCACTCCGAGAAGCCAACCGAGAGCCAACTCTGCGTATAGAGGCGCTGAACAAGAGAATCTTGTGGGTGAGTTGGGAGCGCTGGAACCAGTGGGCAGCGGAACCCCGATTGCCGCACCGCCCATGGGCAAGCGCATCTTGACCGAATCCCTTCGTCAGAACGAGCCACGGTCTAGTTCTTGCTCGGGAACCTCCGCATGGAGGAGAACGAGTTGCTAAAGGCCGCAACGCTTGTTTTCCCCAAGACAAGCTCACCGGCCTTTTTCGCGATGGTCACAGTCAAACACTGGGTCTGTTGAGCAGTCTCCTACTCCATCATTTGAGGGATTGTCATGCTAGCGCTACTCCACGACAGAAATCGAAAGACTTCAGGCGATCTACATAAAGTTCCAGCGGCCAGCAACCCTTTAGTGCCAGGCCTTCTTGAATCCCCGGCGCTTCATCAGAGCAAGGCCATTCAAGAGACAGACAAGGCAACCCCCACCGCTACAATCGGCGCTCACTCCGGGCAAGCCACAGGAGCCCTGTCTCATTGGGCCGATGGCGTGCATCCCAGCCAACACTCCGCCATTGGCCCCCAAGCGGAACAAACCACAGGAGCCCTGTCTCACTGGGCCGATGCCATGAACCCCAGCCAACACTCCACGCAGCATATGCCCAAGGGCCCCGGTGACGGTGGCGGTCATCAGTCTAAGCCAGATCCTCCGTCGCCTCCACCTGGAGGGGATGATATCGTGCTCAGCACGGAGCCAGGAAAGCTCACCAAGGCCGGCATCAAATCCTACCGGGCCCAACTCAAGATCAAGCTCGAAGCCTGGGGACTTCACTTCGACCCAGCTTCCGTTCATTTTGGTATGGACCATGATCAAAAAGCCATCCTACTCAAGTGGTCCAGCGCCTGGGGAGCTCGTCCCACGACTCACCCCATGCCTCCTTTGATGGCTCCGATTGAAGCGAGCGCCGCTGTGGCGGCGGTGAAACAGCTCAAAGGATTTACCAAGCTGCCAACCGGAGATCAGACGATCCTTTGCCACTTGCTCGGAGGCGAAAGCAACCAGCTTTCTGCCTCTGCCCGTCATCATTTGGCCGCCACCTTTGCTAAATTGTCTGGTCAAACCGAAGACCAGCAGGCAACTGCGCTGAAGGGTATCATCACCGGAAAAGATGCGCTGCCCAGCTTGGCCGACGAAACTGTTGCAACAACACCAATCAAATATCAAATGAGTGGCCCAACCGAAATAAAGAACTATGCCTTCAAGGGCAAAACAGCCGATGCCCAAAAGTGGAAAGTGAAATTCCAAGACAAGACCAAGCTGGACGTCATCGCTCCCAAGGCTTTGGATGCCAGTTTACATAATCATACTGTGAAAGAAGCAGCAAAGTCCGCAAGTTATCTACCCAAATCCGCACGCGCCGTGATTCATACGGTTTTGCTTAATGCTGTGACCAGCCCAGATGATGCCTATTGGGCCGTTCAGTACAACACGCCCAACTTCCATTCATATATGACAGCGGGAGCCAGTGGAGTTGTGACAATCTACCCCGATGCGGCTACCACATCTTTGCCAAGTGACAACGTCATGGCTGGCTCGATGATTCACGAAACAGGTCATGCCTGGTCATATCAGAAGTGGGGCCAGGATACAACCAAGGGCAAATGGATGAACTGGAAATCAGCCATGGACCAGGACAAAGTTTCCGTCTCTGGCTATGCGACCAACGCGATGGCCGAAGATGTGGCCGAGACGATTCGGATCTATGTCTCGACTAAAGATACACCGCGCTTTAATGAGTATGAAGCTATAGTTCCACACCGATTTTCCGTGCTAAAAAAGGAATATGAAAAATTATGAGGAGCAATCAGCGCTGCTGTTGTTTTGTCGCATTCGTTGCTCTATGTGCATGTGAGCATAAAGCTTCACATTCCACAAAAGCAGGGACTCAGATGGGCAACAATCCAGCCCTCCCCGCAGCATCCACATACACACACCAAGCTCAAAAGGAGCATCCAACCATGGACTCAGCAACATCCCCAACTGGTGAGAAGCATCCCGGTCAGATCGAGCACATTGATAAGGTGGACGGTCGCACATGGACCCAGCCAGCCAGCAAAGTCCCATCATCCATCGCTTGGGTCGCTGTGGCTGGAACTTGGAAGGCCGTGACCAAAATTGAAATTACCGGTTCCAAGGAGCGACGCTGCATTACGAAATTTGGTGCCGACGGCGAAATGCTCGAAACAACCATGACTTCTCCTCTCCCACCTCGGTAGCGAGCCGTGCCCAGCCCGCCGCCCATGGGGCGGCTCCCTCTGCTTTCTGTTTGCCCAGTGGCAACAGCCCTGTGCAAGGATGGAATCGCATTGCCTTTGTCCGTCAGAAAAGCGAGGAGCAGGACTCTCTCTGGTCGCCGGGCCCGGTTCGTGCTAGGTGTCGAGCGCGCCAACGATGGAGTTCCCGATGTTTGTTCGATCGAACGCACGTACGCAGCAGGTGACGTGGCCCCAGTTCGTGCAGCGCATGATCAGTTTGGTGGTGGCGCTGACTCTCAGTGTGCTATGCGGTTGCGGGTCTACGCGACCATACTACGCAGACTATCTGTTTAAGCCGCCTCAGCTTATCGAACGAGATCGCAGGTATCTGGTTCGCTATCTCGACAAGTGGCTACAGAGTGGCAAGATCTCGCGCATCGACATCCAGACTCCTGATGCTGGCAGCCAGAGCCTCTATGCACATGACGGCGGTACGTCGGATACGGACTGGTTGCCGCTGCCGGTGCTATATGCGGCGCACTTTATCCTCGATCCCAAGCTCAAAGGAGTCGAGGTCGATCTGATCACCCACCTTGGGCCGGATTCCTTTGTGCCGATCACAGCGCGCTACGACGTGGATGGGCGTGTCTCTCTGGCGATGGGGAGTCCGATGGCATCCCTGTTGCCAAAGACGGAGCAGCTCCTTTCCTATTCGCAGCTACAGACATTGTATGGTATCGAAGTGCTAGAGGGGAATGGTCGACGCTGGAAGCCCTACGAACTGTATGCGCTAGAGCAGGCGCTGGCGCTCCTGTCCAAAGAGGAACGGGGCGTCACTGCGGGGGTACAGTTTGTCCGTGAGGCTCGGGCCAGAAAGTCTGCGAAGGGACTCAAGGTTCAGGAAATCTGGGGCCAGTATCACAGCGCAGGACGGCTCGGAGTGGCCCGCGTAATCAACCTGTTTGACGTGGAGGAGGAAGGAGACATGGCGCTGTTCGTGGGAGAGCCAAGTAGTCCGCATCCTCTCCCCTCCATGTGTCTGCTCCACGAGATAGGTCATGCCATCGCCGACTACCCTCGCCTACGCATCACCGAGCAGCGTCATCAAGTCGGTGAGTCATTACAGAAGCTGCTCATGGAATGGAAGGAAGCGGAAACCGCAGGACCGCTTACCGCCACCAAATCTAAGGAACTTCAGGACCGCCTGGAGACGTTCAGGAAGGCCGCAGCGGACACCATTCCCTTGTTTAACAAGATCAAGGAAAGTTACCGGCGCAAGGGCGGCCCTGTGCTGGAAGCATTCCTAGAGGCACGAGGCCCACTGGGCGGTCCTACCAAGTACGGACGCAAGAGCGCTGAGGAGTCCTTTGCAGAGTCCTTCGCTCTGTTCAAAGCGGACCCAGAAGCCCTACGCCGCATCTATCCCGATGCCTACAACTGGTTCGCCGCAGGCGGTCACCTAGAGGCGATGGGAGCCCAATAGGAATTACTCGGGACCGCGTTTGGAGCCTAGGTCCTCACGCGCTGGCGGGATATCATCATCCAGACCTGGCGAATGACGAAGGTCTGGGGGATCATCGCTGAGATCACCCCGTGGAGCGCCACCAGCCAATGGGGTAGGAGGCAGTGGCGGGATATCGTCATCCAGATCTGGCGAATGACGAAGGTCTGGGGGATCATCGCTGAGATCACCCCATGGAGCGCCACGGCCCAATGTGGGACGAGGCGGTGGCTTCGACCCTGACGATCGCGTTGAGGGCCTTTCCATTTGGTTTGGAGTTGAGGCTATGTCACTGGATCTTGACTGTTTAGGCATATTCAAATTCTCTTTGGTGAAGATTCCTACGCTACCAATAATGCGTTGTCCACGTCGGGAAAAGAGCAATAGGACTGTCTACTTTGGTGCATCTAGCGTTGCTCGGAGCTGCTGCACTTCTTGGAGAAATGGATCCTCCATCGATTTGAGCATCGCGAGCGAGGAGTCTAGGAGTCGTCTGGCTTCGACCGACTGCCCATGGAGTAGAGCCAAAGAACCCAGCTCGAAGTTCACTTTGGCGAGTATTTTGTTACAGGGACTCAACGCCTCTGCAAGCAGCTTGGCCTCTACCAGAAGCAGCTTGGCCTCCTCGTGATTCTTCTGGAATGCTGTCAGTCCACCAAGGTTTAGCAGCGTCGAGGCGATCCCTTCGCGATCATTGATCTCCCTCCGAATCCGCAGACTCTCTTCATAGTGCTGCCGCGCATTCTCATAGTATCCCCTCATTCGAGCCAGCTCGCCTAGGTTATTCAACGTCCGGGCAATTCCGGCACGGTCGCCTAACTCTCTGCGGATGTTGAGGCTCTGGCTATAGCAGTCCATCGCTTGGTCATAGTCACCTTCGCACTGGGCGACATTGCCAAGATTCCCTAGGAGCATTGCGATGTCATCACGTTTCCCTAGTTCCGTCGAAATGCTTAGACTCTCTTCGTAAAGCTTGCGAGCCGCAGCGTAACGGCCCTGCAAACGGGCCACAACGCCCAAACCAAGGAGATTGGATGCGATTCCCGACCGATCTCCAAGCTCTCTCATCAGCCCCAGACTCTCTTCGTGTCTGGACCGCGAGTCCGTGTAATTCCCTTGCTGCTGGGCTACTGTTCCCAGGTTCATGAGAGCAGAAGCGGTACCTAATCGGTCTCCCATCGCATTGGTAATCGCTAGGCTTTCCTCGTAAAACTCACGGGCTCGATCGTACTGTCCTTGCGTCCGAGTGAGCGCACCCAGATTATTCAGTGTCCAGGCAATTCCCGAGCGGTCCCCTAGCTCTCTGCTGATTGCCAGGCTTTCTTCATGAAGCCGACGAGCTTCGTTCATGTCACCTTGCCGACGAGCGACCGTCCCTAGCTTCGACAATACGTAAGCGGTACCCGCACGATCTCCCAACTCCTGCCGAATCGCCAAGCTCTCCTCGTAGAGCTTTCGTGCAGTCGAAAAGTAGCCTTGTTCTCGGACCACATTTCCAAGGTTCCCTTGAACAGTAGCGATGCCAGCACGGTCGCGCAGATCCTTCATGATGCCCAGGCTGTCCGATAACAGCTTCCGTGCAGTGTCGAACTGTCCCTGCAACCGGGCAATTTCACCTAGATTATTCAGCGACCATGCGTGGCCCATGCGGTCGCCGACTTCGTGACGGATTGCCAGGCTTTCCTGATAGTGAGCAGACGCGGTGGCATAATCGCCTTGCATGGCAGCTACGACCCCCCGCCGATTGAGGACATCGGCCAGTCTGGTGCGGTTCATACTGGTTCGAGCGGCACGCAGGGCGCGCTCCAAAAGCTCCCGCCTGACCGTCCAGTGACCGAACGTTGCGAGCGATTGATCGAAGTCCAGAGCCAGCGAGATCACTTCCTCCGGTAGTTCGCGTTCCTCTGCAAGTCTTTGAGCGGTCAGGATATGCTCCAGAAGTAGCGGCGCAATCCTAGGATTATGGCTGCGCAGGCACTCATCCATCCGCTGCCGAATCGTAGCCACTTTGTCTGGATATTTTTCGTTGCCAAGTTGCGTCGCCCATTCCCAAAGCAACGTGTGTTGCTGGTACGCGAAGACCCCAGGGGATTTCTCGTTCCGCTGTAGCAGGTTGCTGCGAATGAGACGGGTTACTCCCTTCGCTCGATCAACACCGGGAAGCAATCCATCCAAGAGGCTCTCGGGAACAGGGGCCTCGGCAAGCTGTCCCATCGCAACCAGCACCAGACGTGCTTCGTTATCCAGGGCCTCATCGGACCAGTCGAGCAGTTTTCCGAGAAGTCTCTCTGGATCTCGTCCTTCCGCGTGCAGCCTGAGTAACAGCGATGATGAAGTGAGTTGGTCGGTTTGCATGAGTTCCACCGCTCGCTCTAACGCGAACGGTAGCCCACCGAGTAGTCCTGCCAACTCACCAGCCTCCTCTTCGGTGACCAACAGATCCTTCTGAACATACAACCCGCTCACCATCTGAATCGCAAGCGGCTCGGTCAAACTCAGCACCTCAATCGCCGCAAAGCCGGTGGGCGCTTGGCGACTGCGGCTGGTCATCAGGATGGTTGTTGACGCTACGGCTTCCAGCAGCGCGTTCATTGATGATGGATCATTCCAGGGTGACTCCGTAAGGCGCGTGTCGTCCAACAGTAGAAGCACGGGAGGACGACCTTTTAGGAGGGCGCGTACCTGCTGAACCCACTCCCTCTCTGTTCCTTCCTGGGGCCGAAGACCCGTCAGCGCCTCGAATAGGTCAGACAGCACCTCTTCAAGTAAACGCTTGACCAGCCGAATCTCGATGATACCGCCGGAAAAGCGGTCCTGTCGAGCCGCTGCTACCTGGGCGGCAAGCGCCGACTTCCCAACGCCGCCAATACCGTGTAGCAGCACTTTCAAGGGCGCAAGTCCTGTCGTCGCCTCATCGAACAGACGAAGCACTTTGGTCAGTTCGGGCCGATCTACCCAGGTGGCTTTCGGTGCGTTGGGCACATACGCTGCGCCGATCGAAACGGAAGGATGTGAAGTATCAGCCCCGAGTCGCAATAGCGCCTGCTGGAACACTCGCTCGTCATGCTCCCGAAGCCTCATCAGGACGTTTGTGTGTCCAACGTGTTGGAATAGGAGGCTGACCCGTCGTGTCCTCGACATCGCACTGGCAAAATCTCGGCCAATCGCAGGAAACCTGTCGATGACAAAGGCTTCCAGATCATCATCCGTGCGCAGAACTTGATCGAGCAGATTGCGGACGGTTGACGCGCTCATCATCTCAAGGCTTGCGGAATGGCTACTCATGTTGGTGCTACCGTCAGTAGCGCACGGCAGGCGGTCAGCCTATCGAGCAACGGTATTGTTTGCAAACGCCAATTCTTGACAGCAATCGGTGGTTGCCCGACCGCAGCCGGCTTTCGTGCGGCAAAAGGGTAGGCAGCAGTACATCTGGGTGATCGGATTCAGCGCCGCCGCTCTTTGATTCGTTCCATCACGGTCATCCCGCTGGCGAATGAGTGCATCCGTATCCATCGGACGGCCCTATCCTGCCTGATTGTCGCCACGTTTGCGCAATTTCCGATAAGCTCCGCATCACTTATGGACCCCAAAGCCGACGTTTTGATTGTCACCGTCACCAAGGGCGAGTCGCTGGCCGTGCTTTCGGCATTCGAGAAGGAGACCGGGCAGAAGGCTCCCTCTGTTCCGATCCGGGATCGTGCCTACCGGGATCTGGGAATGCTGGGCGGAGCACGGATTTTTCTCACTCGTTCCGAGATGGGAGCGATCGGAATCGGGTCGTCTCTGCAATCGGTGCAGAAAGGCATCGCGGCGCTCTCTCCATCGGCGGTCATCATGATAGGAATCGCCTTTGGGATCAACGAAGCGAAGCAGAAGATCGGCGATGTGCTGGTGTCGCGACAGCTCATGCTCTACGACTTGCAGCGAATTGGGACTACCGAAGGAGGCAGTGCGCGAATTGTGCCGCGAGGCGACCGTCCTCATGCATCTGGCCGACTGGTTAGCTACTTGCAGAATGCAGAGCTAGATTGGGATAGCGCACAGGTCCACTTCGGACTGGTCCTGACCGGAGAAAAGCTCGTCGACAACGTCGATTTTCGCGATCAACTGCGACACCTTGAGTCCGAAGCTGTCGGGGGTGAAATGGAAGGAGCAGGACTCTACGTCGCCTGTCAGGATGCCAAGGTCGATTGGGTGCTGGTCAAGTCGATCTGCGACTGGGCCGATGGCAACAAAGCGCAGGACAAGGAAGCACGCCAGAAGCTCGCCGCAGAGAACGCCGTGTCCTTCCTTCTGCATGCGCTGAAGCAGACCCCGATTGTGACCACTCCCAAGCATCCAGAACGGAACGACCCAGGAAATTCGCCAACGCAGGGCACACAGCAGAGCCAACAACTTGGAAGCGTCTCGGTTTCTGGGAGTGGGAACAGCGTCATCATTCAGCAGAACTCCAACGGCAACACGACCACGTCACAGACTCCGTTCAGTGCGGCTCAATCCACTGTGTCTGGTTCTCCCAAACCAACTCCGTTCTCGCTCCGCAAGCTCATGGAAGCCATCCTCCGCACCAGCGGAGATATGGACGCGTTCTGTATCGACCACTTCCCAGACGTGGCACGCCGGTTCAGCGGAGGAATGGCCCGTCCCGCCCGCGAAGATCTGCTGCTGCAGATCGTGGATGCCGACGAAATTCTCGCGGCGCTCAGGCTGCACGATCCATCGAAAGTGGAAAAGCACAGAGGACTGTTGATGTTCAAATAGGCGCTGGTGTGAAAAATCCCATCCGATGTTCCCCCTTCGCGGTGGAGTAGCAATCTGAAGACTGGTTGGCACGTTCGAACACACTCTACCAGCAGCCGTATGCCGTCCAAACGGATAGTCAGGGCGGGCGGGCCGCACGACGAGTTGGCATGCCCAGCGATTGGGCTATGCGGCTAAAAGACGTGTTTCTGGCCGCGACGACTTCTCAGCAGTGCCACGGCCAAGAGAACGCTGGCCAGGAGACCTACCATGCAGGCTCTCTGTTCTGACGAACCCCCGGTAGATTGCGCAGCGGAGGCAGAGCAACCGTTGAGCTGTAGTCGTGGATAGTTGCTGCGGGGCGAGACACAGAGATTGCCAATGCACTGCAGACCTTCGGGACACATGCTTGGATCTGAGCATGGCAACGGTGGGGTTTTGCAGATACGCTCGTCCGGGTCGCATATCTTGCCGGGAGGGCAGTCTTCGTTTTTGCGGCACGGCGTTGGAGGCGTGCACTTGCCGTTGGGGATGTCGCAGGTCTGTCCTGCGGGGCACTGGTCGTCGGAGGTACACTCAACGCAGCGGCCTGTCGAGCAGAGGCGGGCATTGGCCGGGCAGCTCACGCAGCTCGGACCGCAGTGATCCGGAGCGTCACATGCTTGGCATAGGCCATCGCCGCAGTAGCTGCCCGAAGAGCAGCTTTGGCTGGGGGCGCCGCATTCCTGGCAGGAGGCGTTCTCACCAACGATCGAGCTGTATAGCGCCGACTTGTCGATCAGCTTGAACTTGTCCATATACGATGGGTCAGTCAGCGAGACGTTGCAGCCGCTGATGTTACCCATCCCATCTCGGCCACACTCTTTGACCTCGACATCGGTACGCGCCCACTCAGCATAGCCGGCGGAACCGTTCTGGAAGTAGATCACTTCGACGGGGTATAGGCCCGCCTGGGTGAACTTGACCGGATAGATGATGCGGGCGGTCTGGGCGTCATCGTTCGCAATCGGATCAAGCGCTTTTTTGCCCTTGCCGATCTTGACCTGGCACACGTCGTCGCAGTTGATGCCAAACGCGATCGTCTTGCCAGCCAGCGTCGTCGGTACGTTGAAGTAGCCGCGAAGCCGGAAGGTGATGCGGTTGTCGTCGCCAATGGGCGAAGCGAGCGGATGATTGGAGTAGGGAAGAAGCTCGTCCTTCCACTTCTCACCCGTGAAGTCACCCAGGCTGTTCGAGTCGCCGTTACGGAAATTGATCGTCGTAAACAGGCGGGAAACCTTGGGGTCGATGTTCGGATCGGTGCCCTTATCCAGGGCAGCGATTGCGTCGTCCGGCGTGTTGAAGAGGCCGGACTTCATGTGGATCGTCGAGGCACAAATACCAGTGCCGAGATCGGTCCGCGGGGGGGCGACGGCCTGGGCCGGGTCGATCACGACCTGGGCGTGTGCTGGCCAGACAGAGCCAGTCAACCAAGCGGCAAGGAAAACACAACGAAGAGACTGGTACATCAGGACTCCCTCAGGGCGGCAGAATAAGTCGTCAAGCTGCTCGATGTGCAACAACCTCGAAATCTCATTGCCACCTTTGACCACATCGTGAGCCAGTGTATCATATCGGTCATGGAAGAGAGATCGTCACAGCCCGAAGTCAGAGAGCGTCTGCAACAAGAGCTTCCGACGACCGCAGATTTAGATCGCTTCTGTCAGGACTACTTTCCGACCGTGTATCAGCGATTCGCGCCTTCTTCTGATCGGTTGGATCGCACCAATCTACTCTTGGCGATCCACACGCCGCAGGAAGTCCGGGCAGCACTGGCGAGAACCCAACGGAGGGGCCAGTCATCCAGTGCAGCCAATCGAGCAGTCGTACCTCCGCTGTTTTTGGCACTCCTTGGCGGACTTGCGGTGTCATTCTGCTGTCTCGGCTACTACACATTCCGTCTTCAACAGCGGGGGCAGACGGTTACTCCGACTCCTTCTGTAGCCGCCGGGCTGGTAACTTCGCCCAATCCAGACCCGGCCCGCAGCCTCGATCTATCCACAACATCAGCGCGCAGTAGCAACCAGTCTGACAGTGTCCGGACTGGCACGGTCAACGCTGCATCTGGTGGCTTTGTCAATACTGGAACAATGATAGGGAACTCGGTGAAACTCGGCGCTCCTGTTCGCGGCGAAAAGGCTAAGCGATGAAAGAGTCTCCCGGCTCGATTCGAGTCGTCTGGGGGGCGCTGGTACTGACTTCGCTGGTTGGGCGTCCCTCCGCACTTGCTCAAACGGTTCCCGCAATCGTGGGTACCAGCGACCGCTGTCATGCAGCGGTCTTTCCTCGGCCTAAGTTTGAGCCCGATTCGGCACTGAACGTCTTGGTGCTTTCATTCAGCGGCCACGATGATTCGTCGAAGAAGCACGGCGATGATGTGTCGAGGCGGATCACAACCGCACTCCCTATCTTTGTGAACACCAGCAAGATCCAGCTACCAAGCGGAGAGCCGCTGACCCACAAGAACATCTCGGTTGAGTACATATCCTGCACAGTCAACTCGCATGCAGAGGCTCGTCGCCTTGGCAAACTGTCGGATGCCCAACTCGTGATTTGGGGCCTTGCCTCGACCAATGCGGAAGAACTCGGCAAGCTGATCACCAAAGTGCGAGAATCCACGCAAAAATCGGTCAAGCTACCGCTCCTGGATCAGATTCCGATTACCAATACCGGAACGATGATCCAAAATGCGATACAGATTGAGTGGGTTCTCCCGGAATGGCCGCCGCTGACAGGAGTCTTTCAAACCTACCTTACGGCTGTTGATGTTCCTTCGTTCGATCTCCTTGGTGCCAAACCTAAAAAGGTGAAGACGCTCGCAGTGTTTGACCTCGGATTTAGAGAGTTGGCGGGAGCCCAGCCGCATGATTTGTATCGGTTAGTGGCGGCAGTGGCGGCTAGTCGGGCAGAACGATATGATCTGGCATCAGCAATCACGGCCAACGTAGAGTCTTCGAGGCCAGCGTCAACAACGCAGAACACTCCTGCCGAGAACTTGCTCGTTCATTCAGAGCTACAGAGTGCGCTGGCAGGTCTACACGGTCTGAGCGAAAGCGCGGTGCAACCCCGAGCAGGACTATCTTCGCTAGTAAAAGCCGTTCGCGAGTGTGAGCCGGATAGCATCAGTTGTCGCTGGATTTCCTTAATGAACTTGGGCTGGACGTTAGAGCGCGCAGGAGATCGGAAGAATGCAGAGCGCTGTTACAAAGAAGCGTATAAACTAGCCATGATCGACAAGCCAGACCCTGAGGATCTGACACTGCGTGATCGGGTCAAACGACTGGAGCAGGAGAGAGAAACGCCTCTTATTGCATGGCTCCTTCCGCTCTTAGGTGGCGCTGCCGCTGGCATCGCTACCGCCATTGCGATTCCACTCGCACTGTCGCCATCATATTCACCACCATCTGGCACCATCGATCCGCGGTGGCGGTAGATCATGCGGTCGACACACATTCTCTCCTTGATGTTCGGGTTATTGAACGCCTGCATAGGCCTGACTGGTTGTAGTCGTGATGCATATCTCGATATTGAGCTTCGGGAAATCCATTCGGATGTAGAATGGGTGCTTGCAAGCATTGAGATCAACGCCGCCAAGGAACCCTACGTTTCGATGCATCAAGCACCGTATCAAGCATTCGTCTCCGCTCAAGGAGATGCCAAGGAACTGAGTTTTTTCCTTCCCGACTTCGCTGAGGATGGCACTATCTCTGTCAACGTACGAGCGTTCAAAGGTCGATGCACGATCCAAAGCGGCACAAATAGCCAAGAAGTCTCCAGATTGGCTCGACAACAAATGAGCATATTACTTGACGAGCAGATAGTCTCGCTCTGTTGGTGATCGAGTGGCTGCGTGGGGCGCCTCTTCAGGCCATCGCTCACATTGATTCGCAGAGAGCAAGCAAGTGGACACAAACTCGTTTAAGCATTTCCAGAACCCATCGGAGCACAGTCTGTCCACTCTATAGTGACCCGCCGAAGCCAAGCGAGTCACTGTCCGGCTTCGGCAGATTTACACAATAGGGGATCGTGCTCAAGATGAGGGCACCCAATCGTGCTGTTTGCCGTGAGAGCCATGCTCGTTAACCATTCCGCAGGGCTCAGACGGGTATTCGGTTCTGCGAACAGGACGAGACGTTTTTATTGACGGGGTGTTGGTTCGACATGAAGACGAAGCCAATTAGGCAATCTGCCGTGAGCACACCGCTCGCGAACGATTCCGCAAGTCTCAGAAAGCAATTCTCTTTTGCGGAAAGGATGAGACGATTCTATCGATGCGGAGCGAGTTCGACATGGAATGCGCTGAGCCTCGGTAGACTCTGCGAATCGTTCCTCTGCACCCCTTCGCTTTCTCAAATCTGGGGAACGATCTAAAAGAGAACGAATCCTCTCACAGCGCCATCGCCTCCGCAGAAGTGAGTCGATCTGACGTGATCTGAGGACACCCGCTTGCAGTTTCCCCAGATCGGTCCCCACTCCTCATCGGTTCCCACTCCTTTGTTGCCACCTCAAGTTAGGGTGAACCTAACGCACCTCACCACCGACTCCCTCCTCCCGCACCGCCCCCTGGCGATGGCCATCGATCCCCCCGGCAGTGTCGCCATCAGCGAGTTTTTGGGGACAACACTCCAGCCACTACGAAGTGGGCAGGTCTTTGTGTAACCAAAGGGTTCCTTCGGAAAACTGCACAGCTCGATCTATGGGCATGTTTATCGCGATGCGGACCGTCGGCTGAAAAGCCAGTTTTTGGTCTGCTCCGTAGAAGGCAATGTTATAAATCCCGCTGCCAGGAAGGAAGTCGTAGGGCAAGTTGAGCATTGGGAGCGAGAAGCCCGGACGAGACAAGTCCGCCCTCAGACCTGGAAACCAACGGACCACTTCGGACTTCGGATGGGTGATGCCGAAACGCACAAGTGCCATCCCTCGCCCGAGCTTGTTGAGGCTCTCAACACTGTGGATCAGCGTCGGATGCGGCACAAGGGCGTTCTTTGCCAGGTTCTGACATTTACGGCAGCAGTATATTTTGCCGTGTCCTCTGTCGAAGGTGTCTGCGCAACCTACTCTCCCGCACTTCTCAATCGTTTGGAGCATACAGTCCCCCTTGTGTTTCACCGTTTCCAGTAGCGCTGAATAGACGCACACACTGAGCATGCGGTTTTACCATCAGTCTCGAATGTTGTATTTCGAGAATCACTGAATACAGCCGTTCCGTGCAGCAATTTATGAAGTAGATGTATGAAGTGATGAATGCAGTGATGCATGCAGTGATGTGTTCGAAAAAGCGTCTCAATTGAGCAAATTTGGACCATTGAAGCGAACACATTTTGATAAGACAAATCTGCCAAATGCCGTCGAACGCCTCCAATTGGATCGATTTTTGCAAAGTGTCTCAAAAAGGCACTGGTTCCGGTCGGCTGATCGTAGGGCGTATCACGGCGCACCGCGATGTGCGCTGCGATAGTGAGGGCGCTTCATGCTGCCAGGCAACCTGAAACGTGGACGTTGCTGCTCGAGATCTCACTTCCGAAACGATCCTGTTTTCTTCACGGCAAATCCAGCGAAATCCGTCCACTACATGTGGGCATTTCTCAAATAGAGACATATCCCACTTTGCGTAAATAAAATCGCAGTGTACGCCGCGATTTGGCCTTGTGCTTGTATCATTTTCCGTGAGAGCGTAAGTTTGCCAATCGTTTCTGGGGTGACGGAGCCATGAAGTCGAAAATCGAGAGCCTTGCATTAAAGAAAGAGGTCACCTACCAGCTAAAACGGTCTGACTGGCGAGGCATTGTCTATTTCCCTGGTTCTTACGAGTCTGTGCCGGTCACAGTGCGGCCACCCAGCAACTTTGGCGGTCGCTGCACGATTCTGTTCTTCGATAAGTATGGGCGTGAAACACGTATCCTGAATGATACCGTAGTCGCTGAAAACACTAAATCTGAAGTCCCCAGCGGCAGCTCGGATGAATCGGATACCGATGAGTCGGATACCGATGAATCGGATGCCCATGAGTCAGATACCGATGAGTCAGATACCGATGAGTCAGATACCGATAAGTCGGATACCGATGAGTCGGATACCGATGAATCGGATACCGATGAGTCGGATGAGTCAGAGCAGGACGACGAGGATTTGGAGCGTAGCGATGACCCGGTCTACCAAGTAAATTTGCGGGCGCTAAGAGACAACGCAAGAGCCGAATCTGCGTTGGGCAAGACTCTCGTCAAAGCTACCATTAAGAAGGCGGAGATCAGTTCGCGAGAGCACGAGCGCGAATCTGAGATGCGCTATGAGCAGGCGCGTGCCCAGATGATCCTGTCGCACAGCTATACGAGAGAAGTCGCTGAGAACCATCAGGTGAGCAGTCTGCTTCGTCGCGATCTTGTCGCGATGGCAGATTCGTTACGCCGTGAGTCGCAGAATCGAGTCG
>WBZP01002322.1_pt1 | contig 22021 bp, 17 predicted proteins | sample 5204301 | NCBI WGS metagenome assembly WBZP01 (sample SAMN12412401, study PRJNA552823) | activated sludge metagenome | isolation source: activated sludge from nitrification reactor of wastewater treatment plant... | place: USA: Pennsylvania | collected 2017
ACAATCGGGCTGGCGGGGCATCGGGTGTTCCTTTCTTGGTCGTCTAGGCAACGCCAAGGATACACCCGACCCCGCTCCTCAAGCGGTGGCCCTTTCCCAAAGTACAGAAGCTATGTTACACCGTCGTTCGATTTTATTCTTCCTCTTCTTTATACCTCAAAGAATACTTCCCTATATATTAGTGCTTGACTGCTTTTATGGCTTTCTAATGCAATAAATCTCCATTTTCCTCTTGAGCCTTGCCCCCTGTGTAGGTGCTTATTCGCACTCGTAGATGAACGCAAAGTCAGGTTTACCGAAGTGCTGCCAGACCCCCCCATGCTAGATTCCAAGCATCACGTAATCCCTGCTGTTATGAAGTGTATCTACAAAAGCGTGCAGGCGCGATTAACGCGATGCTAAAAAGTGTAGACCAGCAGTCCAATCAACTCATCAATTTAGCCCGGAGGTCGAATGATGTCACTCAAACGAATATTTGATCTAGCGGCCGCTACTACTGTTCTAATTATATTATTTCCAGTTTTTTTATTCCTTTCACTCGCAATTAAGCTTGATTCGCCGGGGCCGATCTTTTATAAGGCCCGTCGGATCGGCCGAGGCGGATTACTATTTTATATGTATAAATTTCGCACGATGGTGGCCCAGGCCGACCGTTCTGGGCCTGCATTGACCTATAAGGCCGACCCACGAATTACACGGGTTGGTCGCTGGCTACGCAAGGTAAGACTCGACGAACTACCCCAACTGATTAATGTGTTGAAGGGTGAGATGAGCATGGTGGGACCACGCCCCGAGGCGCCTGAGTTTGTGCGCGCTGAACAGCCGCTCTGGTCGCAGGTGCTTTCGGTCGCGCCAGGTATGTGTGGAATGGCACAGCTTGCATTTGCGATGGATGAGAGTGAAGTGTTAGCTGATGTTTCTACGCTTGATCACGATTACCTAACGCAGATTTTGCCAGTGAAGCTACAGCTTGATGTGCGTTATGTGCATACCCAGTCGCTATTGTTGGACATAACGCTTCTAGCAAAGACATTCTGGTTGGTAGTGCGACCGAATCGATCGGCCGCTGTGCGGGTATAGCTGCTTTATATTCTTAGATGAATAGGCATCTGTATTTACCGAAGAATCCAATAACCTTCCATGCTAGATTACATACATCGCACAGTTTATCGTTATCAAAAAGATAGTTGCAAATTGGTGTAAAAGGTAGTTTTGAAAACCCAACGTTTCGACCGGGCGAAGTGAGATCGTCGAAAGTGTGTGTTGGCTACGCCAGGGCGCGGCCAACGCCAAAGGTATAATGCAATGAGCTATGTTCCCCGCCGGATTGTAGCGCCCTCGGCCCTATCGCTGCTCGCGTTTGATGCATTGAGTGTGGTAGCCGGGTTCTGGACCGCGCTGGTATTTCGTTTCGATGCCCAGATTCCGTTTGACGACATGCTCGCCCTCGGTTTGATGCTGCCAGCGATTGTGACGGTGTTTGTGTTTGGCAATCTGGCGTTTGGCCTATATCGCTATGCCTGGCGCTACACCAGCGCTACTGAGGTAGTGACCATCGGCGTAGCCGGTGTGGCGAGCACCCTGTTACTAATCATGCTCAGTCTGCTGCTTGGCGTCAGCCGCCCAATTCCGCTGAGTGTTGTAGGGCTGGGGGGTATTTTCGCTATCGCCGGATTTGTCGTTGCGCGCTATCGCGAGCGACTACTAACTGGGACGCTTGGGCGTGTTCAGCGCGCAATTGCGCGCCCCAATCGTCGGCGTGTCCTCATTGTTGGTGCCGGCGAGGCGGGTAATATCGTTGCGCGCCAGCTGCGCGCGGCGCATACCGACTACGAGATTGTGGGATTTGTTGACGATGATCCAACGAAGCTGTTTTTGCGGCTGCATGGCGCGAATGTGCTTGGCACTCGGCACGATATTCCCGCACTTGTGGCCGATCGTGGTGTGAGCCTGGTAATCATCGCCATCCATCGTATAACTGGCCTTTCGCTACGCGAATTGCTTTCGCTGTGCCTCGATACATCGGCACAGGTGAAAATGCTACCGCATTTTCTCGGGCAGCAGGAGGAAGTACAGCGCGCCTTGCCACTGCGCGATATTAGCCCCGAAGACCTGTTGGGCCGCGAGATGTGTACGGTTGATGCCGAGGCGTGCCGTGGGATTATTGCTGGCAAGGTGGTGCTTGTTACTGGTGCAGCGGGTTCGATCGGCTCGGAATTATGCCGCCAGCTGCTTGCGCTTGAGCCGCGCGAGCTGTTGATGCTCGATAACAACGAGACGGGGGTACATGATCTGTTTACCGCTCTGCCCGGTGAGCAGCAGCGGCGCGCCCGCCAGGTGGTAGCCGATGTAACGAACCAGGCGCGGATGGAGCAGCTTTTTGCGCATTTTTCGCCACAGGTGGTGTTTCACGTAGCGGCGTATAAGCATGTTCCAATGATGGAATACTACCCAGACGAGGCGGTGCGGGTGAATGTGATGGGCACGACGAATGTGGCAGCGCTGGCCCGGCGCCATAGTGCGGAACGTTTTGTATTTATTTCAACCGATAAAGCGGTCAACCCTTCTTCAATTATGGGAGCGACCAAGCGCGTAGGCGAGCTGCTGATGATGGCAAATGCCGAACAGGTTCAGCAGGGAGAATCGCACACTCTTTTCACCGGCGTTCGTTTTGGCAATGTATTAGGCAGCCGTGGCAGTGTGGTTCCTACGTTTGTACGCCAGATCGATGCAGGCGGGCCGGTAACAATCACCGACCCTGAGATGACGCGCTTTTTCATTAGTATTGCCGAAGCCGTGAGCCTAGTGATCGAGGCTGCCACTATGACGCGCGGCGGCGAGATTTTCATGCTCGATATGGGCCAGTCTATTCGCATCGAAGAGTTGGCCTACAAGCTCATTCGTTTGCGCGGCCTGCGCCCCGGCACCGATATCCCGATTACCTACACGGGAGTGCGGCCAGGCGAAAAGCTGCACGAAGAGCTGATTGCTGGCGATGAGCAGCGCTGCTCAACCTCGCACCCAAAGCTTTTTCGGATCCAGAGCCACTATGCGCCGGGGCTTGCAAGTGTGCCCGGGCAAGTTGCATACCTGATAGGGTTGGCGCTTGCACAGCGCAACGATGAGCTTGTGTCAATGCTCTGGCAGCTGGTGAATGGCGAAATTGCCCCCACCTTAGAGATGCGTAGTGTCGGTGATGCGATACCGTTGCGTCGCTTTCGGTAGGAGTGGACGTTCTTTAGTACATTAGCGCCCCAGCCGTTACACGGGACGGGAGCTAGCAGGATCAGGAATAACTGCAATGCTGAAACGTTTGTTCGATATTGTTGTAGCGCTGGCTGCATTCGCGCTGGTATTGCCAGCACTGCTTCTCATAGCGAGTATTGAGCGCATACATACCGGGCGCAGGGCAATTGTTGGCGTGCGGCGAGTTGGCCAGGGCGGGTGCATCTTTACCATGTATTGTTTCGATCAGTTGCGTGCACCGCGCTCGATGTATATGTCGCTGCTAGCGCACCTGCCACAGCTAATGAATGTGTTGAAGGGCGATATGAGCATTGTTGGCCCGCAGCCGCTTGACCCTGAACGCCTGCATTGGGGAAACCCGGCAGTGCGCCAGGTATTAGCAGTACGCCCTGGGTTGTGTAGCCCGGCATTGCTGGCATTGGTGGTTGCGCGTACTGACACGGCTGCCGTTGTCATAGAAGCGCATAGCTACCACACACAAATCGCGCCAGTTCAACAGTACCTCGATGTCCAGTATGCTCGTACCTGTTCATTCCGCACCGATATGCAGGTACTTGCGCAGGCATTGCGATTATTTGCGCAGCCAGGGCGTTATGCCTTGCTGCCCGGGCCAGGATATGGGCTGTCGCAGCGAGTGTCAGCTGGGTATGGTATACCTGGCCTGCGAATGGAGGAGGGTACGTAATGTAAGAAAGGAGCAACTCGTATGATGTCATGACGATTCTCGACGATAAACTAATTTAAGTTAAGGAGGATAGCTAATGCAGCTTCATCGAAGCACACGAACCAAGCGGTTGCTGCTGCTGTTTGCCGCAGTATTTGCGCTAACCTGTTTGGTTGCTCCCGCAGCCTGGGCTAGCCCAATACAACATGATAAGGATGATTGCAAGCGCAGCACTGTTCCATGCAAGCAAGCTGATCTGTCGATCAAGAAATCGGCTTCCCCAGCGGGCGCTGATGACTTTATCTTTACAATTACGGTGAAGAACAACTCGAAGATCGCTGCCGAGAAAGTTGTGATTACTGATCAGCTTTCGAAGCGCTTTGAGCTGGAGTGGGTGCGCGGGCCAGGTTGCAAATTTGGGAAGACCATTAGTTGCAAGGTTGGTACGCTTGGGGCTGGTAAATCAGTAACGATTACATTGCGCGTCGATGTGGAGCCGGATAATTTCCGCGGGAAAATTACTAATACGGCATCGGTAACATCGGCGACGAAGGATCCCAACACCAAGAATAACTCGTCGTCGGTAACCGTCACCGCGAAGGGTCACCGCAAATAGTGTCACGGTATTAGGGAATAGAAAGCTGTGTGGGCTGCCCAATGTGGGTGGCCCATGTGGCGTTTATTATCTTTCGCGATACCAATTTTAACCGTAGTGGGTAGAAATCCGATCGAGCAGTTATGTTCCAAGCCTCTAAACGCAGGTGGGTTCAGCCCGCGGCAATAGATTGGTTGCTGGCCCTGGCACAGGGCTTTGTAGCACCGCTGGTGGTGCTGCTAGCGTATTTGCATACGCTTGCCCCCGGTGTTACCTGGGCCAACGATGGTGCCGATAGCGGCGACCTTATAACTGCTGCTGCGACATTGGGCATTGCGCATCCCACTGGCTACCCTACCTATCTGCTGCTGGCGCGTGCCTTTCAGCTTATTCCACTGGGCGATATAGCCTGGCGCACAACCATGCTATCGGCGGTAGCGGGCGTGTTGGCAGCATGGCTGGCTGGCCGGGCAGTGTACGATATTGTGGGTACAGAAGATTGGGCGGCACATGCTGGAGCAGCGAGCGCCACATTGCTCTTTGGCTGTTCGCCACTGCTCTGGTCGCAATCGGTGATTGCAGAGGTCTACAGTGTCAATGCAGTGTTTGTGGTGTTGGCACTATGGCTGGCGTTGCGCGTATTGGTGCGTACTGCGCCCCAGTCGGCATGGCAGCAGCGCGGCAGTGCGCTGCTTTTAGGGCTAGGCATGGGAGTGCATAGTACGACGGCCCTGATGGCGGCAATGTGGTATATAGCCTGCGCGATTGCCGATGTGCGTAGCGGACGGCGCTGGCTCTTGGTAGAGCGAGCTTTATGGTGCGCCACCGGGCTGCTGGTATACATGTACCTACCTGTGCGCGCGGCAGCCCACCCGCCGATCAATTGGGGGGCACCGCGTGATCTTGCCGGGATATGGTGGGTTGTATCCGGGGCGCTCTATCGGCCATTGATGTTTGGCGTACCAATCGACGAAATAGGCGCGCGCAGCCTGCTTATGGCGCAACGCCTGTACCAGCAGGTTGGGCTAGTTGGTGGGGTGCTCAGTATCCTCGGTTTGCTCCATAGCTGGCGAGCGCGCATTAGCGTGTTCAGTTGGTTCAGCCTGAGCGCAGTGCTGCTATATTTGCTGGTTGCTGCGTCTTATCGCACGACCGACGCATATGTGTATCTCATCCCAGGCGTGGCGATCGCGGCAATCTGGGCTGGGTGCGGCCTGGTGGTGGTACTACGCTGGTTCCAGCGTTGGCCTGCCGCACCCACGCTGGCCTTGTTCGTGTTGCTTGGATGGTTTGCTTGGCGCGCGGCCTCCACCTTGCCAGCCGTCGATGCCAGTGCCGATCGGCGTGCAATCATGTTTGCTACACAGGTGCTTAAAACGGCGCCCCCGCACGCATTGATCGTCACCAGCTCCGACCTCGATGCATTTCCGCTCTGGTATTACCACTATGCGCTCAAAACGCGCCCCGATCTGGTGGTGCTGGTTGATCCATTATTAGAATTTGCGTGGTACCGCGACAACCTGCGTGCTCTATACCCCGCGCTGGTGCTGGCCGAGGCCCCCGCCGCCGATGCCAGCTGGGCTGACACGCTGGTGCGCGATAACCCTGGCCTACCGTTGTGCCGCACCGACCCCGAAGGCCCGGTGGCGTTAGCCTGCGACTAACGGCTCGGTATATCCCTGTGGGTTCGCCGATTGCCAGCGCCACACATCGGCGCACATCTCATCGATGTCGCGGGTGGCGGCCCAGCCAAGCTCCCGATTCGCCTTTGCCGGGTCGGCATAGCAGGCTGCGCTATCCCCTGGGCGGCGCGCCACAATCGTATACGGAATGGGGTTGCCACAGGCGCGCTCGAAAGCCGCGTGTACTTCAAGCACGCTATATCCGTGTCCTGTGCCCAGGTTATAGGTAATTACGCCCGGGTGCTCAGCCAGCTTCGCCAGGGCGTGCAGGTGCCCAAGCGCCAGATCGACAACGTGAATGTAATCGCGCACGCCCGTTCCATCGACTGTAGGGTAATTGTTGCCGAACACACGCAGCTCGGGCAGCTTGCCCACCGCTACTTGTGCAATGAATGGCACTAGATTATTAGGAATGCCATTCGGGTCTTCGCCAATGCGGCCGCTTGGGTGCGCGCCCACCGGGTTGAAGTAGCGCAAAATTGCAATGCGCCAGGCCGGGTCGGCAACTGCAAGATCGCGCAGAATCTCTTCAATCATCAGCTTGGTGCGGCCATAGGGATTCAGCGCGTGGAGTGGGAAATCTTCGGTGATCGGCACACGCTGTGGGTCGCCATACACTGTGGCCGAGGAGCTGAAGACCAGGGTTTTAACGCCCTGTGCTGCCATAACATCGCATAGAACCAAGGTTCCCGTGATATTGTTATGGTAGTAACGCAGCGGTTGCGCCACCGATTCGCCTACTGCTTTAAGCCCGGCAAAGTGAATCACCGCGTCGACCGGAGCGTGGCTAAACACGGCTGTGAGCGCGGCGCGGTCAAGCAGATCGACCCGATGAAATGCCAGCTCACGCCCGGCCAGCTGCTGCACGCGCTCAAGTGCCGCATATTTACTATTGTCGAGATTATCGACGACGGTTACCTGGTGTCCGGCATTGAGTAATTCAAGGCAGGTATGGCTGCCAATATAGCCTGCGCCCCCAGTGACGAGAATGTGCATAGCCTATGGCCCTTCTTTCTGCTGCTACTCACACAGAGACGACCCACCGGGCCGTCTCTGTACGTTTTTGCTCGCTGTTCGTGAGCGATGATGCTACGACGCAACTACCCATTTTACTGCATCGAACCAGATAGTGCGCATACTATCACCCGTCACGTCGCGCAGCTCTACCGTGCCGCTATCGCCTTTGCTGAAGGGGAAGCGCCCAAGGTGTACCCACTTCCCAGCGTTCGCATTTTGATCAACGACAACTTCTTGCACGCCGTCGCGGTGATGCACGAAATAGTGCGCGCTGGTGGTATTTGGCTTCTTGTTCTTACACCCAGGGATATTGACATAGACATCGTAGGTGGCCTCAGTAGCGAGGGTGGGCCGCCATATGCCACTATTTTCGCTTTCGTCTGGATTGGTTGTTGTGTAGGTCCACAGCGCGTGCGCATTCGCACCGCAATTTTTCGGGCTGTCGTACCATTTCACGGCTGCCTGACCGCGGAAGCTATCCATGTGATTATCAACAACAATCTCAGCAGGCGGTGGCGCAGCCGTAGCGGTTGGTACTGGCGGCGCGGGTGGTGGCGCAGCTTCCGCAGGCGGTGGCGTAGCCTCAGCGGGCGGTGCGGGTACAGCTTCGGCTGGTGGCGGCGTAGCTTCCGCAGGCGGCGCTGGTGGTGCGGGTGCAGCTTCTGTCGGTGGCGGCGTAGCTTCCGCAGGCGGCGCTGGTGGTGCGGGTGCAGCTTCCGCAGGCGGCGGCGTAGCTTCCGCAGGCGGTGCTGGTGGTGCGGGTGCAGCTTCTGCCGGCGGCGGCGTAGCTTCCGCAGGCGGTGGCGTAGCCTCAGCGGGCGGCGCGGGCGCAGCTTCGGCTGGTGGCGGTGTTGCCAGTGGGTCACGCCCTAGCCACAAGAACGTAATTTCAACCGTAGCCTGGTCGCCCTTGATGCCAAGATCGTCCCACCATACGCCATCGCCAATATCAACGGCGGTCGGGAAGCGTACTTTTCCTTTTTCGGCCCAGCCCTTGTTATAGCCATCGTAATACGCGGCATGATCTTCGGGCCAGCCAACCGGCAGATCTTTGAACCGTTCGCGGTTGGTATTCCAATAGTCGTCGTGCACGTTCCAGGGGCCAACATCATACACGGGGGCCACCGAGCTACGCCCATTGTAGGTGATGCGCACGGCATAATCGCTGGTGCCCTTTGGCGAAAGCGAGCGCCACGAGGGCAGCGATACAAAATGATCGTGTTTGGTGATGATATGGCCGTTGGCGGTGCGCCCACCAACCATGCCCATGCGTGTGGCGCGTAGCTTCCAGGTTGGTGCAACCGGCTCGTTATCGCTCATCGCGCTGAACATGGCCGAGCCATGTTCGGGCACGATCTCGATCGCGCGCACGCTTGGTAAGGCGTGGCCATTGCCAAGCAGGGTTGCCCGGTATTGGGCAATGCGTACCGGGCGATCGAACGTGGCCCGGCCGCCATTTGCAAGGTCGATTTCCCAGGCTGTCCAGCGCTGCCCATCGTTGCTGGCACGCACATCAATGCGCAGCGCACTGCCCGCCGGGGTATGTGCTAGGTAGCGAATCGTGAGCGCCTGAACGGGGAAGCTGAGCTGCTGCTGGGGGGAAAGAACACTGCCAAAGCGGGAAAATGAGCCGTAGATTGCTGGCGCAGGTGGTGCGGTGGGGGCGAGTGTTAAGGCACCATCGCTGCTGACTTGTGTATACTCATATAAGCTGGGTGGGTGAGCAGATGCTGTGGTAGCGGTGTGAGCAGATGCTGAAAGTGGGCTGGCAGCGATGCTAAATAGCGCTAGCAGCCAGGCTAGCCATACAGCACATGCGCGGTGCTCCCATCGTAACATACACGCCTTTTTCTTTAACGATAGCAACCAAAGGCGGGCACAACAGCTGTGCCGGGCGAACCGCAGCGGTGCAAGCAAAGGTGTGTATCATTGAAATAAGGCGTTGCAATGCGCTGCGCAATCGATGCTATCTCGGATGGTCGGTGTCGCTTTAAGTACGACTGCGCGATTATATCATATTTTTTTCAGTTGTCTATCAGATGATTACGAAGTAGTTAAGATTCGATTATGACGTAGTTATGCTCAGCGAGCGAATTTCAGCCAGGCTGTACCAGCAATTAGTCCTTTCGCTTACTCAAGCAAATTCTTCAGGTTCTTGGTGATGTTTTGCGCGGAGCGCAAAACATCACCAAGAACACAGAAAAAAGTACCGTGCTGCCGCAGGCACATACACAAGGAAGCGAAAGTCCTAGCAATATTACTTGCCCCAGCTCAGGTAAAATTTGCGCGCGGGGCTGAACGAGATTACGCGCGGTGCGCTGCCATCGGCGCGCATGGCCCACACCTGCCAATCGGGGCTATTTTCTTTCGCCAGGTAGGCGATCCATCGCCCGTCGGGCGACCATACGGCGTTGGTGTGTGGGCCGGAACCGGCAGTGAGTTGTGTACTCCCGCTGCCATCGCTATTCATCACCATAATCTGGCGTTGGTCAAGGTTGTTCGCGCCGGCTGGGCTAGCAGTAAATATCAGGTGGCGGCTATCCGGCGACCAGGCTGGCAGATCTTCCTCGCGGTCGTCGGTAGCAGTGATGTTTATTGCAGTGCCATTCGCATCAAGCACGAAAATGTCCTGCGGTTGGCCTGGCCCGGCTGGTGCAGTAAAGGCCAGGCGCTGGCCGGGTGCCCATGTTAGCCCGCCAATGTTCTCGGGCGCAGCGGGAAAGCTTATCGCACCGCTATCGAGATCAACGATGGTTAGTTTCCAGCTATGCCCATCGCTACTCGTCGCCATCGCCATTCGGTGCGCATCGGGCGACCACGCCGGGTAGCGCGCCTGCCGCCCGCCGAGATCGAGCCGCCGGAATAGCGGGTTGCGCGCCGTGCCTATGTAAATATCTTTGTCGTGCGTCACACTTAATTGGTTGCCATCGGGCGACCAGGCCGGGCTGAAGCTCAGCTGATCGTTTGTCAGCTGCTCGGGCGGGCGACCATCGAGCATCGTCATCCATAGGTCGAATCCACCAGTACCGCGTTGCCCAAAAGCGAGCCTGCCAGTCGCCCCTGGCAGTAGCCATTCCTTGCTGGCGGGCGGCGCAGTAGGAACAGTATTGGCTGAAGTCGTGCCGCCTAGCCCGCCGAAGGCGCGCAGACCGAGCGTTCCTAACACAGCAATACCCAGAACAACGAGCACTACCAGCCCGGTCATTGCCCCCGATGATTGGCTTGGGCGGCGTGGTGTAGTATCGGCCAGCGGCAGCGGGGTTGTGACGCGTGGTTTTGCGGTAGGGGCAGGTGCCGGTGTGGCAACACGCGCAGCCATGGTGTCAGTCGTTGGCGGAACATAGGGCTGGGGCGCATTGCCTGCACGCAATGCCAGCACATCCTGCCGCATTGCCTCCACCGTCTGGTAGCGGTGGTTTAGGTCGGTGGCGGTAGCGCGGGCAACAATCTGTGCCAGGGCAGGCGATACATCTGGATTGAGCGTTGCTAATGGCGGCGGTGGCACGCTGGTTGGCATCTGCCCGCTCAGCAAATGGTGTAGCGTCGCGCCCAAGCTGTAAATATCGCTACGCACATCAGTTTGGCCCTGGCCGTACTGTTCGGGCGAGGCATACCCCGGTGTACCGATGATCAGCGTATCGCCAGTTTGGTCGGGTTTGAAGAGCCGGGCAATACCAAAATCAATCAGCCGGAAGAGTAGCGGTTCGGGCGACACGCTGCCGGTGGTGTCGGGCGGCGGCTCAACGACCATGACATTAGCGGGCTTCAAATCGCGGAAGATAACCTGCGGCTTACGTGTATGAAGATAGTGCAGCACATCGCACAGCTGCAGCGCACATTCCGCAACAAAAGGCTCATCGAGTGGGCCGCCGCGCCGGTTGAGCGCCTCGCGCAATGTGTGGCCGGGTACATATTCCATCACTAGAAACGCGCGCCGGTCAATCTGAAAGAAATCCCATACGCGCGTCAGGCCGGGATGATCGAGCGAGGCTAGCATACGCGCTTCGTGCTCGAACATTTGCTCGGCGATTGCCTGCTCATCTGGCCCGAGCCGGTCGGCATCCATTTCTTTTATCGCAACAGTGCGACCCAAGCGTAAATCCTGGGCCATGTACACCGCGCCAAAGCCGCCGCTACCAAGCAGCCGAATGCGTCGATAGCGATTGAGCAATGGGGTTTCTACTGCGGTCATGTGCCACTACTCTCTGCAATCTCGGCGAGCACGCTCCACCGCTCGAAGGCGGTTTCCAGCGCCCGGCTGGCCTGATCGAGCGCGGCGGTAAGCTGTTGGAGCAGCTGGTAATCGCTCGCGGCTGCGCCGATCGCATGCTGGAGCCGGGCCTGTTCGGCTTCGAGCTGGGGAATAGTTTCTTCGAGTTCGTGCAGCTCGCGGGCTTCTTTGAAGCTCAGCTTACGCGGGCGTACTGGCGGTGGGTTCGCGGATGTGCTGGCAGCTTTGGGCACGGGCGGCTTCGGGCTGGCAGCTTTAGCGCTTTCTAGCTGCTGCTGGCGTTCGGCATAGGCGCTGTAGTTTCCCGGCTGCTCGGCTACGCCGCCCGCGCCGTCGAATACCAGCAGGCGCTCGGCGGTACGATCCAGGAAATAGCGATCGTGTGAGACGGTGATCAGTGCGCCGGGGAATTCATCGAGGTAATCTTCCAGCACTGCCAGCGTTTGAATATCGAGATCATTGGTTGGTTCATCCAGCAGTAGCACATTGGGCGCAGCTAGCAGCGTGCGCAGCAGGTAGAGCCGCCGCCGCTCGCCGCCCGAGAGCCGGGCTATCGGGGTGTAGTGCGTGGCTGGTGGGAAGAGAAAGCGATCGAGCATTTGCGCCGCCGTGATGAGCGCGCCTTCGCCAGTACGCACGAGCTCAGCCGCTTCTTTCACATAATCAATCACGCGCTGCGTATCGTCGAGCCCGGCACTCTCCTGATCATAGTAGGCCATATGGACGGTTTCGCCGACCACAATTGTGCCGCTATCGGGGGCGAGCCGCCCGGACAGGAGGTTGAGCAGGGTCGTTTTGCCGCTGCCATTTGGCCCAATAATGCCCAGCCGATCGCGCGGGCTAATGCTTATATCCAGGTTTTGCAGCAGGGTGCGTGAGCCAAAATGCTTGCCAACGTGCTGTAGCTCAATCACGCGCTTGCCAATGCGTCGGGCACCAACCGAAATATCGAGGTTGCTAGCCTGGGCCGCTGGCGCATCGGCCTGCAACGTGGCGATCCGGTCGATGCGCGCCTGTTGCTTAGTGGTGCGCGCCTGGGCACCGCGGCGTAGCCAGGCCAGCTCTTTCCTGAGAATTGTCTGGCGGCGGGCTTCGTCGGCGGCTTGCTGCTCGGCACGGGCGGCTTTCATTTCGAGGAAGCGGCTGTAATTTGCCGGGTAGCTGTACACTTGGGCCTGGTCGATCTCAAGCATCCGCGTCACAACGCGATCGAGGAAGTAGCGATCGTGGGTGACGAGCAGCAGCGCGGCAGATGAGCGGGACAGGAAGCTTTCGAGCCAGGCAACGGTGTCGATATCAATATGATTGGTTGGTTCATCGAGAATGAGCAGGTCGGCAGGGCTGATGAGCGCGCTTGCCATAGCCACACGCTTGCGCTGCCCACCCGAAAGCGTGCCGATGTGCGCATTTAAGTCGCCAATACCAAGCTTACTGAGTGTGGTACGCGCGTCTTGTTCCAGCCCCCACGCGTCAGCGGCATCCATCTGGCTCACGAGTTCGGCGGTGGTGGCTTGCAGCTCAGGGTCGTGTGGCGCGGCGGCCAGCGCAGCGGCAGCCTGTTCGTATACGCGCAGAAGTCGGATTTCGGGCGTGTCGCCCTGGAAGATTTGTTCAAGAACTGTTAGCTGCGGGTTAAGCTGAGGATTTTGTGGCAGGTAGGCAATCCGCAGGTTGCGAGCGGCGCTGACGCGCCCGCTATCGGGCGTTTCGGCCCCGGCTACAATACGTAGTAGCGTGGTTTTCCCACTGCCATTGACACCAACGACGCCGACTCGCTCACCGGCCTCCAGGCCAAAGGTTACCTGCTCCAGTAGCGGGTGATCGGCGAACTGTTTACTAATTGATTCGAGCGATAGAATGTTCATGCCGACCATTGTACCATTATCGGATCAACGCGCTGCACCTGGTAATACAGTGGTTACAGATGCCCAGTATAGTGATTGTCCAACCAAGTGCGAACCACACTTTTTTTGGATGGGAGAATGAGGGTACCATGCCGTATCTTACGCCAGCGGCGACCCACGTTTCGGCTGCCGAGCAGGCATACTACCGTGGGGATCGAGAGTCAGCATACCAGTTGGTGCGGGCCGCGCTGCTGTGCGATCCGCAGTCGATTGATGCTTGGTTGTGGCTCAGCAAGCTCGATGAGGATGTGGCGCATCAGCGAGAATGTTTTGAGCGCGTGTTAACCCTCGATCCGTCCAACCAGCTTGCTCACGAAGGTTTGGAAACATTGAGGTTGAAGGAATTGCTGTCATCATTCAAAGCCCCAGCTTTTGCAGAGACACGGCGCGGCCCACTGCAAATTGTGCTGTATCTTGTCGAAGATCAAGTCATTACGTCTGAGCAGCTTCAGGAAGCGCTACGTCAGCAGCGCCTGCTCCATCAGCGTGGCGAATTTGTACAAGTTGGCGACATTTTGCTGCGCAACCAGTGGGTAAGTCCAACACGGTTGGCGCAGGCGCTCGTGAAGCAACTTCAGGATAAGATCCACTACGCCGATGGCAAATTGTCGCCCCGTTTCCTTGGCGAGTATCTGGTTGTGGCTGGTTTGCTCACCTTTTCCCAGCTTGAAGCCGTACTCGCCGAGCAAATGCGCCTGCGCCTGATGGGCCAACGAGTTGCATTGGGCAATGTATTATTGCGCAAGAAGCTGGTTAGCCAGGCGACTCTGACGCGTATTCTTGAACAGCAGCGGTCTGAATTCTACCACCGCCTGAGAGATTGATACGAATGTGACATGACGCAACAGCCAGCCAAAGGGCATACGAGCGCCCCTTGGCTGGCTGTTTGACATTGCGATAAGACCATATGCCCTAGCTGCTGGCGCGCGCCGTCGCTGGTTTGGTAATGGTATTCAGCACGCGGTAGATCGTGAAGAATAGGAGACTGCCGCCAGTTCCCCAATAAATACTACGCGCCAGTAACGTTGTAGTGTCGGTGCCACTGGTGAGGCCATGCGCCAGCACGGCAAGAAAAACCACAAAGCTTAGGAAATGGATCGCTCGCCAGAGCGCCCGGCCGATGATGCGGCGCGCATAGAAGCTAAACCCGATAATCGCCATCATATAGAAACCGAGCTGTCCAAGCCCGACCTCTAGGGGTTTATAGTCACTGCTGGCGAAAGGTAGTAGTACCTGCGCCAGGGTATAGTTTATATATGTATCGCCCAGTAACACCAGGGCGTGGAAGAGCGCGAACGCCAGGCCGAGTAAGCTCGTATGCTGGTGCAGATCGAAGGCGATCGGGCCACCCGGCCAGAGGCGTGCCCAGGTGTTGGTAATCGCAACGCCGAGCAGCATCGAGAGCCACAGCAGCAGGTAGGCGACGAACCCGCTGGCGCGTGCCAGGTACCAGTAGGCTTTGGGTTCGGCGCCGAGCAGCGAGCTACTGAGGTTGGGCAGCCAGTATGGAAGAACGACAGCGGCGGCGAGCGCCCCGGCGGCGGTGGCAAGCAGCGTGAGCACAACAGTGTGTAGCGCCATAGCGGGGGGCATATTGCTGAATTCGTCCGTTCCCCTCAGCGCTGGTTGATGGAGCGTCGTGCGCGCGCTGGCCGCAGGCACAGCCGGTGATCGCGGCTCGGCTGATGGCGTGGTCTTTGCTGCGTTTGTGGCGCGAATGGCCGCCAGGCGCGCGGCTTTCTCGTCGTTCATAGTCTCCCTCCGCTACTGGCTGATGCGCCAGATTGATTCAACCTTGCTACTTCGACGAACGGGTGCGCGCCACTGGCGCAGGCGCTGCCGGTGCGCTTACGGCGCGCAGGGCAGGTGCAGCTGGTACCGCTGGCGCAGCTGCAGGTGCGGCGACAACTGGCGCAGCTGCTGGCGCGGCCACTGGTGCGACATCCACTGTTGCTGAGCGGTTGCTTGCCGCTGCAGGCGGCGGCGCAATCGCCAGGTCTGGTGGCGCGGGCGGCAGGGCAGCCAGCGTTGGGATTGGTGCGAACGAAAGGTTTATCGGTGGCGCTGGCAGTGCTACGGCTGGCTGTTCTACTACTGCTGCTGGCGCTGGTGGTGTATCGATGGTATCGGCTGCAGCCTGGTAGGCAAGGCCAACCCACCCACCTAGGGTTGCAGCGAGCGCGCTGGTGGTGATTAGTAATTTGGTACCAGGCGCGCTATTGGCGGTGCGTTTCGGCGTAGATCGTTTCGTCATAGCTATTCCTCAATATGCTGGTCGCGCGGCGCTTGCGCCTGGCGATTAATCTTCGTGCTCGCCCTCGTGTTCGCCCTCATGCTCGTGCTCACCGTCTTCGTGCTCGCCGCCTTCGTGCTCGCTAGAGCTGCGCGGCTGTGGCTGTGCGGCCGCTAACTGCGCGGCTTCGTTATAGAGCACCTGGCCTGAGTTGGCATCGATATAGAGTTTGCCTGCATCGAGCGCGACTTCGTAGGCCACGATGCCCTGGAAGCTCACGAGTTCGGGTGTGCGTAGCAGCTGTGCGCCGGGTACTGCGGCGAGCGCAATATCGCGCGCTTGCTCGGGCGAAACCGCATAGGTCGGCGCGGCTGGTTGCGCAGCGGCCTGAGCTGCGGCGGGGGCTGGCGCAGCGGGCTGCGCAGCTGGGGCAGCCGGGGCAGCGGAGCGTGCGGCCAGCGCTTGCTGCTGCGCATAAGCATTGTTGAGCTTGGTCTCAAGTTCTTTTTGGGTCTGATAGGCCTGGCTCAGCTGCTGGTTCGATTGCTCGATGCGTGCATTCGCTTCGGCAATGCGCTGCTGGTACGCGGCATCGCGCGCATCTACCTGTGCCTGCACGGCGGCCAGTGGGTCGGCGGTGGCAATGGGCGCCGCTGTTACAATAGGTGCCGCTGTCGGTATGGCCTGGGCGATGGGCTGGTTGCTCACACGGGCGATGACTCCCCCAATAACGATGAGCAAAAAAACGGTAATAGCGGTTGAGATGATGAATGGTGTTCGCTGAATCATCGTTGTGCTCCTGTTGCAATCAATCTAGTTTTGAAGCTGTACGCAGGCAATGTGTCGGGCCGCGCTGTCGTAGGCATAGAGGCGGTACGGGAACGTTCGAAGTAGAAAAAGATGACCTGGGCGGCTGGCCTACAAGTACAGTTTTCAGTGTGCTGCCATTACAGTTGCAAATCGCCGCAAAAAGTAACGGGTCAATCGCACACAAATTTGGCCGGATTGCAGCTTCGTTCTGCGAACCCGGCCAGGCGTTGGCAACAAGCGCTAATTACCAGGCTTTGGGCCGCCGCGTGCCGGTGGCAACCGCCAGCCAGCGCACTGGCCCGGGTGCGAAACGATGGATGAGGTAGAGCAGCTTAAGTGCGGGCGGAAACACGACCAGCTGCTCGTCGCGGGCGATGGCGCGTAGCATGCGTGCGGCGGCTTGCTCGGGTGTGAGCGTGGGCAGCAGCCGGGCGAGGCCGGGCGCGCGTGCTTCGGTGCCAGGGTTATTAGTGAAGTAGCTGCTGCTCACCTTGCCAGGAATGGCAGTTGCGACGCGCAGCCCAGTGCTGTGTAGATCGGCGCGCAGGGCTTCGGCAAAGCCACGCAGCGCCCAGCGTGCGGCAGTGTAGCCGGTGGCTCCAGGCCATGCCACCAGCGCAGCGGGCGAATTGACAAACAGAAAGTAGCCGCGCCTACGCTGTAGCATCGCTGGTAGCAGCGCGCGGGTAAGGTAGAAGGCGGCCAGGTAGGGCATCGCAATCAGCTCGGCTGCCTCGGTGGCGCTCGTTTCTTCCACAAACAGCCAGCGGCCCGAGCCAGCATTACTGATAACAATGTCGGGCGGGCCAAGCTCAGCGAGAATGTGCGCCACAGTCGCATCGACGGCTGCTGCGTCGGTGAGATCGACCGGGTAGGCGTAGGCACTGCCGCCAGTGGCGTGGATCTGCGCGGCCAGCTGCTCAAGGGCGGGTTGGGTACGTGCTAAGAGCACCACTCGTGCACCAGCGCGCGCTGCCGCGGCGGCACATGCCGCGCCAATGCCCGATGATGCGCCGGTAATCAGAATGGTACTACCCTTGATCTGCATATGTTCCTCACACTTCGCGCTAATGGTTCATCCAGGTCACAATCTAACACGTAGCTTCCACTGAGATAATATCCCAGGTACACCCTGCCGACAACTATGCCGGAGTGGTACAATACTGCCCGGGAGCGCCGACACTGGTTTTGAGGAAAAGGAATGCTCAAGCTCTACAATACTTTGACGCGTCGGATCGAGCCATTTGTGCCGATCGAAGCGGGCCGCATACGTATGTACAGCTGTGGCCCCACCGTGTATCGCTATATCCACATCGGCAACCTGCGCACCTTCCTCATGGCCGATTGGTTGCGCCGCACCCTGGTGGCGCTGGGCTACGAGGTGCGCCACGTAAAGAACATTACCGATGTTGGGCATATGCGCGTCGAGATGCTTGATCGCGGTGAAGATAAGCTGATTGCCCAGGCGCGCAAGGAAGGCAAAACGTCGGCGCAGATTGCCGCATTTTACACCGAGGCATTTCAAGAAGACGAGCGACAGCTGCGTATTTTGCCTGCGCATGTCTTCCCGCGCGCTACCGATCATATTGCCGAGATGCAGACGATTGTAACGGGCCTGCTGGCAAACGGGCTAGCGTATGAAGCTGGTGGCAATGTCTTCTTCGACGTGCGTCGCTTCCCCGATTATGGCAAACTTTCGGGCAATTTGCTGGCCCAGATGTTGGCCGGTGTGCGCGATGCCGCCGACCCCTACCGCCGCAATCCCGAGGATTTCCCACTATGGAAGCTGGCCGAGCCAGGGCGCGAAATGGCCTGGGATAGCCCGTGGGGGCGTGGCTTCCCAGGCTGGCATATCGAGTGCAGCGCCATGGCGATCAAGCACCTCGGCGAGCAGTTCGACATCCATACCGGTGGCGTGGATAACATGTTCCCGCACCACGAAGACGAAATTGCGCAGAGCGAGGGCTACACCGGCAAGCGTTTTGTAAATTACTGGCTGCATGCCCAGCACTTGCTGGCCGACGGCCAAAAAATGGCGAAATCTACTGGTAATGCCTACACTCGCGCCGATGTTGTGGCGCGTGGTTTCGAGCCAATGGCGCTGCGCTTGCTGTTTGCCACCGTCCACTACCGCAGTCGGCTGAATTTCACATTTTCGTCGCTGCGTGCTGCCCAAACCGCGCTAGCACGATTGCGTGCGGCTGTGCGGCGGCTGGCGCTGGCTGGCCCACCGGCAGCGCAGCTTGGGCATGATGCGGCGGCGTGGCAGCTACGCTTTCGGGCTGCACTGGCGAGCGACCTGAACCTGCCGCGCGCGCTGGCAGAAGTGTGGGATCTGCTGCGGCGCGACCATACGATGCCAGCGGCGGAGAAGCTGGCGCTGTTGCTTGCGGGCGATGAAGTGCTGGGGCTGGGGTTAGCCGAAGTTGTTGCGCAGGCAACGAACGAATCATCTTTAGTGTCAGGTGAACCGCCCACTACACTACCCGAAGTGATTGGCGGCATTGTGCAGCAGCGCCAGCAGTTGCGTGCCGCTGGTCGCTATGCCGAGGCCGATGCGCTGCGCGGGCAGCTGATGGCGGCTGGTTTCGTCGTGCGCGACACCCCGGCTGGCCCGCTGGTGCTGGCCCGCGCGCCCGAAGAAGAATTTGGCAGCATCTCGCGTCCCGCCGATGCACCCGATTATCGTGCCGCGCCAGATGAATTCGAATTCTCGGTGAACTTACTGGCGCACGATAGCCGTGCCGATCTAGAGCGCTGCGTTGCGAGTGTTGCGCGGTATGCTGCTGGTCGCCGCATCGAGCTAGTTATCGTCGATAATGGCTCAACTGACGACACAGTGGGCTATCTGCAGCACCTGGTTCGCGCTGGTGTGCGCGCCGCCGATGGCACGGCTATTCCGCTCACCGTGTTATTCGTCGATCATAACATGGGCTTTGCGGCGGGCCGGAATGCGACGATGCGCGCCAGCCGCGGCCACATCCTCGTGCTGCTCGATACTTCAATTGAGCTGCAGGGCGATATCTGGCAGCCGCTTGCGGCCGCGCTCGCCAACGAACAGATTGGCCTGGTCGGCCCCTATGGCCTAATCACCGACGACCTGAAAGAGTTTGCCGAAAGCAATGGCCCGGATGTGGACGCGATCGAGGGCTACCTGATGGCGTTTCGGCGCGCGCTGCTCACCGAAATTGGGCCATTTGAAGAGAAATTCCGCTTCTATCGTCTGCTCGATATCTACGAAAGCTTTATGGTCAAAACCTCGGGCTATCGCGTGGTTGTGCTGCCAGAGCTAGCCGCGCGTATTGAAAAGCACCCGCACCGCGAATGGTACAGCCTGAGCGAAGATGAACGCACGACCAAGAGCAAAAAGAACTTCGATATTTATAAACGGCGCTGGCACCACGGCCAGAGCTTGACGGTGAAAGGTGGCGTACCCGGCGAACGCTGGTTTGGTCATAACCACCCGCGCCACCTTGGTTCGCATAGCCACGCGCCCGAAGAGCTGCCGCTGCCCGGTGCGCCGCATACTCACAAGCACCAGCACTGGCCCGATCACGATCACGAGCATCCACATTATCATGATGAATAATATCGCCCGGTTGTTTGCCATAGTGAAGGAGCAGATCAATGCCCCCCCAACCAATTACCCCCGCGCAAGTTGCCGATTTGCAAGAAGCATTCGCGCACGACCCACTTGGGCGGCTTGCACGCAATGCTGTGGCAAAAAACTCGCTGCACGCGGTTGCTCTGAACCGCGCCGTTGTTGCTGGCACCGATCATGTATTTTCGGTACAGCTACCAAGTAACCCAATTACCGACCAGAAGAGCAGCGGGCGCTGCTGGCTGTTTGCTGGGCTCAACCTGTTTCGGGTTGAGGCAATGCAGCGCCTGAATGTCGATAATATCGAACTATCGCAGAACTACCTACTGTTCTGGGATAAAATCGAAAAGGCAAACTACCTACTCGAAACGATTCTCGCAACGCTCGATGAGCCAACCGATGGGCGGCTGATCACGTTTCTGCTGCACAGCCCATTGCAAGACGGCGGGCAGTGGGACATGTTCGTAAACCTGGTCGCCAAATATGGGGTCGTGCCGAAGTCGGTGATGCCCGAAACTGAGAGTAGCAGCAACACAAGGATCATGACTGCGATGATGACAACACTGCTGCGTGAGCAAGCCGCTACCCTACGGCGTATGCATGCGGCAGGCGTTGGCATTGTTGAGCTGCGCGAGCGGAAGCAAGCTATGGTCGGGCAGTTCTACCGTATGCTGTGTATTCATCTGGGCGAGCCGCCCCAGGAATTCGAATGGCAATGGCGTGATAAGGACAAGCAATTTCATCGCGCTGGTACGCTAACGCCACAAGAATTCTTCACCCGTTACGTCGGCTACGATCTGGACAAGATGGTCTGCCTGATTCACTGCCCTACCGCCGATAAGCCATTCAATCGGCTGTATACCATCCAGCACCTGGGTAATGTGGTTGAAGGCCAGATTGTACGCTACCTGAATGTTGATCTGTCGGTCTTCAAACAGGCAGCGATTGCAATGTTGCAAGACGGACAGCCGGTGTGGTTTGGCTGTGATGTTGGCAAGCAATCCCACCCTGAATTGGGCATTCTCGATACGCAGCTGTACGATTATGCCTCAGTGTATGGGGCGCGCTTTGCCGCCGATAAGGCCGAGCGCGTTGAGTATGGCCATAGTATGATGACGCATGCGATGGTATTCACTGGCGTTGATCTGGATGATGACGGGAAGCCACGCAAGTGGCGTGTGGAAAACAGTTGGGGCGAGAAGATCGGCGACAAGGGCTTTCTGGTAATGAGCGACGCCTGGTTTGATGAATATATGTACGAGGTTATTGTCGATAAACGGTTTGTTTCTGCCGAGGTATTGGCCTTGCTTGAAACCGACCCGGTTGTGCTGCCACCCTGGGATCCAATGGGCGCGCTTGCGGTTGCAGGTGGTGAATTGCTTAATGATAGGGTTTAGGCGGTGTCTGTATAGCGCAATGATCATGCCTGCGGCAGCATGGTACCGAACTGTTTTTGGTGTTCCGCAGCTGGCACTTCGCGCCAACCGCGGAACACCATGATACAAAAATACCGCTCTGCCGCAGGCCAAAGGCCGCCCGCGTAACTCGTGTTAATGACAGGACTTACGCGGTGGCTTGTGTAGCTAACCGATTCTGCCTGCGGCAGCAAGGTACTTGCCTTCTTTTGTGCATCGATTTTGGCGCGGAGCGCCAAAATCGATGCACCTTAACCGTAACGTACCGCTCTGCCGAAGGCGAAAAGCGCCGCCCGCGTAACGCCTGTTAATGAGGTGTATGCCGCGTAGGAGTAAGAAAAACACATGAATATTGCACGGCCACGGCCTGGGCCAGTAGCGCTAGTTGGTTCGGGTGAGTACCTCCCGCAGATGAACGAGATCGACCGCATGCTGCTCGATAGCCTGGGTGAAGGCCCTAAGCGCGTAGCACTGCTGCCAACGGCTAGCGGGCTTGAGCTAGAGCCTGTTATGCACTTTGATCTTGAGCGTGGTAAACTCAAGGCATGACACGAAAACCCTATCCGAGTGACGTCAGTGATGACGAGTGGGCGTTTGTCGCACCCTATCTGACCTTGATGACC
>WBZP01002323.1_pt1 | contig 22003 bp, 14 predicted proteins | sample 5204301 | NCBI WGS metagenome assembly WBZP01 (sample SAMN12412401, study PRJNA552823) | activated sludge metagenome | isolation source: activated sludge from nitrification reactor of wastewater treatment plant... | place: USA: Pennsylvania | collected 2017
ATCCAATACGCCGGGAAAAAAGATCGAGTCTCTATTACCCCTCCCTATAAACCGGCCCTTGAGGAGAAATCCGCTTTTGCACTTCTCCATCACCCTATCCTGAGATCGTTCTGGGAACACGCACTGAGCTCCGACTGTTTGCGACATCTGCAAACGACTATGCCCAAGACTTGGCTGCTCGACCCAACTCCCCTCCCGGCCATCGCAACGATTCCAGACCTGTCCGTGGGAGGGCACTCGGTAGCACAATGGACAGCACTCGAAGGGGCGACACAAAAAGAACGCCATTTTGTCATCAAACCATCAGGATTTTCTGAGCTCGCGTGGGGAAGCCGAGGTGTCTCGATCGGACATGATCTTTCTCAGACCGAATGGAACCAGGCGCTTCGCACCGCACTCGCCGCCTTCCCAACGACGCCTTACATCCTGCAGGAATTCCATAAGGGTCGATTGTTTGACATGGATTTCATGGACGATGCCTCTCAGACCATGGTCCGCATGTCGGGTCGCGCCCGACTTTCCCCCTATTATTTTGTGTCCGATGGAACGGTTGAACTCGCCGGTATTCTGGCTACCGTCTGTCCGTCCGACAAAAAGATTCTTCATGGGATGAAGGACGCCATTATGGTCCCCTGTGCCGTTCGATCGGAGTAATACACGCCTTGTCTTCTCCCATAAATTGACCGTTTCACTTTCTCACTTTTCCTGGTAGCCTTATGCGAACATGGCCATGACGCTCTTTCATGTCGACTGGTGTCCAGACTGTCTTGTGGTTCGCCGCAAGCTGACCGACTTGGGAGTGACCTATGACGCCGTCGTTGTGCCGGACAGCAGACGCATGCGCACGCAGGTGTATGAGGTTTCCGGTCAATACTATGTGCCCGTCCTGAAGGACGGAGATCTCGTCCTGACGGAAACCGCCGATATTCTGACCTATCTCGACGAGCGAGCCAAAGCGGACAACACAGGAATTCCGGCATCCACACAGTTTCAATCGCAAGCCCGGACAACACCCGACGAACCAAGCCCAGACGACGAGCATCCGTCTTGCCGGATCACCTGATCACCCAAGGACCTTTTATGGAAGACTGGCAGAAAGTCCTGGCAAAGAGCATCGTGAAGCCCAAAGACCTGGCCAAGCGGTTCGGCCTGGATGAACAAGAGATCGAAGCCATTGTTGGTCCCTACCCCATGCGCATTACGCCGACTGTCCTCGAGACAATCAAGTCGAAGGATGACGCGATCTGGAAACAGGTGGTTCCAGATATCACGGAATTAGACGACATCGCGGCGGACGACGATCCGCTCGAAGAAGACCTCATGAGCCCGGTGCCCCACCTGGTGCATCGCTACCCGGACCGCGTGTTGCTCATGGTTACCAACCAATGTCCGATCTACTGTCGGTTCTGCACCAGAAAACGATTGGTCGGGAAACCCGGTTTTCTGAAAAAGGGTGAGCTGGACCGCGCGATTCAGTACCTGCGTGAACATAGCGAGGTCCGTGATGTCATCCTGTCAGGAGGGGACCCCCTCTTGCTGCCCGATCATCTCCTTGATCGAATCCTGAAAGCGCTTCGGACAATTCCCCACTTGGAGCTCATACGGATCGGCTCACGAGTCCCCGGCAGTTTACCTCAGCGCATCACGCCTCGCCTCTGTGAAATCGTCAAACAGTACCACCCGATCTACATGAATCTGCATTTCAACCATCCCGATGAGCTGACACCGGACGTGAAGGCTGCCTGTGGTCGTCTCGCTGATGCCGGCGTTCCACTCGGCGCCCAAACCGTCCTCCTCAAAGGAGTGAATGACGATCCAGAGATCATGAAGCAACTGGTCCATCAACTTCTTCTTGCGCGAGTGAAGCCCTATTATCTCTATCAGGCTGACTTGACCAAGGGAACGAACCATTTCCGCACGACGGTCGAAACGGGACTCAGGATCATCAAGGCGCTGCAAGGGCATACCAGCGGCATGGCCGTCCCTCACTTTGTGATTGATGCGCCGGGAGGAGGAGGCAAGATTCCTTTGTTGCCCGACAACTACCTGGTGCATCTGGATGAGGACGGGGCCGTTCTCCGCAACTACGAGAACAAGACCTTCCACTACCCCCAACCAAAGACAGACGGTCGACGGGAACTCCCCATGGTTGGTGTAGGTTCCGCTGTCGACCAGGCCGAAGAAGCCTATGCGACTTGCGGGGACAGCTATCCCGATCGCGACGGCTACGCCATGTGGGGAAACAGCTGCGGCGGAGATGCGGACGAGCTGTGACGACTCATTCACCCCGATCCGGGATTTTTCCCTATCAAGACATCAGGCGGTTGATCGCCAGCGGCGCCATCAGTGCTGCTCCAGCGATTGAAGACCGACAGATTCAACCAGCCAGTCTCGACCTCCGTCTCGGCCGCAAAGCCTACCGATTGATCAGCAGTTTCTTGCCGGAACTATCGGCGATCTCCTCCCGCTTGAATGTCATGGATTTCTATCAGTCGGATCTCGTGATGTACGAAATGGATCTGAGCGACGGCGCCATTCTCGAAAAAGGCCACGTCTATCTTGTTCCATTACTGGAAGAATTGGCGCTCCCTAAAACGATCCGTGCAAGGGCGAATCCGAAGAGCACAACCGGTCGCCTGGATGTGTTCACCCGCGTGGTGACGGATCTCACTTCGGGATTCGATGAAATCCGAGCAGGCTATCAAGGGCAACTATTCCTCGAAGTAGTTCCCCGCTCATTTGCCATCAAAGTTCGTACCGGACAGTCGCTGAACCAAGTCCGATTTGTGCGTGGCGAGGCGACGGTTTCAGACCGGTCGCTTCATGCCCTCCACCGGACGACGCCGTTGCTGTATCACAACGTGGCGCCCACGAAGCGCATAGGCAATCAAGATGTTCGTGCTGAACGGGGTCTGTTCCTTCGCATTGATCTCACCGGAGGGGATCAGCGAGATTCCCGCGTAATCGGATACCGGGCGAAGAAGAATAGCCATGTCATTGACCTCGCCAAAGTGGGACATTATGCTGCAGCTGACTTCTGGGAGCCGCTCTACCGGCATCGTCACGACAGCTTGCTATTGGAGCCGGAAGAGTTTTATATCCTTGTGTCCAAAGAGCGCATCCGGGTGCCACCCGGCTATGCCGCGGAAATGGTGGCGTACGAAGCAGCCTGTGGTGAGCTCCGGACCCACTATGCAGGGTTTTTCGACCCGGGCTTTGGGTATGGGTCAAAAGGTGAGATCAAAGGCACACAGGTCGTCTTGGAGGTTCGTCCGCACGACGTGCCGTTTTTGATCCACGATGGACAAACGTTTTTTAAAGTTCTCTATGAAGCCATGATGACGAACCCGATACAGCTCTATGGATCAGGCTTAGGCTCTTCCTATCAACGGCAAGCCCTCACGCTCAGCAAACATTTCAAGATCTAACCTATGGCGCCATCCGATTTCCCTTCTCATCATGATGCCTCCGAACGTTCGTCGCCACCCACCGAACCGGAGGGACCACCCGAAAGCTCCGAACACCAAGTCCACGTCATCGGGCTGATGGTCGGCACCGCACTGATGTTTATCGGATTTCTCAATGTGTTTCTTTCCATCAGCGGCGGGTTTGAGATCAACATCGTGCCGTTTCTGATCTATTTTGGCGGCCTCGCGGTCTGGGCCAATGCAGCCGTTGAAACACCGGCCATTCGGTACGGTGTCATGGCGACGGCTGTCGCATTGGCCTTGGGACTTTTTCAGTACGGAGAAGTCCTCTTTTGGCACAAGCAACTGCTGTTCTGGATTACCGTCATCATCGTCATGTATTTCATGTTCGTTGAGCCCAAGAAGCCGACCGCGTGAGCATGATGAGCTCTAGAGGATGACGACGATCTCCGTCATCATTCCCACTCTGAATGAAGAACAGGCCCTTGGGCAAACACTGGCCAACCTTCCGTCATCTCTCGTCCTTGAAATCATCCTTGTTGACGGAGACAGCACTGATCACACGCAGGCAGTGGCGAACGCCTTTTGCACCGCAACGCCCAATGCTCGTATCATAAGAGCGCCGACCGGACGAGCACGGCAGATGAACGAGGGAGCGAAAGCCAGCCGCGGAGCAGTTCTACTTTTCTTGCATGCCGATACACAGGTGCCGAACGACGCTCCTCGGATCATTGAGTCGGCGCTCACGGACCCGGCAGTTGTAGGAGGGCGATTCGATGTCCGATTCGACACTTGTTCCGGCTGGGGACGCATCATCAGCACACTCATGAACTGGCGTTCTCGCACCAGCGGCATCTCCACAGGCGATCAGGGCATCTTTGTCCGTCGCCACACTTTCGAACAACTTGGCGGATTTGCTGACATCCCGTTGATGGAAGACATCGACTTCAGCTGGAGACTCAAACGAGCCGGATCGACTGTGGCACTCCGCCAAACAGTCAGGACCTCATTTCGTCGCTGGGAGAAGCAAGGCCCGCTGCGAACCATCCTCCTGATGTGGACCCTACGATTTCTCTATTGGGTTGGCGTCACCCCACATCAGCTCGCAAACTGGTATCAGACCGTGAGGTAACACGTGACAACTCCTCGCCCTCAACCCTCAACCCTCAACCCTGCATTAATTGTCTTCGCCAAAGCGCCTATCCCGGGCCAGGTGAAGACGCGCCTCTGCCCGCCTCTGACTCCAGACGAAGCCGCCACGCTCCATGGCAGTTTTGTCATCGATACGCTTGAACGAACAAAGCTCACTGCGACACAACTCAAATTACAGTTTGATCGTTACCTGGCCTGTGCACCGTCTTCCACACATGTATTTTTCAAAATTATGGAAGAGAGACATGGCGTGAAGGTCATCGATCAAGTCGGCGACGACCTTGGTGCACGTATGAATCAGGCCTTCGACGTACTATTCAAAAAGGGATACCGACAAGTTCTGATCATTGGAACCGATGTGCCGACCCTTCCTCTTGATTACTTCAAACAAACGCTTACCCTGCTGGACAGCCATGATCTCGTGCTGGGCCCGGCCCTTGATGGCGGTTATTACCTGATTGGCCTCAAGCGGATGGCTCCGGAACTCTTCGCCGACATTTCGTGGTCGACTGATCACGTCCTGAAACGCACACAAGAGAACGCTGTCACCCTCGGACTGAAAGCGGCGTTGCTTGAACCATGGCGTGATGTGGATAGGGTGGAAGATCTGCAGGCCCTCATTGAGGCCAATATTGCCGATAGCAAGAAGCCAAAGAACAACCGAACGTTTTCAAATCGTACCGCTGGAGTGCTGGAAACACTCGCCAAGCGGCTTCGTTCAAGAGCATAATGAAGCAGACACAACTGTAGAGGAGAGATGGATCAACAGGTTGCACTCATTACGGGCGGAGCGAAAGGCATCGGCAGGGGAATCGCGCTTGATTTAGCCGCCCGACATTGGAAGATCGCCCTTTGCTATCGAAACAGCGAAACCGAAGCTAACGAGACTGCGCAGGACATCATGACACAAGGAGGACGATCCCTGGCTATCCGTTGTGATGTCTCCGACCCAGTGGCTGCGAAAAGTCTGATTGCCAGGGTTGAACAAGAATGGGGCCAAATCGATGTCCTGATCAATGGTGCTGGCCCCTATCACCGCATTAACTTGTTCGATGAAACGGTCGAAGGCTGGAACGAGATGTTCGACGGCAACCTGCACCCTATTTTTTACCTAGCACAGGCTGTTGCACCCGGCATGAAGGCCCGCAAAACCGGACGGATCATCAACTTCAGCATGGCCAACGCCGATCAAATGGAGGCCCAACCCGACGTGACCGGCCACTACATCGCCAAGGCCGGTGTCCTGATCCTGACCCGCACGCTGGCGAAGTTGCTGGCGCCCTACGGCGTCACCGTCAACGCCATCTCTCCCGGGTTCATCGATTCGGGAAGTGCTCCCCCGCAAGAGCTTGCCGCCATGACCAAACGTATTCCTGCCGGATACATTGGGACGGTGGATGACACTGTCGCAGCCGTCCGTTATTTGCTCAGCGACGACGCGCGCTATGTGAACGGCGCCAACATTCAAATCAGCGGGGGCTGGGGCATTTAAAACGAGAGGAGTCCCGCATCATGCGATCAGCGCAGGAACGAGAGAGTCATCGGCGATTCGTCCAGGCCCTTCAGCATGAACATGTGACCTGCGTGCAACCTGGCTGCGGCGGAGCGATGGACATGGCCGATCACACTCCGCATAGTGCTCGCATCAAAACCTACGAAGCCACCTGCGAACGTTGTCACACCGTTGAGAAGATCACCGGCAAGGAGGAGCACCATCCTTCCTGGGACGTGGCCTCCATCACCTTAATGGCGGAAACACACCTCCTCCACGATCAACCGACCTGTCCGTACGACGACACACCCATCACCTTCATCTCGCTACCCAACCCTCGCCGTAAAGCTCGGTATCGCCTCCTATGTTACTATTGTGGCCGACACACGGAAATGAACTGGCCACCACCGGAGGCGAAACGGTAACGTCACACGCCCATCGCTCCATCGACGGCAGGCCTGTCGCCCCTCACTACGCAGAGAGGGCCCTCTTGATGTATTCCCCGATTCGCCGAAAATACGGGACGCTGCCCGCGTGGCATGTGATGCTATCGTTCGCACCTCGGATTACGTACCATTTCTTGGACAGCGGATCCCTGTCAAAGGCCTGACGCCCCAGGCCGCTGGCTATAATCTCTGAATTTTGTGATGACTACTTTCCTTGAGGTCTCGTCACCAGAGGCATAAGGTTTTTACCAAGAATGGCCGAGGCTGCAATGATCCCACCAAAAAGGGCTCCGCTTACGCCAGGCGCCACCACATCCTGGCCAGTGAGAAAGAGATTTTTAACTGAGGTATGAGCGCGCAATGTTTGTAAGCGATAACGCTCTGGCGTCGCAGCAAGCCCATAGGCCTCACCGCGTTCGTGCTTCATGAAGTGTTTTGCCGTTAAAGGTGTCGACAACTCCACGTAGTCAATCTTTCCTTGGATCGCCGGCACATAGGTCTCCACTTTTTCCAGTAGCCTTGCTGACAGTTCTTGTTTAAGTCGTTCGTAGTCGTCGCCACGCTTTTTCCATCGCGTATGTTCCCACACCGTAAAAGCATCGTAGGGCACGGGCACCACGACCTCAATCGTTGCGCGTCCTGGAAATCGTCGTTCAAATTCTGGGTCTTTCGCGGACGGGAACGAAATGTAGAGCACAGGGAATTCTTCACAGAGATCGCCATAGAATCTTTTCTCATTTGCATCGTGATCAAATGACGGACAGATCCACAGATTTGTACCATTCAACCCAAGCGATGAAGCACTCTGCTTGATGCCGATATAGAGAGTCAGATACGCCATGGAACTCGCAATCGCTTTCAAGTCATCATTGATCGGCTGAGGCTCTCTAATGAGGCGACGAAATGTATTGTGCGCCCCCGCATCACTTACTACGACGGGAGCCTGCAGTACTCGTCCGTCCTTCATCCGCACTCCAATCGTCTTCGCGTCTTCGAGGAGGATTTCATCAACCTCGGCATTGATGACCACCTGACCACCGCTTTGCTCAATCGACGGAAGGAGTGTTTCTGCAATACGCGCAGCTCCCCCAACAGGATAGCTTGCGCCATTGAGATAGTGCGTGGCGATTATGGCGTGAATCGCAAAACTACTCTGAGCCGGAGGAAGGCCATAGTCAGCCCACTGTGCGGTCAGGACACCAATGAGATCTTCATTCCGAGTGCACTCACGTAACACCTGGAGTGTCGTACGATCGGCCCATCGCGCAAAGGGGCCTCGCATTGAATGACCGACTTTCTGTGACATGGCGTGAGAAAGTGTCTGGTCGGCTATATAACCGTGGAACGCCCCCCGTGCGCTGTGCACTGCCTGGAAATACCTGTCAATTCCTTGTGCCTCTTGAGGGAAGCAGCCCAACAAGCTCCTCTTAAAAGCTCCCTGCCCTGCCGGAAAATCAAAACCTTTTCCGCCAATGATGGCTCGGTCATAGACCTCGGGCATTGGGTGCCAACGCAGTTGCGAACCACTCAAGTAATCGAAGGCGGCACGTATCGGAAGATTCGGATTTCCACATTCACCGATGTAATGAAGTCCAACATCCCACGCATATCCCGGTCTGGTGAACGTATGGGTGTACCCCCCAGCTCGGTAGTGCTGTTCCAAGATGAGGACCTTTTTCCCAGCCACCTTAGACAGTAACGCTCCTGTTGTCAGCCCACCAATACCCGATCCAATGACCAAAGCATCCCATCGTTCGTCTTTCAGTTGTCGATATATATGCATCGGAGCCCCCCACTCTTAGTCACATCACACTTCATGGCACAACCTATCACTCAATCGTTTGACGGTCCTGATGTCGTACGTCAACCCGTCGTCGTCAGTCAGGCGTGTGAAGTGGTCAGTCGTAATGATTCGCAATGAAGCACACCAATCATTCAATGTATCCTTGTAGACCGTTACGCTAAAAGAATCGGATGAGCCGAATCTGCACATAATCGTCCCGGCTCGGGCCAATCAGAATATCCGATTGGGGGACACGAAAGAACGCCAACGATTCCACCTCCACTTTCCAGTTATCTCCAAACCTGCGACTCCCTTTGATGCTCGTAATAGTCGCTCTCGTATCAATGTCCACCGTAACACCAACCAACACCTGAGAATTCTGTTCATCATTAAGCGCCAAACGCAGACCGGCAAATATGTCATTGTTATTGGGGGTTGGCAGAGAATTCGTCAGCGTCGTCCTTGAGAGCTTCTCACGGCCATCGTACTGATACTCAAGTAATAGGCCAAGATCTGCCCCGCTCCCCCATATATCCGATTCGGTATATTCCAACCCAGCGACGGCCGCTGCAAAGCGTTTACCAGGGACATCGCGCGTCATGGCTTCCAACTTGAACAACCATTTCCCCACTGCACCCTGGATATCCACACCGACCTGATTGATCAACTCATATACAGGGATCAGTGCGGTTGGCCTCGTAAATGAATTCGGGATAAGACGAGGCTCTCTGGAAATACCGCTAAAATACGAGATCCCAACATCCCATCGTCCAAACGTATGGCTCCACCGTAATGCCCAATCAGGGTGCCAATGGTTCGCATTCTGAATTTGAGCCTGAATCGTATCGACGGGCAATTCAAACCGGAGCCGCCCTTTTACGGATGGGTATGTTCGTTCACGGAAATAGGGCAGATACAAAAGATTCAGATTTCCATACCTGGTCGCAACATTCAGATTCATCATCGGTTGCCCCAGCTTATCCTCCCCGCGAATACTTTCGACTTCATCAGTTTGATTCACAATATCGATTAAATGTCGTGATTCCGTCACCCCCCAGAACACTTTCCCCACACCACCTTGGAGGTTCCACCCATTTCCCTTATAGAGCCAGTTGGCCTCACGCAGATCCGCATGCGAACGACGACTGTCCAAACTGTCGTAGCGGCCAAAGGGAATCAATGTCGCCCGATGTGAGCCATTACTCCATTCCTGTCGAATCTCTGGTTGCATGAATACAGAAGGGTCTACTACACCAGGATTTTGGCCTGACAACACAGACTTTTCAGTAAATGTTCGTAAGTCCATAGCGGCAAACCCAGACAGCTCCACCGCGTACGCATTGCAGGTGACACCCAGTATTCCGACGACAACAACGAGACGTATATACATAACCGAACATCGTGCCTGATTGACTACACCCTCGACCGCACATTACTCATTCAGTGCTTACCTGCTTCAGTCGCCACTCAGCCAGGCTCTTGATTGTTTACGATGCGTCGCATCATGGATACGTACCTATCACGTCAGACCCTTAGCGTTTGAACCACGGGTCACTTCCGTTGACTTCACCAGATGCAGTACGGAAACATGATTCTGGCAAGACTCAATCGAGGAATACACGCCCTTCCCGCCACACACCGCTCAAAAGGATGTGCACGCCGAGGCCCGTCGCGCAGAAGGCAGAGTCCCCTCACTTACACACGCGATTAGAACGCCCGTTTATCGCGCAAGCTGAACCCCTTCTGCGTTAGACACACCCATCTACTGGACGGACTTCAACGCTGCCTCCGAAAAATCGTTGTCCTTAAACCCATTTCGAAACTTATAATTCTTGCGGGCCAAGGTAGAGCTTTTCCCATTCTGGTGGTTGACCATTTCTAAACGACTTGCCCGCCAATACTGGCTCAGATATTGCTGATAGTCATGAAACGTGAGTGTCTTGAGTAAGACATTTTTCCTGTCATAAAATTCGATCTTCCTTGGCTGATAAATGGTTTTATCTACCCACTCCACTTGTTTTGAATAACCCGAATACTCATAGGCAGGAACATTCTCGACGACAAAACATTCATTTCCATCCAGAACGTCATCGCGAAGATAGCGATATTTATACTTATCCATTTCCCAGGAAGCGATATCTTCAAAGGCGAATTCGCTGCCCGCAAAAGGCCCTGACTTATTGACTGATGAAATCCGTTTGATGCGTTTCAATTCGGGCAAGAAAAGCCACTGATCATCCTGCTTAAGCCCATGCGAAAACGTGAGTACAGCAGTCCCTTTCACATCGGCCGGTTTGTGAAACAGCGCCAGATCCTTATCACCATCTCCAGACACTTCTAACGTTTTGATCGACAGTTCACGAACGCTTTCTTCTCCCTGAGCATTACGCAAAACAAATATTGCGTCGTTTGAGCTATCGCCAAATCCCGAATCACGCCTATCGGTTTCCTCCGATATGGCACGGCCCTTTTCCTCGGGAGTTTCGGCGTAGACCGATGGAGACAATAGAGCGAGGGTGACCGCGATGTAGACGAATCTGTTCATGTTCTCTCCTTTCACGATTGACTAACTGGCACAACCCTGGGGAACCAGCCTCTTAAGCTTCGCTTGACGTCATGCGCAATGAGAATAATCAGCGGCAGCAAGAGGAATTCAGCGAATAAGCCGAGGGCAAAAATAATCGACGTTAACAGCCCGGTTTCGTAATTCACTAGAAATGGAGACAAGGTCAACAGGGAAAATCCCATGATTAACACCGCAGATGTGACCCACAGGGCATGACCAACGGTGCCAAAGGCATAGGACAGCGCCTCTTGCGGCTCAAGGTGCTTCTCCCTTCTGGCATATTGATATTTACCGAGGAAATGTACGGTGTCATCGACGAGAATCCCCAAGGTCATCGCCGCCACTACGGACGACGCCATCCCCACCTGCCCCACCATTAATCCCCAAATTCCAAAGGCCATACCAGCCGGAAGCAAGTTGGGAACCAAACTAAGCAGTCCCAAACTGACGGAACGCAACACCACGATCATGATGAGCGACACGATCACAATTGACATCAATTCACCGGTGATCATGCTGACAATATTGCGTTGTCCGATGTGCGCAAACAAAATGGTCGTTCCTGTCCCATCCGCCTGTTTAATAAGGGGAGCATTCGTTGCCAACCAAGTTTGGGCCCGCCCCTCCAAGTCAAGCACCTGCTGACTGGTGATACTCCGCAACGTCACGGTCATGCGCGTTGCCGACTTGCTCACATTGACACGATTATTCAAGTCCAGCCCGTATGGCAATGACATTTCAAACAAGAGGAGATACTGTGCCGACAATCCCCGGGTCTCAGGTAGGCGATACCAGGCGGGATCATCTCCATGCATGTTTTGATTCAGTCGCTTCAGAATATCGTTCACGACATACACGTGAAGAACTTCTGGCTGCTGCCGAAACCATTGTGCAAACCGTTCTACCTGTTCAAGAAACGCTGGTTCATTAATTCCCCCAGGCGCTCCCTGTTCAATGGAATAGTCGATGTTGTACATCCCCGTTAAGTGTTTGGTGATGTAATCAGTGTCACTCCGGAAGGTGATGGATTCATCGAAATACCGCACGTAGAGATCATCGAGGCGATTCAATGGAATACACGCCAGCACCGCCCCTATGACAACCGGCACAATGGCGGCTAGGCTGTACCGATGCTTCGCAATCCAACCAGCCAAGGTTACAAAGGTTGTGCCACCGGCAGGCGCCGCATGACCTCGAGTGACCGGCAACACCATCATCAGGGCAGGCAAGAAACTGATCGTTAAGACATAGGCCACACCCACTCCCATCGCCGTAATATTCCCCAAATCTCGAAACGGTGGGGCATCGCTGTAATTCATCGACCAAAACCCTACAGCAGTGGTGAGATTCGTGAAAAAGATCGCTTTGAAATTAACCTGGAGGCTTTCTTTCATCGCAGCCTGTTGACTGAGCCCTCGGGATATACCGGCATAATAGGCCGTCAAGACATGGACTGAGTCGGCTACGGCCAAGGTCAGCAGAATCGTCGGCGCCGGAATACTGGACGGTGAGAACACAATTCCCCCCCAACCCGCTAAGCCGATTGCAGAGACAACCGAGAGTGTCATCATTGTTGCGGCAGCCAACATCCCAATGACAGATCGGAGAAACCACCATAAGCCTACGACAATGATCGTCAACATCGTAGGCGTCAGTGTTTTCGCATCCCGTTCAGATGACTCCGCAAACGCAGTGTCAATCATGAGGGCCCCGGTCAGCCGGAACGAGATCCCGGGATGTGCTCGCTGAACATCTGCGGCAAGGTTACGGACAAATGCGACGGCTTCCATGGTTTCTGCATTTTGGTCGTTGCCTGGTCGCCGTACGATGACGTTGAATCCCATCACTTGACCATCCGGTGAAATCAAGCGATTACGCAACAACGGCTCGTTCAGCGCAATCTGCTTGATTCGCGCAATATCGGCGGGGCTGAGTCGATCAGCACCATGAACCAAGTCACCTACGAATAGCTCATCACCTTGGGCCGTGCTATGTTGAAAGTTTGTGATCGAGTCTACCCGTGTCGCATAGGGGGTCTGCCAGAGACGTTGCGTGATATGCTCCGCAATGGCCAGGTTTTCTGGCGTGAACACATCGGAATCTTTGGGAGTCACCACGACCAGAATATTGTCGTCCCGCGTGTACGTCTTTTCTAAGGCTTCAAAGGCGCGTAGCTGCGGATTATCTTCGCTAAAGAACATACGATAATCATTTTTGAATTGGACATATCGCACGCCATAACCTGCCGTTGCCGTTAGGGCTACACATATCCCGATTACCAGCCAAGGCCATCGCACAACCCAATTGGCATACTTGTTAACCACGGGCTTACTCCTTCTCCTGCAAATGACTGAACGAGTGCATTGTCCCTACCTCGAGGCCTTGAGCGCTTCCATCACGGTATCCACCGTGTAGACAACCTCGGTCTCAGTCAGATTACTCGTGATAAAGAATCGCAATCTCGACGCGGCTTCCGGTACTGCCGGGTATGTGATCGGATGAACATTAATGCCAGCGCGCAGCAGGTGTTGATTGAGCTGCAAACATCGCATCGAATTACCGACGATCACAGGAACAACACCGGTCCCTCCTGCCAAGCCTGTATCCAATCCATTGCATTTCGCACGCTCGATGAATAATGCAGACCTGGCCCGCAGGCGCGCCGCCCGTTCCGGCTCCTGCATCATGATCTGTGCGGCAGCCAATGCCGCCCCAGCATTAGCCGGCGAGATGCCGACGCTGAAGAGGACCGCCCCTGGCGCGTTATACTTGATGTTTTGGATCAGTTCTTTCGAACCACAGATATATCCGCCGCAACTTGCGAATGCCTTACTGAGTGTTCCCATCCAAATATCCACTTCGGCCGGATCTAGTTGGAAGTGATCATGCGAGCCGAAACCTCTCGGTCCGATCACACCTGCGGCATGAGCTTCATCAACCATCAACATGCACTTATGCTTGTGCTTGACCTCTATAAACCGCGGCAGATCCGGAATATCGCCATCCATGCTGTACACACCTTCAATAATGATCAGCACGCGTTTGTACTGCTGGCGGTATTGCTCCAGCAGATTATCCAACGCATTCCAGTCATTGTGCGGAAACGCCATTCGCCGAGCACCGGAGAGCTGGCAACCCGTAATAATGCTGTTATGGATGAGGCTGTCGTGTAGGAGCAGATCTTGAGGATTGAACAGATGACCGATCACCGCCACATTCGTCGAATACCCACTGACCAAGGCGACCGCATCTTCCGTGTTATGGATATGCGCCAACGCTGTTTCCAGCTCACGGTGAAGAGGAATTTCTCCAGACACAATACGACTCGCCGAAACAGACGTCCCGTACTGATCGATGGCTCTCTTTGCCCCCGCTGAAACTTCAGGGTGTCCCGACAATCCTAAATAGTTATAGCCTGAATAATTGATATACTCCTTGCCATGGATCATGGTGAGATGATCACTGACGCCTTCATGCGCGCTAAAGTATGGATTCTCCACGGCCAGAGCCTTCAGCATTTCCGCATGCTCAATTAGGAGTCGGTTGCCGGGAAACCTGTCGACACGGTACCACTCTTCTGAAATTACTCCGGTCGTTGTCTCTTGCGAGCGATTACTCCCTTTCCGGAACATGAGGTCCTTCAGCAGGGCGCGTTTTTGTTCTTCGTTCATCGCACTGACATTCATCGCCTGTTCCATCATGCTGTTTCCTTTTCCTGCAACATTTTGTCCAGAAGGATATCGATCTCCAACACCGACATCCGATCAACCAGCGACGAATCCTGGGCCTGCGGATCACCATCCTTATTCGCTACGGACCGAATCGTCCGCTCCATTAACAACTCCGCGAGATGGAGCAGGTTTTTGCTTCTCATCAGCTCCAGAGTTGAGATCCGCACGCCAAATACCTGATCGACCGCCGTCTGCAACTCCACGGACATCAGGGAATCCACTCCCATTTGCGTCAACGAATGTTGAAGATCAACCTGGGACACGGGCATGCGCAGCACCCGAGCAACCTGTTCGGCAACGGCTTGCCCCATGGCTGCCGTGCGCTCGTTTTCTGGTAATTCACTGATGGTTTGACATTGCTCAGTCAGTGATGTGCTTTGTTCCTTTCCACCCGTCAACGTACACATCCTCGGAGAGTTTCCCCCCGTAGGCTCAAACTCTTTCCATCGTGACCAGTTACAGTTCATGATCCCAAGTTGTGGGACATCGTGTTCACGAAGATACGCCCACCCCTCTAAGGCTTGTTCTGCTGGAATAGCCGATATACCCATCAGTTCCAGATGCCTCCGAACTTCATCGCTCTCGATCGCCATACCGGTCGCAATCGCTCCCCAATTCACAGACATAGCCTGTAGGCTAGTCTGACGCCGATGGTACGCCAGCGCTTCCAAGAAGGTGTTGGCTGCCACATAGCTGGCCTGTCGCGCGTTGCCGATCATTGAAGAAATCGATGAAAAGAGCACAAAATAATCAAGTGAATCCTTGCAAGTCAGTAGGTGCAACCACCATGCACTCATGGCTTTTGCCTTCATGACAGTGGCGATACGATCTTGATTCAGCTCTGCGATTGGCCCATCATCCAAGACCCCAGCCGCATGAAACACACCTTTGAGAGGTGGGAACTGATGGGCTATCTGTGCCAACGTCTCCTCCACCTGCGTTTTGTCCGACATGTCCGCCGCCATTGCCAACACGTTGACCCCCTGTGCCTCCAGTGACTGGACTGCGGCTTTGGCGTGTTCCTCTGCCGCACCCCGTCGTCCCACCAAGGCCAAATGCCTTGCCCCACGCTTCGCCATCCACTGTGCCGTCTCTAGGCCAAAACCTCCAAATCCGCCCGTGATTAGATACGTCACCTCAGGCCTAAAAATAGGGGAAACACGATCATCGGTCACTTGAATAGCGGATCGATCTGCGAGTGAAACGATGGCTTCCCGATCGCTCACATTCCCATCACCCACTGTGAATCCTATGAGACTTTTATCGGCAGAGAGGATTTCGGCCACCGAAGGAACAGTATCGCTTGATCCCAGGATATGTCCGACTTTCGTCAGCAGCTGACCAAACAGGAGAGGGGCCGTCGATGCTAGCCTTACAGCGCTGATCACTGTGTGACTGCTCAGGCCGCCTGTGACCGGCTGTATGCTAGCCCCGTTCACCAACACAAGTTCATGTGCATCTGGCGGCAGAAGGCGAGAGATTGTTGTATGCTCACCCACGCCACCCCCATGTACCCAGGCGCGAATACGTCGCAGTTGTCCGGGATTACTCAGCCATTTCGGAGTATCTCGCTGCGTGAATGGAAGGATCACAGGTTCGCCATTCAGCATATCCGGCCCATCCGTATCACGATACAGGTACGGGGTAGCCCCTAACCATTGGGCCATCCTGTGGCTGGCTGTGGCACGAGCCCCTAACTGGGCATCGATCAGCACGATTTCTCCAGGAGCCAGACGAGCGATCGTCTGCATCGCATAATAGGCAGGGAGGAACGTTGTCGGTACCGCTGCTACTTCTGAGTCATCGAATGCATGATAGGAGTCGATTGAAAAGACTCGTTCAGTAGAGCAGACCACATGCGAGGATGGTTTGCCCTCTGTCACAATCATGACTGTGTCGCCAACCTGCCTCTGGACAACACCCTCCCCGACGGCCGTCACTCTTCCCGTAGCAAAATACCCCTGCGGCTCCTCTGACTTTTCGTCTGCTCTGACCTGCACAGTGGTTACGTTGACGTACGCGAGCGCAACCACGACTTCGCCGGCTTTGGGAAACGGCACTGACATCGAATGAAAGGTTGATCGTCCTGCTCCTTGGAGGCGGAATGCCTCGACCACATCAGCCGTCACCGTCTTCTGATTCGATACAGTCGTATCAACCGCTAACCGCTCCAATCGATGCACATAGCGCTCAGCCCCCCGAAGCGCTATGTCATCTTCTCGATCATCGGCAAGTATTTCCTTGGCCAAGGCGCCGACATTGGGCTCCACAGCCCCCACATCCACCAACGTGCAGCGCAGAGCAGGATGCTCATTGAAGGCCACGCGTACTAAACCAACCAACGGTGTTTGCGCCATACTAGTGATGGTGTCCATGCCTGAAACGACCTGCGCCCCTTGAGTCACGATATACAAACGTGGACAGGTCTCTGCGAACACACTCGTCAATAGTTGGAGAACCTCTACTGCCACTCCGGTTCGGGTCATGCCGACAGGATCTTTTGGGCTTGCAGGATCATCCAGCCCCCAACAGTACACAACACCTTCCAGACGCTGCCCCTCGAGATCTTGCAAGGCGAGCCGCAACTGATCCAGCTCGTGTACCTTGGGGACCTCACCAGTGGCGTTGGGCACACGGATGACGGTGTTCAAAGGATTCGTTTCCAGTTCATGGGAGAGGGCCTCACCAAGCCCCCTGGTATCGGTGAGAATAAGCCAGTTGCCGGTTTTGCCCTGACTCTGAAGCACTGGCTGCGGCGTCCACTGCCAGGCATAGGCCCATTGCTTCAATTGCTCAAGGGGATTGTCGCGTTGGCCGATAAGCCCACGGCAGCGTAACCCCTCAACCCGCACCCACAACTTCCCAGCATCATCAAACAGATCCACCTCGCCGACGATATCCTCGTCGGTGATACTGGTGAGCCGGCCATGACACCAAAACGCGTTGCCCGGTTTGCCATAATAGGTCAGACGCTTAATTCCCACTGGCATGTAGAATTTGTCGCTTCCCTCCAGCGTCACGATTAATGACTGGAAGCAGCCATCCAGGAGACTCGGGTATAAGTGGTATGCGGCCTCGTCCCCGCTGAATTCCTGGCTCAACTCAATTCGCGCCAGGACTTCACCCTGCCCACGTTGCAGCCCTCGAATGGTTCGGAACGAGGGTCCATACCACAAGCCGCGCTCAGCTAACCCCTCATACAACTTCTCAATATTCACGCTTTCGCCGCAGCGGCCAGTAATGGCACCCTGATCGATCACCAGACTTTCCGTCTCCTGAATGGCAAAGATATTCCCCGACGCATTGAGTTGCCAGTTCTGTTGCTCGGCACTTTCGCGGCTGTAAAACCCATACTCCCCACTGGTCTGATCGAGCTCCACATGCACAATCTGATCAGCCCCACCGGTATTTGGCATCAAGGCTTGGTGAAACTGTAGTTGGACCAATGCGCATCGAGCATCCCCCGTGACCTGCTGAAATGCGGCCAACCCGGCCTCAACATAGGCGGCACCGGGCATCACGACTAATCCATCCACCTGATGATCATTGAGATAGGGGAGAATTTGCCCATTGACTGCGGCCTCCCACATTGGTCGTGGGTTTGGCACACGACGGTCCAGCAATGGATGAAGCGATTCGCCGATGCGATCTACTTGTGACTCCGCGTCCTCACTCCAATACACTTCTCGCTGCCAGGGATACGTCGGCAACTTCACATAGCGGACATCAGCCGAGTACTGCCGGTGCCAATCAATCGGGCAGCCCGCGATATACAACTGGGCAAGCCCCATGGAGAAGGTGCGCCGTTCGGGTTTCTGGCGACGTAACGAGGCAATCGTTTGCGCCTCGACATTGCGATGCCGACAGCACTCCTTAATGGAAGTCGACAGTACTGGATGCGGTCCGACTTCCAAGAAGACTCGATGCCCATCCCGCAAGAGACTCGAAATTCCTTCCGCAAAATACACAGGTTCTCGAATATTGTCGCACCAATATTCGGCATCGTAGAGTACTCCGGTGACGACATCTCCGGTCACGGTCGAATAGAGCGGGATGGTCGGTTTCTGCGGTTTTAACTGAGCCAAGACCGAGCGGACCTCCGGTTTGAGCGGCTCCATAAACGGACTGTGATACGGAACCTCGACTTGCAGAAAGCGACCGGCTTCTCCGCGTTGAGCAAGATGCTCTTGAATGGCCTGCAATGCCAGGGCATCTCCGGCCAACGTCACGGCCGTAGGACTGTTGATGGCAGCAATGGAGACCTCGCCCTTCATCTCTTTTAAGAGGCTCGCGCATTGGTCTTGACTCAAGTTCACGGCCAGCATTTTCCCGGTACCGGCCGCCTTTTTCTGGATGCGACTGCGGTGGTAACTCACCAGTACTGCGTCCTCCAGCGTTAACACTCCGGCGACATACGCAGCAGTCACTTCACCGACGCTATGGCCGATAATTGCGCCCGGGGTGACCCCGCGTGACCGCCACAGAGCGGTGAGTCCGACCTGAATGACAAAGTTGGCCGGCTGAGCGATGACGGTATCCGCCATTCTCGAATCCTGCTCCGGCTTACGCATCTCTTCTAAGATTGACCATCCCGCTATATTCCTGAAGATGGCATCGCATTCCTCCGCAGCTGCCCGATAAACCGGTTCCTTCTCGTACAGTTCCTGCCCCATGGCCCACCATTGTGGTCCCATACCGGTGTAGACAAAGACCGGGGGCTGTTCAGACTCATTGCCTCGCTTGCCCGATGCGAACCATTCGCCCATTCCCTGCTCGACAAATGCTTGCAGTTGTCCACGCACTTCCTCCCATGAAGCTCCAGTCACAGCGAGGCGATGATCATGATGACCTCGACGGCAGGATGCTGAGTAGGCCAAATCCGACAATCGTCTTTCCGGCCTTTCACCGAAGTACTCCAGCCAGGATTTTGCCAAGGCGGTTAACGCATGCTCACTACGCGCCGATAGCGGAAGACAGTGCACCGCGTCCAGTGGTGCTGCCAGGGGCCCGTCCGCCTCCACGAGGGGAGCGTTTTGTAGAACGACATGCGCATTGGTCCCGCCATAGCCAAACGAATTGACCCCTGCACAGACCTGTTTTGCACCAGGCGCGAGTTCCTCCAATTGCCGTGGCAACTTGAGTCCCAACGCTTCAAACGGAATATCAGGATTGGGAGTTTCCAAATTTGCCTGTGGCGGCACTTGTCGATGGGATAAACACAAGGCGGTCTTGATGATTGCGGCAACACCCGCTGCCGCCTCAAGATGACCGATGGTGGCTTTCACTGATCCAAGTAGACATGGATCGTGCTCCTCAGGATGACCAAGCGCTGTCCCAAGTGCCTTCGCCTCCAAGGGGTCTCCCACGGGAGTACCAGTCCCATGGGCTTCGACATAGCGAATATCGCGTGAGTCGATCGCATATTGCGTACACACTCGCTGAATCAGGGCGGTCTGTGATTGCGGGTTGGGAACCGTGATGCCGTTTGTCCTTCCGTCTTGATTGACTCCCGTACCACGTATCAAGGCATAGATCGAATCACCGTCACGCATGGCTTCCGATACACGCTTTAGGACCACCACCCCAGCTCCTTCACCGCGCCCATACCCATTCGCCCTGGAGTCAAAGCTCTTACTGCGACCATCCGGTGCCAGAAATCCTCCCTTACACATCGCCATGGGATACTCAGGGCGCATCATCACATTCACACCGCCGGCAAGGGCCAAATCACACTCTCCCCGCCAAATGGCTTGGCACGCCAGATGGACAGCCACCAAGGATGAGGAGCAGGCGGTATCCAGACTCATGCTCGGCCCCCGCAAGTCCAATACGTACGAAATGCGATTTGAGAGAATCGTCATGGTCGACCCGATCGCCGTATGTGTCCCAATGAGCTGTCGATTCATCTTGCCCATCTGGGTCAGTTTATGGTCGAGCGTAAACGCACCGATAAACACACCTGTGTTTGATCCCGCAAGAGCGCCATGCGGAATTCCCGCGTCTTCCAGCGCTTCCCAGCTGGTCTCCAGCAGCAGCCGTTGCTGTGGGTCGATGCATTCCGCCTCACGAGGTGCAATCCCAAAAAACAACGCATCGAACTCGCTGATCCGTTGTCTTAAAAACCCACCTTGCTTGACATACATTTTCCCCGGCTTGTTGGCATCCGGGTCGTAAAAGCGGCGCACATTCCATCGATCGGACGGCACATCGACTATCGCATCCTGCCCCGTCTTAAGAAGCTCCCAAAAACTCTGGGCATGGTTCACTCCGCCAGGGAAACGGCATCCAATTCCAACCAATGCGATCGGCTCGGTCTGCGTCTGTTCGCTCACGGTGTGTGCGGTCTTCATCGTTTATTCCTCCAGATCATCGACTGTCAGGCTTGTCTATCGCGTACCCATTAACGCGACACCCTGCAGGCCTAGCAACACACGTGCCATTCTTCTCTCATGCCACCAGCTCATCCTTTTTGAGGTTTGCGATAAGATCCTGACGCGTTTGTACTTATTATGAATGCTAACCATGTATCACAATGGATACGCACTGAATCCAATTTGATTCTATTTTCTAAAACATCAGCATTTCGCAAGAATATATTTGTATGTATTTGTGATCTCCACTCACTTATTGGGAGCTTACCTGCCGCAAATGTCTCAGCGGCACAATCAGAATGTCCGGGCATGATCGAGGCTTTTGTCCATCCGCCAGGACGGCTAGGCGGAACGACCCAAACCGAGGACGCACAACTCTGACAAATTGAGCAGAACCCGCCAGCACGGTGAGACATCAACCGATGTGATCTCGGCCGATGACGACTCGCATTACAGCTAACGCGTTAGGGTAAGAGTGCGGTCGTCATGGATGGAAGCGACTCCCATAGAGCTCCGACACCCTCAATGCCGTGGAACTACTCTCTCGATTCGCTCAGGTATCATGCGACAGCCCCATCTACCAGATGGATAACACTATGAGGCCTTGAGTCCAGCTCGATGATAGGCGTCGCTTGCCATCTACTGATAGGGGGACACCCAATGGCTGCTTCCTTGCGTGATGTACCATTGCCGCCATCACTGCCATGACGCGTCGCTGATATGATCCACTCCAGTCATGGCTACCCACCTGTTTCCTGTGTACTCACATCATGACTTGCAATAGCACGATGTGCTCATTTGCAAATGCAACTGAATCATTTTGCATTCATGAGTATCTAAATAGATTCATAAATTACGGCGGACAGTCACTGGATTTCACCAAACGCTCACTCATACCTCTTGGGCCTTGTGAATATTTAATTGGTAATCGTACAACAGCACGCTCAACTTCCCACATGGCACACTTCGTGCTTTAGCCCAAGCACGACCGACACGTGGCAGAAGCTTATGCCGTGTGATGGGGAATTGTCTAT
>WBZP01002324.1_pt1 | contig 21975 bp, 26 predicted proteins | sample 5204301 | NCBI WGS metagenome assembly WBZP01 (sample SAMN12412401, study PRJNA552823) | activated sludge metagenome | isolation source: activated sludge from nitrification reactor of wastewater treatment plant... | place: USA: Pennsylvania | collected 2017
TAGGTCATCCGACTTGACTTTTTTGCTGCCGCCAAAGAGTGAGCCGAGTGACGATGTGCTGCTGGCTTTTTTTGTCAGTGCAACACTGAGGGGCCGAAGATTCTGCTTGCCGAGCGCCTGCATGACGGTCGCTTCGTCGGGTGCCTCCATGACACCTTTGGTGATCTTGTCACCGCTTGCTGAGGTTGCTGTGTATTGAAAAAAAGGCATTGTTTATTCTTTCGTCACCCGTAGAACTTCTTCGATGGTTGTCTCGCCACGCAGGGCTTTGATGAGCCCGTCTGTTTGCATGGTGATCATACCGTCGGCGATTCCCTGCTCCTGAATGTCGTTACTTGTTGCGCTGGCAGTAATCAGCTTCTGGACAGCAAGCGTGTTGTTGAGGACTTCGTAGATGCCAATACGACCCTTGAAGCCGTCATGCTTGCCCTCATCGTCCTCCACCTCGGCGGGTTTGTAGAGCGTTTTAATGCCATGCTCGTCGGTACTCAGCGGTGCATCGCCACCTATGCCTTGAGCAGCAGCTTGTTTTTCGAGCTCATGAATGTAGCTGAAATCTTGGCCGCTTTTAAGATTGAACAGGTGGATGATTGCATCTTTTTCTTCCTCTGTTGGCACGTAGGCTATTCTGCTCTCGGGGCTGAGCCGTCGTACGAGTCGCTGGCCCACCACGGCACGTACCGTACTGGCGATCAGGAATGGTTCAATGTCCATGTCGAGCAGACGTGGCAGACAAGTAGCGGCATTATTGGTGTGGAGTGTGCTAAACACCAAGTGTCCCGTCAGGGCGGCCTGCACGCCCAGGTTAGCCGTTTCTTTGTCGCGAATCTCACCAACCATAATGATGTTTGGGTCTTGGCGCAGCAATGCGCGCAGCCCCTGGGCAAACGTCATGCCTGCTACTTCGTTTGTTTGCGTTTGATTAACGCCCGGTATGCGATACTCCACCGGATCTTCAATAGTACTGATGTTAACATCTGGCTTATTGAGCGAGGTAAGAACGCTAAACAGACTCGTTGATTTACCTGATCCCGTTGGTCCGGTGACCAAAATCATACCGTGCGGTTCAGTGATTGCCTCGCTGATAGTTGCCCGCGAATATCCCCAATATCCAAGTTGGTCGAGCGTGATTGCTTGATTGGACTCGTTCAAGATACGCATAACGATCTTCTCGCCATCGCTAATGGGAAGCGTGCTAACACGGAGTGCGTATTGCTTCCCTGCAACCTTCACCTTAAAGCGGCCATCCTGTGGCACGCGGTGTTCGTCGATCTTCAGGTTGCTCAAGATTTTTACGCGACTCACAAGCGAAGCATGCACAATGCGTGGCAGGCGATTAACTTCCTTTAGTACGCCGTCAATTCGGTAGCGGATCTGCACGTATTCTTCGCGTGGTTCTATGTGAATATCACTGGCGCCCGAACGTATGGCGTATTCGAGCAGCAAGTTAATGGTTTGAGCAATTGGCGAGTTTTCACTGACTTCATCTTCACTCACCTTTTCTTCAGCGGGCTGGTCTTCCTCACGTTGGATAGCGATCATGTCGGACAGCTCTTTTGCGGCGTCGCCACGATAGTTCTCGAGCGTGGCCTGAATGTTTGCATGTGGTGCTATGTAGGTGCGGACATTTTCACCGATCTGCTTTTGAATGAAGTCAACCGCCTGTACGTCGTCGGGGTCCTCCATGGCAAGATGCTGCATGCCGTCATCGTCGACACGAAACAGAATGGCATTGTATTGCCTGGCAATGCGCTCGGGAATACGCATGAGTACGTCAGATGGTATGTCCTTTGGCTCGAGCTCGATGTAGGGAATGTCGGAGTATTCAGCAAAAAGTTTTGTGAGTGACGTGTCGTCGATTAGTTCTGTATCGACTGCAGTCTGTTGCAATGAGCGATGGGACTTAACACTCTCGTCTTTGAGAGTGATAAGTTCTTCATTACTGAAGCGTTTGCTCTTTGTGAGCAACTGCTCTAATGTCCCATCAGATATATGCATAACGCTACTGGTTATTGTAAATGACACCAGGGTAAATTGCTAGAGCTTTTTAAGAGTAGGGGGACTGCGATATACTGAGGTCAATGATTCATATACATTCTTCGGATGCCATGCAAGAATTTGGTGAACGGGTGGGTGCGAAACTCCATGGTGGGGAGGTGCTCGAGTTGGTCGGCGACGTAGGGGCGGGTAAGACGACATTTGTGCGCGGGCTTGCACGCGGTATGGGTGTGGACGAGGTGGTACAGAGCCCGAGCTTTACTATTAGTCGGGTCTACGATGCATCAGATGACCGACGATTGATCCACTATGATTTTTATCGGTTGGACGACGCAGGTATTATGCGAGATGAACTGGCCGACGCCATGAAGGATCCGCTGGCAGTGATCGTGATCGAATGGGCCGAAGCGGTCGAGTCGGTGTTGCCTCATGATCGGCTGGTGCTCAAAATCACCAGCACTGGTGATGAGCAGCGTAATGTTTCCCCAGAAGCTCATGGCGCTACGAGCCAACTTTTAGCGGGGGCTATAGCATGATCATACTTGTCGACACCAGCACACCACTTGCTCTGCTAATAGTTGCGCAAGGCGATGAGCATATACCTTATGAATGGCAGGCTGATCGTGAGCTTGCGCATGGTATGCTTGCGTGGCTGCGTGACAGTCTGGCACAGCAGGGCGGGCAGTTTACCGACATCGAAGGTATTGGTGCATTCCGTGGTCCGGGTAGTTTCACCGGTCTTCGCATTGGACTCACTGTACTCAATACATTGAGTGATAGCCTTGGTGTGCCTATTGTTGGGGCGGTTGGTGACGACTGGCAACGCGCGGCATTCGGGCGACTCAGCGGTGGCGAAAACGATGTCATCGTATTGCCACTCTATGACCGCGATGCAAACATTACAAAACCGCGTAAATAAGCTTGCATACACAGACGCGGGAGGGCTACAATAGGTATAGTTTGTGTAAGCAAACTCTGAAATTTACTGAATCACATATGGTGTTCGGCCGCTTGATGACAGATACACGGCACCGTTAACGACAGATACGGCGAGCACAGAAGGGGAGACACATGATAGAAGCTATTGTAGCCGTAATTGCTGGCGCTGTTTTTGGCGTGGGTGGTACTGTGGTGTATGACCGACGCAAAGCAGCGGCAACCAAAGACAAAACCGAGCAGGCACTCACCAAAGCCCAAGAAAAAGCGAGCTCGATTGTGCTTAAAGCAAAAGACGAAGCCCTGCAATTAGAAAACGAGCGTCGCCGCGAGTGGAAAAAGACCGAAAGTCGCCTAGCGGATCGCGAGACAACACTCGATAAGAAGCTTGATGAGCTCGACAGGCGCGCCGAAAAGCTGCGTAACCAAGAAGACGAAGCAGAGAAGCTTAAGGATGAAATTCGTGAAATTCGTGGTCGTCAGCAGGAAAAGCTGGAAAAGATCGCCAAGCTGAGCAAAAAAGATGCTGCTGATAAGCTCATGGAAATGACCGAGCGTGACATCAAGCATGATCTCACGGGTCTGGTTGCGAAGCTACAAAAAGACGCAGTAGAAGATGCAGAAGAGCGAGCGCAGACGATCATACTTACCGCTATGGAGCGCATGAGCTCTGAGGTGACTGCTGAGCGTACGGTGACGGCCATCAAGTTAACTGACGAAGAAATGAAAGGTCGAATCATTGGCAAGGAAGGTCGTAACATTCAATCGCTCCAACGCGCGACAGGCGTTGATATATTGGTTGACGACACGCCAGGCATGATTGTACTCAGTAGCTTTGATCCTATTCGTCGCCAAGTTGCACGACTCAGTCTTGAGATGCTCATGAAAGACGGGCGAATCCATCCCGGCCGCATAGAAGAAGTCGTGGCAAAGGCCGAAAAGCAGATTGAAAAAGAAATCAAGCAGGCGGGTGAAGACGCGGCACGCGAAGTTGGTGTGGCAGGCATACCGCGCGAAATGCTGCAGCTGCTTGGTGAGCTAAAATTTCGCACGAGTTATGGCCAAAATGTACTGATGCATAGTACCGAAATGGCGCACCTTTCTGGCATGATTGCAGAAGAGATCGGAGCCGATGTACGTACAGTAAAGATCGCGACGCTATTGCACGATGTTGGTAAAGCAGTGACCCATAAGGTTGAAGGCAAGCATCATCACATTGGTGCGGAGTTTGCGCGCAAGTATGGCATGAAGGAAGAAATCGTGCACGCTATTGAGGCGCATCATGATGACGTCGAAGCGACGACGCCAGAGGCACTCGTGGTTCGTGTTGTCGATGCACTATCTGCTGCTCGCCCAGGTGCGCGCAATATTAGTGCTGAAAACTTTGTAGAGCGTATGCGTGATCTTGAAAATATTGCCACAAGTTTCAAAGGCATCGACAAGGCATATGCTATCAGCGCAGGCCGTGAGGTTCGCGTAGTGGTGACTCCACAGACAGTCGACGACCTGAGCGCTATCAAGCTCGCACGCGATATTGCCAACAAGATCGAGTCGACTATGCAGTATCCTGGCACGATTAAGGTAAACGTGATCCGTGAGACGCGGGCGGTCGAGTTCGCGAAGTAGTTTGTATGCACGGGCACGATCATGGTCATGAACAGCATCAGCCGCCATCATCGCGCCAACTGACGCGCATGGCAGTGAGCGCAACGCTACATTGCCTGCTCGGCTGTGCTATCGGCGAAATACTTGGTATGGTGCTAGGTACTGCTTGGGGCTGGTCAAATCTTGCAACGGTATTACTATCGACAACACTTGCTTTTGCGTTCGGCTACGCACTGTCGCTACGATCTGTGTTGCGCAGTGGCGTGCCCTTAAGGCAGGCTTTGCGACTAGTTTTGCTTGCCGATACCGTGTCGATCGCCACTATGGAAGTCGTAGACAACCTAGTCATGGTAGCTGTGCCAGGTGCCATGGATACACATCTTGGTGACCCACTATTTTGGGGTACGTTGGCGTTTTCACTCATGATTGCTTTTGTTGTCACCGTGCCAGTGAATCGATGGCTGATTGCACGCGGCAAGGGGCATGCGGTGATACACGAAATGCATGGTGGATAGAATTGGGCTAAGCTTTCTTTGCGTTGGTGATGCCAATTGCCGAAATAATACCACCAACTGCGAGTAGCGCTACCATCACGACAACGCCATTATGAAAACCATCGAGTGTAAGCGTGGGTCCGGTTACGAGGCCAATGCTGGCGATGGCGATAAGTCCAGCGATTCGAGATACGGCATTATTAACCGCTGATCCGATACCAGCATGCTTCTGATCAATGCCCCCCAGAACCGCCGCGGTAAGCGGAGCAACGGTTATTGAAAGGCCAAGTCCAAAGACAACGATTGCCGGAAAAATATCACGCCAATATTCGACCGTGCCATCAACTCGCAGCAGCAACGCAAATCCAGCTGCTGCTACCAATGGGCCGACAGCCATGAATAATCGTGGCCCGTATTTGCCCGCGAGTGTTCCAAATCGTGACGAGAAGAAAAACATAATGATCGTAATGGGCAATAAGCTCAGCCCAGCGGCAAGAGCAGTGTAGTGGCCGACCTGCTGTACAAATATCGTTATCAGAAATGTCGCAATAGACAATCCTGCATAAATGGCAATTGTTGCAAGATTACCAATGCTAAAATTTCGTACAGCAAATAACTCAAGTGGCAGCAAGGGCTGCTGTTGGCGATTTTCGTATGCAACAAAAACGACTAAAAGGAGTAACCCAACTGCAAATGGTAAATAAATAAATGGACTGCTCCAGCCGTATATGGGCTGCTCTATGAGGGCATATACCATTCCTGCAAGCCCAATGGTACACAGGGCGGCTCCAATACCATCAACTGTTGATCTTTGGCGGTGCTCGTCTGGGGGTAATCGTGTCATTAGTAGCAAGGTAACGACCGCGGGGACGACGTTAATGATAAAAATCCAGCGCCACGAAAAGTTGTCGACAAGTAGGCCGCCAACAAGTGGGCCGATAACAAAAGCAATACCCGTCCATGCTGTCCAGCTGCCAATTGCTTTGCTCTGCGCCGCACCACGAAATGACGAAATGATCAGCGCGAGTGAACTTGGTACGAGCAGTGCCCCGAATACTCCCTGAGCGGCGCGTGCGGCAATGAGCAGACCGATAGTTGGTGCCAGTGCGCACAATACCGAGGTAATGCCAAAACCAATAACGCCCCATCGCAGAATTCGTTTACGACCAAATATGTCTGACAATGAACCTGCCACCAAAATAAGTGCGCCGAGTGTTAACATGTAGGCGCTGCTGACCCACTGCTGCGCCGCCAATCCACCGCCTAGCTCATGAGTGATTGAGGGCAGTGCAACATTAACGACAGAGCCATCAAGGAACGACAAGAATGATGCAAGAATGGCGATAAATAGGACAAGTCGTTGTTTGCTAGTCATGCTAGTAGTATATGCTCTTGCAAGAAAATTGATATAGTAGCGGTATGAAGTATCTTTTACTTGTGGCAGTCCTTTTACTCTTTGCTGGGCTTGCATTCTTAGCCATGCGCTGGCCCCAGGATTTCAGCAAAACATTCAGTCATCATGCGGCGGCACAAAAGGCGAGTAGTATCTACTTTTTCTTGCTATTTAGTGTTGTTATTCCACTTTTGGTATTGTTTTTCTATGGTTACTTTATTCCTGCATACCATCTGGGTCTTATTTTTTCGGTGGCTATTGGTATTGCAATCGCTGGGCAGTTTGTGGCTGCAGTCGTGCCAGAGGCTGATGGACGAAAGTCGCAAGTACATCGTACGGTTACCGGTTGGTCTGCTTTTGGGCTGTTTGTCGCAGTGATAACTGTCATGGTCGAGTTACCCTTGCCCCTGTATGGCTATATTTTTGGTGGAGCGACTATTGCTGTTATGTTGTTTTGTAGCACACTTGCTTTTCGAGATTTTCTGCGTCGTCGACCGTTTCAGCATCGCTATTTTTTATGGCTGCAGATTGTTTATTATGCGATGTTTTTTGGGTTTGTGGGGGCAGTGACTTACTTAAAATAAGTGCAAGACATCGCTTCACTTTACCTCGCTCCTTCATAAGGAAAAATAGCTATCTTGGCGTAAGCCTACTGGGACACCCCGGATGAGTTGTTTCTTGCTATAATGGGTGCAATGACTTTGGGAGAAGAATATAAATTTGCGGCAGTATTTGATATGGATGGAGTACTACTTGACTCCCCGAAACTTAATTGGCAGGCGAATAATGAAGTACTTGCGCGTTACGGCATTACTATTCCTGTGGATAAATTACATCTTTACGTTGGACATACACTGAAGGACACAGTTATGAAGCTTAATGAAACTTATAATCTAAGGCTGGATTATGAGGACTTTAGGGCTCAAACTGATGTAATCAAAAAAGAATTATTCGAAAATATTCAACCAAAGGAAGGTGTCAAAGAGCTACTTGAAGTCTTATCATCCAGAAACGTGCCACTTGCGGTAGCTACCAGTATGCCTCGAGATCTAACAGAGAAAAGATTAACAACGGCCGGGATTATCGACTTTTTTGATGCTCTCGTCACGGAAGATGATGTGTTAAATCATAAACCCAACCCGGAGGTCTTTTTGAAGGCGGCAAGCTGTCTAGGTGTTAGTCCCTCGGTTTGCGTCGTGTTTGAAGATGCGCCGGCCGGGCTCCAGGCAGCACGCGCTGCTGGTATGAAGTGCGTAGCAATTAAAACTGATTTCGTTCCAGAGGACAAGTTGAAAGACGCATTCATTGTAGTGGACTCAATGACACAAATTAACTATGCATTATTAGAGAGCGCAATGTGATTTTATGGTTGATAAATATACAATAATATGTTAAAATCATAAAATGATTAATAATATATTGAGCTCAGAGGCTCAACAAACTATACACGATACCGTTTTGAGTGGCATTTCGGCAGATTCTAATACTACAGTATATAGCGATTTCCCCGATCGCTTACAGGTGAGCTCAACAAAGAATGATCGAAACGTTAGTTTTAACTACGAGAACCCGAACAATGCTCGTCAAGATGGGTGGAATCCTCCGGCAACTCAACTTTGGATTACTCAGGTTATCGATCAAGGAAACGGTGTCATAGAACATAGCCTTATTGACGTATGGTCAGCTGAGGGGCCTACTCCCTCAGGAATTATTTCCATTGAACATCACGATAAAGAGAATAAGTATAATACCCTAACTCGCATATCTACTAATCCCGACCGTACGTTTCGTGCGCTGGCACGTTTGACCAATATACATCTACAGAATCTTATCAAGATGCCTGAAGCTATCGAGTCGAAGGTTTGAGTCTTAACGCATGCCAAGAAAAATAGACCATCAGAAGACGGTCTATTTTTCTTGGTCGGGGTGAAAGGACTCAAACCTTCGACCTCCCGGTCCCAAACCGGGCGCGCTATCAACTGCGCCACACCCCGAAGTGCTTTGCAATTATACCGCATTTTCCCTCAGATGAAAACAGGGAAGATTGTGCTATAGTAGGTGCACATGGTTTTGGGCAAAGAAACGGTTCAAACACTTTTACGGTCAGAGAAAGTTCGCTTTGGGCTTGTCGGTGGCGTCAATACTGCTACTGACTTTGGTATTTTATTCATTTTAGTGAAGGCCCTAGGGGTGCCGGTCTTTGCGGCAAATATAGTCTCGACCAGCGTTGCGATCGGCGTTAGCTATTTGCTTAACAAAAAGGCAGTTTTTGGTAGCAACGATCAGGCTAATAAGCGGCAGATCACGCTATTTATCATTGTGACGCTCACTGGTCTGTGGATCATACAAACAATCATCATTGCGCTGGTGTCGCAGTTGTTTTATGTATCGCTGCACACGGATGCACACAATATATTTGTGCTCTTTGTCTCAAAGGTGCTTGCAACGGCTGCCACTCTAGTATGGAACTACATATGGTACAGCCGCGTGGTTTTTAAAAAGGAGCAGTCATGACAAAACGACTACGCTACGTCTATGAACTTCTTGCAAAGCGCTGGGGATTTGTGGTTGGTGTGGCTATGCTGTTAACATTCGTGCTGGTGCTCTACCTGGGCAAAAATCAAAGTGTATGGTTTGATGAAAGCTATTCGATACTGCTTGCAAAGCGCCCAGTAGGCGAACTCTTGGCACTGACAAATGTCGATGCTCACCCGCCGCTCTCGTACCTGCTACTCAAAGTATGGGGCGAGTTGTTTGGCTGGACCGAGCTGGCCTTGCGCAGTTTAAGCGCCCTTCTTGCGGCTATGGCAGTAGGAGCGAGTGCCCTTTTAGTACGGCGATTGTATTCACCCCGGGTTGCGCTTGCGGTCTTGCCATTTTTGGTGCTGGCGCCATTTTGGCTGCGCTATGGGTATGAGATTCGCATGTATGCACTTGCGGGCTTGATTTGTGTGGTTGCAAGTTTGGTTTTGCTGAAGGCAACAGCATTGCATACAAGCAAAAGATGGTGGGGAGCGTACGCGGTACTTGTGGCGCTCGGCATGTACACCCTCTATATGACACTTGTTGTGTGGTTGGCGCATGCAGTGTGGTTGTTTATGAACAGAAAGTCACAGACTCCACTACGTAAACAGCCAGGTTTTCTTGCATATGTAGCTGCGGTAGGGCTCTTTTTACCGCAGATACCAGTATTTATTTACCAGATGCTTCATTCTGCGCTGCCGGGTGTTGGTTCTGCAATGACGCTCAACAAGCTCATTAGTACATTTGGCATGCTTGTGGTGTACAAACCCGACTGGCAAATCGGTGGCTGGCTAAGTCTTGCGTTTTTTATTGTGACAGTACTCTTTGGCGTGCTCTACGTGGCTGTAATCCATAGCAAAAAATATCGAAGCGGTCTTTTATTTGTGACGGTACTAGTTGTTGTGCCGCTCATTTTCTACACACTCACATCACTGCCTCCTCGTGAGCCAATTTTTATTGAACGATACATGGCGCACATCGCGCTGTTTGTCGCTATGCTCATAGGGCTCACTGCAGTGCTTGGTTGGTTAGCCGGTCGTCGGCGTGTGGCCGTTGTGTTTAGTGTGGGGGTTCTCGCGCTGAGTGGTTTTGGTGTGTACCATCTTTCTACAGTTGGCAACTTGAACTTTGAGCGCATGCAGCTACCAATGACAAGGGAAATACGGGCTGAACTACCATGCAGTAGCAACACACAGGTTGTCGCAGACGATCCCTATACCTACATCGACAGTGTGTATTATCTACACGACTGCAACCTAGTGTTTTATAGCAAAGACGACGTAGCATTTGAAGGTGGTTACGCCATGCTGCACGGGAGCGACAGGCGGCTTGGCTTGGCGAATGATTTGAGTGCTCGCACGGTTGTGCATCTTTATTGGGCAAACATCGACAAGACATTTACCGTGCCCGATTCATACAGACTCGTCAGCAGCAAAACCTACGACCAGCAAGTCGTCGAAATTTACACCAGACGCTAGCGCGGGATGACTCGGTTTATATGAGGGATCTTGATGATTGCCCAGACGCCGAGTATGCAGCCGCTCGCAAGGAGTGTGTTGAACCAAAAGTTATCGTTTGCACCAAGAAAGAATAAGCACAGCATCAGTGGAATAGGGTGTACGATGTATGCTGTGAGCGACTTTGTGCCAAAGGGCAAAAGTAGCCAGCCAAGGAAACGACCAATGGGGCGCTCGCACGTTTGAAAAAGACTAAACAGTCCGATAAACCATAGGAACGAAATGCCAACGCGCGCTAGTGTGACAGGTTCGCGAGTAAATAATGTTTGGGTATAGGCACCAGGACTAAACTGGAAAACGATAACGCCAGAAATGATGATCGTAACAAGGGTAACGATGATGCTTCCGTACGTGAGCATGTTTTTTGTGCGTGAGGAGAAGTGATTGTATGTGCTACGCAAAGGTTCCAAATAAAAGCCTGCAATTGCTGGTACAAAGAATAGTATTTGCCACTGCATCCATTCGGTATTGGTGACAATACCGAGCCACCACACACCAATCGCCCCAATGGCGACTACCCACGCAAGTGATCGGCGCAGAAGCCATACAACCAGTGGCGAAATAACAAGGAAGATAGCGTATAGGTAAAGGAAATGGGTGAGTGAATGGACGAAATCGAGTCGTAATACTCCGATGACCAGTGATGACCAGTCGGCGTTATTGTAAGGTATGTTTGCAAGGCCACCCTGGTAGGTAAACGCCCACGAGGCGGCAACTATGGCAAGGGTTGTAATTAGCATCCACAGATAAAGAAGGAGACCGCGCTTCACCAGTTTTTTGCTTACATCAATGAGCGGCAAGTTGCGATTTTTGTAGCCACGTATATAGCCAATGAGCAGGCCTGAAATAATAACAAAGCCTTCGGCAGCAGATGCCCATAACTCACCGCGACCGCTCACAAATTGAAACAGGTTGGGCCAGCGCCACAAATGATCAACAATGATAACGACAATAAAAAAACCTCTAAGATAATCGAGGGCAAGCAAGCGGCTGGTGGCAGTCGTTGGCTTCATTGCTTCTATTATACAAGCTTTGCCTTAGCAGCTCATGAAAGCGTATACTGGGTATATGACAATGAAAGATACTCCCTACCCTGCGCCTGATTTCTCACTCCCCGACGAAAGCGGCATCACACATACCCTCAAGGACTTTGCGGGGCAGTGGCTCGTGCTGTACTTTTACCCAAAAGACGACACGCCAGGCTGTACCACCGAAGCCTGTAGCCTGCGTGATGCGCGTGATGATTTGGTGAAGCTTGGAGCGCAAGTGGTGGGTGTGAGTAAAGACGAAGCCAGTGCGCACGAGAAGTTTAAGGCCAAGCATTCGCTCAACTTTACGCTCTTGAGCGACCCAGAAGGTGAAACCATTGAGGCTTACGGCGCCTGGGGGCCAAAAATGTTTGGACGCGAAGGTATTTTACGCAAGACATTTATCATCGACCCAGAGGGCCAGGTAGTAAAGGTGTATGGTCGTGTGACACCACTTGGCCATGGTGAACAGGTGATAGCAGAACTGAAGAAGCTTCAGGCAGTATGAATCAGGATCGTCATCTGCTGCGAGTATCATGCAAGTGTGCTCTTTTTTCAATGGATGGGAGTAGGGTGCTCCTGGCGGATTATGGTGATCATGGCTATGGACTGCCGGGTGGCCATATTGAGGCTAACGAAACACCCGACGAAGTCATGCAGCGTGAGCTCTTTGAAGAGCTTGGGCTTACAAGCATAAATGCTCGTCGCGCCGATTTCTTCATTCACCCAAACGGTAAAGTTGTACTGGGTTACGTGGCGCAGATAGAAGAGTCGACGCAATTAAAAATTCAGCTTGAGGAAATTGATGATGCTGTGTGGGTTGATGTGTCCGCAATTCGAGAAGGCGCGATTGAGGTGCCTTCCTATAAAGATTTTATTCTTGCTCACCAACCTAACGGGGTCGCTTCAGCGCGTGTTCGCGGGCGAGTGTAGCAAAACGATCGTCGATATTTGTCGTGGTGAAATCGCCATGTTTGCGAGCCACGGCTTGCTCGATCAACCAGTCGGCAATTGCGGGATTTTTTGGCAGTAACGATCCATGCAAATAGCTGCCAATGACGTTTTTGTAGCGAGCGCCTTCAAAGTCGTCCTGGCCGTTGTTGCCTGCGCCTTTTATGATCGTTCCGAGTGGCTCGACGCCGCTGCCCAAAAACGTCTGGCCGCTGTGATTTTCGTAACCAATGATATCGCCAAATTGTTCACTATGCGTGACGATGTTGCCGATCAGGCGTTCTGGCCCTGCGGTTGTCTCGACATCGAGGAGTCCGATGCCTTCAATAGTATGTTCGTCTTGCGTTTTGAAAAACTTGCCAAACAACTGGTATAGTCCACAAATCACGAGCATAGGCGTACCGTCTTCGGCAAGTTTTTTGAGCGTTGGTCCAATCTGCAGCAGGTCTGTTTGTATGGTGTCTTGTCCGCTGTCTTGGCCACCGCCACCAACGATGATATCGGCATGCTCTGGAAACGGATCGCCAGGATTGTACGCAATCACGCGTACATCAAACCCGTGCCATTCGGCGCGTTTTTTAAGTACGAGCACATTACCATTATCGCCATAAATGTTCATGTCGTGGGCGTAGAGTTGCACTATAGTGAGTGGTGTCGCAGTGCTCATAGTATTTCCTCTACCGTAGTTAGTTTGGCAAGTTCTCTACGCAGGGTAAGCATGGCGGTGTAGGTACAATAAATGCGTTTCGGCATGTTTTTGTTGTGGGTCAGAAAACTACTAAGCCCACGTGGTAGGTCGGTATTGGCATGCAAAACCGGTACATCGTCATATTGCAGTCGTAAAGCCATGTCGTAAGCGCGCACGCCGCTGACTTCGGCAACGCCGTGTTTTAAGCTGGTGAAGTCCACGTCCCATAGCCAGCTCATGTCACGACCATCAGCATAGTTGTCGTTGATAGCGATCATAGTGGCGTAGCCAGTCGGGTCGAATGACTGGAGGCTCAGGCGAAAACCGGCTGGATTTTTGACTAGCACAAGTTCGCAAGGCTGCCCATCAACGGTCAGTGTTTCGCCGCGGCCAAATGCGGGTTGTACAACTGCGAGTTTTGCAAGTAGTGCTGCTTGATCGAGCTCATCGCCTACGATAGCACGTGTCAGTGCCAGCGCTGCCGCGGCATTAAATATATTGTAAATGCCCCGTAGCTTGAGCGTGGTCTGCACCCTGTCGCCATCTAGCGTAAATGTTGCGCTATCTCCGACCGACTGCAATACCACATCGGCATCCGGTAGCGACTCCCCTGCTGCGGCATCGCCGTGGAGTTCATCGTCGTTTGGAAACTGCTGACGCAGCGAAGCATCGAGCCCAAAGTAACGGATGTTCTTTGTAGGGAGTTTTGTAGCAATGGCACGAAGTCGCGCATCTTCACGGTTCACAATGACTGTGCCGGTTGTTGCGCGTGCAATGTGTTCGAGCATGCCTGCAGTAGTGTCGATTTCGCCAAACCTATCAAGCTGATCACGCATAACATTGAGCAGCAGACTGTAGCGCGGTGGAACTGTGTCGACAAAATGTACCGCATGCGCTTCGTCGAGCTCAAGCACGGCAATGTCTGCCGACAGCCTACCGCGAGTGTCGACCTCACCGAGTAATGCTGCAGCAACGCCTCGGCTAAAGTTACTGCCTGTGCGGTTTGTAAACACGCGCAGTCCTTGGCTTTCGAGCAGTTCTACCACCATCTTGGTTGTGGTGGTTTTGCCGTTGGTGCCACTGATGAGTACGACGCCTCGGGGAAGTTGAGCAAGTGTGTCGGCGACAAAAGACTTGTCGATTGTTTCGACGAACAGTCCTGGCAGTGCCGAACCGCCACCGCGTAAACGGGCAATATAGCGGACGGCTTTGCCCATGAGTACGCTGTAAGGTTTGGCCATATAACTCCTATTATACCCCAGTATAAGTGATGGGATATAGCTCGAAGATATTCCAAACGAGTGAAAGCGAAGTCTTTAGGGGTAGGGAGTTTTGTAGCGGATTTATTCCGATACTGAACTGGAAGGGTGAGCCCTTCCTGAATTAATGCTACAATGTGAATATGCTTTTAGTAACAGAGCTGCTACGGTGGTGGTACGGCGATGGGTTGCGCGTGCGTCTTCATCTGATCGCCAACCGACTCGATGGCACGATGGATTATTTCTCGATTGATCTGCTCGTCAAAACACTTTTTGCGCCGTTTCGACAGATATCGGCTGGCCGTGTAGACGGCCCACTTGGTGTGCAGTTTCGTGCCTTGATCGACAGGCTGTTTTCGCGCGTTATTGGTGCGTTTGTTCGCATAATTATTTTGCTGGTTGGTGGTGTCATGATTGGAGTGCAGGCGTTGCTTGGACTGCTGTTTGTGCTTGTGTGGCTACTTGTGCCTTTGCTGCCGATTGTCGGTTTTGGTCTGCTTGCCGCGGGAGTGACATTGTAGTGGAAGAGTACAGGGCGGGTAGTACTCGCGCACTCAAAGCGCGCCTAGGTAGGAAGCTTGGTAAGGTAGGACGATTCGTACTGTGGACGATAGTCGTACTATTGATTGGTGGCGGCATAAGCCTCGTTGTGCTGCATAGCGCGGCTGGCTGGCTGGTTGCGGGTCTTGCGGCGCTGCCATTTATGCTACTACAGTGGGACAAATACGAGCTCGAAGAACCACGCATCATTATAGGTAGTATAGACGGCATACTGGCGGCAGATGTGCTGGGGCAGCTTGGCGCAAACCCAACACCGCAAGATGTCGCGCGCGTTGTAGCGACAGTGCCTTCGGGGCAGTTTTTTGCGCTGCGCTATGGTATCACGGGCAGTTTTTTGCAAAATATCACCACCGACAAACCTGCCGATACAGTAACGATCTGGCAGCAGGCAGTGCAAGTACAGCAAGAAGCAGGCAGCCAGCGTGTGACAGGCGCCGTGCTAGTCGTAGCGATCATTAGGAGTTTTGCCGACTATGAGTCGCTACTCGCACATATGAAACTTGATATGGCTGATCTTGTGGCTGGGGTTCGCTGGTATGATCATCTGCGCGAGCTGATTGATCAAACTAAGCGACCTCGGAGGACGGGTGGCATAGCGCGTGATTTTTCGTTTGGCTATATACCACTCCTGAAACGATTTGGAATTAACCTGTCGGAGTCGGCGGGTAGTCGTATCATGGTCGAAGTTACATCACACAAAAAAGCGCTGAGCCAGCTGATCGATACATTTGGTACGGGTGGCCGCCAAAATGCCGCACTCGTCGGGCAAGCAGGCGCGGGCAAGACAGCGATCGTGCATGCGTTTGCCGAACAACTACTCGATGCAAAGGCAAAGATACCTGCTAGTTTGAAGTTTCGCCAAGTATTTTTGCTCGACTCAGCAGCGCTGATTGCAGCAGCGCCAGGCCGTGGCGAGCTGGAAGGACTGATCATGCAGGTACTGGGCGAGGCGTATAGTGCTAAAAATATTATCATCTGCCTCGACAACGCCCAATTGTTTTTCGAAGAGGGCATCGGTTCGGTCGATCTGACAAATGTGCTGCTGCCGATTCTCGAGGCGGGTAATCTACGAGTAATTCTGACCATGGATGAGCAGCGATTTTTGCAAATAGGCCAGCGCAATCCAAGTCTTGTGAATGCACTTAACCGTATCAGTATTGCTCCGTCTGGGCGCGAAGAGACGATTGCTGTCATGCAAGACCAGCTGATATTCACTGAGTATCAGCGCAAAGTGACCTATATGTACCAAGCGCTCGGCGAAGCATACAAGTTAAGCGAGCGCTACGTGCATGATCTTGCTATGCCCGGCCGTGCGTTGAAGCTACTCGAAAGTGCCGCAAGCTATGCAGAGGGTGGTTTTGTGACGGGCAACTCCGTACAGCAAGCAATCGAACAAACGATGGACATAAAAGTTGGTGTGGCAAGCGGTGAAGACGAACGCGAAAAACTGCTCAACCTCGAAGACCATATACATGAGCGCATGATCAACCAAACGCGTGCAGTACAAGTGGTGAGCGATGCGCTGCGACGTGCACGGGCAGGTGTGCGCAACGAAAATCGGCCGATCGGTACATTTCTGTTCCTGGGTCCTACGGGTGTGGGCAAAACAGAACTGAGCAAGGCGCTTGCCGACGTGTACTTTGGTGGTGAAGACCGCATGGTGCGACTAGACCTGAACGAATATGTGCGACCAGAAGATGTGTCACGACTGATCGCAGACGGCGCAGATGATCCAACAAGTCTGACGGCGCAAGTCATGAAGCAGCCATTCAGTGTAGTACTGCTCGATGAGATAGAAAAAGCCCATCCGCAAGTCCTCACAACACTTCTGCAGCTACTCGACGAAGGTATACTGCGCGACATTAAAAACCGCGAAGTCAGTTTTCGCGATGCCATAGTAATAGCCACCAGCAATGCGGGAGCCGAACGAATTCGTGAGTACATAGATCGAGGCTACAAGCTTGAACAGTTCGAGCAGCAATTTGTCGACGAGCTCATCAACGACAAACAATTCCGCCCAGAGTTCTTGAACCGTTTTGACGAGATCGTGATCTTTCGGCCACTTGAAAAGCCGGAGCTGCTGCAGGTGATCGATCTTATACTCGCAGGCATCAACAAGCAAATGGCGTCTCAAAAAGTGAGCGTGCATGTGGCCGACGACGCCAAGCTGTTTTTGGTGGACAAAGGTTACGACCCACGTCTTGGTGCTCGGCCTATGCGCCGCGTGGTGCAAAGAGCAGTTGAAAATCTTGTGGCCAAGCAAATGCTCAGTGGAAGTGTTGCACCAGGCACAATCATAGAAATTACACTCGAACAAGTTCAGGCAGTGCTTGGTGCCAACGAATAGAATTATTCCGTAGTGCTGTCTTCGACTGGTCCTGCCCTATTGCCCAGAAACTTCCTTGTGATTTTTTGTTTGTGTAGCCATGTGTGCATACGCTGACTAGAGCGAGCAAATGCCCAAAGTGCAAGCAGTATAAATGGCACTGTCGGTACAAGTGGTAAGATGATTCCTATTATGCCAAGCAAGAGCGCCAGTACGCCAAGCAGGAAGTAGAGGCTCCGCTTACCAGCCGCCCGCATGGCTCTTTATCTTGCTGGCTAAGTAGTCGAGCCATTCAGGTGAATCATTAAGGCAGTGTATGCGCATGAGCGATTTTTCCTTACCGCCGCCATCGGCATACAACTCAGCGCCTTCTATGCCGAGCTCATGGATTGTTTCTAGGCAGTCAGTGGTAAAACCGGGTGCCAGTATAGCAGGGTGTTTGACGCCTTTGTCGTGTAGCTTTGGCAACTCTTCTTGCGTATAGGGCTGTAGCCACTCAGCGCGGCCAAAGCGTGATTGGTAGGTCATCATGTAATCATTCTTTTTCCAGCCCATTTTTCGTGCGAGCAGTTTTGTGCTTTCTTCGCAGTGCTGTGGGTAGGGGTCGCCTTCATCTACGTAACTTTTTGGTATGCCATGAAAGCTAATGATGAATTTGTCGGGCACATGCGGTAGCTTTTTAACTTGCTGCTTGATATTCTTTGCCAGCACGTCAACGTATGCAGGATCATCATAAAATGGCTCAATGAACCGCAAAGCAGGCGAGTGCTTTTTGATTGGTTTGCCACCGGATTTTTTGCGCCCAAGACCATAAAGCGAGATCTCGTCGTAGACCGAGGCAGTCGTTGTTGTCGAGAACTGGGGGAACATTGGTAGTACGATAATTTTTGTAATACCAGCATCGTGCAGTTCACGCATAGCCGTGTGCATACTTGGCTCGGCGTAGGCCAGGCCAAGCTTTACCTCGAACTTTTTGCCTAGTCGTTTTTGTATACCGTCTACTTGCGCCTTAGAATGCACGAGTAGTGGCGAACCTTTTTTGGTCCAGATTTCCTCAAAGTGCTTGGCGATTCTGGCTGGACGGCGTTGTAATACGATACCATGGAGGATTGGTAGCCACATCCAGCGAGGGCTATCGATGATCCTGTCGTCAGACAGAAACTTTCGTAGGTAAGGTTTGAGTGATTCTTTGGTTGGTTGTTCGGGCGTGCCAACTTGAGCAATAATCACGCCAATTTTCTGATTTGTCATTACTCTCTATCATAGCAAATTTGATGCGATGCGTTGAGCTCGAAAAACGTTACATTCATTTACTCAAGTGTACTTAACGATCTTGATAGCAATTATTAATATTGCAAAGTAGACAAGCCATCCAATAAGTATCCTGAGGCCTAGGTTTATTGAATCCAATGAATGCATTACTAAGAAGAGGCCTAATATGGCGATTGAATTACGTGTGAATACGGCAGCAAGCGTCCTCAATGTGTGTCGACTTTCCACTACAGCAAAGACTCCACTAAACGGAAACGTGACAACGATACCCGCGAGGTATGATTTTAGGCTCAGCAATACAAATGCAAGTAGGGTAACGACAGGCAATTTTAGGATGGGTTGGATCTTTGCAGGGGCTTCGGCCTTTTTCTCCACGGTATGTTTATACAAAAGTACAAAGAGCAACCATGCAGCTAGATATACCAACGATATCGCGAAGAAGGGTATCTTAATGTAAGAGATTGCTACGTAGCCAACCACAATGTATCCTAAGGATGCAAGAATGTCAGCAAGGTAAATATTCACGTTACGATTCACCTGCCAGTACGTAGCCCATAAGAACAAACAGAGGATTATCAGTCCAATGACGTTTGTCTCATTGACATGCCCGTTGGTTGCAACAAGCGCGATTGTGATCGGTATCGGCAGGCTATACACTAATGCTTTTAGGTGTCCGCGTTTTAGAAGCGACATGGTAAAAATGATGAGACCGATAGCAATTGCCGAAATGATGTTTAGGAAAATATCATCCATTTACTCATCATATCAAATCGGAGAAGTCTTCTGTGTGATCATTTTGGTACCCCGTTTTAAACACTGTTAGTACTAATATCCAATTTCCAGGTATTGTCGCTGATTGACAATTCCTTCTTCGATAATCTGTCGGAAGTGGTCGATGATATCATTGGGTAATTCGTATAGATTAACCCATGTAACCTCACTACATTTTTCAGGCTCAGCATTGATGAAATCATAATTCTTGTCACGAATGACGAATTCGTATGCAACAGTCTCGCCCTCACTAGTTTTGCGAGCTGCGACACAAAGAAATTCCAAATCTTCCTGTCTGACCATAACACCTAGTTCTTCTTTAATTTCTCGCATGATTGCGATAATTGGTGTTTCATTTTCTTCGACATGACCACCTGCTGGACAAAGGTAGCCATCCATCCAGCCGGTATTTGCACGTCTACCGAGCAGTAGCTGCGAGTCTTTGACGATAAAAACATTAACAGTAGGTATTATTTGATGTCTCATGATAGACACTATAACAAATAAAAGGACTTCCGAAGAAGTCTTTTCATTATGCTACTGCTTTTGGTACCCCGGGTTGGATTTGAACCAACGGCCTTAGGCTTAGAAGTCCTCTGCTCTATCCTGCTGAGCTACCGGGGCATAGTATTGTTTGTAACCTTTGTGTCCCATGAGCCTTTTGGTTACCGTAGGCTAGATAGAGCAGCTGCTTCATAATGATTTACTCACTGTCGTTCAGACAGCTGCTGAGCTACCGGGGCGTGACACTCATTATAACTGATATGTGATGAGTGTTAGAATAGTCCGTATGTTGGGAGAATATATTGCTGATCGCTGGATTGTTGCTATGTTGCGCTCACTTGCTAGTCAAAGGGGCATTTCGTTTTCATCATGGTCTGATGATTGGTTGATCGAATTACGAAAGCAGAGCCAAGTTCATCGTGTCATTGGCTATCGATTTGATATTAATGATTCTGTGGCATCCAACATATCGAAGGACAAGGTTGCAACATACACCATACTTGAAGATCGTGGTATTCCTACCGTTCCTCATGTGCTTGTGCGCACCAAGGTGTCCCATGCCGATGGTCGATCTATGAAGCAATGGCGGGAAATCGTTCTCAAACCGCTTGACGGCACAAGCGGTCACGGTGTTCAGAAGTTCACTAACACTAACGATGCGATGCGCTATGTTCAAGAGGCAACTATACAGGCATGGGCTGCTGCTCCATTTGTCGACATTCGACGTGAAGTACGGATTGTTATGCTTGATGGAGCCCCACTTCTTGTGTATGAAAAATACCCCGTCGCTTTAGGCGGACTGAATATGTTTAATCTTGGCCTTGGGGCAAAACCGATCGATATAGTGCCTACTGACGGCCTGATTGACCTTGCAAGAAATGCGCAGTCGGCACTTGGTTTACGCTTGTCGGCCGTTGATATCATTGAAGATGCGCAAGGTATCATGAAGGTGCTTGAAGTAAACGATGCAATTATGATGGAACACTATGCTAGGGTATCTGAAGTAAACAAGAAACGCGCCGAGGAAGTCTACGACGCGATTTTGTCTAAACTTTTTGATTAGTTCTTGGTGCGGGCGGCGAGCTACATGCATTTCGTCACGTGCTCGAAACTAAGAGGTAGTTTCTGCGCGCGCTTCTCATGACCGAACTCGCATCTGGCTCACTTTGTTCGCTGATGCGCGTTCAATCCGCACGACTCTCATACCATGAAAAAATACCCACGCAAGGTGAGTATCTTTTCATGGTGCGGGCGGCGAGAATCGAACTCGCATCGCTTGCTTGGAAGGCAGGCATATTAGCCATTATACGACGCCCGCAAACTCACGTAATTATAACAGACTTTGCTATACTGGAAAGTGAGGAGATACTCACATGACAGATACGAATGACTATGGCGCACAACCTTTTGTGCTAAACATTGAAGAAGCAACGATAGCAAACGACAAATTTCGTGTGGCGAAGTGGACTGGCAATAATTTGCAAATGACACTTATGACCATCCAGCCGGGCGATGATATAGGTCTAGAAGTGCACGAAGATCACGATCAGTTTTTGCGCGTAGAGCAGGGACTTGGTTTGGTTCAGATGGGCTCTGCTGAAGATAATCTCGATTATGAGCAGTCAGTCGAAGACGACTACGCAATTTTCGTACCGGCAGGCATGTGGCACAATGTAACAAACACTGGCGACCAGCCACTAAAGCTCTACTCTATATATGCTCCAAGTGAGCATCCACGTGGCACTATTCACAATACAAAGGCCGAGGCAGAAGCGGCAGAGCATTAGGAGTATATTGGGTGGCGGATCTTAATCAGTTTTTGAATCGGGGCACAGATGCCGACGATGTGACGCATAGCAATGCGTATGGTGCAGCAGCGGGCGGCGGTGGCGCAGGTGGACTCTCTATGGAGCAGCGCCGTAAGCTGCTTAATCAGCCGCGAGTTGTGGGAGCATATCAATACTCTCGCCTAGGACGACAAGCTTCCTCGCTAAAAGCAAGGTCGAGTGATGCGCAGCGTGGTAGGGTCTACGATCCGAGCAAGGAAGGCTTTAATGGGGACACCACAGGTAATCGACAACAAGGCGGCGTAAAAGATAGCGGGCAGATAGACACAAAATCGGTCGAGAAGAGGCAGCACTTTGTTGAG
>WBZP01002325.1_pt1 | contig 21974 bp, 18 predicted proteins | sample 5204301 | NCBI WGS metagenome assembly WBZP01 (sample SAMN12412401, study PRJNA552823) | activated sludge metagenome | isolation source: activated sludge from nitrification reactor of wastewater treatment plant... | place: USA: Pennsylvania | collected 2017
CGCGGCGGCAGGGTGGTCCGCGAGTTGCGTCCGGATCTGCAGTCGCAGCGCATCGTCATGGCAATGGCCGGCGATGTGCAAGGCAAACCTCGGGGGCAGCAGGCGCAGTGCCTCCAGCAGCAGATCCAGGCCCTTGTACGGAGACAGGTTGCCGAAGGCCAGCAGGCGCAGGCTGCTGCCGGGTGGCGCGACGGGCCGTGGCGGTGGCGGCGTCGGCAGGGGATCCAGGCCATGCCGCATGACCACGATCCGCTCGGGTGGCACGCCGTGTTCCAGCGCCAGGTCCCGAGCCATGCGTTCGGTATGCACCACGCAGACATGGGCCAGTCGGCAGGCACGGCGGTAGGCACGGGCCTGGCATGCGGTCTGTCCTTCGTGGGGCTGCATGTTGTGCACCGTCAGCACATAGCGCTGCGCCGTCAGGCGCAGGCCAAGGCCTTGCAGGATGCCGGCCAGCCAGGGTGGCTCGATGAGGCCGAACATGTGCACCACCTCAGGCCGATGCCAGGCCAGCCAGGTGCCCAGCCGCAGGTGGTAGCGCAGCAGGTTCAGGGCTTTGGCCCACTTGGAACGGGTGGGCGACTGGCTGCCGCGCAGATTGATCGGCCGCACCCCTGGATGCAGGGAGTGCACCAGGCTCGAGTCGGAAGCAATCAGAGTCACCCGCGCTCCTTGGGCCGCCAGGCCATTGGCCAAGCCACGTTCGTAGTTGGGCTGGAAGCCGCCGGAGACCAGCACCACGCCGACACCGGCCAATGCAGGCGCTTCGTTCATGTCCTGAGCAGTTGCGGCGCACGGCGCAGCGCGGCCCACTGGATGCGCGCAGGCTGCCAGCGCCCACGCAACAGATGTCGCAGGCAGACCAGGCCCATGTAGGCCAGCGCGCTGGCGCAATGGCCGCGAAAGAATCGGCCCAGCACGCGGATGCGGTTCTGCGCAAGCAGCGTCTCCGCTAACTCCGAGGCTGGCTGCTGGCTGGAGCTGCCCACGCGGTGATAGACCAGGCTGTCCGGCGCGTAGCCCAGGCGGTAGCGCCCTCGCCCCCGCTGGGCCCAGTCCAGTTCCTCGAAGTACAGAAAGTAGTCCTCCTGCATCGGTCCCACGTCGTGCACGAACTGGGCACTGACCAGCATCGAGGCGCCGACCACATAGGCCATGCGGGCTTCGACAGCCGCCGGGTGGCTGGGAATGAGGGCTGCCGGTTCGCCGATGCCGATGTGGGCGGTCAGCATGCGCCGCGGGTCCAGCCAGGCACCGCCCAAGGCCTGCACGCGCCCGGGTGCGTCGAAGTACAGCAAGGTGGAGCCGACCATGCCGATGCCCGGATCTTCTGCCGCGCGGCGCAGCAGCGCCGGCAAGGCTTGGCGATGCACCACGGTATCGGTATTGAGCAGCCAGAAGTGCCTGTAGGCATCCTGCCCCGCAGCCCGCAAGCCCAGGTTGTTGCCTGCCGCAAAGCCGCGGTTGCCTCCGGCCGGCACCACGAACAAACGCACGCCGCGCCGCGTGATCGGCGGCAGGGTCGACGAAGGTTCCAACAACTGGGCTGGCACGGGCTGCAGGCCGGCCAGTGTGGCGTACACCACACCGGGCCGCCGGTCGCTTTCAGTGGGCGGTACCGGATCCTGGCACCAGCCCAGGATGTGGGCGACGGAGCCGTCGCTGGAATGGTTGTCCACCACCACGATGTCGAACCCGTCGGTATCCATGCCCAGCAGCGAGTCGATGCAGTGCACGCATTCGTGCCCGTTGTTCCAATTGACCAGCAGCACCGCCGTGCGGCCCGCGTCCGTGCTCATGGGCGTGAGGGCGCGACCGGCGCGGCCGGCCGGTCGTCCCTGAGAAGCATCAGCGTCAGGGCCATGAACAGGGCCAAGGCTGCGATGCCACGCGGCGTGACCCATTCCGGCTGCGTGCCCGAGGTCAGTACCGGCACGACGAAGGCACCGCACAATGCGGCCAGAAGGCCACGATCGAGTCCGGCACGACGCCGCAAGACCCGCCTCACGGTGAGTGCGAAGGCCCCGATGAAAGCCGCCGGGATCAGGCTGGCCAGCACGCCCATCTTGAGCGGGAAGTAGAGATAGGCATTGTGGATGTAGCTCGTCTCGACCCCGAAACTGCCCGATGAGCTGACGGTGTGCTTGTAGTCGCCGCCGATGCCCACGCCGGTCAACGGCTTTTCGGCGATGCGGCGAAGTGCTTCGCGGTTTTCGACCACGCGCCAATGGAACGATCCTCCGGCGCGCAATTCCGGGACGATGCCGGTGGCGCGCTCCTCCAGTGCGTCCACCATGCGTGGGCGCACCAACGACAGGCCTGCAACCAGCGCTGCCAGCGCCAGGCCACCGATCAGCACCACACGGGCGGCTCCCACCCAGCCGCGGTGCATGAACGCCGAGACCAGAAGACCCGCCGCCGTGGCGACCCACACCCCGCGCCCGAATTGCACGGCCAGCCCCAGGAGCGTCAGGCCGATGGCCGGCAGCAGCCACCAGAAGCGCCGTGGCGTCTCCGCCAGGCGGTTGAGGAAGAGGAATAGCGCGAACACGATCAGGTACACGCCACCGCCGGCGATGCTGCGCGTCACGTCGGCGTTGGCCCTGTCCAGCGACTCGACGCGTGCTTCGGACATGATGCGCAGGTCAAACAGCGACTGCACAGAGACATAGAGTGCCATGATGCAACCCAGCGTGACAACCGCCTTGGTGATGCGGTGCAGTCCGGGCTTGCCGGCAAAGAAGGCCAGCGTCAGCGGCAGCACCAGCCAGGCAATGTGCACGCGGGCCTCGGCCAGCGCATGGTCATTGCCGACCACGAATCGTGCATAGACCAGGGACGCGGTGCCCGCGATGGCCAGGTACAGCAGTGCCCAGCGGAACGGACCGACCTCTCGCCAGGCCGCCAGCTGCCCGGCCAGTGCCAGGCGCAGCCCGTACAAGGCCGTTAGGTACAGCAGCAGCACGTCATAGCCCTGCAGCCTTCCGCCGACCAGCGGCAGCTGCGGCACGAAGGCCTTGGGAATCACCTCGAACAGCAGGGCCAGCGCGACCAGCAACCCCAGCCCCGGCGCTGCGGCGGAGAGCACGAGAGCAGCCGGCGCGAGCAGCAGGATCACGATGTAGTACCAGGGAAACACGGCGGTGACCAGGCCCAGCAGGACGGCCAGCACGGCCGCGGCCAGCGCCGTGACGAGCGCGCCGGCCGGGTGTGGCGGGCGATGCTGATGCAGCAGGCTCACCGCAAGGCCCTCGGTACTGCGTGCCCCGGGATGGGCGCATGGGAGCAGCACCGTGCACTCATGCCCGCGGCCGGTCGCCAAAGCCAAGCGCCGCCAACAACTGGCCACGCTCGGCTGCGGTGACCAGTTGACGCCAGGCTAGCCAGCCGAACAGGCCCAGGCACAGCAGCGTGTAGGCCAGCGCCATCGGCCAGGTCTGCGGCAGCAGGCTGCCGGCGAGCAGGACCACCACAAGTGCGGCCCACAGTGTCAGACGGCCCAGACCTCCGGGGCCGCGCGCCGTGCCCTGCCAGGCGAGCAGGAATACCGCCAGTGCGTCCACACCCATTCGCAGGCTGGCCGCCATGGCCGCGCCCAGCACACCCCAGTGCGTGGAAAGCGCCCAGAACAGGCCCAGGAACAGCGGCAATTCGACCAAGTGCAGCAGCGCCATCCCGCGGGGCTTGCCGCTCGCCTGGATCAGCGTGGCTGGCCCCTGTGCCACCGTGTTGAAGAGCACGCCCAGGGCCAGGATGCGCAGCACGGTGCCGCTGCCTGCGGCGATCTCGGCCCCCAGCCACAGCGTCAGAAGCGGCTCGGCCAATGCCCAGAAGACCAGCGTCAGCGCAAAGCCCAGCACGAACAACGCCCGTGTCGACGCGACCAGCAGCGCCGAGGCCGACTCCGACCGCATGGACAAGCCGGCAGCCAACGGAAACACGGTCGTGGTCAGCGAGTAAGGCAGCATCATCGTGCGCGACAGGAGATCGTACGGGGTGGTGTAAAGCGCCACCAGCTTGACCGGAACGATGGCCGCTAGCAACAACCGGTCCAGGTAGGTCAGCAGGGGGCTCACGAAGTTGGAGACGCTGATCCAGCCACCCACCGCAAGCAACTCGCGGCTCAGGGCAGGATGCGGCCAGTGCAGCCAGGGGCGCGGGCCGATCTGGCGCTTGGCCAGGTGCGCGTAAGCCGCATTGGCCAGCAGCCGCATGGCCACGATGGTGGCTACCACCGTGTCCAGGCGCGGCCAGGCCAGCGCCACCAGTAGTGGCCCGGCGAAGGTGGCGATGCCGACCAGCAGTCGGACCAGATTGATCGCGCGGAAGCACTGGCAGGCACTCAGCACGCCGAGATGGCCGCTGGTGGCCATCACGAAAGGCAATGAGGCGGCCAACAGCCACAAGGCATGCACCGCCTCGGTCTGCAGCGTCGGGCTGAGCCGGAACACGTCCTGCGCGAGCCATCGGCTGCAGGCGCCCAGCAGGAGCGCCAGCGCCAGGCCGAACGCACGCAGGCAGGTTTGGGCCGTGGCCGCCAGGGCCTGCGATCCGGTGCGATCACGCAGGGCCAGGCGCTGCGCGATAGCCCGTGTCAGCGCACGGCCGATGCCAAAGTCGAACAGGCTGGCATAGCCGACCAGGGCCCAGGCCAGCGTCAGGAAGCCGAAGCGCTCCAAGCCCAGCAGGCGGATCAGCAAGGGCACGGTTGCCACGGCCACCGCCAAGGGCAGCACCTGACCGGCCAGGTTCCAGCCGATAGCACGCACCAAGCTGCGCATGTCCGCAGCACGCACGTGCGGGGTCAGACCAGTGCTCAATCGCCTTGCGCCTGGCCGAAGACGCGGCTGCGCTGCAAGGGCGTGACGGCCTGAGCCAGTGCCCACGCGAACGACTGCTGCAGCGCGAAGGCCTGCTCGGTGTTGCGGTCGATGCTGGAGATGCGCACCAGCATGCCATCGGCGATCAGTCCGCGGTAACCGTACGACAGTTGCGCCAGCTTCTGCTCGGTGCCGGTCAACGTCACGCGCTGGCCCACGACGATCCAGTACGAAACCGGTTCGACGCGGCCTCCCGCGCGCGCCAACAACTGGCGCACCGGCTGTGACCAGCCGTCTGCACTGAATTGGCTGTTGCGCGTCCACAGCACCTGAAATCCCTGCGCCGGGTAGCAGACCTCCGGCCGGTGCGCCCGCGTGGCGTCGGACTGATCGCCGCCATAGGCCACCGACAGCATGATGCGCTCGCCCCGGCGGTTGACGTAGGTGCGGCCCAAGGTCTGGGTGTAGATGGCGTTGAGCACGGCAGCCTGGTCTGGCGAGATCAACTGCACCGGCAGGCGTTCGTCCGTCGTCCAGTCGCCGAAGCGCTTGGGAAAGAGGCTGGCCAGATCCAGCTTGGGCAGGGTGTCGGCCATGCGCAGTGTGGGCCGCCAGGCGGCGGCACCCGCGAAGGCGGCCACCATCAGGACCAGGGCCAGCAGGGCCCGCCAGCGCAAGGCGGTCATTGCGCCGGGCCGCGCCGGGCGGGCAGGAAACGGCCCAACAGGCGGTCCACCGCCAGCATCATCGTCAAGGCCACGAGGAACAGCACCAGGCCGGCAAACCCATGCACGAAACCCTGGCCTGCTGCGTCGCCCAGGTGGTAGGTGACCAGCACCAGGATCATGACCCGCACGATGTTGGCCGCAAAGGCGATTGGGATGAGCAGCACGGCCAGCGCGACGTTGCGCGCCAGGTGGGTGTACCGCATCAGGTTCATGTACAGCAGGCCCAGCGCTTCCAGCGTGAACATGCTGTTCAGCCCGGCGCAGGCATCGGCCACCAGCAGTTGATAAGGCCCCACGGTCAGGATCACTCCCGAGCGGCCCACCGGATAGCCCAGGCCGTAGAGCAGCTGCGCGGCCACCGCGGAGACCGCGCTTTTCAGGGGCGCCGTGACCACTGCCACCAGGGCTTCGGGCAAGGGAACCATGAAGAGCATGAAGAACAACGGGAAGGCGGCCATGCGCAAGGCAGCGGAGCTGCAGAACACGAGCAGCAGACCCGCCAGCACCAGGATCTGCGAGCCGGTCTGGAACATGATGATCTGCTGGCTGCTGCCGAAGGCGTAGACGAGCAGACCCAGCATCAGCAGCGGCCAGCCCGGCAGGGGTCGCGCCGGCCCCGGGGCCGCCGCGATGGCATGCCGACGCATGAATAGAAGCCACAAACTCACAGCCAGGATGATGGGGCCATGGCCCTGTTCGTCGGTGGCCCAGATGGTGCGGGCCAGTTCGGCATAGGTGGGTCCGTAGAGCAGCGCCAGGCCGGTGACCAGCAGGCCAAAGGCAACGGCATCGAGCTGACGCGGTGCCAGCGGTGGACGCGCTGGCGCGATGCCGGGCCCCGGTGACGGCGCGGCGACGTTCACGCTAGAACTCGTTGAGCACCACACCTGCCATCCTGGCCGGGCTGCCTGCGAAGCTGGCGACCAGATCCTGCAACATGGCCACGCGGCTGGCATGACGGCGGGCCACCAGCAGTGCCATGCCGCAGCGCGCGGCGATCACGGCCGCGTCGGAGCCCAGCACGGCAGCCGGGGTGTCGACCACAACGTGGTCGAACTTGGAGATCAGCTCGCGCATCAGCAGGCCGAAGGCGGGGCGTTCGACCAGTTCCAGCGGATTCGGTGGTGTCGTTCCTACGGGCAGGATGAACAGGCTCGGCACGGCCATCACCTGTCGGATCACGCCCTTGTCGGCACGGCCGCTGAGGATGCTGGACAGGCCGCTGCGGTTGCCGAGCTGGAAAACCTCGTGTTGGCGTGGGCCACGCATGTCGGCATCGACCAACAAGGTGCGGCCGCCCAGCTGGGCGAATGCGACGGCCAGGTTGGCGGCGCAGTAGGTCTTGCCATCGCCCATGCCAGGGCTGATGACGGCCAGGGCATGGCGTGCAGGGGTCTCGTTGAACACGCGCATCATCAGCTGGCTGCGCAGCGCACGGAAATGCTCGGCCCGGGGTCCGAAAGGCTCGTTGAGCGTCACCAGCTCGGCATCGAGCCGACGCTGCTCTTGCGGCATGTAAGGGTAGTGGAACTGCTGGGACAGCGCGAACAGCACGTCCTCATTGCTCGCCAGGCCCAGGGCGACCGCGGCCTCGCCGAAACGTACGCCGGTCTCGCGCTGGCGCAGCAGCACCTGCTCCACCTGTTCGGCGGTCAGGTTGCGCAGCTCGGCGATGATGTCGCCGATGTTTCGTTCAGGCCCCACGCTTGTGCCTTCGGTCAGCGAGGGAGGCACGGCTTTGTGGCGCGGCTCACTCTGCGCCGCGGCGTCCCACACGGTGCCGTCGGGCGTCGAGTCGCGCAGCCGGGCCATCGCTTCAGTCCCCCTGCGCGCGTGACGGTTGCGGCAGCGGCGCCATCACCCGCTGTTGCAGCAGCGGCACGGGCCTGCTGCCCAGTCGCAGGCGTGAGCCCGGCTTGGGCATCAGGCCCAGCACCGGCAGACCCAGCGCGTCAACCAGGTCGTCTGCATTGCGCACGCGGCGGTCGCGCAGCTCCAGCAGCAGCGCCAATCCGACGGCCAGCAGCGTCCCGACGATGAAGGCCAGCACCAGGTTCAGCACCATGCGCGGTGACGAGGGTTCGATGGGCACCGAAGCCTTGTTCAGCAGGTTGATGTTGCTCTGCGTGGTCTGGCTCTCCAGGCTGGTCTGCGTGAAGCGTTGCAGCAGCGCGTCGTAGGCACGCTGGGCGTTTTCGACGTCGCGCATCAGCACCAACCCTTCATCACGCACGGCCTTCATGCGCAGGACCTTGCTGCGTTGCTCTTCCAGCGCACGGCGGATTTCGCCTTCGCGCTGCCGGTTGATGGTGTTGGCCACGCCCACGCTGCCGGTCACCTTGCGCGTCTCGGCCTCCAAGCGCGTGCGTTGGTCGACCAGGCTGGCCTTGAGCTCCTGCACCTGCGGGTGGGCATCGCCGAGCCGGGTGGACAACTGCTGCAGCAGCGCTTCGTTGCGGTTCAGGTCGGTTTTCAATTGGCCGACGATGCCGCTGTTGAGCACTTCCTGCAGCCGGTCGGCCTGCGCACCTTGCGCCTGGGTTTGACGGCTGGAGGATTCCGCCGACAAGGCCTGCACGGTGGTGTACTGCGACGAGAGTTCGTTCAGACGGGCGTTCTCGACGTCCAGACGCTCGTCGGTGGCGATGATGCCGGCTTCCTTCTGGAAGGCACTGACCCGGCTCTGCGCCTTTTCCAGTGCTTCGCGGGCTTCCTTTGCCCGTGTCTCGAAAAAACTGGAGTAAAGCCTGGCCGGGTCGGTGCGCAGCTCCAGCGAGGTGTCGATGTAGGCCTGCGCAAAGGCGTTGGCCAGGCCGGCGGCAAAGCGCGGGTCCGGTGCCTTGTAGCCGATGCTGATGACACTGCTTTCGCGCGATGGCACGACGTCCATCTGGCGCGCGAAGACGGCACCGAGCCAGGTCTCGATGTTGCCCTGGCCGCGTGTTTCGTCCTGCCACTGCTGGCGCACCTGCGGGTTCTCGCCGAGCTTGAGGTTGCGCACCACCCGCTGTGCGACGCGCTCGCTGCGGATGATGTCGACCTGCGTCGCCATGTAAGCCGGCGAGGCACCGCCGCCAAAGGCGAAAGCCGAGATCGGGTCCGGCTTGAAGTCCACCACCACGCTGGCCGCGGCGGTGTATTGCGGCGCCATCAGCAGGCTGGCGCCCAGTGTGCTGGCCATCGTCAGTGCCAGCACCAGGAGTGCCAGCCACCAGCGGGCAAGCAGGATGGAAAGGAACTGTCCGAAGCGCACCGGGTCGTCCTCCGCAGGGGGAACCTAGAACAGGCTCTCGCGCACGAAGACCACGTCACCATCGCGCAGCTTGTCGTCCATCCTGGCTTCCACCGCCTGCACCGTGCCGCCGGATGTCTTGCGGTGCACCCGGATGCCCTTTTCCGTGCCGCGCGCCGTGAGGCCGCCACCGGTAGCCAGGGCCTGCATCAGCGTGAAGTCGCGCTCCAGCCGCATCGGGCCAGGCCGCTGCACTTCACCATAGATGTAGACGAGCGGCTGGCGGTCGACCCACACCACGTCCCCGTTGAGCAGCACGATGTCCTTGTCCCGCCCACCGGGCGCAAAAACCGCGGGCAGGTCGACTTCAAGGCGGAACGGCTGACTGTTGCGCGTACCGCTGACGACGACCAGATCCGCCCCGTTGGGTGCCGTGCCACCGGCCATCGACAGCACGTCGGTCAGGCGCGTGTCGGCCAATTCCAGCGGGTAACGTCCAGGCCGGTTGACTTGACCCAGCACGCTGACCTGGTTGCCACGCACCTGCATCACGACGACGGTGACCTGTGGGCTCTTTACGAAGTTGCCATTGCGCAGGCCGTCCGCAATCAGCTTCTCGGCTGCCGTCACGGAGAGTCCGCCAAGACGCAGGCTGCCCAGCAGGGGATAAGAAACAACACCGGCTTCGGTGAGCCGCGTCTCCAGCGTGAGGTCGGGGTTCTGGAACACGCTGACGCGGATCACGTCTCCCGCGCCCAGCCGGTACTCCTGCGCAGCCACACCGGCACCCAGCTGTTGTGCCTGAACCGGCTGGGCCAGCCAGAACAGCGCGGCCAGCAGCGCAGCCAGGAACGACGGCGCAGGCCGCCTCACTTGAGTCCCATGCCCTTGCTGATGTCGCTGGAGCTCAGCGCAGCGCTGGCTGCCGAGGCGGCTGGATCGGCAGCGGCGCCGGCTGGCCCGGCCTCGCCAAACTTGCCGACGTATTCGATCTTGGCCGCACCGCGCAACGCCTTGCGGTCATCCTCGATCAGCTTGCGCTTGCGCTCGTTGAGCAGGTAGTTTTCGATAGCCGGGCGTGCCTGCTCCTCACTCACGGGCTGGCTGCGCGAGCCGGCCAGCACCACCACCTGCACGCCGTTGGCCGCCGGCACCAGGGCTGCCTGGCCGTCCTTCATGCGCGCAAAGGCATCCAGGCTGTTCAGGGGCAGCTGCTCGGCGGCGCGAACCGCCTGGTTGCCTGCAAAGCGGTAGCCGGCGCCCTTGAGGTGGTCGAGGAACTCGTTGATGTTCTTGGCGGTCGCCAGCTTCTCGCGTAGCTCGGGCACCTGTTCGGGTTTGGCCTCGATGGCGATTTCCTGGATGTTGTAGATGCGGCGGTCCTTGAATAGCGCGGGTTTTTCGTCGTAGTACTTCTTGATCTCGTCCGGCGTGGGCTTGGCTGCCGCCTCACCTACTTTGTCGATCCAGGCGCGTGCCAGGATTTCGCGCCGCGCCGCTTCCATCTGCTGCACCACACGCGGATCACGGTCGAGCTTGTGCTCGCCGGCCCTCTGTACGGCCAATTCCTGGTCGATCAGGCGTTCCAGGATCTGTTTGCCGGCGCCTTCGGCCTGCTCGGGACGCAGGCTGCGTTGCTGCTGCAGCACGAAGTTGATCTGGTGGACGGTGATCTCTTCCTTGTTGACCCGTGCTGCGGTCTGGCTGGTGACCTGATCCTTGCCGCCGCAGGCATTCAGCAGGAGTGTGGCGGCCATGGTGGCCAGCGGCAGCCAGCGGCGCGCACGGCGAAGGGCGATGGGCATCGTGACAGTCATGGGAGGAATCCTTGGCTCTGGGGTGCTTGCGGTCGGTCGCGCCCGGCGCCGGCTGCGGCCAGGCTGAAGGCGAGCGCCCGCCCTGCACGAAGGGGGGCAGTGTAACCGCAGCCCCCTGGAAATCCCCAGCGCCGCACACCCCTCGGACCGGGTGCGCGGGGAACTGTTTCAACTGGGAATGGCGCCGTTTTCGGGCACCAGCCGGCGCGACGGAAACAGGCTGTTTCAGCTTGCCGTCAACACTTGATCCCGACATGCAACGCGACAATGCCACCGGCCATGTTGTGCACGTCGACGTGGCCGAAGCCGGCATCCTTCATCAGCCCCTTGAGCGTGGCCTGGTCGGGGTGCATGCGGATGCTCTCGGCCAGGTAGCGGTAGCTGGCGGCGTCCTTGGCGATCAGCCTGCCCAGCAGCGGCATCAGCTTGAACGAATAGAAGTCGTAGGGCTTTTGCAGCAGCGGCGCCGGGCGCGAGAACTCCAGCACCAGCAGCCGGCCCCCGGGGCGCAGCACGCGGCACATCTCGGCCAGTGCGGCTTCCTTGTGCGTCATGTTGCGCAGGCCGAAGGCCACGCTGGCCAGGTCGAAGCTGCCGTCGGCAAAGGGCATGTGCTCGGCGTCGCAAGCCGCCGTGGGGATGACCAAGCCGTCGTCGAGCAGGCGGTCGCGGCCGGTGCGCAGCATGGCCTCGTTGATGTCGGTCAGCACCACGCAGCCCTGTTCGCCCACGCGCGCGGCGAAGGCGCGCGCCAGGTCGCCCGTGCCGCCCGCGATGTCGAGCACGCGCATGCCCGGCTGGATGGCGGCCACACCCACGGTGTAGGCCTTCCAGACGCGGTGCATGCCCATCGACAGCACGTCGTTCATGATGTCGTAGCGCGAGGCCACGGAATCGAACACGCCGCGCACGTGGCGGGCCTTTTCGGCTTCTTCGACGGTCTGGTAACCGAAGTGCGTCTGCGCCATGGCGGTGTCCTTCAATGGCTGGCGCAGCTGCCGCCGGCCGGCTTCGGGGGCGCCATTGGCGCGTCGCGGCTCATGCCGGCATCGGCCAGGCGCTCTTCGTAACGCTGCCAGAGTTCGGCTTCATCACGCCCCAGGTGGTAGAGGTAGTCCCAGGAGAAGATCCCGCTGTCGTGGCCATCGGAAAACCGCGGCTGGATGGCGTAATGGCCCACCGCCTGCAGGTCGTCGATGCCCACCTCGCGCTTACCGGTCTGCAGCACTTCCTGCCCGGGGCCATGGCCCTGCACTTCGGCCGATGGCGAATAGACGCGCATCAGCTCGAACGGGATGCGGAACTGCGCCCCGTCGCTGAAGGCGACTTCCAGCACGCGGGATGCCTGGTGCACCGTCAGCGCGGTGGGCAAGGGGGTATCGCGATCGAGTCCGGACATGGGGCGCGGCTGCCTGAAGCTGGGGTCGAACGAGTGTATGCCGGTGCGCATGGCCCGATCAGACCAACACCCTCTCGATGCCAACGGCATTGGCGCGCGCCGCATTTCACCCATGCCCCCATAGCCTGAAAGGAACGTGCGGTGCAGCGTTTGCAAAGTCCTGGTCCGAGGACAGCAAAGTGAGCTCGTAGCGGCCACAAAGCTGGATCAGCAACGCGTCGATGGTGCCTACTTGAACGCCACGCCTGCGACAGATGTTGCGTACTTCAGCAGCGGCGATGTGATCCTGCCTGTCAGGCTGAACCAAGGGCAAAGCACCCAAGCGTTCAATGATCGCCTGCCTGGCCTTGGGCCCGCTGAAGCCTTGCAGCAACTCCTGCAAGACCAGGCCAGTTGTGACGACGGAGTCAGCACCATCCAGAGCTTCGCGCAACGCGACGACCTCATTGGATTCGCTGGAACCGTCTCGCCGCAGCGCCAAGGACCAGACGCTCGTGTCCACGAGCAGCGTCACGATCTTGAGCGCTCCGCCTTGTAGTCATAAGAGGCGTCCCATTCGAGCTTCCCGAACAACTCCGAAACGCGCCTTTGTTCCCGCCTGGCGATGAACTCCTTCAGGGCCAGCGTGACCGCTGCCTTCTTCGTGGGTTCGCCGCTGACCGCGACTGCCCGGTCGAGCAGGGCGGGGTCCAGAGCGAGATTGGTTGCCATGTGAAGGGTCCTTTGTGTGGCAGTCTACACACAGCAGCGATTGGGCGCCATGCATCCGCCGACACCGGTTGAGTTCAAACAGGAGTCAGAGCTTGTGAAGACATGAATCGTGCGGGCCCGATTCATATCTTCACAAGCTCTCAGACCAACACCCTCTCGATGCCGCCGGCATTGGCGCGCGCCACGTACTCGGGCAGCCAGTTCTCGCCCAGCAGCTGGCGCGCCATCTCCACCACGATGTAGTCGGCCTCCAGCAGGCCGCTCTTCAGATCGTCGCTGTAGCGGCTCAGGCCCTGCAGGCAACTGGGGCAGCTGGTCAGGATCTTCACGTTGGCGGCGGCCGGGGCCAGTGCTCGCACCGCGGCTTCGCCCTGGCGGATCTCGATTTCCTTGCGGAAGCGGATCTGCGTGCTGATGTCGGGCCGTGTGACACCCAGCGTGCCGCTTTCACCGCAGCAGCGCTCGCTCTTGATCACCTGCTTGCCGACCAGGGCCTGCACGGTCTTCATCGGGTCGCGTTGCTTCATCGGGCTGTGGCAAGGGTCGTGGTAGAGGTAGGCCGCCTGGTCGCCTTGCAGCGTGATGCCCTTGTCGAGCAGGTATTCGTGGATGTCCACGATGCGGCAGCCGGGAAAGATCTCCTCGAACCTGTAGCCCTGCAGCTGGTCGTAGCAGGTGCCGCAGCTCACGATCACGGTCTTGATATCCAGGTAGTTCAGCGTGTTGGCCACGCGGTGGAAGAGCACCCGGTTGTCGGTGATGATCTTCTCGGCGGTGTCGAACTGCCCGCTGCCGCGCTGCGGGTAGCCGCAGCACAGGTAGCCGGGCGGCAGCACCATCTGCACACCCGCGTGCCAGAGCATGGCCTGCGTGGCCAGCCCGACCTGGCTGAACAGCCTTTCGCTGCCGCAGCCCGGGAAGTAGAACACCGCCTCGGTGTCGGCCGTGGTGAGCGCCGGGTCGCGGATGATGGGCAGGTAGGCCTTGTCCTCGATGTCCAGCAGCGCGCGTGCCGTCCGCTTGGGCAGGCCGCCGGGCATCTTCTTGTTGATGAAGTGGATGATCTGCTGCTTGATCGGCGCCGGCCCTAGCGTTGCCGGTGGCGCTGCCGTCTGCTGCCGCGCCGCGGGCTTGAGCAGGCCATGCGCCAGGCGCTGGGCCTTGAAGCCCACGTCCACCATCGCCCGGCGCATGAGCCGGATGGTCTGCGGCTGGGTGCTGTTGAGAAAACTCATCGCCACCGCCTTGCCCGGGCGGAAGCTCTGCTGCCCCATCTTGCGCAGCAGGTTACGCATGGCCATCGTGACCTCGCCGAAGTCGATCTTCACCGGGCAGGGGTTCAGGCACTTGTGGCAGATGGTGCAGTGTTCGGCGACGTCCTCGAAGTCGGTCCAGTGGCGCAGGCTGATGCCGCGGCGCGTCTGCTCTTCATAGAGAAAGGCCTCGATCAGCAGGCTGGTGGCCAGGATCTTGTTGCGCGGGCTGTAGAGCAGGTTGGCACGCGGCACGTGCGTGGCGCAGGCCGGCTTGCACTTGCCGCAGCGCAGGCAGTCCTTGATGCTGTCGCTGATGGCGCCGATGTCGCTCTGTTGCATGATCAGCGACTCGTGCCCCATCAGCCCGAAGCTGGGCGTGTAGGCCGCGCTGAGATCCGCTGGCCGCAGCGCGGCGCCATCGCCGGCTGTGCGGTGGCGCAGCAACTTGCCCTTGTTGAAACGGCCTTGCGGGTCGATGCGGGCCTTGTAGTCGGCAAACGGTGCCAGTTCGGCGTCCGTCATGAACTCGAACTTGGTGATGCCGATGCCGTGTTCGCCGCTGATCACGCCGCCCAGGCCACGGGCCAGCGCCATGATGCGGGCCACCGCTTCATGGGCGGTCTGCAGCATCGCGTAGTTGTCGCTGTTGACGGGAATGTTGGTGTGCACGTTTCCGTCGCCGGCGTGCATGTGCAGGGCCACCCAGACGCGACCACGCAGCACCTCCTTGTGGATGGCGCGGCAGGCGTCCAGCAGCGGCTTGAAGGCGCTGCCGGTGAAGAGCTGCTGCAGCGGTCTGAGGATCTGTGTCTTCCAGCTGGCCCGCATGCGCCAGTCCTGCAGCAGTGCAAAGACGGTCTCTCCGCTGTCGGCCTGGGTGACGTCCAGGTTGCCCAGCCAGAATTGCCACAGCCTGCGCACTTCTTCCAGCAGCGTCTGCGCCTGCTGGACACGCTCGCCCAACAGCTCGGCGCTGGCGACTTCGCCGGTTTCGTCATCCGGGCCCAGCGGCAGCTGGCCACGCTGGAAGAAAGCTTGCAGTGCCTGCGCCAGCTCCAGCTTATTGCGCAAACTGAACTCGATGTTGATGCGTTCGATGCCGTCGGTGTACTCGCCCATGCGCGGCAGCGGGATCACCACGTCTTCGTTGACCTTGAAGGCGTTGGTGTGGCGGCTGATGGCGGCGGTGCGCTTGCGGTCGGCCCAGAACTTCTTGCGCGCATCGGCGCTGACGGCGACAAAACCTTCGCCGCCACGCGCGTTGGCGATGCGCACCACTTCGCTGGCGGCGCGGGCCACCGCGGCTTCGCCGTCGCCGACGATATCGCCCAGCAGCAGCATCTTGGGCAGGCCCGAGCCGCCGGGCGTGGTCAGCGCGCGCCTGCTCTTGGTGGCATAGCCCACCGCCTTCAGGTAGCGGTCGTCCATGTGCTCCAGGCCGGCGAGCAGGACGCCCGAGTCCTTCAGGCCGAACAGGTAGTCCTTGATCTCGACGATGCTGGGCACGGCGTGCCGGGCGTTGCCGAAGAACTCCAGGCACACCGTGCGGGTGTGCGCCGGCATGCGGTGCACGATCCACCGCGCACTGGTGATCAGGCCGTCGCAGCCTTCCTTCTGGATGCCGGGCAGGCCAGCCAGGAACTTGTCGGTGACGTCCTTGCCGAGTCCGGCCTTGCGGAACACGCCGCCGGGGATTTCGAGCGTTTCGGTGCGCTCCAGCTTGCGGCCGCTGGCGTCGAAGTACTTCAGCTCGAAGCGTGCCAGCGGCGCATCGTGGATCTTGCCCAGGTTGTGGTCCAGCCGGGTCACTTCCAGCCACTTGGCATCGGGTGTGACCATCCTCCAGCTGGCCAGGTTGTCCAGCGCCGTGCCCCACAGCACGGCCTTCTTGCCGCCGGCGTTCATCGCGATGTTGCCGCCCACGCAGCTGGCCTCGGCGCTGGTCGGGTCCACCGCGAAGACATGGCCGCCGCGTTCGGCGCATTCGGCCACGCGCTGGGTGACGACGCCGGCTTCGGTGAAGATCGTGGCCACTGGCTCGGCCACGCCGGGCAGGGTCATGAACTCGAGCTCGTGGATGGTGTCGAGCTTTTCGGTGTTGATGACCGCACTCTTCCAGGTCAGCGGTACCGCGCCGCCGTGGTAGCCGGTGCCGCCGCCGCGTGGCACGATGCTCAGGCCCAGCTCGATGCAGCCGCTGACCAGGCCGGCCATTTCGGCCTCGCTGTCGGGCGTGAGCACGATGAAGGGGTACTCGACGCGCCAGTCGGTGGCGTCGGTGACGTGCGAAACGCGAGAAAGACCGTCGAACTTGAGGTTGTCCGCCGATGTGTGGCGGCCCAGCACGCGGCGCGCTTCCTTGCGCAGATCCCACACGGCGCGGAACTGCGCCGCAAAGTCCTCGACCGCCCGACTGGCCAGATCCAGCAGCTCGCCCACCAGCGCATCACGCTGTGCGTCGCTCGCCGGATTGCGCCGCTTGCCGACTTCTCCCAGCCGGTGGTGCAGCGCGTCGATCAGCATCTGCCGGCGCTTGGGGTTCTCCAGCAGGTCGTCTTCGAGGTAGGGGTTGCGTTGTACCACCCAGATGTCGCCCAGCACCTCGTACAACATGCGGGCCGAACGCCCGGTACGCCGTTCCTGCCGCAACTTGTCGAGGATGGCCCAGGCGCTAGGGCCGAGCAGCCGCAGGACGATCTCGCGGTCGGAGAACGAGGTGTAGTTGTAGGGAATCTCGCGCAGGCGAACGACCGCCGCGTCAGCTTCGGCGCTCTGGTCGTGGCTGACGCGGGGAAATGGGGCATTCATAGGGTTAACGCGGATGCTACCCCAGCTTGCTTCCCACGCTTGACAGGTGGGAACTGTGGCGGCCAGTCGCCTCGCCGGGCAAGGGTTGACGTGGATCGGACATGTTTCGAGCTGTCATGAATCGGGGCAATAATGACTTTTTCCTCAACTAAAACGTCTGCCCCGGTGCAGGAGAACCCATGAAGCTCAGACACCTCACTCGTACTCTGGTGGCGATGGCCACGCTTGCCGCGCTGCCGGCGGTCGCGCAGACCGAAATCCAGTGGTGGCATTCGATGGGCGGCGCGCTCGGCGAGGCTCTCAACGGCTTGGCCAACGACTTCAATGCCAGCCAGAAGGAATACAAGATCATGCCCACCTACAAGGGCAGCTACCCCGAGTCCATGACCGCGGCGATTGCCTCGTTCCGCGCCGGCAACGCGCCCCATCTGCTGCAGGTGTTCGAAGTGGGTACCGCTACCATGATGGCCGCCAAGGGAGCCATCGTGCCGGTGACCAAGGTGATGGCCGACGCCGGCGAGCCTTTCGATCCCAAGGCCTACCTGCCCACGGTGACTGGTTACTACACCGACCTGAAGGGCAACATGCTGTCCTTCCCCTTCAACAGCTCCACCGTGATGTTCTACATCAACAAGGATGCATTCAAGAAGGCCGGGCTGCAGCCGGTGCCGCCCAGGACCTGGAAGGAACTGCTGGCCGCGGCTGAAAAGCTCAAGGCCGCCGGCCAGCAGTGCGTGTACACCACGAGCTGGCCCTCGTGGATGCACATCGAGAACTTCAGCGCCTGGCACAACGTGCCCATCGGCACCAAGCAAAACGGTATGGGCGGCCTGGACACGGTGTTCACCATCAATTCGCCGCTGCACGAGCGCCACATCGCGATGCTGGGCGAGATGTCCAAGAAGGGCCTGTTCACCTACGCCGGCCGCACCAATCAGGGCGATGCCAAGTTCTCCAGCGGTGAGTGTGCGATGTTCAGCGGAAGCGCGGGCGCGCAGGCGGGAATCAAGAAGGCAGCCAAGTTCGATTGGCAGATGGCCTTCATCCCCTACCACGACGATGTGGCGGGTGCGCCTCAGAACTCCATCATCGGTGGTGCTTCGGTCTGGATCATGGGCGGCAAGAAGCCGGCCGAGTACAAGGGCGTGGCCAAGTTCATGGCCTACCTGTCCAAGCCGGCGGTGCAGATGCTGTGGCATACCAGCACCGGCTACGTGCCCATCACGAAAGCCGCCTACGAGGTGACGCGCACCTCGGGTTTCTACGAGAAGAATCCCGGCGCCGACTTGCCCACCCGGCAGCTGACCAACAAGGCGCCGACCGAGAATTCCAAGGGCCTGCGCTTCGGGAACTTCGTGCAGGGCCGCACGGTCATCGAAGAGGAGCTGGAAAACGTGTTTGCCGGCAAGAAGGACGCCAAGACCGCGCTGAACGATGCGGTACGGCGCGGCAACGAGATCCTGCGCCAGTTCGAGGCCGCCAACAAGTAAGGCCTGCGCCTTGGCTAATGCCGTCGACGACCGCCGGGTCGTCTTCCGCTCTGCGTGGCTGCCCTACGTGCTGGTGGCCCCGCAGGTCGCGATCACGATCGTCTTCTTCTTCTGGCCGGCGGCGCAGGCGGTCTGGTTTTCGTTCCAGCTGCAGGATGCCTTCGGCCTGAAAACGCAGTTCGTCGGCTTGCAGAATTTCGTCCACCTGTTCAACGACAGCAACTACCTCGACTCGTTCAAGGTGACGGCGCTGTTCAGCATCCTGGTGGCCTTCTTCGGCATCGCCATCTCGCTGCTGCTGGCCACCATGGCCGACCGCGTGGTGCGCGGAGCCATGGCCTACAAGACACTCCTGATCTGGCCTTACGCGGTGGCGCCCGCAGTGGCCGGTGTGTTGTGGGCCTTTCTGTTCGCGCCCTCGATCGGCATCATCACCTATGTGCTCAAGGGCTTCGGCGTGGACTGGAACTGGATCCTCAAGGGCGACCAGGCGATGCTCCTGGTGGTGATTGCCGCGGTCTGGAAGCAGATTTCCTACAACTTCCTGTTCTTCCTGGCCGGTCTGCAGAGCATTCCGCGTTCGCTGATTGAAGCCGCGTCGATCGACGGTGCCAGCCCCATTCGCCGGTTCTGGACCATCGTCTTCCCGCTGCTCTCGCCGACCACCTTCTTTCTGCTGGTGGTCAACATCGTCTACGCCTTCTTCGACACCTTCGGCGTCATCGACGCCACCACGCAGGGCGGCCCGGCTGGTGCGACACAGATCCTGGTCTACAAGGTCTACCACGACGGCGTGAAGGCAGCTGACCTGGGCAGTTCGTCGGCACAGTCGGTGATCCTGATGATCATCGTCGTCGCGCTGACGGTGGTGCAGTTCCGCTATATCGAGCGAAAAGTCCAATACTGATGGTCGAGAACCGCCCTTGGCTGAATGCCTTCGCGCATGGCACGCTCGTCCTTGGCGTGGTCATCGTGGCCTTCCCGCTGTACGTCACCTTCGTGGCCTCCACCTTGACGCTGGAGCAGATCATGCAGGTGCCGATGCGCCTTCTGCCCGGCGACCAGTTCTGGGCCAACTACGCCCAGGTGCTGGGTGCAGGGACGCACGTCGGCTCGAAGGCCGCGGTCGCCTCGATGCTGGTCAACAGTCTGGTGATGGCCCTGGTCATTCCGCTGGGCAAGATGTCGATCTCCATCCTGTCCGCATTTGCCATCGTCTACTTCCGCTTTCCGCTGCGCATGTTCTTCTTCTGGATGATCTTCGTGACGCTGATGTTGCCGGTGGAGGTGCGCATCATCCCGACCTTCGAGGTGGTTGCCGATCTCGGCCTGCTCAACACCTACGCCGGCTTGACGATACCGCTGATCGCCTCGGCCACCGCCACCTTCCTGTTCCGCCAGTTCTTCATGACCGTGCCGGGCGAACTGGTCGAGGCTGCGCGCATGGATGGCGCCGGGCCGATGCGGTTCTTCAAGGACGTGCTGCTGCCGCTGTCGCGCACCAGCATGGCGGCGCTGTTTGTCATCCAGTTCATCTACGGCTGGAACCAGTACCTGTGGCCCCTGCTGATCACCACCGACGAATCGATGTACACCACCGTCATCGGCATCAAGCGGATGATCGTCGGCAGCGACTCGGCCAACGAATGGAACCTCATCATGGCCACCGCCATCCTGGCCATGCTGCCGCCGGCACTGGTCGTGATGCTGATGCAGAAGTGGTTCGTCAAGGGCCTGGTGGACACCGAAAAGTAAGGCGAACCACGAGACAACATGGCTGCCATTTCACTTCGCAATGTCGAAAAGACCTACGGCCGCGGCCCGCTTGGCAACAAGGTCATCCACGGCGTCAATGTGGAGATCGCCGACGGCGAGTTCATCGTCATCGTCGGCCCCAGCGGCTGCGGCAAAAGCACGGTGTTGCGCATGGTGGCCGGTCTGGAAGAGATCACCAGCGGCGAAATCAGCATTGGCGGACGCATCGTCAACCAGCTCGAGCCGGCCGAACGCGACATCGCGATGGTGTTCCAGAACTACGCGCTGTACCCGCACATGAGCGTGTACGACAACATGGCCTACGGCCTGAAGATCGCCAAGGTGCCCAAGGCCGAGATCGAGCAGCGCGTGCAGAAGGCGGCCAAGATCCTGGAGCTGGGTGAACTGCTGCAGCGCAAGCCGCGCCAGCTCTCCGGTGGCCAGCGCCAGCGCGTGGCCATGGGCCGCGCCATCGTGCGCCAGCCGCAGGTCTTCCTGTTCGACGAACCGCTGTCCAACCTGGACGCCAAGCTGCGCGCGCAGACACGCCTGGAGATCCAGAAGCTGCACAGCGAACTGGGCGTCACGTCCTTGTTCGTGACGCACGACCAGGTCGAGGCGATGACGCTGGCGCAGCGCATGATCGTGATGAATGCCGGCCGCATTGAACAGATCGGCACGCCCGAGCGGGTCTATGCAACACCCGCGTCGACCTTCGTCGCCGGCTTCATCGGCAGCCCGCCGATGAACCTCATCAAGGGCCAGGCCGATGGCCAGCGCTTCACCTGCGAAGGGGGTGAAGTGCTGGCACTGCCTGCGCCTGCGCCACGCAAGGGGCCCTTGCTGATGGGGGTGCGCCCCGAGCACGCCGATCTCGACGTGGGTGGCAACTGGCCGCTGAAAGTGGAGCTGATGGAGATGCTCGGCGCCGAGCGGCTGATCCACGGCCATCTGGGTGGTGTGCTGTTCACGCTGCGCATCGAAAGCACCATGCCGCCACCGCGCGTCGGCGACACCGTCATGCTGGGGGCCGAGCCGGCCCATGTGCACTGGTTCGACACCGCCACCGGCAAGCGCGCGTGAGATGACGCCCTGGCCGCTGCCTTTGTGGATCGCCCACCGCGGCGCGGGCAGGCTGGCACCTGAAAACACGCTGGCCGCGTTCCGGCTGGGTGCGAACCACGGCTATCGCGCTTTTGAAGGCGATGTGAAGCTCAGCGCCGATGGCGTGCCCTTTCTGCTGCACGACGCGACGCTGGAGCGCACCACACAGGCTTCGGGCCCGGCCGGCAATCGCCCCTGGGCCGAGTTGTCGCTGCTGGACGCAGGTGGTTGGCATTCGCGCGCCTACGCCGGTGAACCCCTGCCCAGCCTGCGCGCACTGGCGGCCTTCATGCTCGCCAACACCTATGCGCTGAACATCGAGATCAAGCCCAGCCCCGGCCTGGATCGGGCAACCGGCCACGCCGTGGGTGCCGCCTGCCAGGCCTTGTGGAAAGAGACCACGGCGCCGCTGCTCTTCAGCTCCTTCAGGCCGGAGGCGCTGGCCGGCGCGCGCGAGTCCGCGCCCGAGGTGCCCCGCGCCCTACTGGTGGACAGCTTGTGGGCGGGCTGGTTCGACGTGGCGCGCTCGCTGGGCTGCAGTGCGGTGGTCAGCAACCACCTGTTGATGGATGCGGCGCTGCTTGCGCAACTGCACTCGGCCGGGCTGCACGGGCTTTGCTACACGGTGAACGAGCCGGCAGATGCACAACGTTTGCTGGCCCTGGGCATCGACGGCCTGATCACCGACGCGGTGGACCGCTTTTCACCCGCTGCCAGCCGCTGACGGGCCTCAGTTTGGCCGCACGTCGGCTTCGGCGCCCAGCCACCCGCTGTCGCTTTCCGGCTGGGGCAGGTGGCGCAGCTTGCGGATCAGCGGAATGCGCCAGGCCACCAGCACCAGCAGCAGCGACACG
>WBZP01002266.1_pt2 | contig 21964 bp, 20 predicted proteins | sample 5204301 | NCBI WGS metagenome assembly WBZP01 (sample SAMN12412401, study PRJNA552823) | activated sludge metagenome | isolation source: activated sludge from nitrification reactor of wastewater treatment plant... | place: USA: Pennsylvania | collected 2017
CGCGGTGTGCGATGTTCATATCCCTTCGTTCAAGGCCGTTGTCCCGGATGCGGTCAAACGCTCCACCGACTACCGCGAGCTGCTGGCCATGAAGGAACTCGACGCGGTCATCATCTCCGCGCCCGACGAACGGGAGGGCTTCGAGGATGTCGACGACGATGAATCCACTGACAAGGTCGTCGCCTTCTGGCAACGCATGATGAAGCGCTACGGTGATGCCGATGCCTACGAGACGCAGATCATCAACGCCTTCAAGCACGGCAGCGACCTAGAGATTCTTATCGTGGTGAGCAAGTTGCTAACTGGCTTCGATGCGCCGCGCAACACCGTGCTGTACCTCGCCCGCAATCTCAAGGAACACACACTGCTGCAAGCCATTGCGCGGGTGAATCGTCTCTACGATGACGATGAGGCAACTAAGCCCAAGGAGTTCGGCTACATCATCGACTATGCCGGTATCCTGGGGGAACTTGATCAGGCGCTCACGACGTACAGCGCTCTGGAAGGCTTCGAAGGAGGCGACCTCGCGGGCGCACTGACCAGCATCAACAATGAAGTGCGTCAATTGCCGCAGCGCCACGCCGAATTATGGGACGTGTTCAAGACCGTAGCCAACCAGCAAGACGAGGAAGCCTTCGAGCAACTGCTGGCCGACGACAAGATGCGGGAGAACTTCTATGAGAGCCTCTCTGCCTATGCCAAGACGCTGGCCATCGCTATGTCCTCGGAGGAATTCATCACCACCACCCCGGAGGGGCGCCTCAAAGGATACAAGGCGGACCTCAAACGCTTCGCCAATTTGAAGGTGGCGGTGAAATTGCGCTACGCCGAGTCCATTGATTACCGGGACTACGAACCGAAGATCCAGAAGCTACTCGATACCCACATCTCGGCCAACGAGGTGCTGATCCTCAACGAGCCTGTCAACATTTTCGATGGCAAAGCATTTCAGCAGGTGGTCGATGAACAAGGTCAAGGCAAGACGACTGCTGCCAAAGCGGACATGATTGCCCATGCTACCAAGCGCGCCATCACCGAGCATCTCGACGAAGACCCTGCATTCTTCGAGAAATTCTCCAAGCTCATTCAACAGGCGATCGACGATTACCGTGCCGGGCGGATTTCCGATCTGGAGTATCTTAAGCGAGCACATGAGATCAAGGAATCGGTGGTGAATCGCAAGGCCGATGATGTGCCAACCGTCCTGCACGGCAACGATCACGCCATCGCCTGTTTCGGCGTCCTTGAACAGTATTTCGCTCGGCATCTCTTGGATTCCGGGCAGGCGACGGCCGTTGCAGCAGAGGCTGCGAAGAGCATATGGGCAGTCGTCGAGAGAAACAGAGTGGTCGGATTCTGGGACAACCTCGACGCGCAGCGCAGGGCGATCAACGATATGGACGACTACCTCTATGACGTGATCAGAGGCGAGCGGGGTATCCCAATGACTACTGACGAGATGGACGAAATTATCGGGCGCATCATGCAATTGGCCAGACACCGGATATCAACGTGACGGCTATGAAGCAAGAGATTCTCTTTGGCACGGAAACGATCACCTACGAAATTCGATTTCTGCCGACGCGACGCACTCTGGCGATTGAAGTGCACCCCGACTTGTCGGTAGTCGTCCGCGCCCCTGCCAACTGCGACACCGAAACCATTCAAGCCAGAGTTGGCAAGCGTGCCTCCTGGATTAGCAAGCAGCTGGCCAGATTCCAGCGCTATAGTCCCAGGACACCAGCACGGCAGTACGTGAACGGAGAGACGCATCTTTACCTCGGGCGACAATATCGGCTGAAGGTCGTCACTGGAGAATCGGCCTCGGTGAAGATGAGTCGCGGCTATCTAGAGATGACACTACCGGGTAGAGCCAATCCTGATAGAGTCAAGGCGCTGCTGCACCACTGGTATCTGGAGCATGCACGGCAGGTTTTTTCTGACGTGCTGGATGAGTTTTGGCCACGCTTCAAGTTGCAGCAGGCACCACGATTGATCGTGCGAGCAATGCAATCGCGATGGGGCAGCCTTTCGCAGGGGGGAACCATGACGCTGAATTCCAATCTAGTCCGAGCACCTCGTGTTTGCATCGAGTATGTGGTGGTCCATGAACTCTGTCACATCAACCACCGAGATCACGACGCGAGTTTCTTTCGCCTTCTCGGCGAGTTCATGCCCGATTGGGAGCAAAGAAAACAGCGCTTGGAAATGGCCCTGCTATGACGAAATCAAGGGAAATCAAGTGGCCATGCGAACTGAGAGTGATCTGAAGCTGGAGGACTGAATGCAAAGTGCTGGCATCACCGCCAGCGGACTGGTCAGTGGAGCGTAAGTAGGCGTATTTCGATTGGGCTTCCAAGGTTGTCGCTGGTGACCTCGGTATGCGTGCCCCGTCCGTATGCCCATTTTCGCTTTCTTACTTCGGGCGGCTTCAGCAATGACATCAGCTTGCTCGGCCTCTCCACTCTCTTGGGCGGGTGAGAGGCTGCCGCCCGCGGAATGGCTTACCTTGGCCATTCCAGCTGAACACGCCAGCGAGTTGCAGCGCTTGATGTACGGAGAGGGGCTTGCCCCTCTGGTGCTGCTCTTTGAGGCGTAATAGGCCCGGGCGGCCTTGACGTATTGGAGTACGAATGGCAAAACCTGTCGAAATCGGTTCCCGGAGTTTCCGGACCCAGAAAAGCGCCCTTGATCACTACAAGGCAGTCCTGCACCGGTACCAGGACGGGCACCGTGTCTCCGACCAAGGCGACCACGCCGACCTCGTGGCGCTCATCGAGCGTTACGACCCGGTGCTCGACGCGGTTGGCGAACCCACCAAGGGTGATGGCCAGATCGCGCACTTCGAGCGGCGCCTAAACACCGGGACTGGCTGGAGCAGTTCCGGCTTCTGGGTTGTTCGTCAAAACGGGACTGCCACCGACTTCTCGTACATCGACGCGGTCAAGGGCCAACCCAAGGGGCGGTCCGAGGACTTCTACGGTGCCTGCCGGCAGGCCGTCGCGTTCGACCTTATCCAGGCCAAGAAGCAGGCATTCGCCCAGTACGGGGACGACCAGGGGCGGGTCGAGTGCGAACTGACCGGGGTGATGGTCACCATCGACGAGGCCCACTTAGACCACGCGTGGCCGAACTTTTCGCACTTGGTGAGTGGGTTCCGGGCAGCCAGGGGCTGGTCGAGGGACATCCCGGACGGCGTCGTGTCCGCCCCTGCCGACGGGCAGATGACGGCTACCTTCATCGACAGCACAGTCGCGGACGCCTTCCGGACCTACCACCACGGTCAGGTGATGCTGCGGATACTCTCCCGGACAGCCAACCTCCAAACCGCCAGCCATGCGCGAAGGCCGAAGGTCGCGCGGCCCGTCCGCGTTGGGTAATCTTCGCCGGCGTGCCCGGCTAGACAGAGGCATGCGCGCTGCAATCATGACGTGCTCCGCTGAAATCGAACAGAGCATACCTTCTCAAACACCCCCATTACACGGACAAACACCCTCACCAGTACTCACATGCCCCGATAGCGAGTTGTGATCCAGGGTGCGATTGCACCACCAGACAAGAAGACCAACCCCTCATCGGGTTGGTCTTTTTTTGCGTACTGCCGCGTGCTGGCGCGCGTTCGTGGGGGTTCCTGTGGACATCGTGGTTTCGCTCGGGGGCCCGGATTTGGTTGTTTTGACTCTCTCCTGGCCATTTTTCTCTCCGGCCTCGCTGTCCGCTGGAGGCCGAAGTCCACGAGTTGCCCGAATGGCCGCATTACGAATCAACAGCTTACACGTGGTCCGATCAAGCGGTTTATGCGTGGCATTGGTAGGCGGAGGGAACAGCCTCAGTTCGGGAGAGTGGAGAACGAGGGCGTTGTGTTCGTTGGCGAGCCACTCTTATCGCCAGATGGGTGGTAGCGCGTCAAGCGGCGATCGCACTCCAGCACTGCCCACCTTCTGCACGTGTGTGTAAATCCTCGTGGTCGAGACATCGGAATGGCCGAGCAGAACCTGTACTATGTGAATGTCGTCGCCACGGCGGAGCAAGGCCGTGGCGAATGGATGGCGCAGGGTGTGCGGCGTGGCGGGTTTGCGATACCTGCCTGTCCTGCGGCACGCTTGAAGGCGCGCTGAAAGGTCTTGTCATACCTGTGTTAGCGACGCACGACGTCGCTACGTGGGTCGGTCGAATGCGTATGCTGCGCAAAAACCCAGAACCACGGCCAAGAATGTCCGGCGCCCGGAGACTTCCGCTCAAGGGCGTCGGGAAGCGAAGCGCCGCTGCAGCCTTCGGCCTGGTCCTTCAGCCACCATGCCCGCGCACGTGTCAGTTGTTCGCGCAGGTCAGGCGCCAAGCTCTCGGGCAACATTCAGTGCCCGATCCTTGGAGCCCTTGCCCTCACGCACGATGATCGTGCCGTGATCGAAATCAAGATCCTCGATCCGCAGTTGCAGCCCCCCGCTGATCCGCATGCCCGTCCCTTACAGGAGCCGAGCGAACAGCCGATGCTCTCCATCCAGAAAACCCAGGATATGAACTACCTCATCCGGCGTCAGCACTACCGGCGAGCAGCGCAACGGCCGAGGCCTGCCGACCTCCTGCAGCCAGGGCAGATCAATGCACAGCACCTTGCCTTCGAGGAACAACAAGGCCGCCAATGCCTGACGGTGTGTGGATACCGAAACCTTGCGCTCTTTTGCCAGCCAAGACAGAATGCCTCGACCTCGCTGCCGACCAAGGTTGCCGGGTGACGCAGACCGTGGAAACGGATGAAGGCACGAACCCAGTGGACAGAAGCCTGTTCGGTCCATAAACTGTAATGCAAGTAGCGTATGCGCTCACGCAGTTGGTCCAGAACATTGACCGAACGCAGCGGGGGTAGCGGTGCAGTGCTGGATTTCATGACCTGTTGCGCCTGTTCTTTTGTACAGTAAATACCATGGCTATCCAAGCAGTAATCGCGTTGCGTCGCAGGTCGATGTTCGATGTTATGCAGCGGTAACGATGTCACGCAGCAGGGCAGTCGCCCTAAAGCAAAGTTTGGCCCCAGAATTGGCACCGTGACGCACTTGCTGTCCAAAATTCCAGCTACGCTGCGACATAAATCAAACTTCGTAAGTATCATATTTGAGAACTGCTTTAAAGGAGAAGTGGATGACAAGACAAGATGCTCTGCGTATCCTTTGGATGAGGTTGCTTGCCATGCTAGCAATTCTGCTGCTAATTTGCGGCGTTACTCTTTGGGCAGGCACTACCGCCAATACTGGATTATTGGTGTTTGTTATCGGAAACATTGGCGGATATGTTGGCGTGCACAGGAGCCTCGGAGATCTGAAGGATGAAGAGGTCATCGAATTATCAAAAACATGGTGGTCAATCGTCGCTCCATCACTAATCGGTGGCGTACTGGCCTTAGTCCTTTATGTACTATTCGCTTCTAGAATTCTCGCCGGCGATCTCTTTCCAAGCATTGTGCCAGACAAGGATTCACCGCAAGATACGGTGAGGTCAATATTGACTCAACATGCCGAAGGAATGTCTGCATACGCCAAGTTATTCTTTTGGTCATTCATTGGCGGGTTTAATCAGAAGTACGTTGTCGATATAATAAACTCGATTAAGGCGAAGTAAGCGCTGGGGCTTAACCATTCGCTCAACCGGACCCATTGCGGCATGTGGCTAAAGGTCCGCCATTTCATTCTGGGCCTTTAGCCACATGCCGCAACGGACCGGTTAGCTCAAACGTTATAGCCTATGTCAGCAGAAACGCGCGTCTCGAACGAAAAGAAGAATCTCAATCGCCTCGCAGGCGAGTTCTTGGTCGCGTCCCGCCTGAGCCAGCGTGGCTACATGGTCTCTCTGCAATGGGGCAACACCGTAAGCTACGACATCCTCGCTTTCGACAAGGAAGGACACGTCGCCTTCATTGAGGTCAAATCCTCTGCCTCTTACCATCGCCGGTGGGTATTGCAGAGCAAGTACGCGCATCCCCGAGAAGACTCAATTCCACTGGGTCAGCGGTTCGTCTGCTGCGTGGACCTCTCCAAGCCCGTGGCTGAACCGGTCATCTATGTATTCCCCGCGAGTGTCGTCGCCGAAGGTCTGCACTACTACTTCAACAGCAAGTTTCCGAAGAGTTCCAGCTACCACCTCTCGCTCGACTTCCGGCCGCAGGGCAAGTCGAAGACGATCGCGCAAACCGTGGGCGAAAGGATCGAAGACTTCAAGTATGTTGAAGACTTCAGTGTTTTGGGGTTAAAGGCGGTCCTCAAGTGAGTGCGCATGAGTTCTCTTAAGTCACTCCTTCCAAGTGCTTGATTTGATATACGCGACGCGGAGTGACTTCGGGGCGAATTGCGGCGACCGGCCCGATTACCTCGCTAACCCATCCATCGAACGGACATCCCAAAGCCTGCTTTGCAGCCTGTGCTCAGCTGCTAATGTCGAACGTTGGGCCTCATGACCTTCCCTGCTATTGCGATGAAAGCCATATTTCTGAAGATTGCGGAGAGCGAGCTCGTTTTGGGGATTGCTGCTATCCTTGCTGTTCTCGGCTTCCTCTACTTGAGGAATGGCGCCGAGTACTTCTCGGGTGACAGCGGCGGCGCATACTGGGACCACATGACCTACTGCAAATCTCACCCCAACACACCCACGGGGTCAGGTCTTGCCTTTTGCCTCCTGATGCGCTCGGGGTGCGACCGGCGGAACCTGCTCGACGTGCCGCTGATTCACAGCGCGCAGTCGGATCCCTCGTTCCTGGCGGCGATGACCAGTGCCTCCGCTGGATGGAGGGGCGGTGCGCTGATGCAATCGACCGCCGCGGGCAGCAGTTGGGCGGACATTCACGACTTCGGTGCGCCGGGGTCGGCCATCGGCACGTGCTCCAACAGCATCGGCGTCAGCGACCCCCGAGTCATCGACAACGGCAGTGTGCTGAACGTCACCCTGACGCAAGGGGCGCTGTACAGCGTCACGCAGTTGGCGATGCTGAACGGGGCGAACGTCTTCGCGTATGGGGCAGACGGTCGATGGGAGCTCATCGCGGCGCAGACCTGCACGCTGGTCAGCGGCAACAACTACACGCTGAGAGACCTGCTGCGTGGGCGCTTCGGAACGGAGTGGGCGAGCGGGCTGCATGCGGCAGGTGATGCGCTGGTCCTGCTCGACACCACCGAAGTGGCGGCGATTGCGATGAGCGCCGGGTCCATCGGTTTGTCGTACCTCTATCGCGGCATCACGGTCAATCGCGACCTCGGCACCGACAGTAACCGGGCGTTCACCTATCGCGGCGTCAATCTGCACACCCACGGGGTCAGGTCTTGCCTTTTGCCGTGTATGTTCGCCGAGGCGCACACGTTTGCTCACCCGGCAAGCGCACACATTGGGTCGCCCGTTAGCTGGCCCCCGTCAACAGGGTAAACAAATCCTTGGCGCCGAAATCCTGCCCCGCACCGAGCGTTGATACGCCGCCCTACTGGTCGAGCCCACCAAACACTTCCCCCTGCGCCTCCCAATCCCCCGGCAACGCGTGGTTCTTCAGCCAGCGCAGAGTCAGCGTCCTCGGCTGCCGGCCGGCGAGCGACGCCAGGACCATTTCCGGCGATAACAGCGTCAGGCGAAGCAGTTCGTTGACGGAACTCTGGTTCAGACCCTCCTGCCGCGCGATTTCCACTCCGCTGGTCACTCGGCCTTCGTCGAGCAGACGCTGCCAGCGCGGGTCGCCGCGGGCGGGTCTGGTCTTTCCTTTTGCCTCCTGATGCGCTCGGGGTGCGACCGGCGGAACCTGCTCGACGTGCCGTTGATTCACAGCGCGCAGTCGGATCCCTCGTTCCTGGCGGCGATGACCAGTGCCTCCGCTGGATGGAGGGGCGGTGCGCTGATGCAATCGACCGCCGCGGGCAGCAGTTGGGCGGACATTCACGACTTCGGTGCGCCGGGGTCGGCCATCGGCACGTGCTCCAACAGCATCGGCGCCGGCGATCCCCGAGTCATCGACAACGGCAGTGTGCTGAACGTCACCCTGACGCAAGGGGCGCTGTACAGCGTCACGCAGTTGGCGATGCTGAACGGGGCGAACGTCTTCGCGTATGGGGCAGACGGTCGATGGGAGCTCATCGCGGCGCAGACCTGCACGCTGGTCAGCGGCAACAACTACATGAGAGACCTGCTGCGTGGGCGCTTCGGAACGGAGTGGGCGATGAGCCTGCACGCGGCGGGTGAAGCGCTGGTCCTGCTCGACACCACCGACGTGGCGGCGATTGCGATGAGCGCCGGGTCCATCGGTCTCTCGTACCTCTATTGTGGCATTACGGTCAATCGCGATCTCGGTACCGACAGCAACTGGGCGTTCACCTATCGCGGCGTCAATCTGAAGCCGCTGTCGCCGATCGCGCTGACCGGAGACCGGGATAACGGCAATGATTGGGCGCTCTCGTGGATTCGCCGCACGCGTGATGGGGGTGAGTGGCGGGACTTCGTCGATGCTTCGCTTGCTGAGGCGACGGAGGCGTACGCCATCGACGTCTACGCCGATGGCAGCTATGCCGTGGTCAAGCGGACGATCACGGCGAGTTCGCCTTCCTGCGTCTACGCCAGTGCCCATCAGGTGGCGGACTTCGGCGCCAACCAGGCGACGCTGTATCTCAAGCGCTATCAGATCTCGGCCACGGTCGGCCGGGGGTACCCACTCACGACGTCCATCACGAGGTAGACCATGGCCAGCAGCACGACGAATTTGGATCTCATTGCGCAATCCCAGTCGTCCAAGGAAGTGACCGCGAACGCGCTGTTCGATGCGGGGAGTCCAGCGACGCTGTTCGGGCGACGGGCGAGCCTGTGCTCGGGGCTGAAGTGGTTCTACTACGGCGGCGTGATGCTGGTCGATGGCGTGCTGACGACGATCAGCAACAACGCAGCGGCACTGGCGCTCACTGCATCGACTACCAATTACATCGAGGCGACGCGCGCGGGCGTGGTGTCGAAGAATACCGTGGGTTTTACCGGTAGATCGATTCCGCTCTATACGGTCGTCACCGGGACCTCTTCGGTGACGAGTTACACGGACAACCGGGCCTGGGTGGCGCCGGCCTATCTGTCTGGCAATGGTAGCGTCACCGTGACGGCGGCCGACGTGGATCTGACTACAGCAGCCAATGCCGACAAGGCGCGCTGTTCGTATCTGACGACGACCGGGGTGCTGACCGCCAACCGAAACGTCATCGTGCCGAACAACTGGCAAGCTGTCGTGTTCTGCAACAACACGTGCGCTTTCACGACGACCTTCAAGACGGCGGCGGGGAGTGGGGTCGTGGTGGCGCAGGGCAAACGGGCGCTGTTGATCGCGGACGGGACGAACGTCGTTCGCGTGACGCCGGATACCTGATCGGAGCCTGTTCAATGACAATCACTTCGGGAGATCCGGTAATGCAGGAAGTGCAAATCGAGCGGCGCAAGATGGTCACGCTGCCGCAGGACGAGTTCGAGGCCATGTTGGAGCGGGCAGCCGAGCGAGGTGCTCGCCATGCGCTGTCGGAGGTCGGGCTCGATAGGGGGCCGGAAGCGGCACGCGACATCAGCGAACTGAGGAGCCTCTTGGACGCCTTCAACGAGGCGAAGAAGACCGCCTGGCTGACGATCGTCCGGATGCTGGTCACTGGGCTGGTCATGGCAACGCTCGCGGGGGCGTTCGTGAAGTTGAAGGTGTTCGGGGGTGGGCAGTGATTCTGCAGGGCTGCCCTCGGCTCGGCGGATTGCTCTTGGCGATCTTACCCCGCGAGGGGGGTATGTGAGGCGAGCAATTGCTGAGATCTTCGAGGAGCCTGACGCCAACCTGGCGTGATCACTGATACTGGCGTGGCGCCTTTCCCTCCTTGGCGAGAACAGCGGGTTTCGCGCGTGCTTCGGAGGCGTCGAGCTTTTCCACCAGAACGTCGAAGCGCCAGTCATCACCGAAGTCATAGCGGAATTCGAGAAGCTGTCGGGGAAACAACCCGGCTTCTCCCAAGGTCACTTCGTCGGCGTAGTATTCATCGACATCACTGCAGCGCGGGTCGTCGAACGTGCGCTGGGTCGCGTATTCGTCTTGGTAGCGAAACTGATACAGGTGTTCGTCATCGAACTTGAAGGCATCGAGGATCAGTTTTGCGAGATCGTCGAAATCCCTTTCGGCCGGCACGACGATGCGGCGCCAGACCCCCGCGCCGAGCGAAACCTTGAATGTCACACTCCCTCGGAACGGCTCGACGGCGTCGGGTTCTCCGATGGAATTGTGCCAGGCAGGAAAGAACGGGATCACTGCGTCCGCCCAGGTAAAGAACGGTGGGCGATCGACTTCGCCTTCGCTTGGCGCTTCCGCTGCGGCCAAATCCTCCCCTGCAGGGTTGAAGAGACGCTCCAACCAGCCGGTAGAGGTGTAGCGGAATGCCTGTAGGTAGGTAGTGCAGGCGGATAGTCCCCACGGGGTCGCAACCATGCGCTTGATCTGCCAGCCTTTACCGGGAACGGCGGCGTCCGAAACGATGTCGAGTAGGCCGAACAATTGCATCAGGGCAATCTGTTTCATCCCAAGCAATCCGAAAATGGCCACTTGCCACTTGTCGTCTGTCTTTTTTGCATGGCTGCCGGGCCGGCGGCGCTTCACTAGCTCCAGCCGGTACTCTGCCATCCTGCTGGCGAGGCCGAAACGCTCCTGTTCGAAGTCGGCAAAACTCCACCAGCGTTCGAGCAGGCTGAAATAGCGTTCTGTCGGATTGAGCAGTTGCCACTTGGCGACCATTTCCGCATTGAGGACCATGCGTGGCGTGGTGCCGGAACGATCGACCTTCCCCAACCGACTGAAGCGCAATAGGAGGTGCAAGCCATCCACATGGGGATACGACACCTGCCTGCCGCGGCTGAGTCCGATCGGGACGGGGTGCGTCAGCAGGCTGTTGAGTTCGGGCAGACGGGCGATGGCGAACTCGCTGGTCTTTGGCGAAACAGGAATGCCGTCCGTACCGAGGTAGTCCAGAAGGGCATCGAAGTCGTGCACGATGGTGCCAGGAGGTGCCTCTGTACTGGCAACGGCAGCGAATGCCGCGCGGTCGGCGTCGGCGAGGGACAGAGTGGTCATGGCGGTTCTTTCAGTTGCGAGGATCGCAGCCAGGCGATCACGCTAGAAAAAATGGCAATTCTTCGTGGCGTCAGTATCACTGGCCAGGGTAACCGGGGTCAATCGGCACCGTGAAGAGTCATCATGGTGACCAGTCGAACGTTCCCCGAGGCGGTGTCACCCGACCGCTCAACAACCGTGGCAAGAAATTCTTCCCTGGGCTAAGCTTCTGGCCGGGCATCGCTTCCCTCCTTCGGTCGATCAGCACCTTGACAAACTCATCTTGCCGAAGCGACACGGCGGCTGCCGGGCCGCCCGAAGCTGAAGCAGTTTCCGGATCTAGTCGGAGATTGAGCCCAATCGTGGTGGCGAAGAGTTTCAAGATCCTGACCGACCGAAGGACCGAAGAGAAGGGGTAGTCAATGCGAGACGGGGTGATTACCGAAGCAGACACCTGTCGCGAGTTCGTCACGCCCCGCTTGATCGAGGCTGGCTGGGGCGCCGCACCGCACGCCATGGGCGAGCAGCGCAGCTTCACCAACGGACGCATCATCGTGGCCGGTGGCATGGTGCGTCGGGGTAAGCACAAACGCGCTGACTACCTCTTGTTCTACCGGCGCGACTACCCCCTAGCCGTAGTGGAAGCAAAGGAAATCGGTTTGCCCGCCGAAACCGGTGTGCAACAGGCGCGGGAGTATGCTGAAATTCTCGGTCTCAAGTTCGCCTACTCTACCAATGGCCTCCGCATCATCGAGATCGACTACACGACCGGCAGCGAGCGCGAGGTGGAGCGCTACGCCACGCCCGACGAGCTCTTCGCCCGCCTGACCGCCGCAGCGCATCTCCCCCGGGAAGCTGCGTCACACCTGCTGGAGCCGTTCAACCTGGTCTCGGGCAAGGTGCCGCGCTACTACCAGCAGATCGCAATTCATCGCGTGATCGAGGCGATTCTGCTCGGACAGAAGCGCATCCTCGCCACCCTGGCCACCGGGACCGGCAAGACCTGCGTCGCGTTCCAGATCTGCTGGAAGCTGTGGAACGGCCGATGGAATCGAACCGGGGAGTACCGCCGCCCGAAGATCCTGTTTCTGGCCGACCGCAACATCCTCGTCGATGACCCGATGGCCAGGATGTTCGCGCCGTTCGGCGACGCCCGGCATAAGATCATCGGTGGCGACGTGAGCAAGAGCCGGGACATGTACTTCGGCATCTATCAAGCGTTGAGCACGGCCAGCGAAGATGTCTTCCGGCAGTACCGGCCCGACTTCTTCGACCTGATCATCATCGACGAATGCCATCGCGGCTCCAGCCGCGACCAGAGCGCGTGGCGCGCGGTGCTGGACTACTTCGCCCCTGCTGTGCAGTTCGGGATGACGGCGACTCCTCTGCGCGAGGAGTCGCGCGACAGCTATGAGTACTTCGGCAACCCGGTTTACACCTACAGCCTGCGCCAGGGTATCGAGGACGGTTTTCTCGCACCATACCGTGTCCATCGCGTGATCACCACCGTGGATGCTGCTGGCTGGCGACCGAGCAAGGATGAAGTCGATCGCTATGGCCGACAGGTTCCCGACGAGGAGTATCAGACCAAGGACTTCGAGCGTGTCGTGGCCCTGCGGGCCCGCACGCGGGCAATGGCAAGGCACCTGACCGATTTCCTGAAAGGCACTGACCGCTTTGCCAAGACGCTGGTTTTCTGCGTCGATCAGGAGCACGCCGCCGAGATGCGGCAGGAGTTGCTCAACCTCAATGGTGCTCTTGTCAGGCAGTATCCCGACTACGTGTGCCGAGTCACCGCCGACGAAGGTGCCATCGGCCTGACGCATCTGGCGCATTTCCAGGATGTGGACAAACCCACACCGTGCATCCTCACCACCTCGCAGCTCCTGACAACCGGCGTCGATGCGGAGATGGTGAAGAACGTGGTGCTGGCGCGTGTGGTCGGCTCGCGCTCCGAGTTCAAGCAGATCGTCGGTCGTGGCACACGACTGAACGTAGATTACGGCAAGGAGTACTTCAACATCATCGACTTCACCGGCACGGCCACCCGCCACTTTGCCGATCCGGACTTCGATGGTGAGCCCGCGCTGATCGAGGAAGTGACGGTCAACGAGTCCGGCGAACAGGTGAGCGTCACGGAGACCACTCCCGAAACGCTGCCCGAAGCCCAGCCTGAGGAGTACGAGGTGCCGGAAGAGCAGATCGGCCAGGACGCAGGCGGCGTGCTCATCAACGCGCCCCCGCCCGAGCCGCGCAAGTTCTACATCGACGGCGGCGAAGTCGAAGTCATCGGCCACCTGGTGTATGATCTGGATAGCGACGGCAAAAAGCTGCAGGTGGTGAAGTACACCGAGTACTCCGGCCGCGCCGTGCGCACCCTGTACCCCACCCGCGAGGCCCTTCAATCGGCCTGGGCCGACCCCGATACGCGCAGCGAGGTGCTGCGCGAGCTCGCCGAGCGCGGCATCAGCTTCGAAGATCTGGCCGCCAGCAGCGACCAGCCCGATGCCGACCCCTTCAACCTGCTGTGCCATCTGGCCTGGAACGTACCGCTGCTCACGCGCCGCCAGCGCGCCGAAGCGGCCCGTCGCCGGGCGCAGGACCTGTTCGGCCAGTACGGTCACACCGCGCGCGAAATCTTGGCACTTCTGATCGAACGCTACGTCGAGCGCGGCATCCTGCAGTTCAACACGCTGTCCGAGCTGATGAAGGTCCAGCCCTTCGACCGCTACGGCAGCCCCGCCGAGATCGCCACCCGCCACTTTGGCAGCGTGCGCGGCATGAAGGACGCCGTCTCCCGCCTGCAGAGCGCGCTCTACCAATAACGACAAGACACACGAGAATCTGTATCAATGCCCCGTTCCAAACGTTCAGCGGCCACCACCGCCACCGCCGACGCCCCCGTCGCAAGGAAGCCCCGCGCCGCACGCAAGGCCAGGGTGCCGCTCACCACCCGAGAAAACCTGTCGGCGCTGATCGGCACCGCTCGGCAGATCCTGCGCAAGGACAAGGGCCTCAACGGCGACGTGGATCGCCTGCCGCTGCTTACCTGGGTAATGTTCCTCAAGTTTCTCGACGACCTTGAAGCCGTCCACGAGCAGGAGGCCGAACTCGACGGCAAGTGCTACCAGCCCATCATTGAGGCCCCGTACCGCTGGCGCGACTGGGCCGCGCGCGAGGACGGCCTGACCGGCGACGAACTGCTGGCCTTCATCAACCAGGATGAAACTCACCGCGCCGATGGCTCGCGCGGCGCGGGGTTGTTCGCTTACCTGCGTGCCCTGGCCGGCAGCGGCGAGAAGGGCAGCCAGCGCGAAGTCATCGCCAACGTGTTTAAGGGCGTGCAGAACCGCATGGTCAGCGGTTACCTGCTGCGCGACATCGTCAACAAGATCAACGGCATCCACTTCAGCACCAGCGAGGAGATCCACACCCTCTCGCACCTGTACGAATCGATGCTGCGCGAGATGCGCGACGCCGCGGGCGACTCGGGCGAGTTCTACACCCCGCGCCCGGTGGTGCGCTTCATGGTGCAGGTGACCGACCCGCGCCTGGGCGAGACCGTGCTCGACCCGGCCTGCGGTACCGGTGGATTCCTGGTGGAGGCCTACGACCACATCGCCTTGCAGGTGACCACGCCCGAGCAGCGACGCGCCCTGCAGCGCGACACCCTGTATGGCCAGGAAGCGAAGCCGCTGCCCTACATGCTGGCGCAGATGAACCTGCTGCTGCACGGCCTGGAAGCCCCGCAGATCGCCTACGGCAACACGCTGGACCGTCGCGTCAACGAGATCGGCCACAGCGAACGCGTGGACGTGATCCTCACCAACCCTCCCTTCGGCGGAGAAGAAGAGGTCGGCATCAAGGCCAACTTCCCGCCCAACATGCAGACCGCGGAAACGGCGCTGCTGTTCCTGCAGTACATCATGCGCAAGCTGCGCGTGGCGGGCGCGCCGGTGCCCGGCGGTAAACCCGCTGCGCGTGGCGGCCGTGCGGCCGTGGTCGTACCCAACGGCACCTTGTTCGGCGATGGCATCAGCGCCGTCATCAAGGAGGAACTGCTCAAGGAGTTCCGCCTGCACGCCATCGTGCGTCTACCGCAGGGCGTGTTCGCGCCCTACACCGACATTCCGGCCAACCTGCTGTTCTTCGATCGCGGCGGCCCGACCGACACCATCTGGTACTACGAGCTTCCGTTACCCGAGGGGCGCAAGAAATACAGCAAGACCGCTCCGCTGCAGTTCGAGGAGTTCGCGCCGGCCCTGGCCTGGTGGAACGCCCGCGAGGAAGGTCCGCAAGCCTGGAAGGTCGACTTTGCCGCCAGGCGCGCTGCCGCCGTCGAGGCCGCCACGCCCCACTGGCAGCGGGCTGAGGCCGAGCGCAACGCGACGCTCGCTTTGGGCAAGCCCATTCGTGAGGTAGAGCAGACCGTCCAGGCCGCGGCGAACGGCGACAAGGCAGCGTTGCAGGAAAGGCTGCGCGCGCTGAAGGTCGAGCAGCAGGCCCACGAGCAGGCCGCGAAGGCAGCTCAGGCCGAGGGCGACGCCGTGTACTGGCCCATCTACAACCTGGACCTCAAGAACCCGCACGCCCGCGCGGGCCTGGAGCACGCAGACCCGAAGGACCTGATCGCCTCGATGCGGAGCCACGAGGCCGAGGTGATGCGCCTGCTGGGGGAGATCGAGGCGCTGGTCAGTGCGGTGGACGCGGGATGAAGGCGTGGCCAAAAGTTGCCTTGGGGGAAGTACTCAAGCAGGACTTGAAGTACCTGTCTGAACCTGATCCTAGGCCGTATCCCAAGCTATCGGTGAAGCTCTACGGTCGTGGCGTGGTTCTCGATACGCCGGCTGATGGCGGCTCAGTGAAGATGCGAAAGCATCAGCTGGCACGGCCTGGCCAGGTGATCCTCTCTGAAATTTGGGCGAAGAAGGGAGCGATTGGCATAGTCCCGCCCGAAGGATCTGGCGCGCTGTGCACATCCCACTTTTTTCTTTTCGACATTGACGAGTCGAAGGTACTGCACGGATACGTCGGCTGGCTTCTGCGCGGCAACTACTTCGAGCCGCAGCTCAACGAAGAAGCAAGAGGCACGACGGGTTACGCGGCGATCCGACCGAAGCAGTTCCTCGCCACGGCAATACCGCTCCCCTTGATTCCCGAACAGCGCGCAATTGTCGCCCGCCTCGACGCGCTGGCCGAGAGGACGCGGGAGGTCGAGGCGCATCTGGATGCTGTCGAGCGCCATGCCGAGCACCTGCTGGCCTTGCACTTCCGCGACGTCATTGCGCAAGTACCGCTACGGGCGATGGCGGAGGTGGCACCGCTGGTGCGACGGGAACAGACCATCGACCTCGATGGGAGCTATCCGGAACTCGGAATCCGCTCGTTCGGCAAGGGAACCTTCCACAAGCCGCCGCTTTCAGGCAGCGAGGTCGGTACCAAGCGCCTGTACCGGATCGAGCCGGGCGACTTGCTGTTCTCCAATGTGTTCGCCTGGGAAGGTGCCATCGCCATCGCACAGCCGACAGATGCAGGCCGCTTCGGGTCTCATCGTTTCATCACCTGCCGCGCGGTTCCTAGCCTGGTCACCGCCGAGTTCCTGCGCTACTACTTCCTGTCGGACGACGGGATGCTAAAGATCGGCGAGGCATCGCCGGGGGGGGCTGGCCGTAACCGAACGCTGGGACTTGAGAAGCTGGTGGCTATCCAAGTGCCCGTACCACCCTTGGCGGCGCAACAGACCTTCGACCGCCTACAAGCCGATGTCGCTGCACTGAAGGCCAAGCACGCCCACATCCGCCAGACCAACGCCGCACTGATCCCGGCGACGTTGGAACGCATCTTCTCGACCGAGGTGCCCGCCCATGCCTGACCAGCCGCTGCAGAATTCGCTGTTCGAGGACGACTACCTGCTGCGCGAACTCGGGCAAGTCGCCCACGTGCCGCAGGTGGCACTGACCGAACTGGTCGCCAATGCCTGGGACGCCGGGGCGACGCGCGTGGACCTGATCGTGCCCGGCGAAATCGGAGGCACGCTCACGGTGACGGACAACGGGCACGGCATGACGCCGGCGCAATTCAAGAAGCGCTGGATGACGATGCGCTACGACCGCTTGAAGCATCAGGGCCCTGATGTCGAGTTCCCTGCCGGGCCGGCCGCGCATTCGGCGCGCCCGCGCTGCGCTTACGGCCGAAACGGCGTGGGCCGTCACGGCCTGCTGCGCTTTGCCGACACCTACGAGGTGCAGACTTGGCGCGACGAGGTGCTGGCCACCTTCGTCGTCGGCACCGAGTCCGGGCCAAGCCCTTTCGTGCTGCGCAGCGAGACCCTGGGCCAGCGCGAGGGCAGCGGGACGAAGCTGTCAGTGCGCGTGGTGCGCAAGCTGCCCGATGCTGATGAAATCCTAACCGTGCTGGCCGCGCGGTTCGTCCACGACCCTGAGTTTGATATCCGGGTCAACGGTGCACGGCGTTCGTTTGCCGAAATCGAAGGCAGGGTCAGTGAGGAAACGCTTAATCTCGACGGCCGGAGCGCCACGGTAGTCGTGATCGACTCGACACGGCTCAACCATTCTTCGGTACATCAGGGGGTCGCCTTCTGGGTGCAGCGGCGGCTGGTCGGAACGCCGTCATGGTCTATCGGGCAGGTTGCGTCTTTCGACGGCCGCACCCGCTTTGCGCGCCGCTACAAGGTGATCGTCGATACGCAAGGCTACGACGCCGACGTCGAGCAGGACTGGACGGACTTCCGTTCGACCGATGCCGTGCGCGAACTGTACCGGGTGACCGCCGAACACATCGGCAAGGTGGCGCAGACGCTTGCAGCTGAAATCGTCGAGGCAACATCCGAAGATGCCCTGACGCAAAACCGGGCTGAACTGGCGACTTTGGGTCAAGGCGCACGACTGGAAGTCGCCGAGTTCACGAAGATCGTGGCTCAGGAGCATCCGACCATCTCGCCGGACTTCCTCGCTACCGCCGTAAAGGCCGTTATCCATCTTGAGAAAACCAAGAGCGGCACGGCGCTGCTCCAGAAGCTCTCAGAACTGCCTGCCGACGACATCGATGGGCTAGATCGCCTTCTCGCCGAATGGACGGTGAAGGATGCGCTGCGCGTCCTTGATGAGATCGACAGCCGCCTGAGCGTCGTCGAAACGATCCGACGCTTGGCCGGCGATCCGAGCACCGACGAATTGCACACGCTGCATCCGCTGATTCTGCGCTCGCGCTGGTTGTTCGGACCTGAATTCGAGTCGCAGGAGTATTGCTCGAACGCTACGCTGAAGACCGTTGCCGGTGATCTGTTCAAGAACACCCAAGCGCAGTTCATCAACGACCGTAATCGTCCTGATATCGTCGTGCTGCCGGACAAGACAACATGGCAGATGACCGGCGTGGAGTCCTTTGATCCCGCCGACGCGACACTCACCCAGATACAACACGTTTTGGTAATCGAGTTGAAGAAGGGTGGATTCGAGCTGACCCGCAAGGAGGTCACCCAAGCCGACAACTACGTGCAGGACATCAAGCTGTCGGGGGTTATGTCCGGCGCGCCGTACATCTGCGCATGGGTCGTCGGGCAGAAAATCGGGGCGGGCGTAGAAAAGGACAAGAAGCTGGGCAATCCGGAATACGGACGCGTTCGAGCCGCGACCTTCGGCTCGCTGGTAGATACGGCTAACGCACGATTGCTCAAATTGCGTAGCGTCTTGGCATCACGGTACTGCGATGCTTCCACGGATAGTCTGCTCGACCGGGTGTTCGCAACACAGGAACAGATGGGCATCACATTCCATCGAAACTTCACAAATGCCAATCTCAAGTAGCAAAATCCCTATCAACCTCAACGACCTGCTGCGCCAGCGCACGGTCGAGGGCGAGCGCATTGAATACAAGACTGGATGGAACCCAGACGCGATCATCCGCACCGTATGCGCCTTTGCCAACGACTTCGAAAACCTCGGCGGCGGTTACGTGGTGGTCGGACAGGATTGCGACGCCAATGGTCAGCCGGTGTTCCCGCCCGTGGGGCTAGCTGAGAACCAACTCGACAAGATCCAGCAGGAGTTGCTGGCTACTTGCCAGTTGATCCAGCCGCCGTATTTTCCGGTGTTGAGCATTGAAGTGATCGAGGGGCGCAACCTGATCGTGCTGTGGGCGCCGGGCGGGCAGACCCGGCCCTACAAGGCACCGGAGTCGGTGACGGCCAAGCACAAGGTCTGGCGCTATTTCATCCGCCGCTACAGCAGCACGGTGGAGGCCAAGGGCGACACCGAGCAGGAATTGTTGAGCCTGGCCGCCAAGGTGCCATTCGATGACCGCTACAACCAGTCGGCACAGATCGACGATCTGTCAAGACCTCTGATGCAGGCATTTTTGCAGGAGGTGGATAGTGCATTGGCGACGGATGCGCGCGGATTGTCGGTCGAGGCATTGGCGCGACAGATGAACGTTGCAGGCGGGCCTACCGAGTCGCCGTGGCCCAAGAACGTGGGCTTGCTGTTTTTCAATGAGACACCGGAGCGTTTTTTCCCCGGCGTGCAGATCGATGTGGTCTGGTTCCCTGAAGGTGCCGGTGGGGATCGCTTCGAGGAAAAGATTTTCAAGGGCCCGCTGGCGCGGATGACGCGTGAGGCCCTGAGCTACATCCAGCGCAATTACCTGCGCGAGACGGTTATCAAACATCCGGACCGCGCCGAGGCCACGCGGGCCTGGAATTTTCCTTATTCCGCCATTGAGGAAGCGGTGGTCAACGCGGTCTACCACCGTTCCTACGAAGAGCGCGAACCCATCGAAGTACGCATCAGCCACGACGAGTTGGTCGTCGTCAGCTTTCCTGGCCCGGATCGATCTATCCGTTTGGAGGACCTGCAGGCCGGTCGCGCGGTCAGTCGTCGCTACCGCAACCGGCGGATTGGTGAATTCTTGAAAGAGCTTGACCTTACGGAAGGCCGCTCTACGGGCATCCCGAAAATCCTCAAGGTGATGGCCGCCAATGGCTCGCCTGCGCCGTTGTTTGAAACGGATCATGACCGCCTTTCGTTCGTGATCCGCTTGCCGAGCCATCCGCTGGCCATGGGCGGAATCACCCCTACCGAGCAAGTCACCGAGCAAGTTACCGAGCAAGCCACCGGGGAAGTCCAACGCCTGCTGCTTGCCTTGGTTGGGGAAATGTCACGCCAGCAGTTGCTAGGCGCCTTGGGGATGACGCATCGGGAGCACTTCCGCAGCGCCTATCTGAGGCCAGCGCTGGACGCTGGCATGGTGGAAATGACATTGCCAGACAAACCCAACAGTAGCAACCAGCGTTACCGCCTTACTGCCCGCGGACAACACTGGGTGGAAACACACCCCGGCCGTGGCGGGGGCTAGAAAAAGGATAGGAAATAAGGATAGGAAATTCAAAGGATAGGAAATTCAACGCGACATGCGTGAGTATCTTCGCTGGCTGGGTGGCTTCGCCGATGTGATCGAGAATCTTCTTCACGGTGGCCGCCTCGTTGATGAAGGCGATGATGCGCATCTCGGTGTGGCAGATCGGACAGAGCAGCGGGAACGCTTCATAGATGCGCGCCAGCAGCATCGCCCACAGATAGCGGGCCGCCGCACGATGGCGGGGTTGCGCGTCGTGCGCCGCAGAAGTCGGCGCTGGCGGGACGGCGGCAGGAGCTAGCGCCGTCACCGCCGCACGCAGCCGCGCATTGGGCGCCAGCACGCCTGAGTTGCGATGGCGATGCGTCCGTGGCCGTGGTACCAGGGCAGCGATCCGGTCGATCAGTTCCAGCGGCGTCAGCACCAGATCGCCGGGCCCGTCGGGGCGCGGCTTGGGGCAGTGATAGACCAGATGCTCCGCATCGCCTTGGTGTAGATGTTCGAGGGCGAAGGGTGGCCGGGCGCAGTAACGCAGCAGTCGCTCCAGCCCCGCCCGGTCGTTGCCTTCGATGCGCACCGCGGCATCCACTGAGAATCCGCCGCCGTGATCCCAGCCGGCCATCTCTTCCGCGTCGCACTTCTCGATCAATCCGCGCCGCACGAAAACGCGCAGGATGCGCCGCCGCACCTGCGCCTGCACTGCGGCGATGGCTTCCGGATCCAGCCCGGTCGCCGCATGAAACACCACGCCGGGCGCGTCGTCGGTGTCGCCCGCCTCGGCCGACTCGAACACCCCGTCGATGACGCAGCAATGGAAGTGAATGTGCTCGTTCAGGCTGGAGCCGAAGCGATGGATAAAAGCCACCGCCCCGCTGCGGGCCGCGTCGCCACAGCCGGTACTGTGCGCGCACAGACAGCGTTCCACCGCGTCGAGGAAAATGCGCAGCACGGCACCTTGCAGGTGGGCATCGTCGTGCAGGAAGTAGCGTAGCCGCTTGGGTACCGCCAGCACCCACTGCCGAACCGGTAGCCGGGGAAACACATGATCGACCAGATGCGCCGCCGTCTCGACCATGCGCCGCGTGTTGCAGGAGGGACACACGCCGCGCCCCTTGCAGGAATAGGCGATGAGGAATTCGTGCTGACAGGTGTCACACCGGGCGCGGGCAAAGCCGTGGGCGAGGATGCCGCATTCGAGATAGCGGCGGAAGCTGCGCTCGACATACGCCGGCGGCGATTTGCCACAAGGCCCGCTGGCGAGTTCCAGCCAGGTGGCGAAGTGCGCCTGGACGATGCGATACCACAGCGTCTGCTCGGGACGGCGACGTTGATAACGCTGGGGGCGCGGTGCGGCGCAGGGTGCAGCGGCGGCCATGGGGCATGGTCTGTGTCGCCGCCGACCTGAAAGTGGCCTGAACCTGACGATGCGAACCTGGTAATGAAGCGCATCGTTGCCGTGCGTCTTCTTCCTGCTTTTTGCATCGTCACCGTCTCTTCTTCCGCTCCGTCCATCTT
>WBZP01002326.1_pt1 | contig 21959 bp, 17 predicted proteins | sample 5204301 | NCBI WGS metagenome assembly WBZP01 (sample SAMN12412401, study PRJNA552823) | activated sludge metagenome | isolation source: activated sludge from nitrification reactor of wastewater treatment plant... | place: USA: Pennsylvania | collected 2017
TTGGTAAGCCAACAATTCGGACACAGTCGGGCCTTTCAAACCCATTGCCTGTATTTCTGCCCACTCACGCTGAAACTCCGCTTTCGTCGTGTTGGCGAGGGCTTCCCGAAGTTTTTGTATCATAAGTGATTCCATATTATTGTAAGGTGTATTTTTCTGGGTAAATGATTTTAAAATCGCGCAAAAGTAGTTCCGTTTTTTCAATTACGCAAATTTGAACGCGCTCGCCCACCGTCATGTGTTCCGGTTTTGGCTTTTTTTCGGTTGCTTTTACAAAAGGTATTATTTTCGTAGTCTTTTTTGGCAAATGAGCCGCCCTAATGCCTTTGTATGCAAATGTACCCTTTTTTTTCAAATAACCGATGATTTCGTGTACCAATATTTGTTCCGGGTTTTCATGATAACCACTCTCGGCTATCAATTTCTGTGCATATTCCAATTCTTTCTTGTGTAGCACATTTCCAAATATATCCCATAACAACAGCGGATCGTTGTTGATTGTTCCTTCACAGATTACATAACCCTTTTTCCACCGATTTTTATTGAATAACCCCCATTCGTGCGCCCAGTCAATGTCGCTGTCCCAAAAATAATACCCTTCTCCCAACCACGCATTTTCCCGCGCGCAAAGAAAAGGCCCCTCGGTCTCAATAAAATCCGGGTTTTCCCGGTCTTGCACAGTATGATATCCCGTCAACATGGGGGTGGTTACGGTTGGGTTTGTGTATATGATTGGGCAAAATAACGAAAATTTTTCTGCATTGGCACAACGTCATCGTGTGGAATCAGCAAATAAAACCAAGGTTTTCCGCCATTTTCAGCATTAAATTCGGTGGCAGTGCGACAAAAATCCAACGCGGCCACGGTTTTCCCTTTCACCTCCTCGCTGCTCAATTCAGCCCGGCTTTTGGTCTCCACCAAGTAAATGGATGCTTCCGTCTCCACGATAAAATCCGGTTGGTAGAGGTCGTGTTGGCGGTTCCAGTATATCTTGAACTGGTTGCGAGCGGGGCGCATCCAACGCAGCACGTCCGCGTCTTCCTCACAAATGATGGAAAAGTCTTTTTCTGCCTTCGACTGGAATTTGTATTCCGGGTGGCAGGATTTCTGAAAACCGTGATACAGATATTTGGGTATTTCGGCCACAGTCCTGATGGTCTCGCGAAAATGTTTGCGGCCATAGTTTTTATAGACTGAAAAATTCCAAGACTCAATCCGGGTGAACGCCAAGACTTTGCTGTGCCGGAACCCCGTCTCCTCCACATGGAAATGCGCCATCATCTGTTCGTATATCTTTTCAGCCAAAATGCCGAGCCGGTCGAACACCAATTCGCGCACGTCTTTTTCGCTGCCGGCGTTTGCCCGCAACTGCGCCGTTGCCTGCTGGCACAGTTTGAAGCGGAGTTCCGCGTACTCGTCGGGATCCACTTCGGGGTAATCGAGCAATTTGGCCATTAACATCCGCTCTGGCGCGGGAAGGGAAGTGCCGCGCTGCACCGTCACGGTGTCGCGCTTGCTCAAATCCTGCAATTGCAGCCGCTCGATTTCCATGTCCAATTTGGACAGGGAAAAACCCAAAACATCCAGGTCAAAATCCTCAAACCAAGTCCGGGCGGGCGAAGGCTCCACCACGAATTGCGGCACCGGGATGATGTTCGAGCGCAGCTCATCTACGAATTTTTGATAGTTGGCCTTGGCTTCTTCCACGATGCCGGGCGCAAAAAGATTGTTGGATCGCTCCAGGGCAGTTTCCAAGGTGGCAATTGCCTCGGACTGTACAGATGGCTTTTTCAAATCCGCATAACTGCGCACCTCTGCATTTTTGTTTAGTGTTGGTAACAAATTGATAATCATGCTCTTAGCATCAAGGGCAGACAACAGGCGTTGGCGTTGCTGTTCGTCCTTGATCTCCTGTACCCTTGCTCGCTCAGCGGCGATGCGGCTTTGCAACATACCTTCGCTTTTGACTACTTCCGAGGTCTGGCCCAAATCTTCCTCCCCAAACTCAATGAATTTCATTTTTTTGAAGATAGAACCCTCCGCCTGGGCGGCTTCCACGACTTTCTGAAAATTTTCGTGCGCCACTACGGTGACCATATCTACTTTTTCCACGCCCGTGCGCTTGCCTCCGAAGGGCAGACGTAACCCCCTGCCGAGGGTTTGCTCCACCAACACGACCGAATTGGAGGCCCGCAACGGCACGATGGTGTACAGGTTGTTCACATCCCAGCCCTCTTTCAGCATCCCGACGTGGATAACGATTTCGATGGGGTTGTCGGGGCGTTCCACGGTCAACAATTGCTCAATATCGCTGTCATCTTTCGTGCTGCTATCCACTTGGAGGGTTTTGTCGCGGTAATGCCCCTCGTAAAAATCGTCGGAACGCACAAAATCGAGTACCCATTTGGCGTGCTCAATGCTCGAACAGGCCACCAATACAAAGGGCTTGACCTCCGGCAGCCCCTGTTCGCGGGCATAAAGTTGTATGGCCACCCGCGTGTCGCGGTGCAGGCTGATGCCGTCTTCCAGTTTTAGTTTATCGGTCTCGTCGCGGCTCAAATTGTCGAAATTGACATTTTTGCGCGTGGCCACCGCCGGGATTTTGACGTATTTCCCGTCCTGCAAGGCTTCGGCGAGGCTGTATTCATAGACCACATTGTGGAACATGCGCCCCTGTGCGTCGAAGGGCGTGGCCGTCAATTCGAGGCCAAGCAGGGGGCGCAATTCTTCTATGGCGCGGCGGCTGGCCTCCGCGCGATAGCGGTGCGCCTCGTCCATCAGCACCACGAGGTCGTGTTGGGCGGTCAAGAGGTCGAAATAAGATTGACCAAGGTACTCGCTCAGGCGTTTGAGCCGGGGCGCGAGCGTTTTGCCGTCTTTTTTGGAGGTTTTGCTATCGGTGTTGAATTTGGCGATGTTGAAGATATTGATCCGAACCTCCGACTGTTGGAACAGCGCGCCCTGTTGGGCATAATTGTCGGCAGTGATGACCACGGGGCGGTTGTTAACAAACTCCGAAACGCCCCGGAAAACGTACTTTTCATACGCGGTGTCGCCAAAATCGCGGATTAGCTTCAGATAAATGGTCAGGTTGGGCGCGAGGATGAAAAAATTGAGGATGCCATGTGTCCGGTACAGATAGACCAGGAAGGCCGCCATGAGCCGCGTTTTGCCCACGCCCGTGGCGATGCTGTACGCAAGGCTGGGGAAATCGTGCGCAAAATCGCGGAAAGTGCCGGGAAACAAGCCTTTCAAACCTGTTCGACTTGATTCCGGGTCGAAAGGCCGCTTCGGGTCGGCGAGGCCCGCCGTGCGACAGGCGCGGTCGAGCGCATCGAGGCTCTCGCGCAGGGGGCGGCGGAGGCCAATGGCCTGTTGGATATCGTGTAAAGCAGCGGCACGTTCCGAATCAGTCAATTTCTTGGTCATACTTTGCTAAAAATTCAGTGCTACTTTCGGGAGCGGTGAACGGCTTTGTTGTTGTGGCTTTCTCTTTTGTATGTCCGTAGGTTTGGTTGTTGCTCGGAAAATCGAAAAAACTCCGAAGACCAACCAGATATTGGTATAATAGACATTGAAATGCTATTCGCCCAATTCTGCTTCTAAATCCGCTATGCTCGGCAAACTGGATTTGTAGTTGTCGGGCAGTGCGCGGGTCAGTTCGTAGGCCGATACGCCGATTGGTTTGCTGATGTTTCGTAAGGCATACTCCGCGACCAATTTGTCCTTCGTTTGGCAAAGGATAAGGCCGATACTTGGTTGGTCGGTCGGGTGGTTCAACAGATCGTCCACAGCGGCACAATAAAAACTTACCTTCCCGGCATGTTCGGGCAAAAATTCGCCTTTTTTCAAGTCAATTACCACAAAGCAGCGTAGTTTGAGGTGATAAAACAACAGGTCTATATAAAAATCCTTGTCGCCTACTGTCAGTGGATACTGTCTGCCCACAAAAGCAAAACCAGCACCCAGTTCGAGCAAGAATTTTTCGAGATGCTTGACCAATTCCGTTTCCAATTCCCGCTCATCAAACGGCTCAGAAAGGGTCATAAAATCAAAAATATAGGGGTCTTTGAGCATTTGTTGCACAAGATCGGATTGAGGGGATGGCAGGGTTTGGCCAAAGTTGCTTGCTTCTGCTCCTTGCCGTGCATAGAGATCGCTTTTTATCATCAAGGATAGCACATCCCGACCCCAACCTTGCTCGAATGCTTGCTGCATATACCAAAACCGATTGGAGCGGTCTTTTACCTTTTGCATCAACACAACGTGGTGCGCCCAGCCCAATTTGGCAACAGGCTGTTGCCAAATTGATGGCCCTTCGGGATATTCTTGAAAAAACTGAACCATCAGCCGAAGGTTTCGTTCCGAAAAGCCTTTCACAGCGGGCAGTTCGTTGCGCAAATCCTTTGCAAGCTTCGGGATGACACCCGTTCCCCATCCTTCTCGCGCTTGTCGTTGCCCGATCATTTCGCCAATATCCCAGTACATCGAAAGCATTTCAGCGTTGACCGAAAGAACAGCCTTCAACTGGCCCTGCCGGATGCGTTGCTTGATATCGCCTAAAAGTGATGCGTACTGCTCGATCTGGATTTTATCCATTTTATTGTTGGCTTAACATGTATAATTATTCAAATAAAGTCGGCGCATCCGACTTTTTTTCAACGGATTTGCCTTTTTTCGCCGCTTTTTGCGGGCTTTCTGCGGCGGCGGGCCAGTTTTCCTCCGGCGTTTCCTCCTCTTCTTTGGGCAGGTTGACGATGTGCAGGCTGTAATCGTCGCGACCGTATTCGCAGCGGCCGGCCAGCAGGTTCGGTATTTTTTTCAGGCGTATCGCGGGGTGCAGGCCCGCGCAGGCGCGGTCGTATGCCTTGCAGCAGACGAGCAGGCTATCGCCCTCTTCCATGTCCTCGCGGATGCCGTCGAGCAGGGGGCGGTTGACGTACTGCGTGGTGACGAGCAGGTAGTCCTGCTCGCTGCCCCGGCTTTGTTTCCACCATAGGTTGGGGTCGGGCGCGTAGCGGTAGCCTTCGTGCAGGGCCACGGCTGCGGCCAGCATCTGCGCGTCGTACTCCGGGTGGATGACCCACTGCTCGAAGCGGTCTTTTTGCAGCAGGCTGGGCGCAAGGCTGTAAAAACGGAAACCGCCCCCGCCGGCCCAGCCCACGGCCTTGCTGATGCCGCCTTGGTCGGTGCCCGCTACCACTTTTTCGAGGCGGGGGAGGCAGTGCGTGCGCGCGTGCTCGCCCAACTCGATGCCTATCCAGCGGCGGCCCATCTTGTGCGCCACGGCGGCCGTGGTGCCGGAGCCGAGGAAGGAGTCGAGGACGAGGTCGTTGGGGTTGGTGGCAAGGGTTAGGACGCGGTGGATGAGGCGTTCGGGTTTGGGGGTAGCGAATGATTTTTCATCCGAAAACAACGATTTTATCTCAATTTTTGACGTTCGATTACTTCCCACTTCTTGGTGTGACCAAATGGTTTCTGGGGGTTTTGAAATTCTTGAATCAGCATAAATTCGATAATTAGGAGTCCAACCTCCTTTTCCTTTTATCCATTCAATTCGGGAATTTTCAGTTTCAGCCTTTTCTTTATTCCATCGCCAAGCACCATCTGTGCCATCTTGTTTTTTAGGATAAACAATTGTATTATCTGGTGCAGTTAATGGGTAATATAATGTTGGCCTTGCTTCTCTGGAATCTCCCTGTCCTCCCATTGCTCTCAACGGTTTCAAGTAATACTGCCTCCCATCTTTGTCTGTTTTGCCATAATGTTCTGGGGTTTCATCATCTTCAACCCTGTTTATTTTTAAGTATTGCTTGTTTTTTGCATAGACCAAAATTGAATCATGCCGTACTGAGAAATATACCGCATCCATTCTGGGGCTGTCGGATTTTTCCCAAATAACATGAGCCACAAAATTATTCCTTCCAAACACCTCATCCATCATCACCTTGCAATAATGCACCTCATTGTCGTCCAAAGTCACCCAAATAGACCCCTCCTCCGCCAATAAATTCCGTAAAATCTTCAACCGATCGCGGATGAGGGAAAGCCAAAGGGAGTGTTCGATGCCGTCGTCGTAGTGCTCGAAGGCGTTGCCGGTGTTGTAGGGCGGGTCAATATAAATACACTTCACCTTCCCCGCGAACTCGGCCTCCAATGCTTTGAGCGCGAGCAGGTTGTCGCCGTGTATAAGCATACCTTGCCAATGGCCATCGGGGGAGGGCCTTCCGCGCCGCAGTTCGGGGTTTTCGAGCAGGATGCGGGGTTCGAGCCGCGGTTCCTGGTGCTTATTGATCCAGGTCAGTTCAAGTCGTTGCACGATCTATTTTTTGGAGGTAAAAACGGACGGTGAAGAGTTCGGTGCGGTTTTGGGCTTGATGGATTCGGGCCTCCATGTCGTCGAGGAACTCGTCTTTTTTGGCCTCAATCTCTTTTTCGGCCTCGTATTGGTGGGTGCGTTTTTCGGCCAAACGGCTGTCGAGGTCTTTGATTTGGCGTTGGGCGTTTATTTTGCGTTGGAGGTCAATGATTTTTCGGGCCTCGGCCTTTTTGAGTTTTATCTCGCTTTCGAGGTCGCGCAGTTCGGTTCGGATGCTTTGGCGGCGGTCTTCGACCCAGCGGTCAATTTTGTTCATTTCGAGTTCGAAGAACGTTTGGAGCCAGTCTTGGTTTTGCAGTTTTTCTTCGGATTCCTGTTGTTGGATGTATCCGTCCAACAGGGATTGGATGTACTCCGAAGCCCGTTCGTGGTTCGAAACCTCCTGTGCGGGCAAGCGCAGCAGTTGCCGGCTCGCCTCGGCATCGAGGGTATCGCCGTTGTCGAAAACGGCGGCCACCAAGAGTTGTTCGTCCTTTTCGCCGCTGAATTGGAGGTTGAGTTTTTCGAGCCGCAACCAACCCGATTGGCCGAGCAGGGGTTCGAGTACGGTGATTCTCGGGTGGGCATCATATTGGAAATGCAGGGCGGTGGGCTGCATTTTGGCGGTTTTGCAGTTTTTGAGGATGGCCTGCGCAAGGGGGTGGCCGGCGCGGTAGGTGCTGGCGGGTTTTTGCACCAGCGATTTGAACCAAGAGGTGATACCGGATTGCTCGGCGGCGGGGTCCGATTGGACGGGCACGGGCAGCAGTCGGTACGGCCCGACTTTGGCCTCTGGCACCGAGGGGAACGGGGTTCGCAGGAGTCGGAAGGATTTTTCCACATCGTTGAACTCCGCAGCGCCTTCGAGCGCGTAGCGGGTGATGTCCCAAAGGTATTGGTGGTATTTGTCGAGTTCAGCACGGGTAGCGTCGAGGTCGGCAGCATCCCGGATTTTCACTTTGTCCACGACTTCTGCATCGAGGTTTTCGAGCAATTCGCGGCGTGTTTTTTTGATTTCTTGGTCAATTTGGGGCGAAAGTTCAGCTTGAAGTTCCTCAAAAGCCCGGTTTATCTCTTTTTCGTTGCGGCATTGCTGAAAAATTTGGAGGATGCGCCGCTCGAAGTCCACGCCGCTTTCAATGGCACCGAGTACTTCATCGGAAGCACCAAAAACGCCGCGAAAAATCTGGAATTTTTCGTCAAGGAGTTTGACGACGCGCTCGTCGGCGGCATTGCGCTTGTTGATGAAATTAAGGACGACAACATCAAATTTTTGGCCAAAACGGTGGCAACGCCCGATGCGCTGCTCAATACGCTGTGGATTCCAAGGCAGATCGTAATTAACAATAAAGGAGCAGAATTGGAGGTTGATGCCCTCGGCGCCCGCTTCGGTGGCGATCATGACCTTGGTTTCGGGTTTTTGAAATTGCTCGACGAGGGCGGCGCGTTTGTCGGCACTGGTAGAGCCTGTAACGCGGTCAGTACCCTCATTTTGGCGTTTCCATTCCGCATAAATTTTATTGGAAAGCGGGTCGTTGTTGCTGCCGTTGAAAAGGACTATTTTATTTTTGAATTCGGGCATTTCCTTCAAATGTCCAAAAATATATTCCTGAGTACGGGTGCTTTCGGTAAAAATGATGACTTTTTCGGGTGCGCCGTTTTCTTTGAGCCGCTTGAATCCTTTTTCAAGTGCAGATAAAAGGTGTTCGCCTTTGGCATTTTTATCAATGCTTTTGGCGAGTGCGGCGAATTTGTCGAGTTCCTCCTTCTCTTTTTTGATTTGTTCGAGTTCCTGGGGCGAAAAAGTGGGCAGTTCTGGCCCGAGGTCTTCGCTGTCTTCGGCCCATTCCTCTTTCACGTCCTCAAAATCCTCAAAGGTTTCGGCAATGGCCTGCTCCTGCTGTTCGTCCAAAGCCTGCATTTCCTCGCCGGTCGGGAATATCCCGTCTTTTTTGTGCCGATCGAGTATTTTTTGCAGTTTGGAGGAAAACGCCTCAAAAGTGCCTTTTATGGCAAAGGTGGAAGACCCCAACAGTCGGCGCATGATGAGGATCATCAGGTTGCGCTGTTGGTTGGGCAGGGCATAGATGGTGGGTCTTTGGAGGTATTCGGACACCCAGGTGTACAGTTGCCACTCATCGTCGCCGGGGTAAAAATCCTCGGTCAGGGCGTGCCGTTGGGTATAGCGGACGTATTGTAGCACGTCTCGCCTCAAGGTGCGCTGACAAATGGAGGCGATGCGCTGCCGGAGGTCGTGGAATCGGGCATCGTCGCCTGCAAGCCTTGCAAACTGCAATTTGAAACTTTTGAGGTCGCCAAAAATATAGGGGTCAATGATGCTGGCGAGGCCATAAAGTTCGAGCAGGGAGTTTTGGAGCGGGGTGGCGGTGAGCAGTATTTTAGGTTTGTCCTCAATAGATTCACGAATGGCTCGCCCGATTTTGAACTCACTGCGGTAGATATTGCGGAGTTTATGGGCTTCATCAAGCACGACCAAATCCCAATCAATGCCTTTTATATAAGCAGTTTGTGTTCGTGCGTAATGATAGGAACAAATAACGATGCGCTCTTTTTGGTCAAAAGGGTTGTAGTTTTTTTTCTCGATTTCGGCTTTCGCGGTTTTGGCCTCCAAAATGAGGGAAGACAAAAAGAACTTGTCTATTAATTCTTGGTTCCACTGTTTGCGCAAGTTGGCGGGTACGATGACGAGGATTTTACGGCGGCGTTCGGCCCATTTTTGGGCGATGACAAGGCCCGCTTCAATGGTTTTGCCCAAGCCCACTTCGTCTGCTAAAATCACGCCCTTGCTCAATGGCGAGCGGAAAGCGAACAAAGCTGCATTGACTTGGTGCGGTGTGAGTTCGACCTGTGCATCCAACAAAGCCGAGGTCAACTTGTCTTTATCCCGGCCACTGCGGTCGCGGGTAAGTTCGAATGCGAAGTATTGGGCTTGATGTGGTGTGAGGGCCATCAAAAAATTGCTGTTTATGGTGCAAATTTAAGTAAAAAATTGATTTTTTGACAATTTTTGTTGATCACTCGATAAAAGCGTGAAACGTGCATCTTTTGTTTTGTTTTTTATACATAATTGATATGTTCACAGCAGCCTTTCAACCAAACAGGCAATTCATATCCAAATTATGTTGCAAAAGGCTTCCCGAATATTCATTTTGTTTAGTGCCAAAAGTCGTCAGCATGGCCAAGCCCAATGCTTGTTTGATTTGTGGCACATGCATGAGGCAAACCTGTTCAAAAGCGTAGCCGCACCATGTTTTGTATATGGGGCTGTCCGTAAGTGCCAGCCAGTTGCCCGTTTCTAAAAAAGAAGCGTTTTTGATAAATCTCAAATAGAAAAGGGTGTAAAAATCCAATTAATTGGAAAAGACTATGCCTGGCTGTTTTTTGAAATGGTTGGTATTTTCTAATAAAACCGCTTTCTTCCAATTCTTCTAAAAGTCGGGGTGTAGCGCCGTTATTGGGCAATTTGGTGATTTTTAGAATATCTTCTCTGGTCAGCCCTTTGGCCTTTGGTGCAATGACTTCAACGATTGAAATATGCTTTTCTGACTTTGCAAAAAGTGATTGAAAAAGATCCTTAAATTCAGTTATCAAAAAACCGTCTTTTTCAAAACATTGATTTTCAATATTTTGCATTGACATTACAGGATAAACAACCTGATAATAAACAAGTTAGAATACCTGTAAATCCTGTCTAAATACCGCTGTTTAATGCTGTGGATTGATCAACTATCCGGCAAAAGTACTCAACCGAAAGCGAACTTATGCCAGGCCTTCATCTTCTTTTTAAAATCTTTGAAACAGGTTTTATTAATGGCCTCCATATCAAACGCCGTCGCATCAAAATGTTTGCCGATCCATGTAAGCATTTCTTTATACCTGTTCATGTCCTTCTTGCTCATGACTTCGACCAAATTGAAGTAGCCCCCCATGCCGCCGCAATTTTCAGGCGGACATGCCATGGCCCCGTCTGTCAGGATGGGATATGTTTTCCCGGGTTCTGCTTCCAGTACGTTCTTCACCTCGGCAAGATGTTGCCAACCATCGCCAAAGTCGTATTCGTACAAAACCTGGTCTCCGGGTACGTTCAAAACCTGGCGGATTCCCACCTTGCTTCCGTCCTCGGTTTTCAGGGGGCCGAAGTCATCTTCAAACGGAAAGCCAATGCACCGTTCGCGTCGCCCGACTATGAACTGATGCAAATGGCTGTTCGTCCAACCCATGGCAAATTGGAAGACGTAGTGAAGTTCGTAAAAATTCAGTTCGGCTGGCACGAGGACGCGCCGCCAGATTTTGGGGTTTGAGCCGTTCAGGGTAATGTCAATTTCGAGAATTTTACTCATTTTTTGCATGCTTGTACGTGAAAGAATAGCCGTTTTCTCCGTTCCCCTGCATGCGCTCATCAAGCACAGGAACCCCAGAAAAAGCAGGACTGTTTCATCTGTTTTTCCGTCTTTGAAGCCGCCTGAGTTCCTGTACCCCCATTACAAGGCCAGGGTACTGCCAGAGAAAATTCAAATAGCGCGCAAAAATACGCAATCGTGGACACAAGAATACGTACCATTCACATATTAGCTGTATTTTTGTGCGTTTTTGTTGTTTCACAGGTGGATCTGCGCCCTTGCATAACCAATTCTAACCCCCTAACCTAACCTTTATGTGTCACAGCAGTTTGATGCAGGCTGAGACCTGTCAGTCAGAAAAACGCTGAAAATCATACTTATCAGAATGTTCAAGTTCAACAAATTGCCTGCTTCCGTTTACATCCATGGGAGAAATGCGCAATAACCTCTGAAAGCACGCATGCGGGCAGCACTGCCCGGTCTTCTCTTGTTAGCTGCCTGCTTGCTCTCCCTCGAAGTCAGAGCCGCACACGGCCTATATGTCTGGGCCAAAAATGGGCTGGTATTGCGTGCCACACCCGATAAAAACGGAAAAAAAATCAGGACGTTGCCATACGGAACAAAAGTGGACTATCTCCGCCTGGTCAGCGAAGACTCCATTCTAATCATACCAGCCTTTAAGCAGGCAAATGGTACTTCCACAGAGGCATACTTTCTCAGAGGGGATTGGGCCAAGGTGCAAATTGGCGCTGAAACCGAATTTTTGTTCGATGGGTATCTCTCAGAAATGCAGCCTTCCAAAGGCATCGGCATTTCTGATGTTTGAATCAATCGGTTACGAAGGGCGCATTTATTGGAGGTTTGGCATCCGATACGAGGACGGGGTGTTGATCATTACATCGGCGGGTGGGTGTTGAGCGGATAGAGAGGATGCGCAATCTGGCAATCGAGGATGCCATTATTTCGCTCCATACAGCGCCCGTACTTCGCCTGCCACTGTTTTACTCACTGCGCAGCGCATTCACCGGGTTGGTCAGGGCAGCCCGTACACTTTGCACACTTACTGTCAGGAAAGCGATAACAAGCGCGGCGGCTCCGGCCCCGGCAAACATCCACCATTCGGGATTGATCCGATAGGCAAAGTCAGAGAGCCAGTATTGCATAAAATAATAAGCCGGCGGCGAAGCCACCACAATCGCAATAAGCACCAATTGCAGAAAGTCCTTAGTGAGCAGCGCCATGATGCCCGACACCGAAGCACCGAGGGCCTTGCGGATGCCGATTTCTTTGGTTCTTTTGGCAGCCGTGTGCGAGGCCAGTCCGAACAATCCTAAACAGCCGATGAGGACCGCCAAAAACGCAATGCCCCGTGCAAAGGCCGAAAACTGTGCCTCTTTCTGGTAAAAACGCGCCAGATTTTCGTCAAAGAACCGCGGATCATACACCTGTTCCGGGAAAGCAGCATCGTAGGCTTTGCCAATGGCCTCCTGGGTTTGGGGTATGCCCTTCGGGCGAATTTTTACCGATAAATGGCTGTAAAATTCCCGACGTGGGGCCAGCAGTAAAGGCTCGTTGCGGCGCGAGCGGGCATGGGCCGATTTGGTCTGGAAATCACGCACCACCCCGCACACCCGCCAAAAAGTGCCGCCACCCAACCGTATTTCCTGCCCTATAGCCTCCTCCGGTGTGGCCACGCCCACTTTTTTAAGCATGGATTCATTCACGACGTATTCGCGGGCCGTGTCCGATGGCTCGAACCAGCGCCCCACTACCATTTTCAACCCGTAGGTTTTTGGGTAATCGGCATCTGTATATTTCACCGTGGTCGAAAACACCTCGTCGTCGCCGCGCCCGAACGCAAAATTGTTTGCCCAGGTGCTGCCGGAAGTAGGTTCATCGGTTGAGAAACTGACTGCTTCCACAGTGGGAATGCGCAGGAGTTCGGCTTTCAGGAAATCGAGCTTGGTCAGCGAAGCCGAATCGCTGGTAAAGCCCGCGTTCACAATCAGGTCTTTGGAAACGCCGATATCCATGTTTTTGAGAAAATCCATCTGCGACATGGTAATGACCGCTCCGGCCAGCAGGGCCTGCGCAATGGCGAACTGGGCCACAATCAGGCCCTTGCGCAGGGTAAAACCGCGCTCGCCTCCTGCAAAGACGCTGTTTTTCAGGGCACGGACAGGAGACAGGCCGGACAACAGAAAAGCAGGCCACAGGCCCGACAGAAGGGCCACCGCCGCCCCGGTAATTGCCAGAAAAACCCATAACAGGGGATCGGAGAAGAAGGGCGCATTGTCCGGCACTTCACTGACGGCCTTAAGCAGGGGAGCGGCCGCCTTAGCCACTAAACTCCCCAATAATATGGAAAACAGCGTCACCATGCCCGTTTCCGTCAGGAATTGCATCATCAGGGTGCTTTTCTGCCCCCCGATGGCTTTCCGTACGCCGACTTCCCTGGCGCGGCTGATGGCCACCGCTGTGGCCAGATTGATGAAATTGAAGCAGGCCATCGCTAAAACCAACAGGCCAATGGCACCCAACGTCCAAAGACGGGCATGCGAAACAGCGGGCTTGGAAGAAGACCCGAGGTCTTCGTCGAAATGTACGGCATCCAAAGGCTGCATTTCGAGGCGCACTGTCATGTTGCGCCGTCTGCCTGCCTCTTCAAACTGGCTCTTGCCAATTTCCGCCACCGCCGGAGCGAGGCTTGCAAACTGGCTTTTATCCTGTAACAGGAAAAACAGCTCGTCGTTGGAAGAATTGGAACCCCAATTGTCTTCTGTAAAGCCATAGAGTTGCTTATTGGCCCGCAGGGTGGCAAAACTGGTCAGCGCATACACCGGTAAGTCGCAATTTTTGGGCAGGTCTTCATAAACCCCCCGCACCACGGACGGTATCCGGTTGTCTAAGAAAAGGGTGCGGCCCGGCGCGGCTTCCACCGACCCGAATAATTTTTCGGCAGTGGAACGATTGACGACGGTTGAGCCTGCCTCTGCAAAGCTGTTGTCCACCCCGCCGGCAAGCCATTTCAAATCGAAAATCCTGAAAAAATCCGGCTCCACAAACAGGCCGATCTCTTCTTCCCCCGAACTTACTTTTTTGACGGGTGCGCCGCCGTTGGGGTTGGCCACCGTCAGCGTGGGCCAGTCTTCGCGGGTGCGACTGCTGGCTGCTATGTCTTTAATCTTTGCCTGAAATTCAATCATGGCCGGTACGGTTACGCCGCGAAAAGGGCGGTCGCCCGCCGGGTCGCCAAAAGTACGCATATAAATCCGCCCGATCCGTTCGTGATGAGCAAAAACATGGTTGTAAGAAAGTTCGTAACGGAGCATCCGCCAGATCAGCAGGGCCGCAGCAATGCCAATGGCCAGCCCGAAAATATTGAGCACGGCGTAGCCTTTGCTTTTGAACAGTTGGCGAAACGCCATGCGCAGGTGATTGGAAAACATAACAGAGAATCAATGAGTAGAGCTTCTGTGAGTTCAGGGAAAAAAGGCAGCAGCGCTTCATTCCCTGCTTTATGTTCCTCAAATAAAGTGCCTGCTTCACAAAAAGTTGATAATCAGATAATTATTTAGTTTTTTATTTTTTAAAATGTTCGTTTTCGGACAATTGCGTACCCTTTTCGGACAAAAATCTGTTTAAAAACAGGGCAGGCAATGTATTCCTTAAAAAACGGCTATCTTTGTCCCTTTCTTTCCCTTTTGAAATATGAAATTTTATACCTTCCTGCTGTGTCTGTTGTTTTTCATCTTTGCCTGCAAAGACAAAGACCCGGCTTCCACGGGCGAGCCTTCAAAGGATACAGACCCGCCTGCTTATGGAACGCCCTACACGGGTACCCCCGATACCCGCGATTTGGTGTTTTATCAGGTCAATATGCGGGCATTCAGCGAGGCGGGTACCTTCAAGGGCGTAGAGGCGCGGCTGGATTCCGTCAAAGCGCTGGGGGTGAATGTCATCTGGCTGATGCCCATCTGTCCGGTCGGCAAGCTGCGTTCGGCAGGTGGCTTAGGCTCGCCCTATGCTGTACAGGACTATGAGGCTGTTAACCCGGAGTTTGGCACGCTGACTGATCTTCAGGAATTGGTAGCGGAGGCCCATAAACGCCGGATGGCTGTTGTGGTGGACTGGGTGGCCAACCATACCGCCTGGGATCATGCCTGGCTTGGCACACACCCCGACTGGTACACACGCGACGCAGCGGGCAATGTGCAGATACCTGCCGGAACCAACTGGAACGATGTGGCCGATTTGAACTTTACGAACGCGGAGATGCGGCTTTCGATGATAAAGGCAATGAAATATTGGGTGTTGAGGGCCAATATAGACGGTTTTCGGTGCGATGCAGCGGATTTTGTCCCCTTCGACTTTTGGAAGCAGGCCTTAGATACTCTTAAAAATATGCCGGGCCGTTCTCTGATTTTGCTGGCCGAAGGCGCACGCCGCGACCATTATCAGGCGGGTTTTCAACTGAATTACGGTTGGGATTTTTACGGACGCACCAAAAACGTGTATGCCAACGGACAGTCGGCTGCGACCCTTGCAGCAGGACACACTTCCGAATACAGCGGCCTTCCTGCGGGGGTACATTTGCTGCGCTTCACGACCAATCACGATGAGTCTGCCTGGGACGACTCGCCCATTGTCCTGCTCAAAGGCCAGCGCGGGGCTATGTCGGCCTTTGTGGTGACGGCCTTTATGGGCGGTGTCCCCCTTTTGTACAATGGTCAGGAAACGGGGCGGGCCACTAAAACCCCGTTTTTTACCAAAAGTCCGATAGACTGGAAGGCCAATCCGGCCTATTTCGATGAGTACAAACGGGTAATGGCCGTGCGACAGGCCCATTTGTCTGTCCTGAAAGGCGCTGCGGAAGACTACAGCACAGCACAGGTGGTGGCATTCAGGCGCAAAAACGGCAACAACGAGTTCTTAGTGTTGGCCAACACCCGCAATGTCGGCGTGGCGCTGACCCTTCCAACGGCCCTGACGAATACTTCCTGGAAAAATGCCCTCACCGAAGCACCGGTTTCCCTCGGTACTGCATTCAGCCTGTCCCCGTATCAGTATCTCCTTTTAAAAAAATAAAGACCTGCTACAATCGAAGGACGAAGTGCTACTGTCTTTTTACAAACCCGGCAGAGGTTCGGTGGCCACACACAGCCCGTTGGCAAAGAAAAAGCGGCTGTCCTCTAAACGCACCAAAGTGTAGGTCATCTTACAGCCCTCCACCCGGCGCAGGCTGCGGAGGGTGTGTGTAGCGGGTGCTCCGTCTGTCCGGCGACCTGCTATGGGATGGCCAGGGGACAAGGCTGTTGTTTGCAAACCATACTGACTGCCCGGCACCACCGAAAGCGCCCCCTTTTGGAAGGAATAAAACGGATGATCGTCGGTGGCCTCAATGGAAGTGGCACCGAAATCAAGCAGCCACAGATTATGGTGCATTTGTCGGGCAGTTTCCAAAATGCGGGTAGGAAAGGTGCGCTGCGTGGAAGGATCGAACCCCCACACCATCTCTCCGTTTTTCAGGCTTTCAATGGGACGCTCGCCCGAAGGCGTGGCAATGCGGGTACCTGCTGCGAAACAGTGTACCCCGGTGCCGTCAAATTCCAATTCAGAAATGGCAGTGTCCATGTATTTAGCACCGGGATGCACAGACACAATTTCAAAGGTGAGGAGCAGGGGGGCATTTTGCCCGGAATGCGTCCCAATGTCGAAAGACTGCAAGGCTTTTGTGTCCTGCACATCCAACATCGCATAGGGCTTGCCGTCTATGTACAACCGAAGGTGGTGTACGCGGGCATTTTCCGCCCACACTTTTTCCGATTTCATGTACCCGTTGTATATTTTCACAGTGGTGACCGGCGGCCCGCCCTTCGGAAACTGAAAGGTGATGCGTTCGCCAATGCCCTCATCGGGTTTTCCTTCCACCCAGGCCGTGCGCAGTGAAAAATCGTGGATGTTGTTGGCAACGTAGTTCAACTGAGCGGACGGGGCCAATACGGAGGTGGCAAAAATGCTGTCCGGGCCACCTCCGCAATACCAGCTGCAACCCACCTCGCTCACGTCTAAGTAGTCGCTTTTCAGGTATTCGTCCTCATGCTCGACCAAGTCTATTTGTTGGGGCGTGAGGTGTTGTTTGGCCGTTTGATAGTCGGGGTAGGACTGTACCACGCTGTCTATTTTGGCATGGAGGGCCTGTATATTGCGCAGGTTTTTGGCAGCATCGTTGCTGATGTCGGGCGTTGCCCCCAGCGTGGGCGTAATGACCCGCAAGGTCTCCCCATTGGCCGGGGCCGCGTTGCCGGTCTCAACAGCGGAAGCGGAGGTAGTGCTGTTGCCACAGGCACCGAGGGTGAGCGCTGCACTGAACAGCAACACACAAAAACGCATCAAGGTCATATATAAATAAAATTTATAATTTTTAACTTTCCAATGTGCTGATTATCAGATAATTACATTGAAAATAGCACGCATCCATTTCGATCAGGCGCTCATAGCCTATTATTTTTGGCAAAGATGCACCCACTGTTCCCCGACCCTGAAAGCGTGCAAATCGGCAGATACGGATGCCTTGCGGTCGCCGCTAAACGCAATAAGGCGGTCAATAGTGGCCTGTACAGCAGCCTGATTGGCTGCGGGTGGGGCATCCGTGCGCGCTGCCGCGTCGGACAGGTAGCCGTGCAGCAGGGCCTTGCCGCATTTGGCAAACAGGGCCGGGTGGCCGAGGACATCCACGCCGAGGAGTACGCCGCCTTTGGCAGCCACCATACCGGTCATGTCGGGATATTGACGCAACAGGGCCTCGAATCGCTCCAGCAACAGGTTGCGCTGTTGCTGTTCGGCGGCTCCGTTGTCTAAGGCCGTGTACGTTTGGGTGCTGGAGGCGGCGTTGTTGACAGAGGTCACATGAGACACCGCGTTCCACACGTCCTGCTGGTCGCCACGCCGCACGGCTTTGCGTACACTGGGGCTGGCCACATTGTAGTAGCCGCGAAAGGCAGCCAGTTCCTTCTCCGATTCGGGTGCCTGCGGATCGTAATAGGTGGATCGGCCATGCTCCACACAAAAAACTTCGATATTTTTGACAGAGGCAGGCAGGACAATTTGTTCCTGCGCAATGGTACGGTCCTGGTTGCCCCCCTGTACCACATCGCCCGACATCAGAAAAACCGTGTCCCGGGTGCGGTTCTGGACCGTCAGGCCGTTGTACCACTCCTGTTCCCGGCCAAACTGTTTCATTTCAGTGATCCGAAAACGGCGGTCTGTCATGGCCTCGGACAGCACTTTCCAGTTTTTCAGGGCCTTTTGTGCTGCCGCCCATTCGGGGGTGGCCAGCACGGGGTACAGCTGCACATCGCCGTATTTCCATTGGGGGTCGGCCTGGGCCGAACAGCGCAGCAGAGCGGGCGGATTGCTGTCTTTGGAGACAACAGGGGCATCGTGTTGGCACGCATAGAGGCATACTGCCCATAGCACCAGTGCCGGAAAAATGTATTTCATAGTAAAAAGGTCATTGTTTGAAGGCGCAAGTTAAGCCCCTTCTGCCAATTCTGCAAATATTTGCGTTTTGGTGGCATTTTACGGGCATTTTTTAGATTTCTTACATTGGTCTTTCAAATTTCTGCTACCTTTGCCGTGTTCCTTTTGTGACAGGATTTTGCACACAGAAGGCGTGCAGGGAAGATAACGCACGGGGCAGGGCAAAAATTTTGGTGTTCCTGTTTCGTTTTTGCATCTGTTTTTTCAGATCACTTTTTACTGATTCACCCAAAAAGGTTTTCGCTTGAAAAAGAAGGCTAAAGTAGAGATTATTAACCGAAAGGCAGCCTTTGAGTATGCCTTTTTACAGGAATACGAGGCGGGTTTGGTGCTGACAGGTACGGAAATAAAAAGCATCCGCGAAGGCAATGTGAACCTCTCGGACGCTTACTGTATGTTCGATCATCAGGGCTACCTGTGGGTACGCAATATGTTCATCGCCGAGTACGACCACGGCACGGACAACAACCACCTGCCGCGCCGCAACCGACAGTTGTTGCTGCGCAAAGCCGAATTGCGCAAGCTGACGCGGGGTGTCCAGGAAAAAGGCTCCAGCATCATCCCTTTCAAACTGTACATCAACGAGCGCGGTTTTGCTAAAATGCTGATTGAACTGGCGCGCGGCAAAAAATCCTACGACAAGCGCGAAACCATCAAACAGCGCGATGACAAGCGGACGCTGGATCGTATTCAAAAAGAGTATAAGGTGCGATAACAGCCCGATCGCAGGACAGGAGTACTTCTAATCGGTATTGGGGACAATGCTTATGGGTACCTCTTGATTCTGATCAGCAATTTCTTATTTGGCACATCTATCATCCTGTAACCCCCTGATTTATCGGGGGGCCAAGCACCTTCTCCCTTCAAAAACATCTATCATCCTGACAAACATCACATCTATTCATTCAAATAAGAAATTGCTGGATTCTGATACAATTTTTATATAAACGATTGATAATGAGCATTTTAATATTTTTTTTGTAGTGCTAAAAAAGACGCTTGGGAACGAAAAAAAGGTGAAAAAGGGCCGGGAAATGCTCGAAAAACCCGGAAGCATCGAAAAAAAGGCCAAGCGGTTCTTCCTCAAAAAAATCGGGGAAGATCACAGGAAGTTCGAGACAGACCTCGAAAGGATCAAAAAAGATGCCCGCTTTGATGGTTTTTGGGTACTGGCCACCAATGCCCTCGACCTCACCCCGCCACGGTTGTTGCAAAAATGCAAGGACTTGTACCATGTCGAACATTCGTTCGGAACCTTCAAGACCTTCCTCGAAACCCGCCCAATGTTCCACTGGACGGATGAGCGCATCGAAGGATACCTGTTCGTTTGCTACCTGTCTTACTACCTGTTGGCTTATCTAAAAAACGTGCCGGGAGAAGCCTCCATCGAGGCAACGGAGTATATCGCCGAATACTAAAATGTTTTTCACGCAGGTATCTTCATATACGAGTTCCATTGGGTGCAAAGTTAGTGCTTCTTCTGATTTCATGTGTTTTTTCTGCGCATGCCGCACCACGGGGCTGTAAAGTGCGAGAATACATCCTGCTTTATGCGGACCGCAAGAAAAAAAATAAAAAATAAATTTATTTTGTCAGGAATTCCATTTACCTTTGCGTTCGATTTAAAAGTTCGGATACCGAACTAATTTTTTCACACTATAAATTTCTATTCATGTCAAATCACATTCCAGGCTACACCTATGGGCAGGCAGCACCTTCCCCGGTGAGTATGGCCGACCTCGACCTTTTGAAAAAAACCCTGCTTTTTGACGACGCAGATGTCCAAAACCTGCGCCTTGCAGGGGAAGTGTTGGAAGACCAGACCCAAGAAATACTCGACCTCTGGTATGGGTACGTAGGCGGAAACGCCCATTTATTGCATTATTTTACCTACAATGGACAGCCCAACATGGATTACCTTGGTGCCGTACGCAAGCGTTTCGGTCAATGGATTCTCGACCTCTGCCGTCGTCCCTATGACCAAGAGTGGCTCAACTACCAGCACGAGATTGCCCTGCGGCACCACAGCACTAAGAAGAACCATACGGACGGGGTGAATGCGGTACCCATCATCCATTTCCGCTATTTGGTGGCTTTCATTTTCCCCATTACCTTTACGATCAAAGGTTTCTTAGGAAAAAAAGGGCATTCCACCGAACAGGTAGAGGCAATGTATGCCGCCTGGTTCAAAGCGGTGACGCTTACGGCCCTCTTGTGGTGCCAACCCTACATCAAAGAAGGTGAATTTTAGCCAGCTGTCACCATGATAAACAAAAATGTCTTTCAAAAAATCGGGCTGGTCGGCTTCGCCTTTTTTCTGCTCAAAGGACTTGCCTGGATAGCCGTAGGCGGGGCGGCCGTGTTCGGCTTCACTTCTAAAAATAACGCACACATGCAATTAAAAGTTTCCGTTTACGACACCTACGTACCCAAAAAACAGGGCGGCGTGATGCACTTCGACATCTTAGTAGACAGCAACGAAAAGGATTTGGAAAAAATCTATGAATATGGCAAAGCGTACTTGCATTTAAAGGGGCAGGAGGGGCAACCGCTGACCTCGAAGGAATGCCGATTTTGTCATGTCGAAAACGCAAAAGGCCCGATAGAAGATTCCATCCGGGCAAAAGGCTACTATATCATTGAGATGGAAGGGTGCCAGTGAATTTTTTTGGAAAAAAATAATTAGGATTGCTAATTTTGCGGGGCGGCAGATTTCCCTGTCGCCCCTTCTTTTGTGCCTATGAACGAAAGTGTTTTTGACCCACAAGCCCAGATAAGTAATTTTGACTTCAAAATCATTGCCGCTCTTGAACGGTTGAGCGAGGCCTTTCGGGTATTGCTCTGGAAGAAAGCAAAGGTTTTGGGCATCAGTCCGATACAAATCCAGATTCTGATTTTTATTCAGTTTCACAGCAATGAAAAATGCAGGGTCAGTCACCTTGCCCGGGAATTTTGTCTGACCAAACCCACTGTCAGCGAGGCAGTGAAATCGCTCCAACAAAAAGGGTTTATTGAGCGCCAAACCGAACCCGCAGACCATCGCAGCCACACCCTTCACCTGACAGAGGCAGGCAAAACCGCAGTTGCCCGCACTGCCAACTTTGCTAACCCAATGCTGGGCAGCATGGTCAACGTGCCTTCCACCGAAAAAGGCATCCTGCTTGCACAACTGCTCGGCGTATTAGGTCAGCTACAACAGGCGGGCATCATTTCGATGCAGAGGATGTGCCTCTCCTGCCGTTTCTATCAAAGGAACAACGATGGGCATTTTTGCCAGTTTCTGAGCCAATTCTTAAAAAATCAGGAATTGCGGCTGGATTGCACGGAATTTAAAGCGGCTCCATAGACCCACCTCCCCAATGGAAATATACCATTTTTACTGATCCGCATCCCAAAGGGTGCGTACCTGTGTCTCTTCAAAGATTTGTATGGAAACATACCATTTCTACTGATCCGCATCCCAAAGGGTGCGTACCTGTGTTGTCCTCCTCCCATTTCACGCAACCACTTTAAAATAGAGAAGCGGATTTTTGTCCTCATATTGGGCCGGGGTCATGTACTTGATGGCGCTGTGTGGTCGCTTCCTATTGTAGATCACAGGCCATTGTTGGAGTTTATAGTCCAGGTCTTCTATGGAGGCAAACCACTCCAAATTGAGGCATTCCGTTCTCAAAGTACCGTTCAGGCGCTCAATCAGG